>JAABUN010001713.1_pt1 | contig 45311 bp, 40 predicted proteins | sample 5559311 | NCBI WGS metagenome assembly JAABUN01 (sample SAMN10711877, study PRJNA513370) | rock metagenome | isolation source: Antarctica rocks | place: Antarctica: Victoria Land, Siegfried Peak sud
GGGCGTAGCGGGTCGTTCTGGCGGCGGGTCACGGCGCTCCCCCGCCAGTTGCGGGCGACTCCCTCGACACCCGCAGTATCGCACCCGCCAGCAGCAATGGCCACGCCCATGCCAACCGACCCACTAGAGCGATTACTCTATTATCCGAGGTAGAGCAATTGCTCTAGTTTGGAGGCCAGCGATGAGCACCCGCGAGCGTATCCTTGAGACCGCACTCCGCCTGTTCAATGAGGGGGGGACGGCGGCGGCCTCGACCAACCACATCGCCGCCGCCTGCGGTATCAGTCCCGGCAACCTGTACCACCACTTCCGCAACAAGGAAGCGATCATCCGGGAACTTTTCGAGCGGATGTTCGCGCTGTGGGGACGGTCGTCCGCGCTGCCGAGCGACCGCGCGCCGACGCTGGCCGATCTCCAATGCCATGTCCGACGCACGTTCGCCTCGGTGTCGGATTATCGCTTCATCTACCGTGAACTTGTCCCGCTGCTCCGACGTGACGAATACCTCCAGCACCGCTGGGTGGCGGTCCGCACGCAAGGGTTCGCGAACTTCCATGTCCTGATCGAACACTTCGTCGCCGCCGGGGTGCTACGCCGACCTACCGATCCGGACGGCGTAACCCGGCTCGCCGAACTCTGCTGGTTGATCAGCGAGTTCTGGCCCGCGAGCGTGGAGGTGAGCGGACTTTCCCTTGATGCCGCGCGGCTCGAACGCGGCGTCGCCCTCTTGCTGCAGGTGCTACAGCCATTCGTCATTGCCGACTCGGCCTGACCGCCCGCCTCGTCATCCGCCAGTCGGCATTCGCCGCAGCCAATTGTCATCGCCAATCCGGTCTGACCGGGGGAAGGACGCCACCATGACCGCCCATACGGATCGTCGCCTCACCGCCGCCCTGCTGATCGTCGTGCCGATCGCGTTCACCGTCTGCTTCACCCTGCTCCAGGCCCTCTTCGAGTACCCGGCCATCCTGCGCCAGCCGACCGCCGACATCCTCACCAAGTTCGCGGCCGGCGGCCCCGCGCTGGTCGCCGTCTGGTACGCGCTGACCCTCACCGCGCTGCTCTTCATCCCCATCGCCATCCTGCTGCATCGCGCGCTGGCCGGGCCCGAGGCGACGGCGACGCTCCAGGTCGCCACGGCCTTCGGGATCGTCGCCGGGCTGACCCAGGCGCTGGGCTTCCTGCGCTGGCCCTTCCTGGTGCCGCACCTGGCGCGCGTCTACCTCGCCCCCGAGACGGGCGAGCCGCAGCGCGCGGTGGCGGCGCTGGTCTTCGAGGCCTTCCACCGCTACGCCGGGATGGGCCTCGGCGAGCACCTGGGCTTCCTGAGCACGAGCGTCTGGACGGCGGGCGTCGCCCTCACGCTGTGGCGCGCGCCGCAGTTCGGGCGCGCGCTGGGGCTGAGCGGCGTGGCGCTGGCCGGGGGGATCGCCGCCGGGCTGCTCGAACCGGCGGGCTGGGCCTTCGCGGGCACCATCAACGCCGTCAGCTATCTCGCCTGGGCGGCGTGGCTGGTCGCGGTCGGCGTGCGCCTCCTGCTCCGCCGCGAGGTCGCCGCGCATCAGGCGGGGCCCGCGCGCCTGGCCCCCGTCCCCCTCGCCTGAGACGCGCCCGTCGGCGACAGCACCTGCCCGCCGACACGACGCTGTACGCAACACCGAAGGGAGACCGCGATGAGCGCCACGTCCGAGCTGCACGTCGTCTATGGCAATGGCCCGATCGGCACGGCGGTGGTCGAGGCCCTGCTGGCGCAGGGCAAGCGGGTCCGGGTCGTCACGCATAGCGGCGCGCGCAAGCACCTCCCGCCGACGGTCGAGGTCGTGCGCGGCGACGCGACGGATCCGGCCGATGCGACGCGGGCTTGCACCGGGGCCAGCCACGTCTACAACTGCACCAACCCGCGCGACTACCACCGTTGGCCCGCGCAGTTCCCCCCGCTCCAGCGCGGCGTCCTCGCGGGCGCGGCGGCGGTCGGCGCGAAGCTGATCGCGATGGAGAACCTCTACCTGTACGGCCCGCACGGCGGCGTGCCACTGACCGAGGACACGCCGCAGCGGGGCGTCGGGCCGCGCAGCACCACCCGCCGCGCGATGAGCGCCGAGCTCTTCGCGGCGCACCGCAGCGGCCAGGTCCGCGCGGCGAGCGTCCGCGCCTCCGACCTCTTCGGCCCGCAGGTGCGCGAGTCGCTGGCCGGGGAACGCCTCTTCGGCCCGCTCCTGGCCGGGAAGACGGTGCCGCTGCTGGCCGACCCCGATCTGCCGCACAGCCTGACCTACGCCCCCGACGCTGGCCGCGCGATGGTGGCTGTCGGCGCGGACGACGCCGCGCTCGGGCACGCCTGGCATGTGCCGAACGCGCCCGCCGTCACCCTGCGCGCCTTCGTCGCCCTGGCCTGCGCCGAGGAGGGGGTGGCACCCCGGCTCTCTGCCCTGCCGCGCCCCGTGACCCGCGCGCTGCTGCCGCTGCTGGGCCTGTTCGTGCCGCCCCTGCGCGGGCTCGGCGAGAACGCCTACATCTCCTACGAACCCTACACTGTCGACCACAGCCGGTACACCGCAGCCTTCGGTGACCACGCCACCCCGCTGGCCGACGCGATCCGCGAGACGGTGCGCTGGTACCGCGCGCATGCTGCACCGGGCGTGGGCACCCGCGTCACGACCGCCAGCGCCCGGGTCTGACCGGGCGGGAATCTGCGGGCGTTATGGGCGTCATGAGCGTTACATGAAGGAGCGACACGATGAACCGGACGGGAACAGTGCCGACGGACACGCGACGATCGGGCGACTGGCGTTTCTGGGGCGGCTGGGGTATTGCCTTCGTGGGCTTCCCGCTGGGCGGGCTCGCGGCGAGTGCGCTGGTCCGGGCGGCCAGCGCGCTCGCCGGGGACGTGGGGCCGGTGGCGGAGGGCGTGCTGGCGGGCGCGGTCGCCGGGGCGGTCGTCGGCGCGGCGCAATGGCTCGTCCTGTCGCGCCGCCTGCCCCTTTCGCCGTGGTGGGTCGCCGCGACGAGCGCGGGGATGGCTGTCGGCATGGCGCTCGGTATTGGGCTCCTCGGCACCGACGGGACCGAAAGCGCCGTCCTGCTGCGCGCGCTGGCGACCGGCGCGGGCGTCGGGCTTGCGCAGACCCTCGTGCTGCGGGACGTGACCAATCGCGCGCCAGCCTGGGGCGTGGTGGTCACCACGGGCTGGGTGCTCGGGTGGGTGATCAGCACGGCGGTCGGGGTGGATCTGGGGCCATGGGCGGTTTTCGGCGCGACTGGGGCTTGGGCCTTTCAGCTCCTCACGGGATTGACCCTCGCCTGGCTGCTGCGGCGCGCGTACGCCGTATCCCCGCGACTCGTGGTTGCGGCCTGAAGTCCCCGCCGCCATTCCTGTGGCAGGCTGCCTGGGAGATCTACACATCAGGCACAGGTGATTCATCGCCCTGCCCCATGCCACAGGAATGGCGGTCAGTAGGCTTGAAACGTCGCATCGGCTGGCGCGCAAGACGCACCCTGCGGCAGGGCACGCGACGCGCTGCTGCTCGATGTCAGGCAGTGGATGGACCTCGTCAGCCGCGACCTCCGCTGCTTCTCGCGCACCCGCCCGCCGTGCCGCCGTTGCGTCCGATCGCGAACTCCCGCCCCGATGCCCTCGATGATCGATGCCCTCGCTCCCAATGCGCTGTCGCCCCATGTCGCCGTGATTACACCGGTCGAACACGACAGAATGCATGACCGGACGGGCGTTTGTGTCGGCCTTACTCGCGGACCCTTGCCTCCTGGTCGGCCCGCGCCGCGCCGCGCGCGAACAGCGCGATCAGCGCCATCAGGAAGACGACCACGCCCAGCCCGATGGTGAGTGAGGTCAGTTGCGCCACGAAGCCGATCAGCGGCGGGCCGACCAGGAAGCCGAAGTAGCCGACCGCCGCCACCGCCGCGATGCCCGTGCCGGTCGCGATGCCGGGCACCCGACCGGCGGCGGCGAAGAGGATCGGCACGATGTTGGCGAGGCCCAGGCCGACACAGGCGAAGCCCGCCAGCGTCGCGACCGGGCGGGCGACGACGAGGGCCACCCCCAGACCGAGGGCCGCCAGCGCGCCGCTCAGCCGGACCAGGGTGACCGCGCGCAACCGGGCGCGCAGCGCATCGCCGCTGAATCGGCCTGCGGCCATCGCCACCGAGAACGCGGCATAGCCCGCCACCGCGAAGCCGGGGTCGGCCCCCAGCCTCTCGCGCAGGTAGACGGCGCTCCAATCGGCCATCGCGCCCTCCGCGACGAGGCAGCAGAAGGCCAGCGCGCCCAGGCCGAGCAGCGGCCCGGTCGGCAGGGCGAGGGTCGGCCCTGCCTGCCGACCCTCGCCAGCGGTGGGTAGCAGGTAGGGCCTGGCGAGCACCGTCAGCGCCGCCAGGCCGAGCGCGACGACGGCCATGTGCGCGCCGCCGGTGCCCGCGCCGCGCGACAGGGCCAGCCCGGCGACCACCGACCCGAGGAGGCCCCCGACGCTGAAGAGGGCATGGAACGTGGACATGATCGGGCGACCGTACCACTCTTCGATTCGGAACGCCTGGACATTGATGGCCACCTCCATCGCGCCGATGCAGGCACCGAAGACGGCCAGTATCGCGAGGAGCAGCGGGAAGGCGGGCACCACCGGCAGGGCCGCAAGCGCGGCGCAGAACACGAACGCGCCGACGACCGTCACCGCCCGGCTGCCGAAGCGCGCGACGAGCCCGCCGCCGCAGAGCAGGGCGACAACGGAACCGGCGGCCAGCGCGAGCAGCATCACGCCGAGGGTCGCGTCGTCGAGCGCGAACTTCTGCTTGATCGAGGGGATGTACGCCGCCCACGACGCGATTCCCACGCCATTGAGCAGGAAGAGCGCCAGCACCGCCCGGCGCGTCACCCGCATCTTCGCCGTCGGGCGTGCCCCGGCGATCGCCCCGCTCCCCACGCGCCGCCCTCCTCGCGGGTGCGATTCAAACCCTTGCGCGGCGGGGAGCGCGGGCACCGCCGATGCCGACGCGCGGTCGCCCCCACCTCGTCCCCGCAGTCCGCGCAGGTTGCCGCATCCACCGCACCTGGTGACGGGCCCCGCGGCGCTCGCACCCGTGAAGGGCAGATGTCTCTGGACCACCGCACCTGGTGGCTCCCGCCAGATGCTCCCGCCACGACGGGACGACGGGACGACGACAATGCCCGTCGCGACGGGCCTTACGTGTCGGAGGCCCCGCTACGCGCTGCCGGAGACGTCGTGGCCGCAGCCCTTCGCCGGGGGCCGGTCCTGCACAAGAGCAGGGTTGCAACCCCCGGAATCCCCGCCTCCGCCGCGCAAGGCGCTGAACCGCACCCTCGGCCCCCTAGCGTGCCTTTGCGGCGTGCCTGTTATGCCAGCAGCTCGTGGGCCAGGGTGACCAGCATCTTCGTCGAGAGGATCATCGATTCGATGTCGGTCGATTCGTTGATGTTGTGCGCCCCGCCCTTGCTCGCGTCGGCGGCCGGGTGGCTCGGCAGGAAGCCGTAGATGATCGGGCAGAGGTGCCGCACCAGCCGCGAGTCGGTGAAGCCGACCGTCAGGCTCGGCACGAAAGCGAGGTCGTCGCGCCCGAGCGCGTTGCAGGTCGCCCCTTCGACCGCCTGTGCGAAGCGCGCCCCGGCACCCTCATACGGCGACGCGCTCGGCACTGCGGTGTACGTGATCGCAAAGCTGACGCCATCGAGCCCCGCCAGCAGTCGGCTTAACTTGCCGCGCACGTAGGCCTCATCCTGGTGCGGCAGGGTCCGCACGTCGCAGGTGATGGTGCAACTCTCCGCGATGCTGTTCGACTTCACGCCCGCATTGATCATCGAGGCGACCAGCGTCATCCGCGTCAGCGCCTTCAACGACGAACCCCAGTTCACGTTCCGCTCTGCCAATTCGGCGGCGACCCGATCGACATTGTCGTTCGTGATCGTCTCGCCCACACCGTAGAGGTCGGCCAGCGGGGCGATCAGCGCCGGATCGACGTGCCGCTCCGGTTCGTAGGCCGCGATGCGCCGGATGATCTCCTGCGACTTGTAGATCGCGTTGTCGGCACGCCAGGGCTGCGAGGCGTGCCAGCCGCGCCCCTTGACCGTGATCACGATCTCCAGACGCCCCTTCTCGCCGGTGCTGACCAGATAGGCGAAGCGCCCATCGGCGGCCTGCACGAGCGCCCCGCCCCCCTCATTGATCCCGAAGTCGGCCTCCAGCTTTTCCGGGTGGTGCCGTGCCAGCCACGCGAAGCCCCAGGCACCGCCCGACTCCTCGTCCGCCCCGGCGGCGAAGATCACATCCCCCTTGAGCGGCACACCCGCCCGTTTCAGGATGATCAGCGCCATCGCCTCGGCGGCGACGGTGCTCTTCATATCCCCCGAACCGCGCCCATAGATTCGCCCCTCGTGGATCGCCGCGCCGAAGGGTGGGCGCGTCCAGGCGGCCTCGTCCTCCACCGGCACCACGTCGGTGTGCGAGAGGAGCAGCAGGCGCGGTGACCCGGCGCTACCGCGCAGGCGGGCGATCAGATTCCCCCGGTTCGGGGCCGACTCGAGGATATCCGAGTCGATCCCCTCGGTCGCGAGTTTCTCCCGCAGGATTTCGGCGGCCGACGTCTCGTTCCCCGTCGGCATCACCCCCGTATTGATCGAGGGCACCCGGACCAGCGCCTGGCACAGCGCGACAATCTCCTCGCGCGCCGCCTCGACCGCCGTCAGCAACTCATCCCGCGTCGCCATATTGGCCTTCCTCTCCAATGCCTGCACGCCGCCTATCGCCCGTGTGTGGCGCTCGTATGCGGCCTTGCGTGCGGCGTCGCGTCCCCATGTGCCCGATGCGAATACTGGCGGGGATAGTAGCACGCCGCGAATATCGTGCAAACGGCAGCCCCGGGTAGGGGTGTCAGAGCGTGCCACGAGCGGCAATTTCAGGGAGTATCCGACCGGATTTGCCTCGTCAGGACCAAAGTACCAGGGTTTGCCCCGGCTGATCACTTGACGGATCGGGCTTTTTCGTTATGATGGGGGCGTGGCACAACACCGACGCGCAACCAATTGTTCACCACGACCGCTCGACGGCCCGCGCCGCCTCATCGTCGCGGCGTGGCCTGTGTACGGCGTCAGGGAGGCGTAGCCCGCTTGATACGACTACGGGCGAGACAGCAGCGCACCAGCACTCCCCTACTCGGCAGCCTCGCTGCCGGTCGCCGAGCGACCCGCAGGGAAGGGGAGGCCCCGATGCCAATCGCGCCCAGGCGTTCCCGGATGCGCGCCTTCGCCCTTGTTTTCCTCGCCGCCCTCCTCGGTCTCCCCTTCGCGCTGCTCACACCCGCCGTGGCCCTGGCCGACCTCGCCATCGGCGGGAAAGCGATCGTCGTCACCACCGAGGGCGACCGCCTCACGGTGCGGAGCGGTGCCGGTCCGCAGTTCGCCCCGGTCGGCTCGCTCGCCGAGGGGGTTGTGGTGACGATTCTCGCCGGGCCGCAGTCGAGCGCCGATGGCACGGTCTGGCTCAGGGTGCAGGGTGGCGGGATAACCGGCTGGTGTTCCGCCGAATGGTTGGCTGATCCGGCCACGGTCACACCCGTGGCCCCCCCCGCGCCCACGGCCACCCCACCCCCCGCGCCCGCCCCGACGGCGACCCCACCCCCCGCACCCGCCGCCACTCCGCCGCCTGCCCCGCCCGATCCCGGTTCCTCGGTGACCGGCGGCGGCACACCGCGCATCGGGAATACCGGTGGGCGGGGCGCACGCCTGCGCGCCGAGCCGAGCCTGAAGGCGGCTACGTTGCTGGTTGTCCCCGACGGTGCTGCGGTCGAGCTGGTCGGCGCATCCCGCGCCGCCGAAGGCTACGAGTGGCTCCAGGTGCGCTACAACGACGCGACCGGTTGGGTGGCGAGCAGCCTGCTCACGGCCAACATCGCCCGCCCCGCCCCCACGCCCGTCGCCCCTGCGGCGACCCCGCCGCCCGCCGCTGCGCCCGCGCCTGCCGCCTCTCCTGCCGCCCCCCCTGCGCCATCCCCCGCTCCCGCCCCCGCGAATCCTGCGGCGGGCAATGTCGTGCCCGGCGATCGCGCCACCGTGATCGACACCGACGGCTATGAGTTGCGTATCCGTTCCCGTCCCGGACTCGACGCCCCGATCGTCGCCTACATCCCGGCCGGCACGGTTGTCACCGTGACCGCCGGTCCCCAACTCGACACCACCGGCGCGCCCTGGTTCGGGATCGACCATCTCGCGACGAAGGGCTGGGTACTCGGCGAGCATCTGGCGCGCGGTGGTGCCGCCCCTCCCGCACCCTCATCCACGCCATCGCCCATGCCCGCGCCCGCGCCCGCGCCCGCGCCGCGCGAGAATGTCCCCGCGTCGCCCCCCCCCGCCCCGACCGCACGCCCGCAGCCCTCCGCAGCGCCACTCCCCGTCGCACCCGCCGCGCCCGGTAATCGGGGCGCTGCCGTCGCCAGCACCGCGCTGCGCTACTTGGGCGTGCCCTATGTATACGGTGGTGCCACCCCGTCCGGCTGGGACTGCTCCGGCTTCGTGAGCTACATCTACCAACAGGCTGCTGGCGTCACCCTGCCCCGCTCCGCCGCGCAGCAGTACCGGGTAGGCACATCGATCGGCAAGGGCCAGGTTGAGGCGGGCGACATCATCTTCTTCTCCGATACCTTCGGTCCCGGCATCACCCATAACGGCATCGCGCTCGGGGACGGTCGCTTCATCCACGCCCGCAGCGAGGGCTATGGCACCGTCATCAGCAGCCTCACCGACCCCTACTGGGCCGAACATTATGCCGGGGCACGACGGCCATAGCGCAAGCGAACGTATCAGCCCGCCCCGATTTCTTGGCGACCGCGACGCCCGCGTATTCCCCGTGTGCGTGGAACGCCACTTGCTCCATGCTGCGTCTCACCCATGTGGGTCGGGGTGGCTGTATCCGTCCTCCCCTCCCGCGCAGGGGGGAGTCGCCGCCGTAGCGGGCGGAGCGGGGCCGGGGAGGAGTCAGTCAGGTTCCGGGCAACCTGACACGTATCCGTGAAACGCGGCACGTCGCTTCGCAAATGCGTGTCGGATTGTCCCCCTCTCCCGCCGCAGTGGGAGAGGGGGCAGGGGGGTGAGGGTGCCCCGCCGCCTGCAACGACACGCCGCCAAGCATAGGTTCGAGAGGTAAGGGAACAGATGACCTTCTTTATCGCGCGCTGTCAGTGGCGCGACGACGGCTCCTACGCCGACACCGCCGCCCTGCCCGACGCCTGGTCCCTGCTCGACGAGGAGTTCGAGACGCGCGACGAGGCCGAACTCGCCACGCGCGACGATCGCTTGCAGCAGATGCAGCAGCGCGGCGGCTGGATGGGCGTCCATCGGGTCGGCTTGAGACGGCTCGACTATCGGATCTTCGAGGCGGTGGATTTCGAGCGCGCGCTCGACCGCGCGCGCCGCGAACTCTCCCCCGACAGCCCGCTCCTGAGCGGCGTGGGGGACGACGGCCTCCCCGGATAAGCCCGTCGCGAGCGTTCCTCGGGTGCCCCCACCGCCGCGTCACGGTGCGCCCGGTTTTAGGAACCCGCCGTGCGTTGTGGCTCCGTTGGTGTCGCGGGAGAGGCACCAACCGCCGCCGGGTCGGTGTACTGGCTACGCAGGTGGATCGGCGTGGATTGGCGCTTCGAGCGCAGATTCAGCGCCTCGACCAAGACGGAGAAACCCATCGCGAAGTAGATGTACCCCTTCGGGACGTGCTGGTCGAATCCTTCCGCCAGCAGCGAGACGCCGATCAGCAACAGGAAGCTGAGGGCCAGCATCTTCACCGTCGGGTGCTGCTCCACGAACCTGCTGATCGGCCCCGACGCGATCAGCATGATGCCGATCGCGATCACCACCGCCGCGATCATCACCCCCAGTTCGTCCACCATCCCGACCGCCGTGATCACCGAGTCGAGCGAGAAGACGACATCGAGCAGCATGATCTGCACGAGTACGCTGGCGAGACTGGTCACCACTTTGGCATCGCCGTGGCCGTCTTCACCCTCGAGTTTGTTGTGGATCTCGTGCGTACTCTTCCCGATCAGGAAGAGCCCACCGAAGATCAGGATCAGGTCGCGCCCCGAAATCTCCTGCCCCAGGATCGTGACGAGCGGCGCGGTGAGCCTGACAATCCAGGCGAGCGAGAAGAGCAGGGCGACTCGCGAGATCAGCGCCAGGGCCAGGCCGGCCTGCCGCGCCGTGGCCTGCTGGGCCTGCGGCAACTTCGCCGCCAGGATCGAGATGAACACGATATTGTCGATACCGAGCACGATCTCGAGCGCGGTCAGCGTGAGCAATGCGATCCAGATGTCGGGACTCGTCAGCCAATCCATCGTGTGCCAGCCTCCATCATCGGTGGTAATCGTGGTGTCGATGCGCCAGAAGTGTGGCCCGACAGCACCATATGCTACGCGTTTGCCGCCTTACCGAGCGTGCTATCGTCGCCCGCCCGGTGCGGCGGTCGTAAGAGTGACACCACGATCGCGGTGCCAAGCAACGAGGCAATGATCGCCAGCGAGGCCACCGTCGGAATGTGATACCAATGGCCGAGCAGCATCTTCGCCCCGACGAATGTCAGCACGGCGGCGAGCCCGATCTTCAAGTAGTGGAACTTGTCCACCGCCCCTTGCAGGACGAAGTACAACGACCGTAGGCCCAGGATCGCGAAGACATTCGACGTGAAGACGATGAACGGGTCCCTGGTGACCGCGAAAATCGCCGGGATCGAATCGACCGCGAAGATCAGGTCGGTGCTCTCGACCATCAGCAGCACCACGAAGAGCGGCGTCGCCGCCAGCCCCGCCGCGTCGCGCACGAAGAAGCGGTCCCCCTCGAACTTCGGCGTCACCCGCACGAAACGGGTGACGAGCCTGATCAGCGGGTTGTTCTCCGGGTGGACCGCCTCATCCTTGTGAAAAGCCATCCGAATGCCGGTAAAGACCAGGAACCCGCCGAAAATATAGATGATCCATTCGAAGCGCTCGATCAGCGCCGCACCCGCCGCGATCATCAGACCGCGCATCACCAGCGCCCCGAGGATACCCCAGAAGAGGACCCGGTGCTGGTAGGCGGGAGGCACGGCGAAGAAGGTGAAGATCAGCACGAAGACGAAGATATTGTCCATGCTGAGCGAATACTCGATCAGGTAACCGGCGACGAACTCCAGCGCGCGGTCGCTGCCGCTGCGCCACCAGAGCCCGACCGCGAAGAGTAGGGCCATGGTGATCCAGGCGATGGTCCAGCCCGCCGCCTCCCGGATCGAGACGCTGTGCGATTCGCGGTGGAAGAGTCCCAGATCGATGGCGAGCATCGCCAGGACGAAGACGAGAAAGCCCGCGTAGGGTAGGATCGTTGCCCAGTTCAAGGCCCGGCCTCCTTCCAGCCAGGCCGCAGGGAGCGCGCAAAAAAGCGAAACCCCACGGCACATAGTGTCGTGGCGGTCTCGCTATCGGTGCGCTGCACCTACCGATCGGCCGGGAACGCATCGGCGTTCCGTATTGACGGCCGATTGGCCCGCATCTGTTGGACGCGGGTGGCTACTCCCCAACCAAGGCGGACAATAGCACGAGATCGCCCCGCCGTCAACATGGCGAGATGGCGAGATGGCGTGCCGAAACCGGCACGGGTTACGGCCCGCAGCCTTGCGTGGGAGCGATGGTGGTGCAGGCGGGCGCGAAGAATCCGCGCCCACCGCTCCGTGGCCACCGACCACACCGCCCCAACCGCCCACGAAAGACGGTGAATCGCACCCGCTGCCCTCGCCCCCACCGCTCGCGAACCCGGACACCTCGGTCGCCATCCACCGACCCGAGGCCCCGCCCGATCTGGTAGGCTGTGCGACAGACGACGTGCTGCGATGACGCTGGCCACCGTATTCGAGGAGGGCTGTGATGACCGTGCGCCCCGCTCGGCGGGCGTCGAGTATTGGCGACCGGAAAAGTTGGGCGAGCCGTTCGCGACGCCTGTTGGGCCGCGACTGGCCGATCGCCTACCGCTTCGTGGCCCCCCTGCTCCTGCTGCTCTTCGGGCTGATCGGCTATCCCCTCCTGCGCGCGATCCGCCTCAGCCTGTACAGCGCGCCCGGTCGTTCGACCCCCCAGTTCGTCGGTTTGGAGAACTACCTACGGGTCTGGCAAGACCCGGCCTATCGGGACATGCTGGCGCTCACGGCGAAGTTCATCGGCCTCTCACTCGTCGGGCAGTGTGCGCTCGGGCTGGCGTCCGCGCTCCTGCTCGGGCGGCTGTCGCCCCGTTGGCGTGGCCTCTGCACCGGCCTCCTGTTGCTGCCCTGGATCGTGCCCGATGTCGTCGCCGCGCTGACCTGGCGCGGCTTCTACGACCCGATCAACGGCCTCCTCAACCGCCTGCTCGGGGAACTGGGCCTGGTCGGCACCACCTTCGTCTGGCTCGGCCCCGCGACCGCGCTTGCGGCGGTCAGCGTCGTCAACGTCTGGAAAGGCTTCCCCTTCTTCGCCATCCTCCTGCTGGCCGGCCTGCAGGCGATCGATCCCGCGCTCTACGACGCGGCGGCGGTCGATGGGGCCACTGGCTGGGGCCGCTTCCGCCATATCACCCTGCCCGGCCTGCGGTACGTCCTCGGCATCGCCGCGCTCCTCGCGACCCTGTTCAGCCTCAACGCCTACACCCTCGTCGCGCTGCTCACCTCGGGCGGGCCGCTCGGGGCGACGCGGATCTTCCCGCTTTACGTCGCGGGCGGCGCGGCTGGTCGCGGCCAGGGGATGCAGATCGCCTCATCGCTGTCGCTCGCCCCCCCCCTCCTGCTGCTGATCGCGCTGCTCGGCCACGCCCTGCGCGGCGAGCGCGCGGCGGCAGCCCAGCCGCACGGCCCGTTCGCGCGCGTCTTGGCGCTGCTCCTCCGCCCACTCGGCTTCATGGTGCAAGTGCCGTTGCTGGTCGGCGATCTGGTCGCCATCGGCCTCGGGCACACGCTCGGGGCGATCGGGGCGCTGGTGCGGCGCGACGCTTCACCCCGCGACGCCGCGCGCTCGCGCCGCTGGTGGCTTCGGCTCGGCGCGGTCGGGACCACCCTCGGTCTCGGCGCGCTGCTCACGTTCGCGCTCGTCCCGTTCTACTGGATCACCATCACCGCCTTCAAATCGAACCAGCAGATCACCACCTGGCGCTCGCCCTGGTGGCCCGATCCCTGGACGACCTTCCAGTTCAGCTCCCTGCTGGAGCGGACCGACTTCCTCCGCTGGTACGGCAACACCCTCCAGGTCGCGTTCGTCAGTTGCGCGGTCGCGGTGATCGTCGGCGCGCTGGGGGCCTACGCGATCGCGCGACTGCGCTTCCGGGGCGGCGGCATCCTGGCGTCGGTCATCCTCGCCACCGCCCTGGTGCCGAGCGTCCTCTTTCTCCTGCCGCTCTACCTGCTCCTCTCGCAGTTGCGGCTGATCAACACCCTCGGGGCGCTGCTCGTCGCCTACCCGTCATTCGGCCTGCCGATGGCCTGCTGGCTGTTGCTCGGCTACTTCCGCGCCCTGCCGGAGGAGTTGGAAGAGGCGGCGTTGATCGACGGCTGCACCCACTGGCAGGCCTTCCTGCGGATCATCCTGCCCCTCAGCCGCCCCGCCCTGCTGGCGGTCGCGATCTTCACCCTCACCCAGGCCTGGAACGAACTCCTCTTCGCCGGTGCCCTCGTCCGCTCCGAGGCCTATTGGACCCTGCCGCGCGGCCTCGCCGCGATGCAGACCGGCGACATCTTCCCCTACGGGCGCATGTTCGCCGCCAGCCTCCTGATGACCGTCCCGATCCTCGTCTTCGCCGCCATCGGCCAGCGCGCGATGGTCGCCGGCCTGACGGCGGGGGCGGTGAAGGGCTGAGCGCCGCTACTGACGTTGGGCAGAAACACCCGAAGAACAAACGTGCTAAAGTGGTGTCGGGTCGGATTGACTTCGCGTTGCACACGCGAGCGAGGAGGATGGCGCACCATGACAGACACGAGCATCGCCCGGCCGCCCACCGCCACCTACGAGGCATGGCTGATCGCCCGTCAGGAGTTGCTGGTCCGGGAGAAGGAGGCCACACGGGCGCGCGATGCGCTGAGCGCCGCCCGCCGCCGCCTGCCCATGGTCGCGGTCGAGAAGGATTACACCTTCACCGGCCCCGCTGGTACGGTCGGCTTCCCGGCCCTGTTCGACGGACGCCGCCAGCTGATCGTCTACCACTTCATGTTCGATCCGCGCTGGGACGACGGCTGCCCGGCCTGCACCGGGTATGTGGATTCCCTCGGCGATCTGAGCAAGTTGCGCGAGCGCGATACGACGTTCGCGCTCGTCGCGCGCCCCCCATTCGCCAAGCTCGAAGCGTATAAGGCCCGCCGCGGCTGGAACGTGCCGTGGTACTCGTCCCACGGGAGCGACTTCAACCACGACTTCCACGTCACGTTCGATGCGTCGGTCGCGCCAATCGAACACAATTACCGCAGCGTCGCTATCCCGGCGGACGAACAGCCCTCCGAGGGACAGGGGTTGAGCGTCTTCTTCCGTCTCGATAACGCGGTGTTCCACACCTACTCGGCCTATGCCCGTGGCGTCGAAGGACTCACCTCCACCTCCGGTCTCCTCGACGTGACGCCGTATGGCCGCCAGGAAGATTGGGAGGACTCGCCGTTCGGGTGGCCGCAGCGACCGACATACGGGTGATCCCGACGTAGGGAGGAACCCCGGTGGCGTTCATCCCAACGGCAGGATCGAGCGCTACAGGCCCCGACGCCCTGCTCTGGCGGCGGTGCCCAGCGCCGGGCGGGGAGCCGTTCTCGGCACCCCCACCCAGCACTCACGCGATGCCCGCTCGCGCGAACACCTCGGCGATCGACGCCCTGACGGTCGCCAGGCGCGCGTTGTCGTCGGGCAACTCGCGTAGTTCCGCCTTGAACGGCTCGGCCGTCACCGGGCCGTCGTAGCCCAACGCCTGGAGCGCGCGGAGGAAGCCGACGATGTCGATCATCCCCGTCTCGCCCGGCAGGGCGCGCACCTGATCGATCTGCTGATCGATCGGGATGCCAGTCGGGGCGTCGTTGATATGCACATGGACGATCTGCGCCGGGCGCAGCGCCTCGATCTCCGCGAGCGTGCCATGCGCGGTGTACCAGTGCCAGCAGTCGAGCAGCAGCCCCACATTCGGCCCGATCGCCGCGCCCAATTCCAGCGTGTCGCCGATCGCGCGGACGAAGGGGTGGCGCTTGGTGTCGCGCAACGTTTTCGGTCCCAGGAACTCGAACCCGAGCGCGCAACCGTGCTCCGCCAGGATCGCCGCGATCGGCGTCAAGCGCGCGACGTGGAAGCGCCAGTTCTCGGCGAAAGGCCGTTCGTCGTCGCCGGACCAGATCACCTGGAAGGCGCGCGGACAACCTATCCCCGCCGCCGCGCTCGCGAGGCGCGGCAGCGCCGCCAGGGCCTCACGCCAGGCCGTCTCGTCGCCGCGCCAGTTGAGGCCCAGACTCCAGGCACCGGGGCGCACCCCCGCATCCGTGAAGCGCTGTCGCGTGTGCGCCACGCCCTCGCGCTCGATCAACTCCGCGACCTCCGGTATGCGGACTTCCACCCCGGCGAAACCGCCGCGTCGCGCCGCGTCGATCGCCTCCTGCAACGTGCTCGCCTGAACCCCGATCGCACCCGAATTAAGTGTCGGAAACATGGTCGCCTCCTTGTGCTTTACTGGTGGGCGATGGCGGGCGTGTCCAGCCAATCGTCTGAGACCGCCCCGCTCACCCGTGGTTCGTCTGCCGCCCGTTGCACCCCATCCGGCCACCAGGCGTCGAACACGAGCCGCGAGATGCGCCCGTTGAGGACCGCGCCCGGATGCTCAGGGTGGAAGCCCCGGTCGGGACTCCCCGCGTTCATCGTGCAGATCGCGTAGCGCACGCCGCCCGGCAGCTCGATCAGCCCCGCATCCGTCCGCACGCCGCCCGCCTCGCTCGCCGAGAAACCGCTTTTCGCGCGCACGATCACCGGCCCCGGATGGCCCGACCCCTCGCGCCGGTACTGACTGAACGGCAGGTAGCGCGCCAATTGGTCGTGGTACTGCTGGGTCACCAGGATGTCGCGGATCGCCGCGCAGGCACCCGCCGAGATGAGCGCATCCGTCCCGATCAGCGTCAGCAGCCGCACGAGGTCGTGCGGGGTACTCGTCGCGTAGGCCCCCGCGACGCCGCTGAATGTCGCGGTGGTGTCCGCTAAGCCCCAGTCGCGCGCCGCCGCCAGGATCGCCGTCAGTCCGAGTACGCGCACCAGCACCGCCGTCGACGTGTTGTCCGAGAGCGCCGTCATCAGGACGGCGTGGTCGCGCGCGGTGAGGACCAGATCGGGCGCGAGATCCTTCAGGATGCCCGAGCCTCCCCGTCGCTCCTCGGGCGCGATCGTCAGCCGCTCGTCCAGCCGCACGCCGCCCCCCTCCACCTGCCGGAAGAGTTCGGCCAGGACCAGCAACTTGATCGTCGAGGCGGTCGGCAGCGCCCGCCCCGCGCCATAGCCGATCGTTGCCCCGGTGGTCAGGTTGCGCGCCAGGAACGCCGCCTCGCCATCGAACGCCGCGATCAGTCGCCCCGCCTCCGCCTCCACCAACCGTTCCCGCGTGCCCGATTCATGCGTCATCCACCCCTCCTTACCTCCCGCGCATTATCGCACCATGGGGACGCGCGCGAGCGCTGCTCCCATCCCCCCCGCATTGGTTCGCCCTCTCGGCCCGATGGTATACTGCCGAACAGGGTGGGGGAATCAGGGCGCGCGGGCCACCCGTGTGGCGACCGGCCCGCGCTTGTGGAGACGGAGCAGGAACCATGGCAGGACACTCGAAGTGGAAGCAGATCAAGCGGGCGAAGGGCGTGACCGACGCGAAGCGGGGCCAGGTCTTCACCAAAATGGCGCGCGAGATCACCGTCGCCGCGCGCCTCGGCGTCCCCGATCCCGACGCCAATTTCCGGCTGCGGATGGCGATCCAGAAGGCACGCGCCGAGAACATGCCCAACGAGAATATCAAGCGGGCGCTCGACCGGGCCGGTAGCGAGAGCGGCGGCACCAATTACGACGAGATCTACTACGAGGGCTATGGGCCGAGCGGCATGGCGGTGATGGTCAAGGCGCTGACCGATAATCGCAATCGCACGGTCGCCGAGATCCGCGCCGTCTTCGTCCGTGGCGGCGGCTCCCTCGGCGAGTCCGGCTCGGTCGGCTATCTGTTCGACCAGATCGGCCTGATCACCGTCAAGACCGGCGGCGCGGACCCCGACGAACTGACCTTGCAGGCGATCGATGCCGGCGCGCAGGACATCCGCACCGACAGCGCCGAAGAAGAAGGCACGATCGAGGTGATCACCGTGCCGACCGAATTGAAGCTCGTCCAGGACGCCCTGGAATCGCAGGGACTCCAGGTCGAGGACGCGCAGATCTCGATGCAGCCCAAGATCCTCCTCGCCCTCGACGAGTCCGACGCCCTCAAAGGCATGCGCCTGGTCGAACGACTCGAAGACCTCGATGATGTGCAAGAGGTCTACTCCAACCTCGACGTCTCGGACGACGTATTGGCGCAGGTGTAAGCGGATGTGGGTCGGAGGGTCGGAGGTCGGAGGTCGAAGGGGGGACGGCGTGGGAAGCGCGCGCTCCCCACGCTCCTCGCTGCCCCGTACTTTCGACCTTCGACCTTCGACCTTCGACCCTCCGACCCCCGCTTCCCAACGCCTGTGATCACGCTCGGCATCGACCCTGGCACCGCGATCCTCGGCTACGGGCTCGTGTCGGGCGACGATCGACCGGCGGTAATCACCTATGGCGTGGTGCGCACCGCCAATACCGAGCCGATGCCCGAGCGCCTGGTGCGCCTCTATGATGGGGTGCGCGCCCTGATCGCGGAGTATCACCCCGACGTGCTGGCGATCGAGCAACTGCTTTTCGGGCGCAATGTCACGACCGCGATCGCCGTCGGCCAGGCGCGCGGGGTGGTGCTGCTGGCGGCGGCGCAGGCAGGGATGCCGAGCTTCGAGTACAAGCCCGCGCAGGTGAAGGAGGCGGTCGTCGGCTACGGCAGGGCCGACAAGGCGCAGATGCAGGAGATGGTCCGCCTGCTCCTCGACCTGCCCTCGATTCCCCACCCCGACGACGCCGCCGACGCCCTCGCCATCGCCATCTGCCACGTTCACACCGCCCGCTTCGCCGCCGTCACCCAGCGGCACGGGCGCGGATGAGCGCGTATCGGGGATGGAGCGGGGCGGTGTATGGCTAAGGGGAAGCGCGAACGGCTCGATGAGGCGCTGCTGGCGCGCGGGCTGGCCGAATCGCGCAGCCAGGCGCGTGCGCTGGTCATGGCGGGCGCGGTGCGGGTCGGCGGGCGCGTTGTCGACAAGCCGGGGATGCCACTGCCCGAGGGCCTGCTGGAAGTCGCGGGAGGCGGTCGCTTCGTCTCGCGCGGTGGGGAGAAACTGGCCCGCGCGCTCGAACGCTTCTCGATCGCGCCGACGGGGCTTGTCTGCGCCGACCTCGGGGCCAGCACCGGCGGCTTCACCGACTGCCTGTTGCAGTCAGGCGCGGCGCGCGTCTACGCCGTCGATGTCGGCTACGGCCAGTTGCATTGGAAACTGCGCCAGGACCCGCGCGTCGTCGTCATCGAGCGCCAGAACGCGCGTTACCTGGAGGAGCTGCCGGAGCCGGTCGCGCTCGTCGTGGCCGACCTCTCGTTCATCTCCCTCGCCCTCATCCTGCCCGTCATGCGCCGCCTCCTCGCCCCCGACGGTCGGGCCGTCACCCTGGTCAAGCCCCAGTTCGAGGCCGGTCGGGAAGCGGTCGGCAAGGGGGGCGTCGTGCGCGACCCGGCCACCCACCGTGCCGTGCTGGCGCGTTTCATCGCCACCGCCCGCCGCGAAGGCTTCGCCGTCCTCGGCCTGATCGCCTCGCCCCTGCGCGGCCCGGCGGGCAACGTCGAATTCCTCGCCCACCTGCGCCTCGTCGCCGCCGAGGACCTGACCCCGCCAACCGACGACGCGCTGATAGCGCTGATCGAAGCCGCCATGGCCGAACTCGCCCCGAGCGCCGATACGACAGCCGACGAAGGGGAACCCGCGACATAGCACGTTGTGGTGCTCCTCCGGCCACCCTCACCCCCGCCGCCTGCGGGCGGCACCCCCTCTCCCCATCCGAGGGAGAGGGGAGAAGGTTCCTACCCTCCCTTGTAGGTCCCCCTCACGACTCACGACTCGCGACTCACCTCCCCCACCCTCCCCGCGTCGGGGAGGGTCGCCGCCCGCAGGCGGCGGGGAGAGGTCCGTCCCCACCTCGCCGAGTACCCCTCACCTCTCCGCCACCCTCCCCTGAAAGGGAGGGTGGCGGAGAGGTGAGGGGTTCGTGTGCCCACGCGCAACCGTAAAGCTGATATCTATACTGCGGTACCAGGAGCTAAACCTTCCCCGAAGCGACGGGAGCAGCAGTGGCAGGAGTGCGATTCAGGGTCTTGCGCGGCGGGGATGGCTCCGACGCGACGCCATAGCACGCGCATGTCGGGCTGAACGACGTCAGGGCCGGGTACCCCTATGCCGCCGCCACACCGAGCGCCGCCAGTTCGCGCGCCACTTCGCTGAGATTGTGCGCGGCCAGCATCGGGCGTCCGATCTCGGCTTCCAGCGTCTCGATGCTCATGTCGTCGAGCGTCAGCCCGTTGAGGCGACTGAACATCACGCGCGGCAGCAGGATCGGGCCGGTGCCGGGATCGTCGCGTAGCGCCGCCAGGATGTCGGCTCCGGTTAGCAGGCCCGAGACGACGATTTCCGGGCCGAAGTAGTCGTTCGGCACTGCGCGGACCCGGATCGCCGCGCCCGTCAGCGCATTGAACTCGGCCACCACCCGCTCCATCGTCGGCGCGATCAGCGTGGCGCAAGCGAGCGTCGCCGTGCTGCCGTGCAGCCTGGGCCGGTGCGCGCCCCGACGACGCTTCACCCCCGCCCAGTTATCGAGGAAGGTGCGGGTGATCCCGATGCCGTCCTCCAATTGCGGGAAGCCGTCGTAGGCGCGGCTGCCCGGCACCGGGTCGCCGACCATCAGGTAGAACTCGTCGCCGAGGTAGAGGAAGCCCTCGCCCCGTTCGGCGCGGAACTGGCGCTGCCAGGACTCCACGCGGCGGAGAACGTCGCGCACCTCCGGCTCGCTGTACTTGCGGATCGCCGAGGCGGGCAGGCCGGGCATCGCCCGGTCGGAGCGCATCGCGATCCCTTCGAGCTTCTTCACGTCGCGCGTGATGCCCAACGGGGTCAGCCCCACCGGCACCGCTGCGATCGAGAGGATACCGGGCAAGTCTTTCAGATCGCTGACCGAGCGATCGAGTTGATCGCCATCGTTGATGCCGGGATTCAGCACCAACTGGGTGTTGTATTCAATCCCCATGCTCGCCAGGCGTCGCAGATCATCGAGGATTTCCCCGGCACGCGGGTGGCGCAGCAGATCGACGCGCAACTGCGGGTCGGTCGCGTGGACCGAGACGTTCAGCGGGCTCAACCCCTGCTCGCCGATCCGCGCCCAATCCTCCTCGCTGAGATTGGTCAGCGTGACGAAGTTGCCGTAGAGGAAGGAGTAGCGGTAATCGTCGTCCTTGATGTAGAGGGTGCGCCGCATCCCGCGCGGCACCTGCTTCACGAAGCAGAAGGGGCAATCGTTGGTGCAGCGGCGGATGCCATCGAAGGTCGGCTCGGTGAAGCCGAGTCCCCAGACCTCGTCGCCTTCCAGATCGATCTCGTATAACAGCCGTTCGCCCGCGCGCTCGACCTCCAGTTCCGCCACCGCGCCCGCCGTGCCCGTATAGAATTGGTAGTCGATCACGTCGCGCAGCGGCTTCCCATCGACGCTGTGGACGATGTCGCCCTGCCGCAATCCGAGCGTGTCGCCGAGCGAACCCGGCACGATCGATTCTATTTCCCCGCCCGTCCGGCCCCGCCGGAAGAGCAATTGCCCCTTCTCAGACACCCGTTTCGCCCCCCGCAACGATGATCGCAGCGCCACGTATTGCAATAAGGATAGTCGCGTGGCGCGCGGCTGTCGATAGTGTGGCGATGGTTGAGTGCGGTGCAAAGCCGACGCCGGGGGCGATGTGTGGTTCTAACGGCGCGCGTCTGCCCGCGCCGTCATGCGCGCGCGTTGGGCCACCCGCCACAGGGCCAGCTTCTTGCGGCGTTTCGCCACCGTGCTGAGGAGATGGACGAAGAAAGGGCTGAGGTCGCCACCGATCGTCGCGGCGGGCAGATTCGCCAGGAACTCTGCGGGCGTGGCGAACGGCGCGATCTCGGTCCAGGCGTGCGCGTATTCCGGGCGGCTGTGGCCGTCGCTGCCCGCCGTGCCCGGCAGGCCGACCCTGGCGGCAAACGCCGCGCCGCGCAGATTGTGACTCCGCAACGCCATCCGCGCGTTCAGGATCTCGATCGCATCGACCAGTCCGGCAGTGACCAGCCGCTCCAACGCGGGCCTCTTCAACGGACTCCTGCGGATGGGGTCGAACGGGTGCGGCACCAGCACGACCCCGCCCTGCGCACGGATGCGTTCCGCCGTCTCTTCCGGCGAGAGCCCGGCCGGGATCTCCTCGCGCAAGAAGAGGCCGATAATCTCCCCCTCGGTCGAGTTGACCTCCTCGCCGGGAATCACGACGAAACCGGGCGGCGCGATCGCCACCGCCTCCAGCCCGCCCGCCAGCGTGTTGTGATCGGTCACCGCGATGCCATCGAGCCCACGCCGACAGCAGATGCGGATCACCTCCGCCACCGGGATCGTGCAATCGCGCGAGTGGCGGGTGTGCATGTGGAGGTCGAGTTTCACGGTAATGCCCCTTCGGGTCGGTTGCAGGTTGGTGTGTTGGCAGGTTGCAGGCCGATGAAACGCCCGATGATGGCTGTCACCCCACGACATTGGGCGTACCGGCATCTGCAACCTGCCAACCCGCAACCCCCTAACCTATGTCACAAGCCGCCACCAGGGCCAAGGACCAGCCAGTCCTCGACCAGCCCGCCCTCGATGAAGAAGCGATGCATCAGGCGATGCGCCCCGCCCGGCCCCTGCTCATGCCCGCACCCCCTCGATGCAGACCCAGTCGCCCATCTGATGCTGCTCGATCGCGGTCAGGCCGGCGGTCGCCAGGGCCGCCTCGACCTCGTCCGCGCGGTCGATGATGATGCCCGAGGTGATCAGTCGGCCCCCTGGCGCGCAGGCGGCGAGTAGCGCGCGTGACAGTTCGATGATGATCCGCGCGATGATGTTGGCGACGACGAGGTCGTATCGCTCGGCGAACTCCGCCGTCTCCTCGACCGTGCCGACCGCGACCTGGATCGGCGTTGTCAACTCGTTCCGGGCGACGTTGTCCCGCGTCGCCCGCACCGCGACCGACTCGACGTCGACCGCGTCGATCGCCGCCGCGCCATGCCGCGCCGCCGCGATCGTCAGCACCCCCGAGCCGACCCCCACATCGAGTACGCGCATACCGGGGCGCATCCGCTCTTCCAGGGCGATCAAGCAGAGCTGGGTCGAGGGGTGCAGCCCCGTCCCGAAGGCCATGCCGGGGTCGAGTTCGATCACGATGTCACCTTCCTGCCGGGCGTATTCGCGCCAGGGGGGGCGGATCACCGTGCGCGCGCCGACGCGGTGGACGTAGAAGTGTTCCTTCCAGGCGTTGGCCCAGTCCTCCTCGGCGCGGTCCGTCACGGTCAGCGGCCCGACGTAGCGCATCTGCCCCAGGTGCCAAAGGGCCTGTTCCAGCGCCGCGATCTTCTCGCGCACTCCTTCGTCGTCCGGCAGATAGGTACGCACGGTGAACGGCTGATCGACGGCGATCCGCAGATTGTCGCCATCCTTCTCCTGATCGAAAGGCTCGTCGATCGCCACGCCGCCGCCGTAGCCGTAGCGCGAGAAGATCTCCGTCACCGCCTCGACCGCCTCGTTGTCGGCCTGCACCGCCAGCTCGATCCAGCCACCCGCCATTCGGTTCCCGCCTCTTCCGCCTATAGCGGCACCGTTAAGCGCCGCCCGCGTTGTTGTCGTTGTTGTCGTTGTTGAAGATCCGCTCGATCGCGGAGATTAGGGGTGTCAAATTGTGCGTCACCGTCTCCCAGACGATGTCGGCATCGATGTCATGGTAGGCGTGGATGAGGCGGTTCCTCATGCCGATTATTGCCCTCCAGGGGATCTCGGGATGCGCCGTGCGAAAATCGCCCGGTATCGCGCTCGCCGCTTCGCCGACGACCTCGAGCAACCTGAACAATGTCAGCGCCAGCATCCGGTCGGTGTCCAGGTCGCCCCGTTCGCGTCCGGCGGCGAAGCCCTGCGCCTCGCGGGCGGCGTCGAGCATGTGACGCAGACGGGTGTTCGGATCAGGCCGCCGCATAGAGCATCTCCGCGCCCGCGACGACCTCCTCTCGAAAGTACTTGCTCAACTCGTGCGGGGTGCGGAGATCGACCTTGTGGGCTGTGCCGAGCAGTTCGGCAAACTCGTACTCCATCTCGACCAACTCGAAAAAGCCGGGTCCTTTGCCGGGCACGAATTCCACCAGGACATCCACATCGCTCTCCGGCCCGAAATCGTCGCGCAGAACCGAGCCGAACAGGGACATCCGGGCGATATTGTGCCGTTCGCAGAACGCGGCGATACGGGCCCGATCGAGCGCAATCTTTGCCACCGGCTTCCTCCCCTCGCGCCCTTCCTGGCTGGTGCTACCCGTGTTTCGGCGACCCCTGCACGCTCGACGTGGCCCCCAGGCTCAGCCGCTGCCGCGCGCCGTGGACGACTGCCCCCGCGCTGAGGATGGAGCCGGTCAGCGTGGTGTGCGCCAGCGAGGCCCCGTCGCCGACGATGCTGTTGTCGATCACCACGCCGTCCAACGTGACATCGGCACCGATGCTGGCATAGGGGCCCACGACCGAGCGACCGATCGTCGCGCTCGGATCGATCGCCGACGGGTTGATGACGAGGCTGTCGCCACGGATGTAGGACGACACTGCGGCGTCGGTGGCCAGTGTCAGCAGGTAACGATTCGTCTGCAGCAGCTCCTCCGGCTTGCCGCAATCCTCCCAAACTGGAATCGGGAAGGTCTGCAAGCGCGACCCGCGATCGATCATCACCTGGACCGCGTCGGCCAGGAAATACTCGCCCTTCAGCATCTTGCCGCTGGCGATCAGGGTGTCGATGGCGTCGTAGAGCGCGGCGCTGTCCGCGAAATAGTAGATCCCCACCAGGGCCAGATTGGAGACCGGGTGTTCCGGCTTCTCGACCAACTGCGTGGCGACCCCCGCCTCGTCGATGACCGCGATCCCGAAGCGGCGCGGGTCGTCGATCTCTTTGACATAGATCGCGCCGTCCCTGCCTTGCGCGCGCAAGTCGCGCAGCGGGCGAAAGTCGGCCTCGAAGATCGTGTCGGCGAACATTATCAGCGCATCCCCCTCGACCAACCCCTTGGTCAGCGCGATCGCCTGGGCCTGCCCGCGCATCTCCGGCTGGACCACGAAGCGCGTCGGCACCGTGTAATGGGCCTTAATGTAGTCCTCGATCTGGTCGCCGAGATAGCCGACGATGCAGATGATCTCCTCCGGGTCGAGCGGCAGCAGCCGCTCGAAGACGTGATCGATCATCGTCTTGCCGGCCAGCGGCACGAGCGGCTTCGGGACATCCCAGGTGTGCGGTCGCAGCCGTGTCCCAAATCCGGCCATCGGGAGGATGATTTTCACGCGATCCGTCCTTCCTGATACACCGGCGACCCCGCGACACACCGTTGTCCGCGAACCCCGACGCTGCGGTGCGGGACCGCCGTGCGCCGTAGCCGAATGATACTGCAATACGCCCGACCTTGGATTGGCCGATATGGGGGCGCGTGCGTGCGATTATGGGGTGCGGTTCATCGTCATACGTGGCGAGGATGGGATGGTGTGGGCCGATGCGTATACCCGAGCGGGGCGGGGGCGGATGCTTCGCGGCGGCTCAGCATGATAATTCCGTATGTGGGAGGCCGACCACCGATGATCTGTGCTGCGGCGCAGGATGTCCATCCCGTACGCGATCGGCCATCTGCCTTGGATCTGTCATGCTGAGCCGCCGCGAAGCATCCGCCCCCCGCGCCCACGCGTGCGTCCGCCGAAGCGCCGAGGTCGCAGAAGCCGTATACTGTGACGTGCGACTCACCGCAGCGGAAGTCGTATCAGCAGGTGGAGAGCGGGAATACGTACCGTGCGGCGACGTTGCAGCAGATGGCAGCGACGCGCGGCGGCCAAGACAGACCGGGGTATATGGACGCGACCGATACGGCGGTGCGCGAGCGGCAGGAACGACTGGAGATAGAGGCGCTGACGCACCTCGACGCGCTCTATCGTACGGGATTGCGCCTCAGTCGCAGTCCGCAGGATGCCGAAGACTTGGTGCAGGAGACGTTCCTGAATGCGTTCCGATCGCTCGATCGGTTCGAGGAAGGGACAAATCTGCGAGCCTGGCTCTTTCGTATCCTGAATAACGCGTTCATCAGTCAGTATCGGCGGCGCAAGCGGCGGCCCAGCAGTTCGATCGAGGATGTCACCGAATACTACCTCTACGATCATCTCGCCGAGGGTGGGGCGGCACCGAAGCCGGATAACCCCGAGCGCGAGGTACTCGAACGGATCGGCGACGAGCGGGTCTTGCAGGCCCTTGAGGAGCTGCCGGTCGAGTTCCGCCAGGTCGAACTCCTGGCCGATGTCGAAGGGTTCTCGTATCGCGAGATCGCCGACATCCTCGGTATCCCGATCGGCACGGTGATGTCGCGACTCTATCGCGGACGGCGGCGTCTCCAGAAGCTGCTCTGGCAGGAGGCGCAAGAGGCGGGGTACGGCGCGGGCGCGAGTGCCTAGCTCGCGCGATGAGCCATGACGATGGCGTAAGGATAGCGCGCGACCGGACGACCCACCTGGCGGGGCGTGGCAGGGGATAGGGCAGAGGGCGGGCAAGGATCATGTACAGTTGTCAGGAGTGTGAGGAACGGCTCTATCAGTTCCTCGACCGCGAGTTGGATTCCGGCGAGCAGTTGCAAGTGCGCGAGCACCTGAGCCGCTGTATGCCGTGCCTCAATCATTTCCGTTTCGAGGGTAACGTCCTCCGCGCCTTCGGTGAGGTCGCCCGCCGAGCGGGCTGCCCCGACGAGGCCCGGCAGCGCATCCTCCGCGCGTGCGGCAAGGGCGTCCTGCAGTAGGGAGATCGCGCCGCTACCAGCCGTAATCTCCGACACCAAATCGGGCGTGCCGCATTTGCGGGCACGCCCGTCGCCGTGCCCCTCCGGCCCCTTGGCGGGACGCTGCGGTCGCGAATCCTCCCCTGCCTCACTTGTATCCGAGGGCCGACTCAGCCGCATTTCCCCACGCGCCGCACGTCCGTGTTGCCTGGCAACGCCCTGTCCCGCTATCCTCTCAACGATGAGAGGCGCGCTCCCCTTCACGGGCGAGCATATCCGGGGGTGGCGTGTGTCGGGGACGGGCTTAACCGTGCGGGATGTGGGAGGGGTGGCGGGCGGCGTCGGGTCCGTGCGTCCGGCATGGTCGGCGCGCTCGGTGTCCGCCCTGCTCGCCCTGGGGTTCGGCATCGCCCTCTGCTGGGCGGTGGCAGTCCTCCTGGCGCGCGATGGCCGGAACCCGCTACTGGTCTATAACGGCGCGTTCGCGGTCGCCTTCCTCCTCTACCTGCTGGCCGGGGCACGGGTGGTGGCCGATCCGACGGCGGTGCGCGGTCGGGCGGGGTTACTGGCGGCGATCCTGGGATTGGCGCTCCTGCCGCGCCTGATCCTGCTGGCCTCGACCCCGGCGCTGTCCGACGACCTCTACCGCTATATCTGGGATGGGAAGGTCGCCAATGCCGGGGAGGATCCGTATCGCTACGCGCCCGATGCGCCCGAACTCGCCCCGCTGCGCGATCGACTCTGGGCACCGATCAACCAGAAGGCGCAGCACACCCCCTATCCCCCCGCCGCGCAGGCGGTCTTCGCGCTGACCTATCGCCTCGCCCCCGACAGCGTGAAAGCCCAGCAGCTCGTCGCCATGCTGGCCGATCTGCTGGCGATCGGTGCGCTGCTGCTCCTGCTCGCCCGCCTCGGCCTGCCGCGCGAGCGCGTCCTGCTCTACGCGTGGAGTCCCACGCCGATGCTCCATTTCGCGCACAGCGCCCACAACGACGCGCTGATGATCGCGGCGGCGCTCCTCGCGCTCGCCCTCGCCGTCGGCCCGGTACCTGCCGGTGGCGCGGGTGTCGCCCGCCGCATGGGGGGCGGGGCGGCGCTGGCCTGCGCCGCCCTGGTGAAGCTGGTGCCGCTCCTCCTCGTCCCCCTCCTCCTGCGTCGCTGGCGCGTCCTCGGCACGCTCGCCTGTGGCCTGGCGCTGGCGGGCGGCGTCGCGCCGTTCCTCGGCACCGGCCCCGCCGCCCTCGCCGGTCTCGGCACGGAGGCGGGCGAGGCGGTCTTCAACGACAGCGTCCACTACGTTCTCGTGCGGGTTCTGGCGCGCTTCACCGACGCCCCCGGCACGGTCGCGAGCCTGATCGCGGCGGGGACGCTGGTCGTCGCCGCGATCGTGCTGGCGGTGCGCGGCGGGGACGATCTGGCGCTCGTGCGCGGCGCTGCCCTCCTGCTCGGCCTGGTGATCCTGTTGAACGCCGTCGTGGAACCTTGGTATCTCGCCTGGATGCTCCCGTTCGTCGCCGTGTGCTTGCGTCCCGGTCCGGGGCGCTGGCCCTTCGCCCCGACGCCGCTCCTCGGCTGGCTCTGGCTGAGCGGCGCGGTTCAGTTAACCGACCTGACCTACCTCTCGCCCACGAATGCGCGCTGGTGGCCGCTGATCCGCCTGGTCGAGTACGGCCCGTTCCTGGCGATCGCGCTGGCGGGGCTGCTCATGGCGCGACCTCGCGGCGTGCGTCGGGCGGCCACGACCGGGGCGTGAGGTTGCCAGTCTATCACCTCCGCCTTGCGCCCATACTTCACACTTTTGTAACAGCCGCGCCATCGCCCGGTCAACCGGCCATCTCGCCACCCCGCACCGCAGTTGGGCCGTCAGCGCTGATCGCGTACCGGCGCGCGGCTGGCACGCGCGTAGAGTTCGGCCCAGGCGGGCGAGCCGTCGTCCGGGTGGATTTCCAGCGTTACCCCGCGCTCCTGCGCCGGATTGTTCCCGGCCTGGAAGTCGGTCCAGCATTGGTCGATATTCGCGAAATGGACGACCCGCCCCCCCTGCCAGACGACCGAGAGGAGCTGGTGGGGGTAGTCGATCGTGTGGGGCGGGTCCAGGCGCAGGCGCGATAAGGCCCCCTCATCCACCCGCACCCCGAGTCCGGGCGCTTCCGGCACGCGCATGTGGCCGCCACGAATCTCGATCGGCTCGGCCAGCAGATCGTCGCTGTAATTGTTGAGGCAGGTCACCGCCGGCCACTGCGCGAACGGCAGCACCGCGCCCAGGTGCGCGCACAATGCCGTCGTCAGCCCCGTGCCGACCAGTTGCAGCCAGAACGGTTTGTGAAAGGCCGCCGCCAACGCGCCCGCGCGCAGCACCCGCGACACCCCGCCGCCGACCACGAAACCGTCGCAGATCTCCTGCTGTTGCGCGACGGCGAAGGGCGGGTCGTCGAAGTGGACGGCGAGTGGGCGCGTCGTCTGCCGCCGCAATTGCCGGTAGCCCTCCAGGTCCGCGTGTGGGATCGGCGATTCGTAGATCGCCACCTGCTCGTAGCGGTCGAGTGCGGCCAGCACCGGGGCCGCGTTCCCGGCATGGGCCAGCAGCCCGTTCCAGTCGAGATCGAGCCGATAATGCGGCGGCGTCACCGCGCCGATGGCCTCCACCTGGGCGTACACGTCGAACCAGGGCCGCGCCTTGAACTTGTGCGCGGTGTAGCCCTCGGCTACCGCATCGACGGCTTCCCCCGCCAGCGCTTCCGGCGACGCCTTGGTATTCCACCAGGCGATCGGGCACCATTCGCGCACCTTCGGCAGCGGCAACAGCCGGTAGAGCGGGACCCCCAGCGCCTGCCCGACGACATCGTAGAGGGCCATCTGGAGGCCCGCGCCGAGCGAGTCGTCCCCCAGGAAATCGGCCGGATTCCCACCGCGCACCCGCGCCACCGCCTCGTCCGTCACCCGCCCCCAGGTGTAGTGCGGCAGCGTCTCGCCGTAGCCGACGAAGCCGGCGTCCGTCACCACGCGCGTGATCTCCGACACGCGCCATTGGCCGACCAGCAGGGCGTTCCAGGGCCGCACGCGCGGTCGGAAGGGCACGTCCACGACGATGCGCTCGACCTCGACAATCCTCAGCGGCGCGGCCATGGCCCCTCCTTTACGATCGGATAGTCGGTGCTCGGACGGTCGGCGACACACGCCGAGCGCGGATTACGAGCGCTGCGAGTAACGATCCAGGGTGTCGCGCGGGGCCAGCGGGGCCAGCGGGGTCGGGACGAGGTGACGTTTGCTCCCGGTTATCAGGACACGCAGCGTTGGCGTCCCGCCACGCTTGCGGCGACTCGCTTTCTGTAGCGTGGCCCACCCTAGCCCATTGTCCGGGCTTGGTCAAACGCGGCGTTGCCCTGGCCGTGCGCACCGGAGGGCTTCGGCCTGTCGGCGGGGAGGGGTAGGGGGCATGACGTCAGCGGGCGCGGTCATGCCAACGAGGCACCGACCGCACGAGGGCGGGCGACAGGGGGAGGTGTTGCCGCATGGCCGAGGCTCGGGGTCGGGCGTGTGCTTGCTGCGGCCAGTAGCCAGGTTTCCAACGCTGTCGCGGGTATCGGGCGACTCAGGTGGTAGCCCTGGGACATGTCGCAGCCCGCCAGGTCGATTAACCGCCAGGCCTCCGGTGTTTCGACGCCCTCGGCGACCACCCGCAGGCCGAGATGGTGCCCCAGGTCGATCGTGGAGGCGACGATCGCGGCATCGGCCCCGCCCGCAACCAACTGCTGCACAAAAGAGCGGTCGATCTTCAACTGGTGGACGGGGAGGCGCTTCAGGTAGGCCAGCGACGAGTAGCCGATGCCGAAGTCATCGATCGCCAGGCAGACGCCGAGTTCGGCGAGTTGGGTCAGCACCGTCAGCGCGCGGGCCGGATCGGCCATCAGCGCGCTCTCGGTCACTTCCAGCGTGAGCGATTCGGCGGCGACGCCATGGCGGGCGAGCAACTCGGCTATCCGCTCGGGCAGCCCGAGATCATGGAGGGTGCGCGCCGAGAGGTTCACCGAGACACCGAGCGCCAGCCCGCCGCGCGCCCAGGCCCGGCACTGCCCCAGCGCCGTCTCCAGCACCCACCAGGTGAGCGGCGCGATCAGGCCGGTTTGCTCGGCGAGGGGGATGAATTGATCGGGCGGCAGGAGGCCATAGACGGGATGCGGCCAGCGCACCAGCGCCTCGACCCCGCCGACCCGCCCGGCGGCGTGATCGAGTATCGGCTGATAATAGAGCAGCAAATCGTTCTGGGCGAGCGCAGTGCGGAGTTCGCCCATCAGCCCCAGGCGGCGTGGATTATTGCCGTCCTGCGTCGGATCGTACACCGCTTGCCCGAGATGCGCGCGCTTGGCGACGTACATCGCCACATCGGCGTGACGCATGAGGGTGACGGCGTCGCGCCCATGCTGCGGCGCGAGCGCGATCCCGATGCTGGCCCCGACATCGAGGCGTTGTCCCTCGACCACGAACGGGGCCTCCAACGCCGCGATGATCGCGCGTCCTGTCGCGTAGGCGGTCGCCTCGTTGGCACCCGGCAGGACGACCGCGAACTCGTCGCCCCCGAGTCGGGCCACCGTATCGACCTCGCGCAGCGCGCCGAGCAAGCGCGGGCCGATTTGCTGGAGGAGCTGGTCGCCCGCCTGATGGCCCAGGGTGTCGTTAATCTCTTTGAACCGGTCGAGGTCGAGCAGGAGTAGCGCGGGGGGCGGGGCCTCCGACGCGAGCGCGTCGAGCGCCTGCGCCAACCGCTCCTGCAAGAGGACCCGGTTGGGAAGTCCGGTCAGTGCGTCGTGCATCGCCAGGTGGCGCAGCGTGTCGATCTGCTTGCGCGCCGTGATGTCACGTTGCACCGAGACCCAATGCGTGAACCAGCCGCGCGCATCCGCCACCGGCACGATGCTGAATTCGGACCAGAACTCCGACCCATCTTTGCGATAATTCAGCATCTCGACGGTGATCGACTCCCAGTTGGCGAGCGCCGCCCGCAACCGGTCCAGTGTGGCCCGATCGGACCCCGGCCCTTGCAGGAGACGCGGCGAGCGACCCAGCACCTCCGCGACGCTGTAGCCGGTCGCCCTGGTGAAGGCGTCGTTGGCGTAGACGATGCGCGGACCGGGCCGATCAATCAGCTCGGCCTCGGTGATCACCACCGCGTCGTTGGCGCTGACGACGACCGATTCCAGCAGGCGCAGGCGTTCCTCCCGGTTCCGGCGCTCGGTCACATCGCTGAAGGTGACGACGACCCGCGCGACCCGCTCCGCTTCGAGGATGGGCACGGCATCGATCTGTAACCAACGTCGCGTGCTGTCCGGGCAGCGCACGTCGAGGGCGGGGTGCTGCTGGGCCACGCCGGTACGCAGGGCGACGAGGACCGGATGCTTGTCGGCCGACAGGAGTTTTCCGCCACGCCGCGTCACCGCCGTCAACACGTCACCGACGGGTTGCCCGATCAGCGCGTCTTCCGACCGGTCGAAGAGTTCCCGCGCCAGCGCATTCACGGTGACGATTATGCCCTGCTCATCGAGGACGAGCAAGCCATACGGCAGCGCATCGGTGAAGACGTACTCGGGCGATACGGTGAGTGTGCCTCGCGCCGCGATTGGGCGATCCGCTGCGGTCATGAAGCTGCTCCCCTGAGATGCCGGGCAGGAATCGGGCCCTCGCGCACGTCGAGTGGAGGAGCCAGTGTCACGATACCACGGCACCTGGCGAGTAAACATGGCCCAATCGTCCCGTCACCGGTACCGGTACATGTCGCGCCGAGGGTCGGTAGCGCCAGCGGCGGGAATCGCCCCCCGCCGCTGGCGCTGCGCGATCGTCGTGATGGGGAGAGGAAAGCTGTCCCGATTGGCATCGATGGGGGTTGGCGGGGACGGCTCAAGGTCTTGCGTGGCGGCGGCGCGGGCCAGGCCACAGGCACAGCATCCGCGCCTCCTTGCCCCGCCGCCGCACCCTGCTATTGGGCCAGATAGCCGCCGTCCACCGCCAAAATGTGGCCCGTGACGAACGAGGCGGCCGACGAGGCGAGGAAGAGGGCCGGGCCGACGATCTCGTCGGGGCGACCGAAGCGGCCCAGGGGGTGCTTGGCGCGGAAGGCGTCGTAGAAGGCCGGTTCGTGGGCGATCTGGGCGGCGACCGGCGGTGTCGCGATGACGCCCGGCGCGATCGCGTTCACCCGAATCCCCTCGACCGCCCACTCGATCGCCAGCGCCCGCGTCAATTGGACCACGGCCCCCTTGCTGGCGATGTAGGCCGGATTGCCGGGGTATCCGACCAGCCCCGCGATCGACGCGATGTTCACGATCGCGCCCGACTTCGCCGCGATCATCGCCCGACCGGCGGCGCGGCAACAGAGGAACATCCCGGTCACGTTCACCTCCAGGATCTCCTGGAAGCGGTGCCGATCGTAGCCGATGGCCGCACCCCGGCTGCTGAAACCGGCGGCGTTGACCAGGATGTCGAGTCGTCCCCAGCGGTCGAGCGTGGCGCGTACCTGCGCCTCGACCGCCGCCTCATCCGTCACATCGAGCGGCAGGGCCAGCGCCTCGCCGCCCGCCTGCGCCAGTCGCGCCACCATGGTCGCCACACCCGCCGCGTCGCGATCGGCGATGGCGACGCGCGCCCCGGCGGCGACGAAGCCGTGGGCGATCGCGCCGCCGAGCGCGCCCGCGCCGCCAGTGATGATCGCCGTGCGGCCGTCGAGGCGGAAGAGGTCGGGGCCGGGGACAATCGTGGACGTGTGACCATGTTCCACCGCTGTACTCCTACCTTTGTCGCGAATGGCCCTCACCCCGGCGTCGCTGCGGCTCGCCACCCCGCCGCCCAGAGGGCACCCGCCCATCCGGGGAGAGGGGAAAGGGGGCAAGGCCGTAGGCGGCCGCGAAACAGCGCGCTCAGCCCTCGCGCGCGAGCCGGTCGAGGCCGCGCAGGAGATGCAGGACCAAGGTGAGGTGCGGCACGGCCACGCCCCCTTGCGCCGCCCGCGCGACCAGATCGCCGAAGACAGCCTCGACCTCGATCGGGCGTCCCGCGAGGAGATCCTGGGTCATCGAGGGCAGGTTGCCGACGCGCGGCAACGGTCCGGGCGGAAGCGCGGCCAGCGTCTCGGCCTCGGGCAACGCGACATAGCTCCCGATCGGCGGGAAGTTCGCGTAATCCCCCACCGCGACGCCCTGCGCCGCGCCGATCGCCGCCGTCTCGCGCACGAGGGCGAGGTAGGCGCGCAGGAAATTCGGCTCCGCGAAGATGTGCGGCGCGATCGTGCGCGTCAGCGCGGAGACGCCGAAGACCCCCGCCGCGTTGCAGGCCTTGGACCAGATCACGCTGCGAATGTCGGCGGGCACCTCGGCCGGGATACCCGCCTGATGCAGCGCGTCGAGCGCCGCCGCGACACGTTGGCTGGCCCCGCTCGCCAACTCCCCCAGGTAGGTGGCCCCGAGGCCGGTCACCCGTATCTCGCCATCGGCGCGACGCTCCCCGCTGAGGATCGTCGCGCCACCGACGACGCGCTCGCCGCCGAACGCGCCCGCCAACAGGCCGTCCGTCGCGACGCCATTCTGGAAGCCCGCGACCCACGCTGCGTCGTCCCCCGGCAGCGGCCAGGCGTCGCGAACGGTCGCGACCGCCGCCGACAGCTGGTGGCCCTTCGTCAGGAAGATCAGCCCCGCCCCAGCGGGGAGCCGCGCCGCCTCCGTCGTGATGCCGACGTGCCCCGGCGGGGCCGGGGCGGGTGCGACGGGGATGTCTGCGGTCACGGCGTCGCGCAGGCGGATGTGCCCCGCCGCCAGGAGGAGCGCGGCGGTCCCCGGCGTCGCCAGAAGGGTGACGGCCTGCCCGCTGCGCGCGAGGAACGCGGCGAAGGTCTGCCCGAGCGCGCCCGCGCCGACGAACGCGAGCGGCGCGTATCCCTGTCGTGCCAACTCGTTCATGCGACTCCTCGCGGGTGTGCGGTGCGCCGTCTTGCGCGGTGGAGGCGGAGATGCCGTTGGGCTGAAGCCCCGCCGGGCTCGCACCCGTGAACATTGTCCCCTTAATCGGGGAGCAACTGACCTTCACGGGTAGGGCAGATGCTCCCGCCGCGACGGGACAATGCCCGCCGCAACGGGCCTTCCGTGCCATCGTCCCGGCTAGGGGCTGCGGCCACGACGTCGACGGCAGAGCGCAGCGGGGCCTACGGCAGAGCGCAGCGGGACCCGTCACCAGTCGCGGTGATGCCGCAACCTGCGCGGACTGGGGGCAGGGTGGTCAATTCCACCGTAGCGTGTCGGATCGCTTCCCCCCTCTCCCTCGGATGGGGAGAGGGGGTGGCGAGCGTAGCGACGCCGGGGGTGAGGGTTCTCGCAGGCGGCGTACCACCCGTACCCCCACACGCTACGGTCAAACAGACCACTACGCGGTCAACCAAGCGATCGGTCGCTCGACGAACTGCTTAATCCGCTGGAGGAACTGCGCCGCCGGTCCCCCATCGACGAGGCGATGGTCGAAGGTCAGGCTCAACGCCACCATCCGGCGCACGGCCACCGTGCCCGCCTCCTCGTCCGTGACCACCGGGCGCGCGACGATCCGCCCGATGCCGAGGATGGCGCACTGCGGCGGATTGATGATCGGGGTGAAGGCGTCGATGTCGTACATGCCAAGGTTGGTGATCGTGAAGGTGCCGTCCTGCAAATCGGTCGCCGCGATGCTCCCCGACCGCGCCTCGGCGATCAGGCGGGCCGATTCGACGGCGAGCGCCTGGACCGATCGCGCCTGCACGTCGCGCAGGACCGGCACGAGCAGGCCCCGCTCGGTATCGACGGCGAAGCCCATGTGGACCGCGTCGTGCCGCACGATCCCCTCGTCCGTCAGCGAGGCGTTGAGGTCCGGGAACTCGCGCAGGGCCACGGCGACGAGTCGGGCGAAGAAGTCGTTGTAGGACGGGGAGGGGACGGTGCCGCCCCGTTCCGCCAGCGCCCCCGCAAGGTCCGCGCGCACCCGGACCAGGGCGCTGGCATCGGCCTCGGTGGTGAGGGTGACGGCGGCGGCGGTGTGCGCGCTCTGCGCCATCCGTGCCCCGATCAGCCGCCGGGTCGGGCTCAACGGCGTCGGCGTTCCTCTCGGCACAGGCGGGGGAGTCGTAGCCGGGGTGCTGGCGGCGGGTGCCGGTAGCGTCGCGGCGGTGACGGGCGGGGTTGCGCGCGCGAATGCCGCGCGGACGTCCTGCTCCACGATGCGCCCGCTCTGGGAGGTGCCGGTGAGGGTGTTCCAGTTTACCCCGAGCTGCCTGGCGATCCGCACGGCGCGCGGGCTGGCGACGGGCGACCGTCGCCGCCGCGTCGGCGCGGTGTTCCCCGCCGCCGACGCGATTGGCTCCGGTGCGGCCGATTCGGGGGCGACGGGCGCGGCGAGTGCGGCCCCTGGCGGGCGCGACGCCGCCCCGGCCACCGGCAGCGACTCGTCGCCCTGCACGAGATAGGCGAGGATGGCCCCGACCGGCAACTCCTCGCCCAGGCGCAACTGGTTACCGGGAATCCTCAAGGTGCCGCTATCGAGCGCTTCGACCTCGGTGGTCGATTTGTCGCTCTCGACCAGGAAGAGATACTCCCCGGCGGTGATCGCATCGCCGTCGTGCTTGAGCCATTCGACCACCGTCCCGACTTCCATATTCCAGCCGAGTCGGGGCATCACAATCTCGATCGCCACCCTCACCTCCCCATCTCATACGTGCGACCGTGCGACCGTGCGCCGCCGACCCTACGCCGCCAACAACTCGCGGATCGCCTGCGCGATCGACCGCTCGTTCGGCGTGATCGCCGCTTCGAGCGACGGGCTGTAGGGGACGGGCGCCTGCGCGCCGGTCAGGCGGGCGACCGGCGCGTCAAGGTCGTCGAAGCCGCGCTCCATCACCTGCATGCCGATCTCGGCGGCGACGCCGCACGGGCCGTAATCCTCGTCCACCACCAGCAGCCGCCCGGTCTTATTCACCGAGGCGAGGATGCTGTCGATGTCCAGCGGCGCGAGCGTTCGCGGGTCGATCACCTCGATCGAGCGGCCTTCTTTGGCGAGCGCGTCGCAGGCGGCGAGGGTGCGGTGGACCATCCCGCCGATGGCGACGACCGTCGCATCGCGCCCCTCGCGGGCGATCCGCGCCTCGCCGAACGGGATCAGGTACTCCTCCTCCGGCACCTGCCCTTTCAGGTTGAGGACGGAGCGGTGTTCCATGAAGAGGACCGGATCGTTCGAGCGGATCGCCGTCTTGAGCAGCCCCTTGGCGTCGTATGGGGTGGTCGGCACGACCACGCGGAAGCCGGGGAAGTGCGAGAAGATCGAGTAGTAGTTGCCGGAATGGTGCGTCGCGGCCGAATTGCCGACGCCGATGCAGCCGCGCAGCACGATCGGCATCGTGAGGCGACCATCGCTCATGTACTGGATCTTCGACGTCTGGTTCAACAGTTCGCCCAACGCGTCGAGGCCGAAGTCGATGAACATGAAGTCCACGATCGGGCGGGCGCCGGTCATGGCCGCCCCGGTGCAGAGGCCGGTGAAGCCGCGTTCGGTGATCGGGGTGTCGCGCAGGCGGGCCGGGCCGAAACGCTCGAACAGGCCCGCCGTGGTGCCGAAGTTCCCGCCGCGCACGCCGATCCCCTCGCCCACGACGAACGTCATCGGGTCGCGCGTCATCTCCTCGGTCAGCCCTTCGAGCGCGGCGGCGGTGTAGGTCATCTCGCGCATCTCGACTCCTCCATGGCGCACTGCCGATTGCGCACTGCTGGTCGCGCACTGCTGGTCGCGCGCCTTATGGGGTGCTGAAGACCTGGGCGGTCGCGGTCGCGGGGTCGGGCCAGGGGCTCTCCTTGGCGAACTCGACCGCCTCCGCGATCAGCGCCAGCACCGCCGCGTCCACGGCACCGAGTTCCGCCTCGTCGGCGTGGCCCTCGCGCAGCAGCAATGCGCGGAAGCGGGCGATCGGATCGCGCGCCTTCCATTCCGCGATTTCTTCCAGCGTGCGGTAGCCCATGTCGCGCATCCCCTCGGAATGTGGTCGGGTCCGGTAGGTCTTGCATTCGAGGAGGGTCGGGCCGCCGCCGGACCGCGCCCGGTCGATCGCCTCGCCCGCCGCCTGATGGACGGCCAGCACGTCGTTCCCGTCCAGTTCGACGCCCGGCAGGCCGTAACTCGCCGCCCGCGCCGCGACGCGCGGTTGCCGCGTGACGGTGCTGAACGGGATCTCGGTCGCGTAGAGGTTATTCTCGCAGACGAAGATCACCGGGAGATCCCAGATGGTCGCCAGATTCAGCCCCTCATGGAAGGCACCGTTATTGACCGCGCCATCCCCGAAGAAGGCGACGCTGACCCGGTCGGAACCCTGGAGCATGTAGGTGTAGCCCGCGCCGGCCGCCATCAGGATGCTCGGCCCGACGATCCCGCTCGTGCCGAGCATCCCGACTTCCGGCTTGAAGAGGTGCATGCTGCCGCCGCGCCCGTGCGAACAGCCAGTCACTTTCCCGAGGAGTTCGGCGATCAACTCGCGCGGCGGGACCCCCTTCGCCAGCGCGTGGCCGTGTCCCCGGTGCGTGCTCATCACGGTGTCGGTGTCGCGCAGGTGGGCGCAGACCGCCGTCGCGATCGCCTCTTCGCCGACGTAGGTGTGGCAGGCCCCGGGGATTTGCCCCGACTGGTGCATCCGCGCCAGTTGTTCCTCGCTGCGCCGGATCTCGAGCATCTGCCGATACAGGCCGAGGTGTTGGTCCTTCGTCAGCCCGGATCGGGTCGCCGTTTCGGTGCCTGTGGTCATCCGTCTCTCCCTTCACCCTTCATATCGTGCGGGCTGTCGGCGGCGGTCGCTGTATTGTGGAGACGGTACCCTCACCCCCGGCGTCGCTGCGGCTCGCCACCCCCTCTCCCCATCCGAGGAGAGGGGGAATACAGCACCGAGCGTGAGACGCCGTCTTTGGCTTTTGACCATGCCAACGGCGAGGCCGGAGACGCAGTGTTCGATGCAGCATGAGTAGCGTGACGCGACCGGAACGAGTCCAAGGATGCCGACGCTGGCAATAGACCCTGCGGCGGGAGATCGCCCGGTGTACACGTGATTCGGTCGATTGTTCCTCGGTTGTTCTTACGTAGCTGCCAACAGCCTATGCGAGTCATGCCGTGGTGTCAAGCGAGTGAGGGTGCGGGCTTCGGCCGTGTGCGAGGCGCTGGTCGGCATCCTCTGGGCTGTTGGCGCGGATGCTTCGCGGCGGCTCAGCATGACAATTCCGTGCGCGAGTGGCCGACCACCGAGGATCGGTCATGCCGAGCCGCCGCGAAGCATCCGCGCCCCCTTCGCCTTCTTACGCCACCGCCGCCATCTGGGAAGATGCTGAAGCGCCCCCCGCACGAGGGAACAGAGAAGGAATACGATCGGTAGGCGCGGCCGATCCCCCCCACGCACATGGTATGGTGTGGCCTGGCACGTTGACGGCACTGCCCCGGCACGTCACCCCAACATGTCACCCCAACATGTCACCCCAACATGTCACCCCAACACGTCGCCGAAAGGAGGCCCGCGTGGACCCGCGCACCGACCGCGAAACGCGCCCGATCGTCACCGTCTTCGGCAGCGCCCGCCCCCAGGAGGGCGAACCGGCGTGGGACGAGGCCTACGAAGTCGGGCGGCGTATCGCCGAGGCCGGGTATGTCCTCTGCAACGGCGGAACCTCCGGCACGATGCAGGCGGCGGCGCGCGGGGCGCGCGAGGCGGGCGGTCGCACGATCGGGATCACGATGGACATCTACGTCGGCGACACGCCGAACGGCTGGCTCGATGAGGAGGTGCGCGTCGCGGACCTCTTCGCGCGCCTCCAGCAACTGATCCTGCCCGCATCCGGCTTCATCTGCCTGCGCGGCGGCAGCGGCACGCTGGCCGAGTGGGCGCTGACCTGGACCCTCCTCGCCTCGCGCCTGATCCCGACCGTGCCGCTCATCCTGCTCGGTCGCGAGTGGCAAGACCTGCTGGATGTCATCCGCAGCGGTATGCTCGCTCGCGAGGGCGATTGGCCGTACGTGCAAGTGGCGGAGACGGTGGACGAGGCGCTGGCAATCCTGCGGGAGCGGATCCCCTGACACGGCACCAAGTTCAAGCGACCGCGAGCGTCGTGGCTACCTTGAGATCGGTTACAGCCCTACCTACTGCCAGCAACCGGACATTGTCGTACCGAAACGTTTGGTCGGGGCAACCGGGAGGGCTGTCCGATACGATACAATACAGTCGGAATACTGCTATTGGTGCGAAGAACACCGGTGGGGTTGATGAGAGCGAGAGCGCGGAGATGGAGCGGACGCGGGCCTTGGAACTGCTGGCGCAGAGCAAGCCGACGCTGGCCGAGCGGTACGGGGTGACGCGGCTGGCGCTGTTCGGCTCGACCGCGCGCGGGTCGGCGCGGGCGGGGAGCGACATCGACATCCTGATCGCGTTCGACGGCCCGGCGACGGCGGAACGCTATTTCGGGGTGCAGTTCTCCCTGGAGGATCTGCTCGGCGGCGCGGTCGATCTGGTGACGGAGAAGGGGCTACGCCCGGCGTTGCGCCCGTTCATCGAGGCGGAGGCAGTGGGTGTCTGACGCCGCCCCACGCTCCTGGATCTTCTACCTGGACGACATGATCGGGTTCTCCGAGCGTGTGCCGGCCTACATCGACGGACTTGATCAGGTGGCGTTCGTGGCGAGCGCGCTGCATTAAGACGCGACGGTGCGGAACCTGGAACTGATCGGCGAGGCGGCGACCCATCTCCCGGAGGAGGTGCGGCGGGCAAACCCGCAGGTGCCCTGACGACTAAGAATCGCGACACGCAACCGGCTGATCCATGGCTACCTGGGACTCGACGACGACATCGTGTGGAGCATCGTGCGGGACAACGTTCCTGCGTTGCTGGCGCAGTCGCGCGAGATACGAGGGCGAACGGAATGACGAGGAAGCAGCGGCTGGAATAGTCCTGTATCGGCTATGCCGCCCGCACACATCGTCGTTCGTGCGTCCTCCCACTACGCCACTGCTGCCTGAATACGGTCGGTCTCGCGCGCACGGCGCATGAATGGCAACGACTGACAGGGCACCAGAATCAAGCGACCGCGAGCGCCGCGCTCGCCGCCTGCCGAATTCGCCAATCCCGGCCATGTTGCTGGAAGCGTACCAACGTATCCGATGCTTGATCCTGCACGCCATGATCGCCAAGGGCGCGCAGCAGCGCGGCGAAGTAACTGGCGCGGTGCGGATCCTCCGTGGTCAGGATCTCATCTCGCCGCTCTTGCAATACCTGCATGATTCGCTGCGTCAGCGCATCGGGCGCGAGTTCGACCAATCGTCGTAGATACGCCTGATTCATCTCGGGGTCCTGCACCGCCTCCAACAGGATCGGTATGGCGTCGCGGTCGCCGCGCAGGGCGATAATGCCAGCCGCACGCCGCCGTGCGAGGGGCGGAGACTGCGGATCGCCGAGCAGTGCTTTGAGCGGCTGGATCGCCTTCTCGCCGAACTGCGGTAGGCATTCCTCCACGAAGTACCCTATCTCAGCAGACGCAAGGAGCGCGATGAGAACAGGCAGCAGATCGTCCCGTTGCTGGCGGCAAGCACGTTGAACTGCGTGCATTTGCTCGACTGGATCATCGCTGGACAGCGCGTCCTCAAGCTTTTTTTCGTATGCGCGCATGGCCTTATCTCCGCGTTGCCACCAATGGACCGGCGACGATGGTGCCACCAGGAATGACGCCTATACCGCGTCCAGGCATAGTCCAGACGAGTCGGATGCCTTGGGCGACCAACGCGCCTTCACCCATGCTGATCACATAATGCTGTTTCGCGCCGAAGATACCTCGCAAGGCGAGTTGGCCTGGCGAAGCATCGATAGACAGGTCAGTCACGAAGATGTCACCAGGGGCGTTTACCAGGAAATCGGCCGTACCGGAAGCGAACCGTGCTTCCGGCACGGCGATCGATTGCCTGGGATGTAGCGTCCTCGCCACCACGCCGACGATCCCCCGTAGCCCGACCGCATCGGTGAAATGATTGATGACGCGGCCCTGAAAGTGTGCGATGACAGCGGCTGGATCGAGCCACTGATATGATGTCACCACACTCTCCGCGGTGCAGAATCGAGCAGTGCCAGATCATACCCGGCTATGGATCATCGGCACGCGGACAGCATAGCAGAGGATCGCTACTTCTGGTCGTACCCGGTCAGTTCCACATAGCCCTCGCCGCCGAGCGGTTGACCGTTGCGGGTGCCGCTGATCAGCACCTCGCCCTCCCAGTAGATGTTGATGGTCGAGCGGCGGGTGTCGAGTTCCTGGTCCTGCACCGTGGGCGTCCAGGTCAGGTCGAGGCCGTAGCTCGGCAGGCTGACGCGCCAGCCGGAGGGGTAGGTGACGCCGGTACGCGCGCTGGTCCATTGCCCGACCGGCTGAATCTTGATGTCGGCGATGTCGATGTCCTTCGCGGTGCCGTCGGGCGCGACGTAGGTGCCCAGGGAGCCGATGATCTGCTGCCCCTCGCCCTTGATCAGGTAGACCGTGAAGTCGCTGCCATCATCCAAGTGCGCACTGAACCAGTCCCAGCCGCCGTTGCTGACCGTCAGGAAGTTGCCCCACTGGTGGTCGAACCACGCCTCACCGGTGACATTTTTGCGGACGCCATTATCCTCGATCGTGCCGGTGATGGTCATGCGTGTGCGCGAGTAGTAGTAGGTGCCACCGGCCGGGCCGTAATCGATGTAGCCGCCCTTGTGGAGCGCGGGCGGCTTGGTCGCGATCAGCTCGAGGTTGTAGCTATAGCCGGGGGCGTTCCCCTCGATGTGGTCGCGCCCGTCGAAGCCGCGCCAGCCCCAATCGCCCATGCGGAAGTCGAAGCCCCGATTCACCTCGCCCCCGAGCTGATTGGCGGGCGTCTGCTGCGTCCGCTGGTCGTAGTGGAAGGTGCCGCGCTGGCGATCAGTGATCGCGGAGTGCGCCGCGAAGTAGGGCGCGATGTCGCTGCGAATCGACTGGAAGATCACCGACTCGAAGCCGTAGCGCGCGCCGTCCTTGGCCCGCAGATGGCCGGTGTAGTACCACCATTCGGTCAGCGAGTCGTGCGGGGCCTCGTCGCGCGGGAACGTCACCGGCGGGAGATCCGGGGTGGCGGCTGGCGGCGTGCCGAAGGGGCCGGGCCAGGCACCCTTGCCGTCGCTCGCGGCATTGGGCTGGCCGCAGGCGACGAGCAGGAGCAGCACACCGAGCAAGGCGTGACGGAGGGCCAAGGGCGTGCGGCGCGTTGTGCGGCGGCGGAAGGGGTGGCGCATCAATCATCTCCATCGCGGGATCGACCGGCGACCAGATTGGCGGCACGCTCCGCATCCGCGCGCTCACCGTCGGCGCGATACCGGGGCAGCGCGTCGGCCGCGACCGCGACCGCGCCAGTGGTCGTCTGTCCGGTGTACGTCGCCAATTCCAGGTGTTCCTCCGCGTCCGGCAGCCAGCGGCGCAACGGTTCCGGGAGCCACCAGTTCCAGTCGCCGAGGAGGCGCATTGTTGCCGGGACGAGCAGTGCGCGGACGATCGTGGCGTCGAGGAAGACGGCGAGCGAGACGCCCAGGCCGAACGCCTTGATCAGCACAATCTCGGCGCTGATGAACGAGCCCGCGACGACGACGACGATCAGCGCGGCGCTGGTAATAATCCGACCGCTCCGCTCCAGGCCGGTCGCGACCGCCAGGGTGTTGTCGCCCGTCTCCAACCAGGCCTCGCGGATGCGCGTGAGGAGGAAGACTTCGTAGTCCATGCTGACCCCGAACAGGGTGCAGAACATGATGATCGGCAGCGACGACTCGACGAAGCCGAGCTTTTCGAAGCCGAGCAGCCCGGCCAGGTTGCCATCCTGGAAGACCCAGACGAGGGCACCATAGGAAGCGACGAGCGAGAGGGCGTTCATCAGGATCGCCTTCAGCGGCAGGATGAGCGAGCGCAGCAGCACCAGCAGGATCAGGTAGGTGGCGACCACGACGAGGATCAGAGCCAGCGGGAAGTAGCGGTACATCTCATCGACGACATCGATCACCCCGGCGGTCGTGCCGGTCACCTGATAGGTCAGGCCACCGGGCGGCGTGACGCCCCGCAAATCGGTGACGAGCGACTTCGCCTCGTTCGACACCGCCGACGATCGGAGGACGACGGCGACGAGGGTGGTGTCGCCGCGCGCGAGGCGCGGGGCGACCAGCGCGGCGTACGGGTCGAGGATGCGGTCTGGCTGCGCGTAGATCAGCGCATATTGGTCGCGTGCGAGCCGCTTGTCGAGCGTGGTGAGCGAATCGACGCGGGCCACGCGCGGGTCGCGTTCCAGCGCATGGGTGAGATCGTAGAGAGCGCTCAGATTGGCCGGTTCGTATATCGAGGAGCCGTTCGGCGTCTTGATCGCCAGGGCTACCGGCTCAAGCTCGGTCGCGCCGAACTTCTCCACCAGCAGATCATAACCCTGCCGCGAGGGGACATCCTTCGGCAGGATCGAGGCGTCGGGCGACGAGAGGCGGACGTGCAGGAAGGGCGAGCCGAGCAGCAACATCAGCGCGAGGGTCGGGATGAAGAAGCGCCAGGGTCGCGCCATCACCGCCAGCGCCAGGCGATGCCAGAGGCCTTCGTGGTCGTCGGGATTGGTGTTGCGATACTTGATGATCGTCAGGGCATTGATGCGCGGGCCGAGGAGGCCGAGGATGGCCGGGAGCAGGGTCAGCGCGGCCATGACCGAGAAGAAGACGACGATCACCCCGGAGATGCCGACCGAGCGGAGGAACATGAAGGGGAAGATGATCAGGCCCGAGAGGCCGATCAGCACCGTCAGCCCGGAGAAGAAGATCGCGCGCCCCGCCGTGGCGACCGTGACCGCCACGGCATCCTCGACCGGGCGCTTGGCCGACTCCTCGCGGAAGCGCGAGGTGATGAAGAGGGCATAGTCCACCGCCAGTCCGAGGCCGAGCATGGTGGCGAGATTGAGGACGAAGATCGAGAGGTCGGTCACGTTGCCGAGGAGGAAGATGCTGGCGAGGATGGCGATCACGCTGAAGCCGCCGACGATCATCGGCGTCACGGCGGCGACGAGGGAGCCGAAGACGATCGCCAGCGCCACCAGCGCCAGCGGGAAGGCGATGATCTCGCCGCGCTGCAAGTCGCGGGAACTGGTCGTCTCGATGTCGGCGTAGAAGACCGGCCCGCCGGCGATGATCCGCGTCATCTCGGGCGGGGTCGCGCCGACCTTCTCCTCGATCGCCGGGAGTAGGCGTTGCGAACCCTCGGGCGGCGTGGTGAGATTGATCAGGATGTAAGCAGTGCGACGGTCGGCGGAAACCTGACGCGGGTTGGTCGTGTAGGGAATGACCTCGGCGACCTCGGGGATCTGCGCCACGTCGCGCAACGAACCCTGGACGCCTGCCGCGAAGCGCGGGTCGTCGGCAGTCCACAGCTCGGAGGTATAGATCACCGAAAGGGTCGTGGCCTTGAAGTCGAGGTCGTGCTGGAGGGTGGCGAGCGCCTTGGTGGACTCCGCGTTGTCGTTGGAGAAGCCGCCGACTTGCAGCACCTCCGCGACCCGTGGCGCGAATGGCAGGCTCAACAACACCAGCACGATCCAGGCGGCGACCACCGCCTTGCGGCGACGATACATCAACCGCCCGAAGTGTAGAAACGACACTGTTCCCCTCGCTCTTTCTCGCGACCCTGTCGTGCGCGTTGTGGTGGTGGTAGATATGGTCGATGAAGTGGTCGAGATGAGGCGATCATGTCCAGGAAAGGCCCTGGTGTCGCACCACCTCTTGCACAGGTAATGCCACGGTTATACACAAGTATACTACGGCCCTCGGCTCCGGTGGAGGGGGATACGGTGGGGGTGCAATTCAACGCCTTGCGTGGCGGCGGGACGGGCGGTGCCACAAGCCCCTGCGGCATCCACACCGTTAGTTGGCCCCCTCGGGCCGCCCGAGGTTGTTGGCGCGGATTCTTCGCGGCGGCGTAACTGTTCAGGTACTCGATTCCGCATGGGGAAGGGAGGTGCGCGGACGCCAAATGGGCGGAGCCGGGCGAAATCGGGCGAAAGTGGCCGCTTTCGCCCGCCGTCGGGCATCGAGCGCGCCAAGGT
>JAABUN010001714.1_pt1 | contig 45298 bp, 44 predicted proteins | sample 5559311 | NCBI WGS metagenome assembly JAABUN01 (sample SAMN10711877, study PRJNA513370) | rock metagenome | isolation source: Antarctica rocks | place: Antarctica: Victoria Land, Siegfried Peak sud
CAGCCAACTCCAGGGCCGCCAGGCGGCCCGCTGCGCCCAACGCCGCTTCCGCCAGGACCCGGACGCCTACCTCACCGCCCTCGAAGACGTCCTATGCAGGGCGAGTTTGCCGCCCTAGAAAAAAAGACCCCACGGCAACAATGTGTCGTGGCGGTCTTGCATCAGTGCCTATGCACTTCCCGATCAGCCGAGAGCGATCACGCGCTCTGTCTTGACGGCCGATCGGCCCGCGCTGTATCGCGCGGGTAGCTACTCCCCAGCCAACGAGAAAGATAACGTACAGCGACACGCGCTGTCAACTGTACGAAAAGTAATGGCGGAGGCGCTGGCGGATCGGCTGATTCAGGAGATTACATACACTTGAGGCGCACAACGACATTCCGAGCGGGCGAGCCGCTCCTTCGCTGTATCCTAGCGTACTGTACGGCCCTGAGATGCGCTCGGTCGCCGGGCCTGGCCGGGGACACACACGATGTCCCTGGCGGTGCGGCGACCTTGGGTGAACGATAGCCAGTCGGCCAGCGATGAGCGCGCGGGTGGTGCGCTTCAAGGTGAGCGGCGGCGTCGCACGCGCGGTGGTATGCTCTCTGGATGTAATCCTTGGTCCGTGGATGAACCGCCGCCCGCGCGGCGCGGTTGGAGGCAGTGGCCGTGTCACAACGAATCCTTCCGATCTTCCCGGCACAACGCGAGGTCGCGCCGCCCGAGCTGCTGCGCGTGCAGGGGTTGACGACGCGCTTCTTCACCGAGGACGGGGTCGTCCACGCCGTCGAGAACGTCAGCTTCGGCGTGCGCCCCGGCGAGGTGCTGGGGGTCGTGGGCGAGAGCGGCTGCGGCAAGAGCGTGACCGGCCTCTCGATCATGCGCCTCCTCCCCGATCCGCCAGGGCGGATCGTATCGGGCGTGATCGACTTCCAGGGCGAGGATTTGCTGCGCCTCAACGACGACGAGATGCGCGCGATCCGGGGCAACAAGATCGCGATGATCTTCCAGGACCCGATGACCTCCTTCAACCCGGTCCTGACGATCGGCCGGCAGATCGGGGAAGTCCTCGAATTGCACGAGGGCTTGCGCCCGGCACAGGCGCGGGAGCGGGCCATCGAGTTGCTGCGGATGGTCGGCATCCCCACGCCGGAGCGGCGCGTGCGCGACTACCCCCACCAGTACAGCGGCGGGATGCGCCAGCGCGCGATGATCGCGATGGCCCTCGCCTGCAAGCCGGCGCTGATCATCGCGGACGAGCCGACGACCGGCCTCGACGTGACGATCCAGGCGCAGATCCTCGAGCTGCTGCGCCTGCTCCAGCGCGAGACCGGCGCGGCGATCATCATGATCACCCACGACATGGGCGTGGTGGCCGGGATGTGCGACCGCGCGATCGTGATGTATGGCGGGCGCGTGGTGGAGGAGGCGAACGTCTTCGATCTCTTCGCCGATCCGCGCCACCCCTACACGATCGCCCTCCTCGGCGCGGTGCCGCGCACCGATCGGGTCCGCGACCGGCTGGTGCCGATCAGCGGCCTGCCGCCCGACCTGATCGCGCCCGAGGCCGGGTGTGCCTTCGCCCCGCGCTGTCCCTTCGCCTTCGACGATTGTTGGGGCAAGACCCCGCGCCTCTTCACCGTGGGTGCGGGGCATACGGTGGCCTGCTGGGCGGACGTGCAAATCGCGCGCTGAGCGCCCGGATAGGACCAGGCGAGGCGAGTCCCGAGCGTGCTGCGGAGGACGGCGTAGACAATTTCGATGATTGCATTTTGGCGACGCGGCGCTTATATTGTACGTACATACTGCGATGTGGAGGTACGAACGATGGGTAACGTGCTGGTGTCGCCGCTCATCATCATCGCACACGACATCATGGCACTGGGACTTGCGGCGGCCCTGCGGGCGCGCGGGCTGAGGGTGCTGGTGCGTGGCGGCATGGCCGATGGGACCTTTCTCCCCGTTGACACTCGCCCGGCGGCGATCCTCGTCGATCTGCTGATGGCGGAACGGGACGACTATGCGGTGTTGCAAGCGCTCCGCGCCGAACCGTGCGCTGCGGATGTGCCGATCCTGGTCCTCTCCTCCGGCACGGTGCTCGGCGAGAGCGAGGCGCTGGAAGCACAGCTGCGCGCGTTCGATGCGCGCGCGCTCCTCACCCCCCACGATGTCGATTCGGTCATCCGGGAGGTGGAGCGCTCGCTCGCCCAGGTCGCTTGACCCTTGGCGAGCGCGCTACCACGCTCGCCCCGTCGCCGCTTGCGCCCGTTGGCGGGCGGATAGAGCCGTCTCCACCAAATCACCACCGGTGGGTGGCATAATATCAATCGTCCCGGCGGCAGGGGAAGCGGCGGCGGGGCTCGGCGACGTTATGATACAGCCTAACGAAGTGGAGACGAGCGGTGATGGACGCGGCCACATCAATCCCGGATGAATGGGTGCTGGGGTGTCAGGCGCTGCGCGACACCCTGGCGGGGCGGCTCGATGTGCGAACGACGGTGGCGGCCCGCCACCTGGTCTGGTCGTTGCTGCAACGCCTGCGGCGCTCACAATCCCTCGATGAATTGCAGGACGAGTTCCACGATGCCGGGCGCTGGTCACGCGTGATGCGCCCCTTCTGCGTCGAAGAAGAGACGGTGCGTCGTGTCGTCCTCGCCGCGTTCGCCGCTCGCCTGCTCGAACTCTTGCGCGGACGCGATCTCGATGCGCTAGAGTGTCTGCCGCGTCCGCTGCTCTCCGAGTTCGTTGTGGGGGAGATTTAAGTCGCTCGTCCCCGCACAACGCGGCCTGGGTGTGCCCGACGAGCATGCCAGCGGGGAGGATCCACTCGGATATCCTGCCGCTGCAGTGCCGCGCTCCCCGAGGTGGGCCACATATATGTCGAGCCCCTTCGCCAGCGCTGTAGCTGGCGCGATCCCGCAGTTCTTCGTCAGGCAACGGAGGACGAAGAGCGCATCGTCCGGCCCCTCTCTCCACTCCAGCGGCGGGGATAAAGGATCGTCGCACGTAGTCGCCCCCCTCAAAACGCCTTTCGCCACCTCACCGATGCCCGTGGCGAATGCCTGCGCGTCGGCGAGTGGCCACTCACTCGCGATCACATATCCCTCCGGCGTCGCACCCCTGGTCGTCGCGCGGGTCCGCGCGAGGGTGGGTATCGAGGAGGGGCGCGAAGAAAGACCTGTAGCCGCCCGTACAGGCCGGGACTTGCCGGGGTCCTGGGGATGGCGGATATTCGGGTGGGCCGACCTGGTGACGGGGCTACTCGATGCGGTAGAACTCCGCCTCCGGTCCGCCGTCCGCGATGACCGCCGCGATGTGGCGGACCGCCGCGCGCTGCGCGTTGGAGAGGAGGCGGGCGATCGCCTCCTCGGGATCGCACCAGACGAAGTCGCTGTAATCGGGCGAGAGGATCACCGGCCCCGGCCCCTCGAAGAGGGCGGCGAAGACCGGGGTGAGGGCGATGGTGTCGCTGTAGTGATCGTAGAACTGGCTGATCAGGTCGGCGCTATACAGATGCGTCGGGATCACCCCGGCAGTCTGGCGGAGTTCCCGCAATGCCGCACCATAGGCCGGTTCGCCCTCGCGCACCTTGGCATGGAGTCCGTGCCAGGTGCCACCGAGTACGGTGCCGGGGCGGCGGAGCAACACCAGGAACTGCGCGCGGCCATTAATCCGGCGGAAGGGGTACACATCCACACTGTCACTGACGATCCGGGGCATGGTCCTTCTCTCCGACGCGGCACTCTTCGGGCACGAGGGCGCGGCGTGGCCGTATCCCCAAGCGGGCCGCGTGACGCTCACTGTAGGGTGAAGATCGGGCGGAGGTCGCCGACGAGCGTATCGGTATGGTTGCGGATCTGCGGGCTATGCAGCGCCAGCAAACGCGCGACATCCGTGTCGCTCCACAGGCCAAGCTGTTGCAAGACCGCTGCCGCGATACCCGGCAGGGCGCGCATGCTGCCGTCCTCGACCTTGATCGCCACGCCCAGGCCGCGTTCCCGCAGCGCCATGCAGAAGACCCCCTCCGCTCCAACCTTGGTGATCACCGCCGGGGCGGCGAGATTCATCAGGTCGGTGCAGAGACGCCCACGCCCGGCCACCATGTACGGGGCCGCGCCCATCGCATCGAGGACGCGCGTCGTCGCCGCGCGGTAGGGCTCGGGCGGGGTGACCAGCGTCGCCCAGGCGCGCGCGACGTTGGCGAGGGGTGCGGCGAAGGTCGGCACGCCGCAGCCGTCGGTGCCGGTGGCGATCGCCTCGGGGGGCAGGGCGAGGAAGGTGCTCATCACGCCTGCGATCTCCCGTTGGAGCGGGTGGTCGGGTTCCTCGTAGGTCTCGAGCGGCCAGCCGCGCTGGAGGCAGACCGCGAGCATCCCGCTGTGTTTGCCGGAGCAGTCACACTGGAGCGGGGTCTGGGCGAGCAGGCCCGCGCCGACGCGGATGGCGGTGTCGTGGTCGATCGGCGGCATGATGCCGCAATGGAGCGCCCCTTCGTCGAGGCCGAGCTTCGCGAGGAGCGTCCGTACCGCGAGTTGATGGGTCGGCTCCCCGCTGTGGGAGGCGGCGGCGAGCGCCAACTCCGCGTCGGTGAAGGCAAAACGATCCGCCGCGCCGCTCGTGACGATCGGGAGGGCTTGCAATGGCTTCGCCGCCGAGCGCAAAAACGTCACCAATTGCGGATCACCCGCGCTGGCTACGAGGTTGCCGGTGGCATCCGCGACCGCGATCGCCCCATGATGTCTGCCCTCGACGATCGATCCGCGCCGTACCTCGACCAATACTGTGGACACCATCCTACTCCTGCCTGAACCGATCGCCCCAGCCGCATAGTCAGGGGATATTGCCCGATCCCTGGCCGAGTTGCAAGCCGGGGTGATCGCTTGCCAAGTATTTGCACAGGTTATAATGTGCGGTTCATTGACCCACCCGAGCAGAGCGGGTATGCTTACGGTGCCAAACACGAATTGTGCGGCACCTTCCCGATACAGTTTTCCGCTGGCGCGGATTACGCTTCACGTCCTGGTGGCGGCGCTGGCAGCCGGGCGATACAAAAGCGATGGTGACGATGACCGGGGATGATCTGGTGCGACGGCCGGAGGAGCGGGCGACCCGTGGGCCAACCGCGCTGGAATTCTTCTTCTTGCAGCGCCTCGCCTCCCTGGTCATGCGGCAGGACGCGGCGCGTAACGAGCAGGAACGCCTGCTCCTGGCACAGGCGGCGTTCTCCACCTATCTCGACTGCGCTTCTCTCGGCCTCACCGCCGAGGCCGACGCGATCATGGCGCGCGATCCTCACGCGCATGTCCTCTGGCAACAAAGCACGCCGATGTAATCCGGGTACGTGGAACTGAGGTGATCGGTGACTGCTCACCACGAACCCTCCGAAGTGATACCGCTCGATGAAGCGGCGCAACGATATTCTCTCGATCTGGAACGCTGGTGGGTGCTGGTGCGGCAGCATCTCGCCCACCCGAGTGCGGATATAGAACTCGTGGCGCTCGACCCGGCGCGCGAGCTGCTGATGCGGAGCGGTTGGGATTGGGCCGGCACCAAGAGCATCCTCGATCAAGCGATGGCCGTCGCTACCACGCAACTCCTCCAGGAGCTCGCCCCGGTAGACGTACTCCCGAGTGACAGTGCCTGAGCGCGCGAAGCTAGCGCTCGGGCCGCACCGCGCTTGGTTGGCATGAAGCTTGCTTGCTATCCGGCGGAATATGCTATGCTGCATCGTGGCGAACATAAAAGGAGTTGTGGATGGATATCGATAAACTTAAGGGTATGGCGATCGTTTCTGTCTCCGAAGGCTCGCGGCTGGGCCGAGTGGACGATGTGCTGATCGACACGAGCGGTATCCAGATCGGCGCGTTGAAGATCGCGCATGACGGCCAGCAGTTCATGATCCCGTTCAACCTGATCAAGAGCATCGGGAGCGACGCGATCACCGTGGAGAGCAGCCAGGTAACCCAGGCGGAAGGTTCTGCCGCCGGCGCGATGGTCAGTTTGCGCGACTTCAAGAAGCTGAAGATGGTGGACGAGTCGGGCACCCTCCTGGGTATGCTGTCCAGCGTCGATTTCGATCAGCAGAGCGGTAAGCTCGTCCAGCTTTCCGTCCACAAAGGCGGTATGCTCGGCCTGGGCGGCACCACCACGGCGGTCGATACCAGCCAGGTGCGCGGTATCGGGCGCGAGGTCGTGACCGTGTCGGCGGAGGCTGCGGCCACGGTACAGCAAGACTCGTAGGCATCCGGCGGCGCGGGTGGATTTGACAGCACCCGCACCCGCGCCGTACAATGGGCTTTGCAGTCGTTACTCCGGTGCGTTGCAAAGTTCTATATGCGCCTGTAGCTCAGTGGATAGAGCGCTTGCCTCCGGAGCAAGAGGCCACAGGTTCAAGTCCTGTCAGGCGTACCGATTTTGCTAGGTATAGCAACGAAATCCCGCATACCACGTAAGGGTGGTATGCGGGATTTCGTCGTTTACTTCACGATTACTTCACGGACGGTCGTGATCCCTCCGTAGATCGGATGCCTAGCTCGCTGTCGCGGTCGGTCCCAGCAGGCGATCTATCGCCGCCGCCGCCGCGTCCTGGGCATTCTCGGCGAGATGGGCATAGATTTCGAGCGTCACGCCGACGCTACTATGCCCCAGGCGCTCGGAGATCATCTTAATATTCTGTCCATCTTGGAAGAGCAACGTCGTATGGGTGTGGCGGGTCTGATGGACGCTCAGGCGCGGCACCCCGGCGATCTCGCACAGGCGATCCAGCGTGCGCCCCACGTTGCGCGGGTGGATCGGCTTGCCGCGCGAGGTGCAGAAGATGAGATCGCGATCTTCCCACGCAGAGGCTTTGAGTCGTGCCTCTAGCTGGGCGCTGCGGTGCTCTTTGAGGGCTGCGAGGCAGGACGGCGCGAGAGTGATGCTCCGCCGCGCTTTCGGCGTCTTGGGCTCGCCGAGCACGATCTGGCCCTTGATCGCCGTCACTTGCTGTGCGATCCGCACCTTGCCGCTATGCCAGTCGAGGTCACGCCAGCGCAGGCCCAAACATTCGCCGCGCCGCATCCCGGTCGTGAGCAGCATCAGGAAGAGCGGCCCCCACTCGTGATCGGCGGCGGCGGAGAGCAGGCGGCGGGATTCCTCCGCCGTCCAGACCCGCTTCTCCTTGTAGGAGAACTTCGGCGCGTCGATCGCATCGGTCACGTTGCGGGCGAGGATTTGGTGCTTCACGGCCCAGTCGAGGGCTTCGTGGATGATGTTGTGGAGGATACGCACGCTGCGCGAGGAGAGGCCGCCGGTGCCGTTCAGTTTCCCATTCTGGCGTTTCTCGGCGTAGAACGCGGTCAGGTGTTGCGGGGCCAGCTTCAGCAGCGGCACCGCGCCGAGACCGGGGACGATGTGGCGGTTGAGCATCGTCTCGTAGAGCGCCACGGACGCGGGGCGTAGATCGGCGCGATGCACCGCGAACCAGCGCGCCAAGAGGTCGCCGGTGGTGAGCTTCGTCGGCTCCAACGCCGTCCCGCGCTCGATCTCTACCAGCCATTCGGCGAGTGCCTTCTCGGCTTCCTTCTTGGTCCTGAACGACTTCGATCGCTGTCGCCGTTTCCCGGTGATGGGATCGGGCGGGAACTCGACCCGGACCAGATAGGCCGTGCCCTGCGCGCCGCTCGTCTTCTGGATGCTCCCGGCCATGCTGTTACAATCCTCCCGCCACTGGTGCTGAATCCACCAGCGGCAACGGCGGTGGCGTGGTTAACTCACGCTGCCGCCCTGATTTTTCCCGGCGTTACGTTGTCCCCAGACGCTCGCACCGTGTTCTGCCCCTGCTCTTCCACGTACTGATCCAGGATGTAGACGATTTCCCCGTTGATCGATCTCCGGTCTCGTGTCGCCAGCGCTTGCAGCGCCTCGTACAACTCGGGTGGTAATCGCAGCGCGAATCGGGCTGTCTCCGGCATAGCGCCTCCTTTCCTACACTTTAGTATACAGTATCAAAATGATATTGTATAGATATTGCAATTATCTCGACAATATGATATCATAATGATGTCATCAATGAGATGACAAGAAAGCCCCGGAGTGAACGCCCTGGTAAGCACCACTCCGAGGCGTGAGCGGGACCGAAGTCCCAGGAGGATTCTAGCATGAGCGACCGGACCGCCGCGCAGCACACCGCCGACGAACTGGCCTACCACGGCACCAGCGGCGAGATCGCCGTCTTCTCCAGCCCCAGCGCCAGCCGCCCCGGCGCGCGCAACTTCACCTACCGCGATACCGTCACCGGGGACGCCTATTGCGAGTGCAAGGGCGCGGAGTGCGGGCGGCGCTGCTGGCACCTCGATTGGCTGGAGACCGCCTGGATCATGACCCGCGTTACCTCGTTCGTCGCCGCGCTGGATGCCGCCGCGTTGTGCGCCACCGGCACCGCCGCCGGGGCGCGGCTCGCGGACGGTAGCGCCACCGTCACCGACATCGCGGTCTACTACCAGAGCCGGGTCGAGTACCGCCGCCGTCGGGCGGCGGCCCCGGCCCCGGTGGTCGCCTTCCCGCTCGTCGCCGCCGTCGCCGTGGCCGTGGCCGCGTAAGGGGAGGGAGTGACACGATGACGACGATCAACGAAACCTTGCGCGCCCTGATCGCCGAGATGGTCGAGGGTGACGTGCCGGACCCGCTGGCCCAGCCCTGCACCCTCGCCCTGGTCTGGGCCGACCTCGCCCGCCTCGCGGGGGAACCTTTGCCCGCCGAGGTCGCCGCCCTGATGGATGCGCCGATCCTGCTGCGTCGGTTGCGCTCGGTGCCGAAGCGTGCGACCCGGCGGGGGCCGATCGTGCCAGCCATCCGGCCCTAGCCACGGCGGCGGGGCTCCCCTTTGCTTGCTGCTTGAGACATGGCCAGGACACGCAAGACCCTGGCCATGTCGTTCGCGCCGGGGGGCGTGAGACGATGGCCCAAGCCACAGTAGGGAGCGTGGAGCAAGCAGAAGGGGTGGGCGAGCTAGCCTGCCCCTCCCCTTGTCATTCGCATGAGGGACAAAATCATCCGCATTCGCGTGACAGTCGGGCAATACCATGACCAAAGAACAGGTCAAAACAGGCCAAAATGTGGATAACAATTGCCCGATGTGCTTTGACAATACTGATATACTTGTCTAAGCGTCATGGTAGTGTGGATAGGGGTAACGTGATCATGCCGACCGACTTCACCGAGGCGGGGCTACTCCCGCCGGGTGATTATCACCTCACACTTAATCAACTGCGAGAGTCTTTACTCGTTGTTGGGCCGCCCCGCCCCAATCGTCGTTGGAACAGAGAGGGACGCCTCCGCTTAGTGGACAATCTGGCGATCATGGCGGATCATCTGTGGCAGGTTGGCGTCGAAGATATCTACGTCGATGGATCGTTCGTAGAAGATAAGGCGAGCCCGAACGATATCGACGGGTATTTCGTATGTACGGTGACGCAATACCAGCTTAGTTCGTTCAAGAAGGATCTAGCGCTGCTAGACGACATCTGGACTTGGGATGACGCAAAGCGCACGAAAGCGCGCAACACGACCAAGCCACAACTCCCAATGTGGCATAAGTATCGCGTCGAGTTGTATCCGGAGCTTGGCGGCCTAGCCAATATCCCTGGACCAAACGGTGCGAATCTCTCGATCAGCGCTGGATTCCGACAAGAGAGGTGGACATTCACTGAGAAAGGAATCGTTCACCTCGTACAATAGGAGTAGTCACGACCAGAGGGGGCGTAATCATGTTCAAGAATGAAGCCGAGTATCAGATGGCCCTCACGCGGATCGAAACCGACAAACAAGCGGCGATACGACAGTATGAGCAGTTCGCCGCGCAAGGGCTCACGAAGCAAGATATCGAAGAAGCAATGCAACCCTTGCTCTGCTTTCACGCCCAGCTAGTCGATGAAGTGCGCTGGTACGAGCGTATCGTCGCGCGCGACTTTAGCTCCTTGGAAGACCTTGATGCGCTTGGTCGCTTGTTGATCGCCATCCGTTTAGCGGATGGCATCAGTCAAGAGCAGTTAGCACAACGTTTAGGTGTGCCCTTAGCACAGGTAATCCAAGATGAACGCGATGAATACTACGGATTCACACTACAGGAGATCGATCCCGTGATTCGGGCGCTTAATGCGCGAATTAGTACCCGTGTCGAACCGGAGACAGAACCACACTCCGATAGGGAGCTAGCATACGCCGACTGAAAAGCACCAAAACTAGTGAGGAGGGGCGGGCCGATATTGGCCCGCCCCTCCTCTTTCCTCGGGCCTTTCATTCGTCCCTGATCCGCAGCGTCCATCGCGTCGCGCTCCCGCTTCCAGTGGTAACACCACGTAGAGCGGCGGCAGTCCGGCACTGAGCACCACGTCCACGTCGCAGCCGCAGTAGAGTGGCGCGACCAGTTTCGGCTCGACGTAGGCGGGGGTCATTGGCCCAGAGATAGCCCCCCACCATGTAGTGCAGCAGGGCGTCCGTGGCAATCAAAACACTACATGCTGTTACGACCGATACGCGTGCCACTAGTTGGCCCTCGCCGATCGAGGCGCTTGCACGGGTCGTCCATGCTACACTGCGCGTGCTCGGCTACAAGCGCGATGGTGAGGTGTTCGGATGGTCGCACAACAACTCCCCCTGGTCGCCCCCCCGCACAACAATCGGCAACTCTTCTCCGATCACTACCTCGACCACACCCTGCCACGGCGCGGCGACTGGCAGCTGCGCGCGGCGGCGGTCGCGCTGCTCATGGCGCGGATCGCCGCGATCTACGCCGCCTTCACGCCGAGCAGCAACGAGGCGCAGACCGAGAGCGATCTGGTGCGCCCGATCCTGGCCGCACTGGGGCACACCTTCGAGGTGCAGGCCGCGCTGCGGACCCCGGACGGCACCAAGAAGCCCGATTACGTCTTCTACCGCGACCGCGCCGCCCTGGACGCGAACAAGGATGTGACCTTGACGGAGGAGCGGTTGCGCCCCGGCGGTCTGGCGGTCGGCGACGCGAAGTATTGGGATCGCCCGCTCGACGTGACGATCAAGGCGACCGGCGGCGACCCGTTCACCAACAAGAACCCCTCCTATCAGATCGCCTTCTACATCCAGCACAGCGGCCTCGCCTGGGGCATCCTCACCAACGGGCGACTCTGGCGGCTCTACCACCGCGACACCGCCCACAAGCTCGACCGCTTCTACGAGGTGGACTTGCCCGCCCTGCTGGCCGACAACGACCCGGCCCGCTTCCTCTACTTCGCCGCCTTCTTCGGGCGCGACGCCTTCGAGGATGGCCCGCTCGGCGTGGCCGCGCTCCTCAAAGAGAGCGCCGACTACGCGCAGGGCGTCGGGAACACGCTGAAAGCCCAGGTCTACGAGGCGCTGCGCCACCTGGCGCAGGGCTTCCTCGACTATCCCGGCAACCGCCTCGATCGCGACGATCCCGCCACGCGCAAGGCGATCTACGACAACGCGCTGATCGTGCTGTACCGCCTCCTGTTCATCCTCTACGCCGAGGCCCGCGAGTTGCTCCCCGTGCGCCAGAGCGGAATGTATCGCGACACCTACAGCCTCTACGCCATCACCCGCGACATCGCCGCGAGCGCTCGCCTCGACCGGCGGCTGCTCCCCGGCACCGCGACCCTCTGGCCGCGCCTCGCCGCCCTCTTCGACATCATCGACGCGGGCAGCCCGCCGCTCGGCGTGGCGACGTTCAACGGCGGCCTCTTCGACCCCGCCCGCCATCTGTTCCTGACGCGGCACACGGTCGGGGACGCGCGCCTGCACGCGGCGATCGACAAGCTCGCCCGTGTGCATGGCGAGTTCGTGGACTTCCGCGACCTCGCCGAGCGCCACCTGGGGACGATCTACGAGGGTCTACTCGAATTCCATCTGGCGACCATTGCCCCCGATGGGGAGTGGACGATCGACTTGCTCAACGACAAGGGTGAGCGCCACGCCACCGGCTCCTACTACACGCCCGATTACATCGTGCAGTACATGGTCGAGCAGACGGTCGGCCCGGTGTTGCGCGTGGCGGTGGCGGGCAAGACGACCGATCAGGAGAAGATCGCCGCCGTGCTCGGTGTCAACGTCCTCGATCCAGCGATGGGCAGCGGGCATTTCCCGGTCGCGGCGACCGAGTACATCGCGCGGTTCCTGGTCGATCTAGCGGTCTCTCCTGAGGGGGACGCGGGCGGCGACACCGATCTGGCCTACTGGAAACGGCGCGTGGCCCAGAATTGCATCTATGGGGTCGATCTCAACCCGCTGGCGGTCGAACTGGCGAAGCTCTCCCTCTGGCTGGTGACGGTGGCGAAAGACCGCCCGCTCTCCTTCCTCGATCACCACCTCCGCACGGGCGACGCGCTGGTCGGCGCGCGCCTCGCCGACTTGCGGATCGGCGGCGGCGACGGCGGCGGGCAACCGCGCACGAAGCGCCCGCGCAAGCGCGAGCAACAGGCGGCGGGGGCGGGTCAGCTCTCGATGCTCGGCGACCCGGCCTTCCGGCAGAGCCTCGGCGGCGCGGTCAGCGCGATGTGGGCGATCGAGGAGACGGCGGGCGACACGATCGCCGAGGTCAAGGGGCAGGAAGCCGCCTACACCCGCTTGCGCGCCGACCTGAACCAGCGCTACGGGCGGCTGGCCGATGTCGCCACGGCGACCCGCTTCGGCCTGGCGCTCGATCCGGCGCTGTGGACACCGCTCGCCGACTTCGCCACCGGGCGCACGATCGCCGCGCCCGCGCGCTTCACCGCATGGCTCGACACGGCGGCGACGCTGACCGCCGCGCGGCGCTTCTTCCACTGGGAACTCGAATTCCCCGAGGTCTTCTTCGATCGCGGCGGGCAGCCGCTCGGCGAGGCGGCGGGCTTCGATGCGGTGATCGGCAACCCGCCCTACATCCGGCAGGAAGATCTCGCCCCGGTCAAACCCGCCCTGAAAGCAGACTACGCCGATGTGTACGCGGGCACAGCCGACATTTTTGTCTACTTCTTCGGCCAGGGATTGCGGCTGCTCCGCCGGGGCGGCAGGCTCGCCTACATCAGCAGTAATAGCTGGCTGCGCGCCAACTACGCCACGCCCTTGCGCGCCTATCTCCGGGCGCAGATGACCGTCGAGCGCCTGATCGACCTCGGGGATAATCGTGTCTTCACCGACGCCCCCGATGTCTATCCCGCGATCAGCGTCGTGCGGCGCGAGCCACCCACGGACGATCATCTCACCCAAGCCGTCGTCTTCGGGCGGGGCGAGGGAGTCGCCAACCTGTCAGCCCAGGTAGCCGTGCGGAGTTTCCCGGTCGCGATCCACGATCAGACCGATAGCGGCTGGCAGTTGACCGCCGATGCGGGGCGCAAAGTCTTCGCCAAGCTGATGGCGGGTGGGACGCCACTCGGCGAGGTGATCGAGCGGCGCATGTATCGCGGCGTCCTCACTGGCCTGAACGAGGCGTTCATCATCGACACCGCCACGCGCGAGCGGCTGATCCGGGAAGACCCAACCTCGGCGGCACTGATCAAACCGATGCTGCGCGGTGAAGATTTGCGGCCCTGGTATCAGGAGGCTGAGGGCCGCTGGCTGGTTTTTACCCGCAGGGGCATCGATATCGACCAATATCCGGCGATCAAAGCATATTTGTCACAATTCCGCGAGCGCCTTGAACCACGCCCGGCAGACTGGCCTATTGGCACCGACTGGTCAGGTCGTAAAGCCGGAAACTATCGTTGGTATGAAATCCAAGATTCTGTGGATTACTACGCCGCCTTCGATCAGCCCAAAATCTTCTGGCCCGAGTTAGCGAAGCAGCCGCGCTTTAGTTGGGATACATCGGGAGCATATATAAATAACAAAGGGTACATCTCACCAGTGGATGAATCGTGGCTACTCGGCGTCCTCAACTCTCGATCACTTTGGTTTGTCATTATGCGAACGTGTTTAGGTCTAGGAGAGCGCGCTGGCATGGAACGGTATCAACTGTTCGCCCAGTATATTTCGCGACTCCCAATACCCGTTGCCTCTCTACCTGAGCGTGAAGTGATCGACCATCTCACCGTGCAAATCACCGCAGCATCACAGGCACGCTACGATCTGCACATCCGCACCCGCCGCCGCATCCTCGCCGATGTCGGCACGACGGACAAGGGGTTGAATCAGAAGCTCACCGCCTGGTGGACCTTGGACTTCTCTGCTTTCCGAGGCGAACTGCAAAAGGTATTCAAGCGCGACATTCCCGTGAAGGAACGCGACGATTGGGAGGAATGGCTCGCCCAGCGCCGCGCCGCCCATGAGCAGCACACCGCCGAGATCATCCGCCTCGAAACTGAATTGAACAGTCGCGTGTATGCGCTGTTCGATCTCACGCCCGCCGAGATCACGCTGATCGAAGAGAGCACGAAGTACCGCTATGGTGAGGTGTAAGACCCTATTGCCCTGGCTACTCTACGCGCTCATAACGGGCGAGCATCTGACTGAGGCGCGTAGTCTCCGCCCCCAGGCGGTGGAGATATTCCAGCTCCAGCCGGTGCGCCTCCCAGAACAGGCGGTCGTACGTCCGCCAGTGCATCCCCTTGGGCTTCGGCGGGAACGGGGCGGGCAGCGCGGGCGAGCCGCCCAGCCGCACCTTCAATGCCTGGTGCTTCGCTAGCGCGCGGTCGGTCGCGTCCTCGCGCGTCGAGGGGTAGGCGAGGCGGTAGCAATGGCGGCAGGCGAAATACGTGCCCGCCCCGTAGAGGATCGCCACGCGCCGCCCGCAGCGGACGCCGCCCACCGAAACCGGACACTCGAACCAGGGCCGCCACCCGCCGTAGCGGCAGGGCGTCCAGTCGAGCGTCACCACCTCGGCGACATCCTCCCACGCCCCCTGCCCGCGCCGGGCGCGGTAGTGCAGCACCAGGAAGAGCGCCCGCCCCGCATCGTCGAGTGTGCTGACGCGGATCGTGATCATCCCACCATCCGACCAGTACCACCCGAAGTCCCCGCCCGGCGCGAGCCGCCCGGCCCGGTGCAGCGCCCGCACGTCGAGCCGTCGCACCCCCGCCGTCGTCTCCCGCGCGTCCCAGCGGTCGTGCCGACCCGAGCCCAAGCCGCCCATCCGTCACCCCCTCGCGCGCGTGCGCGCGTCGCGTTTTACCGAAATCAATAGGGAATTGGGCCACCGCAAACAGCGCCTCGTGCGCCTTTCCCCACTCCCGAGCGGGAAAACAAGCAGCGCACGAAGGTTCCGATTTTGTCCGATTTTTGACCCCGAAAGGGCCGATCGTGCCGCGTTTCCGGCCCGCAGGACGATGGCAAGGCGCGAAAAGTGCGCAAAAACGCTCCTATACCGTGCCCATTTCGTCCTCTGCCGCCGCTTCGTCGCGCTTCTGTGCCCCACGCACCAGCCCGGCGAACTCCTCGAAGTCGAGCAGTACCAGTCGCCGCGCCCGCACCCCTTGGGAGACCGCCGTCAGCACGACCGCCGCCCGCTCCCCCGACGCGCGGTGCCGCCCCGCTCGGTCGAGCGCGTCCCAGAGCCAGCCCGGCGCGGTCGCCCGCATCAGGATGGCGACCGCCCAGCCGGGTGGGCGACAGTCGGGTTGCCCATACCCCGCGCCGGGGAGCCGCCGCGTGCCCAATGCCCGCGCGATCAACCGCTCGTGCCGCAGCCAGCGCCCGCCAGTCATCATCGCCCCCTGAATACCCATACCACGCGCGGAACCGCGCCGGGCGCGGCGAGCAAGGCGGCGTGTCCTGCGCTTTCCGTCTCTTTATGTGTCGCACAAGCCGCATACTCAGCCGCACTTGGCATCGTTTCCCCCGCGCCAGTAGCCTCCGTTATGGTCAACAAGCCGAAGCGGCGTATCGTCCCGCTTCGCTATCACGTTCGCCCCATGCGGATGGCACACCCCGCAGACCCAGCCGCCATCCGGGCGTTGCCACCAGCGCCGTGTCTGACAGATGCGACAGCGCCTCACCGGACACGGCAAAACGATCGGCGTAGCGGGCGGTTGCAGGCCGTTCGCCGCCCGTACCAGTCGCTCGATCGCCGCCTTCTGGGCGGCGACAGCGGCCCGCACCTCCGGTGTCAGCACGCCGTGTGGCGCGTCGAGGGCGAGACGACCCGCGCGCAAGCCGAAGCGCACCCCGCGCGCTGCGAGCGCATCCATCAGTTCGGCCACTGGTATGGAACGGCTCACGGCTCCCACACCTCCCGCCCCGGATCGTCCGCACCGAAGTTATGAAGATATGAAGATATATCCGTCGCGGCGGTCGATTTCTGCATATCTTCATTTTTTCGCCCGCACGAGCGCCATTCCTCGCGCGGGCGCTTCCCGGTCGGCACGACGCGCGATTCCGCCCGACCCGCATCGGCCAGTGCGGCCAAAGTGGCCGTGATCTGCGCACTCGCCACGCTCCGACCCAGGCCCTCATGGATCGCGGTGCGGTCCACCCACTCGCCCCCGGCTTGGTCGAGGAGGCGCACGATCCGACCGGACAATCCGGCCTCGCGGGGCGGCGCGGCGGTGCCCAGGGCGGGCAGGACGCGCGCGAGATGGGCGGCGAAGTATTCGAGCAGGGCGATCCCATCCGCCACCGTCTCCGCAGGCACCTCGCCGCGCAGATCGTCAGGGCGGTGGAGGCTGTGCAGGATCAGCGTCAGGCGGGCGAGTTGCCCGGCGAACTTGGCCGCGAATCCGGCGGCGAGGCCGTGCGCGGCGGCGACATAGCGGGCATTCTCGTTGTACCACGCCGCGAACGCCTGCCGTGCCGCCGGGGACAACCGGATGAGGTGGCCGTCCTCGGTGCCGCCCGCCCGCAACCGCCCGAACAGGCGGGCGACCGCCGCCGCGTCGGCGGGGTCCGGCGTCGCCTCCGTCCAGAGGTGCGGGTGCGTCTCGGGATAGGCGAAGAGGAAGCGATCGAGGAAGCCATCGAGCACCGCGCCCTCGCCGCGCAATTCGGGCAGCCGGTCGGGCTGGATGCCGCCCGTGACGCAGAGCGCGGGGCGGCGCACGAGCAGCGGCTCGGCGCTGCGGCGATCGACTTTCAGGGGCAACCCGGCCCAGAGGGAGAGGAACGCCTCGCGGTCGCCCCCCTTGCGATAGGCGTCGTGCGCCTTGACCCACCCGGCCAGTTCGTCGCGGATCAGCGTGATCCCCGCGCTCGTCGCCAGGATGCGCGACAGCGCCTCCACGGTGGCATCGACCGTGTGGAAGTGTTCGAGGAGCGGGCGGGGCGGCTCGTCGTGCCGCTTCTCCGCCTTTGCCGCCGCGACCTCCCGCTCCCACGCCTCCCGTTCCCGCTCGTAGCGCGCGTAGGCGGCGTCCTGGAGGGCGTCGAGCGGCGCGCGCGCGACGGCGAGGGCGGGGGACTTGCCGCTCCCCGGCGGGGCGATCACCGCCGTCCAGATGAGCGGGCGCTCGATCCACCCCGGCTTGACCACGAGCGCGCGGGTGTTCCCGATCGCGCCGCCCGCCATCGCCAGGAACGGCACTGCGATCAGATCGGGCGGGACGCCGAGCGCGGTCGCGCGGTCGGCGATGTGGCGGCGCACGGTCGGCGGGAACACGTCGAGCGGGAATGGCGGCACGCCGATCGCCTCGCGTTCCGGCAGGCCATCCACGGCCAGCGCTTCCAGTTCGGCGACGGTGCCCCCGGCGGCGAAGAAGTCATCGAGGCCGACCTTCGCCCCGCCCGGCCCGGCGGGGAGGAACACGAGCCGCACCCGCGCCCCGCGCGATTCGAGGAAGGCTTTCAACCGGGCCAGGGCGGCGCGCACCGGTGGTTTGGTCATCACGTCGCTGTCGAACGCGATGTACGTCTCGCGGTCGTTGAGCGCGACGCGATCCCAGTCCGTGAGCGCCGTCAGCCCGCCATCCGCATTCTTGCCCCGCCAGCCCCAGACGCCGGGCAGGGCGATGATGCAGTCGATCCCGTTGCTGATGGCGCTGTCGCCCTTGCGCGCCCCCTCGGTGATCCAGAGCCGCGTGCGCGGGTCGCCGAGGAATCGCCGCGCGCGCGGGTGGACATCGAGGCAGAGCGCCGCTTTGATCGGCGTCTCGTACTTGATCGCCTTGCCCGTTTTCACATCGGTGCGCGGCGTGTCCGGGCGGCACTGGTAGGCCCCGATCGCGCCATCTACGCCCCAGATCGGCACGCCTAGTGCGGGCACGCGGCATTGCGGCTCGGCGAAGCCGTAGCGCTTCAAATCCTGGATCGTGCGCGCCGAGAAGTACCCCCGCTCGCGGGCAACCGTCGCGTCGATGGCCGAATCGCAGATGAGTGCGAGATGGTGCGGGAGTAAGGAGAGGGGAGCATGTGCCTCCATCATCCCCACCCTCTGCCGACCGGGCAGGCTCTACCTCTGCCCACACCCCCGCGTATGGTGCTTACCCTGATCGAGCGGCTGGCACACCGGCTACCTGGCCTGCGACCCTCACGCGACATCGGAGGGCCGATCATTGAACAGCCGCTCGATCTCGCTACGCGGGATCACCGTGCGCGTGCCCAGCTTGACAACGCGCAGGCGGCCCTCGCGGATCAGCTTGAAAACGGTCGTGCGACCGCAGCCGAGCGCGTGCGCAGCCTCCTCGATCCGTAGTCCTTGCCGCTCGATCGGCGGCGCTGTCTGGTGAGAAACGATCATCGGCGTATCCTCCTACCTTCCGGCAATGCTCCTTGCACTGCCCTGGATACGAGGATACGGCGGCGGTTATGCGGGCGGTAGACGGAAAAAATCGCGCCAGGCGGAAATAATGATGAGGTGGGGCGGAAAAAATGGCGGTGGACTAGCCGATCGCTCTAACCCTCTTCGAGAAGGCGCGTGCAGTACTTCAGCACACTGGGCCAGCCATCAAACCAACCCTGCTTATAGCCATTGCCTCCCGCGTAATTCTGGATAGTGTAGATGGTGACGTTCCGCCCCGTCAGTTGCAGGAGGGTGCGCTGCAACTCGCTTTGTGATGGCGGACGCCGCCACTCCGAAACGAATACCCAGAGGGCGGCCACAAATTCAGCTTTACTAACTTTGGTCGAGCCTATCCGCCGACCCGGCTTCGGGATATAGATCCCGCTGTCTGTGCGCTCGAAGTCGTTGGACTCGTTGTCTATGGAAGTTGATCGAGGGCGATGCACATGAATGGCGGGGCCGGAGTAACCTTCCGAAAGGACATCGGTTGTCAGCCAAAAAGGGACGGAAGGAGGATTTCCATAACGTGCGAGAACTTGACGTTCTATGCGTGCCAGCGTGTCGAGATAATCCAATGTGGACCTCATCGAATTGGCATAGCGCAGCACGTCGGGTGTTGCCAAGGAGCGCTTCCAAGCTGGTACAATCGTCATGCGTCCGACTCCTTCCTCGCCGTGCGCTATCACCCCAGCCGCCGCAACGGCGCGGGGCATCTTTCTCTTACCACTTCACAATTACTTCACCGCCGCCGCGAATCGCGCTCGTGCGTGGATGTATGTACAAGTACAGCCAGTATAATACGTCTTTGGGATTGCCGTATCTGGACGCCCTAAAACGGCCAGACGTGAATCGGGGCGAACGGGTCCGTCATGGTGCCTAGTCTACCTCCGGAGCAAGAGGCCACAGGTTCAAATCCTGTCAGGCGTACCAATGCATTTTTCGGGATCGGTGCCGACTCACTCGAGTGAGTCGGCACTTTTCTGTTTCCCTTGCGGCACAATAGCTGCCGCAGGGGAGACGATAGTGGTATCGGGGAGGAGGCACACAATGGGCCGACTGACGGGCAACGTTGCGCTGATCACCGGTGGAACCACCGGGATCGGGCTGGCGACGGCGCGCACCTTCGCGCGCGAGGGGGCGCGCGTGCTGATCGTCGGGCGCGATGCGGCGGCGGGGGCGGCGGCGGTCGCGACGATCGCGGCGGAGTATGGTGCGGATGCCATCCGCTATCGGCGGGCCGATGTCGCGCGCGACGACGAGTGCGCGGCGGCGGTCGCGGCGGCGGTCGCGGCTTTCGGCGGGTTGGGGATCGTCGTCGCCAACGCCGCCGTCGGCACGCGCACGGTCGGCGGCACGGTCGAGACCATCGCCCCGGACGACTGGGCGCTGGCGTACCAGACGAATCTCGGCGGCACCGTCGCGATCTGCCGCGCGGCCCTGCCGCATCTCCGCGCGGCGGGGGGCGGCGCGATCGTCCTGACCTCCTCGATCTCCGCCCTGATCGGCACGTCGGGCCGCCCGACGCACGCCTACGCCGCGACGAAGGGGGCGATCCTGGCGCTCACCCGCGCGATGGCCGTCTCCTACGGTCCCGAGCGGATTCGCGTCAACGCGCTCATCCCCGGACTGATCCGCACCCGCCTGACGACCGATCTTCTCGACGATCCCGAGCGGGCCGCTGGCGCGGTCGCCGCGATCCCGCTCGGCTTCGCGGGCGAGCCGGAGGATATCGCCAACGCCGCGCTCTTCCTTGCCTCCGACGAGGCCCGCTTCGTCACCGGGGCGACCCTGGTCGTCGATGGCGGGGCCACCGTGGTCTAAGCGGCGCACTTCGCCGGGAGTAGCTGCGCGCAGCACGCGCAACGCCCCGGCCACCAGACGATGGAGCTTACGCGACACCCTGGCTGATGTAATAGGTCGCCAGGAAGGTGCGGTAGGCGCTGAGCGCATCGGGCGAACTGAAGGCGAGCGTGCGGTCGCCGAGGCGCTCGGTCGTCGGGATCAGCGCGGCCACGTCGGCCTGCGGGCTGTGGTAGAAGTCGAGTTCGAGCCGGAGCGGGGTGGCGACCGTGAACGGCGCGAACTCGGACAGTCTGCGCAACGCCGCCTCAGCACCCGCGCCGATGCGCTCGCGCGCCACCTCGGGGTGGACGCTCGCGGCGGCGAAGCGGCTGATCCCGCGCTTGGTCGTGACCCCGACGTAGCGCCCCGCACCCAGCAAGGTGTCGGCGTCGCGCAGCGTGGCATCGTCGCCGGTGACCAGCACCGTCGGCACCCCGTAGTGCCCCGCGATCATCGCGCTGAGGCCGGTCTCGCTGAAGACCTGACCGTTGCAGCGCAGTTCGTAGGGGTGGAAGGCGTGATTGAGCACGCCGTCCCGGACACCGGCGGGCGCGTGGTAGCCGACGAGGAAGCAGGCGTCGAAGGAGGCATCCAGTCCCTCGACCATGAAGAGCGGCTTGACGCACCCCTGGATCAGGGTCGCCCGCCGATCCAGTTCGAGCGCGTCCAGGTTGCGCATCCCGCCGTGGCCGTCGTTGACCACGATCTCGGTCGCGCCAGCTGCGAGCGCCCCGGCGATCGCGGCGTTCGTCTCGGCGGTCATCAGCTGCCGCCCGATCTCGTACGGTGTTCCCGACGCCGCATTGCCTTGCTCGCGATCGACGACCCCCGCCATCCCCTCGATGTCCACGGAGATATACACCTTCATGCCGTCTCCTCTCGTCGCGTTACGGTGTCGCCCTCGCGCTCGCGCATGATGCAGGCCCGGCATGGAGGGCCGGCCTGCACGGGTATTCTTTGCTCCTTCACGCCCAGCCTGTGGCCGCTGCCGCGCCGCTCAGCGCGCACCGGGGCGAAGGGCGTCGGCGAGGCCGTCGCCGACAAGGCTCAGCCCGATCCCGGTGATGACCAGGGCGAGGCCGGGCAGGGTGCACATCCACCAGGCGGTGGTGATGAATGGCTGCCCCTCGGTGATCATTACCCCCCACTCCGGGGTCGGCGGCTTCGCGCCGAGCCCGAGGAAACTCAGCGCCGCCGCCAGGCCGATGTACAACGCGATATCCGCCATCGCGTAGACGATCGCCGGGCTGATCACGTTCGGGAGGACGTGCCGGGCGATGATCCGCGCATCGGTCATGCCAATAGCGCGGGCGGCCTGGACGAACTCCCGGTTCTTCACGACGAGGATCTCGCCGCGAATCAGGCGCGCGTAGACGATCCAAGCGGTCAGCGCGACCGCGACGTACATGTTGTTGATGCCGGGGCCGAGGACCGCCACGATCGCCACGATCAGGACGATGAAGGGGAAAGCCTGCACCACATCGACGCAGCGCATGATGATCGTATCGAGCCAGCCGCCGAAGTAGCCGGAGAGCGCCCCGAGCAGGATGCCGATCAGGAAGGGGGCGATCACCGCCGTCATCCCGATGCGCAGATCGATCTGTGTGCCGTAGATGACCCGCGTGAGCACGTCGCGCCCGAAGTTATCGGTGCCGAACGGGTGCAGGGCGCTGGGCGGTTGCAGGGTGCTGGTGTAGTCCTGCCCCTGCGGATTGAACGGCGTCAGGAGCGGCGCGAAGAGCGCAACCAGGATCAGCGCACCGATGATCCCGCCACCGAGGAGGAGGTTGCGGTTCCGCAGCCAGCGGCGCGCGAAACGGCCTGTCGCGGCGGAACGCGTCGGCAGCGCGCGCGCCACGCCAGCTTGAGAAATCGCCATCGTTCGTTCCCTTCCCTAACCGAAGCGTACCCGTGGATCGAGGAGCGAATAGAGTACATCGGTCACGAGATTGACCAGGATGACCAGCGCGGCGAAGATCATGGTCGCGGCCTGCACCACGGGATAATCGCGCGAGCCGATCGAGTCGATCAGGAGCGCCCCGGCCCCCGGCAGCGAGAAGACCTTCTCCAGGATGACCGTCCCGCCCATCAGCCCGCCGATGCTGAGGCCGAGCAGCGTCATCGAGGGGATGAGCGCGTTGCGGAGGACGTGGGTCGTGACCACGGTACTCTCACGCAAGCCTTTCGCGCGCGCCGTCTTGACGTAGTCCGCGTTGAGCGCGTCGAGGATGCTCGACCGCAGCGTGCGGATGAGGATCGGCGAGATGGCGAGCGAGATCGTCAGCGCGGGCAGGAAAAGGTGGTGCAGATGATCGAAGAAGCCGGTCCCGTAGCCGGACACCGGGAAGAGTCGCAGGCGGACGCCGAAGAAGATGATCAACAGGATGCCGACCCAGAACGAGGGCATCAGCATCAGCACGGTAAAGGTCGAGCGGACGATATTATCGATCAGGCTGTCTTTCTTCAGCGCCGCCAGGATACCGAGCGGGATCGAGATCAAGCAGCACAGGACGAGGGTGACGGCCACCACCGACAGCGAAACCTGGAGTCGCCCGAAGATCAGCGATGATACCGGCACGCTGTACTTGATCGACTGTCCCAGGTCGAGCGTGATGAGATCGCGCAGGAAGTAGGCGTATTGCACGTAGATCGGACGGTCGAGCCCCAGGTGATGATTCAGGCGGATGATTGCCTCGTCGCTGGCGCGATCGCCGAGCATCGCGGTGGCCGGATCGCCCGGTAGGAGCCGCAGCAAAAAGAAGAGCACCAGGGTGATCCCGAAGACGACCGGCACGAGCTGTACCAGTCGGCGGGCGATGTATGTCCCCATCCGTTATGGTCCCCCCGCTTGCGATGCGCCGGCCCCAGGTTCCTGGGGCCGGCGCGGCTGGACATGGCTTACTTCGTAATCGACGTGCGGCTGAAGTACCACTGGCCCATCGGATGGTGGACGAACCCTTGCACCTGCTTCTTCAGCACGTCCACATAGGGGAGCGTGTACAGATAGATGAAAGGCGCATCCTGCATGTGGAGATCCTGGACCTGATAGTACAGTTTTTGTCGCGTGGCGCTGTCTAGCGTGGCGCGCGCCTGCTTGGCGGCGTCGATCGCCTGCTGGTTCGTCCAGCCGGTGTGGTAGTTCTGGGTCTGCTCCGGGAGGATCGCGTATGAGACAAGCTCGTCCGGGTCGATGATGTCGTTCGTCCAGCCGCTCGCGTACATCTCGAACTTGTTCGCGCGGTAATTGCTCGTGACGATGGTCGACTCGAGTTGTTGGATGTCCAGGTCGATGCCGATCTTCGACCACATATCCTTTAACACGGTCGCCAGTTGCAACGCCGTCGCGCCTCCCGCGCGCACCATGATCGCGACTTTACCGCCATTGGGCGAGCCCGACTCCTTGAGGATTTGCTTCGCCTTGTCCAGGTCGAACGGATAGCCCTTCTGATCCTTGTTCCAGTAGAGTGCCCCATTGGGCATGAAGCTGTTGGAAATCTCGCCGACGCCGAAGTTGACCACGTTGATGAGCGCCTGCTTGTCGGTGGCGTAATTCAGTGCCTGGCGCACCTTCACGTCGCTCAGCAGCCCGGTGCGGGTGTTGAGGACGATGAAGTTGTTGTAGGTCGAGGTGTAGAGCCCGACCTGCAACTTGGCGTCCTTCTTCAGGTCGGGGATCCGGCTCAGCGGCACATCGTACATGCCGTCGATATCGCCGCCCTGGATCTGCAAGATACGGCTGTTGTCGTCCGGGACGACCGCGATCTTGACCTGATCGAGGAGGGGCAGACCCTTCTCCCAGTAGTTGGGATTCTTCTTCAGGAGGATGTATTCCCCCTTCTTCCACTCGGCGAGCATGTACGGGCCGGTGCCCATCGTCTGCTCGACGAGCTTGTCCACGCCGACCTTCTTGGCGAAGGCCTCGGAGATGATGCTGCTATTGAACATGGAGATATCGGCGAGGAAGGGCGCCCAGACCTGGTTGAGCGTGATCACCACGGTAGCATCGTCGGGGGCGGTGATGTCTTTGACCGGCTCGTAGGTGAAGGACCAGGGGCTATTGGCCGTCTCCTTGGCCCGTTTCAGCGAAAAGACCACGTCGCTCGCTTTCAGCGCCGTGCCATCCGAGAATTTAACCCCCTGGCCAGGTGGAAGGTGTAGGTTAAATTGTCGGCTGAAATTTCCCACTTCTCCGCCAGCATCGGCTGGAGGGTCAGCCCATCATCGGTCACCCGGATCAACTGGTCGTAAATGTTCATGAAGACCCAGATGTTAATATTGCCATCCTGAACAACTGGATCGAGATTGTCGGAGTCGGTGGAGCGCGCGAAGGTGAAGGTTCCCCCACTCGCCCCGAGCGCCGTGGTCGGCGTGACGGCGACGGGTGAGCTGCCAGCGGTGGCGCTCGCGCCGACCGGGGCTCTGGTGGCGTTCTGATTGATCGTGATCGGTGCCTGGGTCGCCGCGACCGTCGCCTGCGGCGCGGTGCTCGCCGCCGGGGCTGCGGAACTCCCTGACGGGGCGGTGGTGGGTGCCGCGCCTCCACAGGCGGCGAGGAGCGCGGCGAACGCACCGGTCATGCCGAGGGCCGCGCCCCCGGCGAGGAACCGCCGCCGTCCGAAGCGCGCGTGTACATTGGGCTGCTCAGATCCGTTCACCACGTTGTTACTCCTCTTGTTGCGACTCGATTCGCCGATGGTACTGGACCCTACCGCTGCACTGGAGCCAGTTTGTGCCTCCCCCTCCCGACCCCGAAATACTGACCCGGAATACAGCGCCCGGCGGTGCGGCCATTTGCCTGTTGTGTCCCTCCCGGAAGCAGGCGAGGGCAGCGCATGTTTCCGGCAGTATATATCGGGGGCGCTATCCCGTTTCGAGCCGGATTTCCGGCTGGAAGTTTGCACGCAACGTATAGTATGAATGCCGTCTATGATGCAGTCTATGTCCTGATTGCATCAAATACAAGAAGCAATTTAGGCATTGAACACGAAAAGACCTGCTTATCCAGCGATGTGAACCGAAAGAATGAGCCGTAGGAGCGCCCGAAGTACTTCGGGCGCTCGTGCGTGTCGCATAGCTCGCTGCTTCTCGTCGCGTCCAAGGGGACATACATAGTACACCGAGGCGCTACCCGCCGAGCATGCTGGCGCACCGGGGCATGATTGTCCGGCGGGGGGTGAGGCCATGCTTAAGCTGGTGCCTATGACCTTCAGGGAGCCCACCACGTATTCGCCACGCCACTTTTCCTGGCCCTGGTCCTGCATGTACCGCATCGTTACCGGACCATCTGGCTATGTTTCGGCGTATCCGGCGGTGTTATCACTACCAGCGGATGCGTCTCGCGCCAACGCGAGAGGGGAGAGCGATGAAACAACTCATCGTGCGGGTGCTACTCGCGTTCGTCTTGCTACTACCAGGGTCACCCGTGCGCGCCGCCGCGCAGCCGAGTGCGCTGCCGACTTTCTGCGACCTGGCGAGCGGCGATCCGGCCTACCCGGCGGTGCTGTCGCTGGCCGTGCTCGGGATCGTGCGCGGCTACGAGACTGGCTGTTTCGGTGGCGGTGATACGATCCTCCGTGCGCAGATGGCCGCGCTGATCGCCAGGGGGATGGTCTGGGACAACGATGTTCGGGGCAACGCTTTCCCCGACCGCGATGGCATCGACGATAATCTCTGGAATTCGGTGGGCGCACTGGCGGCGCGCGGGGTGGCGCGGGGCTATGCCGATGGCACGTTCGATCCGCTCGGCCCGGTTTTGCAGGCGCAGACGATCTCCTTCATCGCCCGCGCGATGGTGAGCAAGGGACGCTGGCAACAGCAAGCGGACGACCCGAAGCTTTACCAGAGCGTGCCGGCGTCGTCCGGGCATCGCGCGGATATCACCACCTTCGTCGCCTATGCCGGGCCGCTCCCCGATCGTCCACTCGGCACGGCGTTCGACTGGAACCAGCCGAGCACGCGCGCGTGGTTCGCGCGCGCCTTCTGGCAGGCGCTCAACTGGCAGGCGCAGCCGGGACTCGACAGCGAGGAGAGCGCGTTCCTGACGCTGATTAATCTCTATCGCGATCGTCAGGGCGTGGGACAACTCGCCACCGCCCCGACGCTGGTCGTCGCCGCGAAGTGGATGAGCGCCGACCTGGCGACCCGCGTGAAAGCCCCGGGTGATTTCTCGCACCTCGACTCCCTCGGACGCGACCCGTTCGTGCGGATGTGCGTCTTCGGTTACTGCCTCAACACCTGGAAGGGCGAGAATATCGCCGCCGGGAGCGCGACCGCCGCGGCGACCTTCATCCAGTGGCGCGATTCGCCGGGCCACAACGAGAACATGGTACGCGCCGAGTTCAAGACCATCGGCATCGGGCGGGCACAGGGCGGGTACTATGGTTGGTATTGGACGACCGACTTCGGCGGGCAATAGGCACCGCCGATCGTCCGCATCCGCCGCAGCGATGAGTGAGCGTCGAACGGGATAACACCGCGTCGGCCTCCGCCCTCTCGCCACCTCGCTCCGCTTGCTCACCTATACTATCTCCCGGATGCGCCAGGGGGATGGGCTGCGCCGTGCCGTGCATGGTGTGGCAGTAAGGGATAGCGGGCGATGGGGGAACGTGGGGCGCGACATGATGGGGGACGAGCCGCCGGGTCGATCATCGTCTGGTTCCGGCGCGATCTGCGCCTCCACGACCATCCGGCACTGACGGCGGCGCTCGCGGCGGGGCGGCGCGTGATCCCGCTCTTCATCTTCGATGAGACGTTGCTCGGCGGGCGCTGGCCCGCCGCCAACCGGGTCTGGTTCATGCACGAGGCGGTGCGCGCGCTCGGCGAGGCGCTGCGGGAGCGCGGCGGCGATCTCGCCATCCGCACCGGCGTCCCCGAAAAGGTGCTGCCGGAGTTCGCGCGGGCGTGCGGCGCGGACGCCGTCTACGTGACGCGCGACTATGGCCCGTACGCGCGCGGGCGCGATCGGCGCGTCGCGGCGGCACTGGAAGGGGTCGGCGTCGCGTTCGCGGCGAAGCGCGGGCTGCTGGTCCACGAGCCGGAGGAGGTTTTGGGCGGCGATGGGCAAGCCTATACCGTCTTCTCCCCGTACCGGCGCCGCTGGGAGGCGAGTTCGCCGCGCTCCCCGCTCCCCGCGCCGGAGGAGATCGCCACCCCCTCCGGGGTGGAGTGGCGGCAGCTCCCCGCGCTCGCCGCGCTCGGCTGCGACGGCCCGACCGCGCGCGACATCCCGACGCCGAGCGAGGCGGCGGCGCGTGCGCGGCTCGACGCCTGGGTCGCGGACGGCGTCACGGAGTACGCCGATCGCCGCGACGATCTCGCGGCGGAGGGCACCTCGCGCCTGAGCCAGGATCTGCACTGGGGGCTTCTGTCGCCGGTGGAGGTGGTGCAACGCGCGGGGGGCGGCGGGGCGGGGCGGGCGACCTTCCGCTCGGAGATCTGCTGGCGGGACTTCTACTACCAGATCCTCTTCCACCATCCGCGCGTCGCCCGCGAATCGTTCAACCAGGCATATACGCGTCTGCCGTGGCAGCAGCGGCAGGCGGAGACGGAGGCGTGGGGCGCCGGGCGCACCGGCTACCCGGTCGTCGATGCGGCGATGCGGCAGATGGTGGCGCTGGGGTGGATGCACAATCGGGCGCGGATGATCACCGCCTCGTTCCTGACGAAGCACCTGCTGACCGATTATCGCGTCGGCGAGGCGTTCTTCATGCGGCACCTCACCGATGGCGACCTCGCCGCGAACAACGGCGGCTGGCAGTGGGCCGCGTCGGTCGGCACCGATGCCCAGCCCTACTTCCGGGTCTTCAACCCGACGCTCCAGGCGAAACGCTACGACCCGGCTGGCGAGTACATCCGCCGCTGGGTGCCGGAGTTGGCGCGGGTGCCGAACGAATACATCCATGAGCCGTGGACGATGCCCGACGAGGTGCAACGGGAGGTCGGCTGCCGGATCGGCGACGAGTACCCCGCGCCGATCGTCGATCACGCGGCGGCGCGCGAGCGGGCACTGGCCTTTTTCAAGGATGCGGCGGAGCGGGCGAGGTGAGCGCCGCGCCGCCGCGCCCTTGCGGAGGGGACGCCCTCGCTGACGTCAGGACGCGGGGGTGAGTGTCCGGGATCGGCAGGTCGCCGCAGAGGTAGCGGCGCTGGGTTCGCCGGACTCCGCCGAGCGAGCGGCGGCGCTCCGCTGGCTGGGCGAGCATGCCCCGGAGGTGTTGACAACAGAGTACGCGACGCTCTTCACCGATCCGGCGCTCGCGGTTCGTGCGGCGGCGGCGGTCGCCTTGCGCGGTGCGAGCGATCCGGCGCTGGCCCAGCGGGCGCGACTGGCCCTGCGCGATCTCGTCCAGGGCGAGGGGGAGGAGCGGCACGCGGGGCTGCGCGCGGCGGCGGCGCTGGCGAACCCGACCCTCGCGCCCCGGTTAGCCCTGTTCCTGACGCACGCCGAGGCGGAGATCCGCCGACTGGCCGTGCGTGCCCTGGCCGCGATCCCGCCCGGTTGGCTCGCCCCCACCCTCCTGCGCGCGTGGCGCGAGCCCCTGCTCGCCGATCCCGATCCGGATGTGCGCGCCGCCGCCCTGGCGTGGATTGCCGAGGCAGACGAGCGATGAGGCGCGGCGGGGTTGGCAGCTTATCCACAAATCTTCCACAACCAGTTGTTGATAACATCGAACGAGGAAGGGATAGATGCCGGAATTACCGGAAGTAGAGACAGTCCGCCGCATCATCCAGCGTGCGGCGGTGGGCAAGGAGGTGGTAGAGGTTGTCTGCACCCGCCCGAAGTTGGTCGAGGCGATCGATACGGCGTTGGGGGTCGAGCGGCTGATCGGCGCGCGGCTGCTCGCGGTCGAGCGGATCGCCAAGTGGTTGACACTCCGCTTCGATCGCGATCCGCAGGTAATCCTGCACCTGCGGATGACCGGGCAGATCGCCGCGATCACGCCGGACGGGACACGCGAGGTCGGCGGACACCCGATCCCCGCCTACGACGCCGAACTCCCCGTCACCAGCACACACCTGACGCTGCGCTTCGCCGATGGCACGCTCGTCTATCTGCAAGACCCGCGCCACTTCGCCCGGCTGACCCTGTTGCCGGAGGCGCTGCTCGCGGCGTATCTGGCCGAGCGCAACCTCGGGCCGGAGCCGTTCGACCCGGCGCTGACGCCGGAGCGCTTCGCGACGATGCTGGCCGCGCGCGGGCGTACGAAACTGAAGCCTTTGCTGCTCGATCAGTCGTTCGTCTCGGGGCTGGGGAACATCTACGTGGACGAGGCGCTGTATCATGCGCGGCTCCACCCGGAGCGGACCGCCGGGAGCCTCGATGCGGAGGAGCGCGGGCGCTTGGGGATGGCGATGCGGATTGTGCTGGAGGAGGCGATCCCGATCGGGGGGGCGCGGATCTATCACGGCAAGGCGACGCAGATCAACGGCTTCCCGCGCGTCCACGCGCGCAAGGGGGAGATCTGCGAGCGCTGCGGCGGCACGATCGAGAAGTACACGCTGGCAGGGAGGGGGACGTATATTTGTCCGCATTGCCAGAGGAAGTAGTGGTCGAGTAGATGGAGTAGGCGAGTAGGCGGGTAATAGTACGCAGGAAGTCACGAGCCTGTTAGCTTTCTTCGTACTTCCCTACTGGCCTACTCGCCTACTTCGCACTACTCCGCGCTACTTATCGAGCGCCGTCACGCGGCAGACGATCTGCATGTAGTTCCCGGCAGGATCGTTGAAAAAGAGGAGCCGATCGCCGGCGGGGGAGGTCTGCTCCATGACGATCTCCGCCCCACCGTCGACCAGCGCGGCGCGCGCGCCGTCGTAGCTTTCCATCGGCAGCACGAAGGCGCCGTGGTGCGGCTTGGGGAGCGGCGGCACGTCGTTGACGATCAGCTCCAGTCGGCCCCCCTGGCCGTCGCCGATGAAGACGATGGTGTCGCCGACCTCGCGGATGCGGTGCCAGCCAAAAACCTCCTCGTAGAACTTCAGCATTGCGTCGAACTTGTCGCGCGGCGCGACCAGCCCGAAGTGTTCCAGTGTCGGGACTCCCGGCATCGTACCCATCCAACCCTCCCATTCATGGCCTCATCCACGCGACACCACTGCGGTGCCACGCGCCCACCGCCCACGATGGCGTGCCCATTCTACATGCACGCGCCCCGCACGCCTATTCGCGCTTCGACATAACAAGGCCCCGGCGCGGACCTACATCCGCGCCGGGGCCTCCATTGCCTTGCATGGGACGGTCTACTTGCCGTCGGTCACCCAAACTTTCTCGATGTTCCAGCGGATGTTGACCGCGTTCGGGTAAAAGTTCTTGACGCGCTTGTTGACCGCCGCGAGCCCCTGCGGGAAGGCGAGGACCACGTTCGGCAGGTCATCCATCAGGGTATTCTGCATCTGAATGTAGAGCGCCTTGCGCTTGGCGGTATCGAGCTCGCTGAGCCCCTGCGCCAGGAGCTGATCGACCTGCGTGTTGGCGTACTTGCCCATGTTGAAGCCGCCGGTATACGACTGGCTGGCCCACATGGTCGTCTGATCCGGATCGACGCCCCAGGTGAAACCGACCAGGAACATCTCGAAGTCGTGCGTCTCGGTGATCCGGGAGAGGAAAGCGTTCCACTCCTCGACCTTCGGCGTGGCATCGACGCCGATCGCCTTCCATTGCTGCTGCATCACCGTGATCAGTTGTTGAAAGACCTTGCTAATGTTGCCGGTCCAGAGGGTGAACTGGAGCTTCTTGCCATCCTTCGCGCGGATGCCGTCCGCGCCTTTAGCCCATCCGGCAGCGTCCAGCAACTGCTCAGCCTTCTTGCTGTCGTAGGTGTACTTGGTGGTGATCTGGTCGGGCGCGTAGGCGAAGGAGAGGGTCGGCATCGTCCCTTGGCCGATCACCGCGTAACCGTTGTAGATCGCCTGGACCATCGCCTCACGGTCGAGCGCGTAGGCGAGTGCCTGTCGCACCTCCTTTTGCTGGAAAATGGTTGTCTTGGCCGCGTCGAGCTGGTGCGCGTAGAAGGTGAAATTGTATTGGTCGAACTTCGCGACCGTCAGCGAGGCCACCTTGCTGACATCCTCGACCAGACCCGGTGTGATCGCGCCGTAGTCGCCCTCGCCGGTCTTGAGGTTGGCGACAACCACATCCTGGTCTTTCACCACCTTGAAGATGTACTGATCGAGGGCCGGCTCGCCGCCGAAGTAGTTGGGATTCTTGACGAAGGTGGCGTGATCGTCCTTCGCCCATTCCTTGAACTTGAACGGCCCGGTGCCGATCGATGCCTTCGCATCGCCGGTGCTGAATGGGTGCTGCTTGATCTGATCGACCGGGACGTTCCCCAGGATGTGCTCCGGGACGATGCTGTAGGTTGAGGTAGCGATGTTGGAGACGAGGAAGGGCGCGACAATCTTCTTCAGCTTGAAGGCGACCGTGTAATCATCCGTCGCCGTCACCGACTCGACCCGATCGGTGATCTCGGCGGTGCGTGGCGAGCCGAGTTCCTTCTTGGCGAGGGTCTGGTAGGTGAAGATGACATCCTTGCTGGTGAAGGGCTGGCCGTCGTGCCACTTCACATCTTTCCGCAGCTTGAAGGTGTATGTCAGGCCGTCCTGCGAAATACCACCGTTCTCGCGGGTCGGCACTTCGGTTGCCAGTAAGGGGTAGGGGAGGCCCGTATCGGGGTTGGGGCCGAGGAGGGAGCTGAACTGGATCGAGATACGGTCGTTGGAGGGAACATCGGTCGAGAGCATCGAGTTGTTGGTCTTGGCGTCGGCGATGATCGTCTCGACGAAGGTCCCGCCCTTCCTGCCGACCGGCTCCAGGGTGCTGTACTTGCCGCCGCTCGGCTGCCCGCTCGCGCCGCCTGCCGCCGGGGTGGCACCACCGCTCGCGGTCGCGGCGCGCGTCGCGACCCCGCCGCCCGTGGCGCTCGGTGCCGCCGAGGCCGCGCCGCCGGTCGCCGTCGTGGGTGCCACCGAAGGCACGACCGAGGCCGCCGTGGATGGTGCCGTGGATGGTGCTGTGGATGGTGCTGTGCTCACGGACACGGCAGGGGTGGGGGTCTCCGTCGCGCCGCAGGCGGCGAGGAGGGCGGTCAGCGTGGCCGCGCTGATCCCCGCGCCGGTGAGACGCACGAAGTCGCGCCGGGAGAGCCCGTTGCGTGTCCATTCGGCAGCCAATTGCACAAGGCTCGCCTCGCTGTGCTCGGGCGTGTTCGTACCACGGGATGCCATAGTGCTGTCTACCCTCCTGCGTACGCTCAATTATCCGACGGCCTTCTCGCATGTGGCGAAGGCCGCCCTCTCCAGGGGTATGCAGTAAGACGCACCGGGACCGGTTTTTGTTCCCGGCCCCGGTGCGTTCGTCGCAAACAGGTCGGGATCGTACGCGCTAAGCGGGCACGACCCCCTCGGCGGTCTCGCGGATCAGCTGATCGACCACGTCTTTCAGGTCGCCCGTCCGCCCGTAGGTGGCGAGCTGGCGATCGGCGCTCGTCCCCTCGTCGAGGATACGGTAGACGTACTCGACCTCGCGGCGGCTGCCGAGTTCGTCCACCACGTCGGCGATGAACCACTCGACGATCTCGCGGATCAGCGTGCGCGCGGGCAACTCCTCCTCGCGCCCCAGGTCCACCATCTTGCCGTCGAGGCCGTAGCGCACCGCGCGCCACTTGTTCTCCTCGATTAACTCGGAGGAGTAGAGACGGAAGGTCAGGTTGTCGCGGCGGAGCTTCCAGACCTTCGCCACGATCGCCTGGAGGATCGCGGCGAGGCAGATCGCCTCATCGACGCGCGTGCAGATATCGCAGATGCGGATCTCCAGCGTCGGGTAGGCGTGGTGCGGGCGCACATCCCACCAGATCTTGCTGGCGTCGGGGATACACCCGGTCCGGGCCATCGTGTTCACCAGATCGGTGTAATCCGACCAGGAGGCGAAGGTGCGTGGGATACCGGTGCGCGGGAAGTTGCGGAAGATCGTGCTGCGGTAGGACTTGAGCCCGGTATTCCGCCCCATCCAGAAGGGCGAACTAGTGGAGAGGCAGAGGAGGTGCGGGAGCATGTAGCGCACGACGTTCATCGCGTCGATCATGAACTCCGGGTCCTCGATGCCGATGTGGATATGCGTCCCGAAGATCAGCAGGCGTTGGGCCAGCTCGCCCATGTCCTCCTTAACGCCGATGTAGCGCTCGCCCGGGGTGATGTCCTGCGTGTGCCAGGAGGAGAAAGGGTGCGTGCCGGCGGCGGCGATCGCCATCCCCTTGCCCCCGGCCAGCTCGATCAGCGTGCGGCGCAGGCGGACCAGTTCGCCCCGGATCTCGGCGGGGGTCTGGAAGACCTGCGTCCCGACCTCCACGATCGATTGATGCATCTCGGCCTTGATCTGTTCCAGCAGGATCAGGCGGCCTTCTTCCAAGATCTCGGTGATGTACGACTTCAGCTCGCGCGTCTGCGGATCGATGATCTGGTATTCCTCTTCGATGCCGAGGGTGAGTGATGGCGCTTTCATCGTTGCCTCCGTGACGGAATCCACCGAATAGCCGGGGTTTCGCGCCGTGACGGGTGTGCATGGCCCGCCCGTGCCGCGCACCACATGAGGGGATAGGTCGGCCCGCCGCGCGCGTTCGTTCGCTAGTCGCGCGGGACGACGAGCATGGTCGGCACGGTGGAGCCGCCCCCCGCCGTGACGTTGAGCAGCGCCTGCGTGGAGAGCCGGGTCAGGCACCCCTCCATGTACTCGCCGTAGAAGACATAGGGATTGGTATCCTGCAAGCGATCGAGGATCTGGATTGTGCCCTCGACCATGCTCGGATAGGGCTCGCTGGGGAGTGGCACGCGCTCCTGGATCACGAACGGCTGCGTGAGGGCCAGCCGGAGGGTAGCATCCCACTCCTCCTGGGTTGTCTCCCAGCCGAGGAAGATGCCCTTGCCGCCGTACTCGTCGTTGGCCTTGAGGACCAGCCCCTCGCGGTATTGGCTGATGTAGGGGACGAGATCGACCAACCGACCCTTGTGGATCGTAGTGCGCTCCTCGACGCGCCGGGTCCAGGGGATGTGAACCGCGATCGTCTCGCGCTCCTCGGGCGTGAAGATGTCGGCGTTGCGCTCGTCGCTGAGGACCGCGAGGCTGGCCTTCTTATGGAGGATTTTGCAACGGAAGGGGTTGACCATGCACACGGCGCGATCGTTGACGGCGCGGATCACCGCCCCATCGAGGCCGCCGCGTTCCACCAATTCATTGATCAGCACCCGCTTGTAGATCAGGTCGATCGTGAAATCGCCCGCGACGAGCTTGCCGCCGCGATACTCCACCTCGCGCGGATCGACGATGCGGCACTCGTAGCCCTGCGCCGTGAAATAGTCCTGGAAGAGGAGGAACTCGCTGTAGGTCGGCACCTCGCGCCAATCGAGGATCGCAATCCGGGGGCGCTCGCGGCGACCGAGCCATTGCTGGTAGGTGCCGATCAGCGCGTGCATGGTGCTATGCCGCGCGGAGATCGGGCGCACCTCGTAGCGCCGCAGGAAGTCGCGCATGATCGGCAGGCCGAGGAAGAGTTCGGAGAGGACATCGTTATAGGCCGGGGCCGCGGGGACTTCGCCGTTGAACTCCATGAAGCGCAACCCGCCGCGTTCGTTGACGAAGAAGGCGTCGAGGCGGGCGGTCGGGTGGGGCTCCCGATAGCCGGGATCGATCGCGATCAGGCGCTCTTCCCATTCGGTCAGGCCGAATTGTGCTCGGAAGGTCGGATCGGCGAGCGCCGCCGCGTAGGCGCGGTCGAAGGCGCGCATCACCAGGCGGACCCGCCCCTGCAAGAGCCGGTATTGCTCGGGGGTGAGGAAGCGCGGGCGCAGGACCGTTGTCAGCGGGCGGTCGCCGAAGGCGAGGCCGCGCGCGCGCTGTCCCTCCTCGAGATACCCTTGCGACTCCGCGCCCACCTCGTCGGTCAGGAGTTCGTGATAGTGCTCGATCGCCTGCCACAGGGCCATCCGCGCCTCCGCTCGATGAGCGCGCGGGGCGGGCCACTCGCCCGCCCCGCTATCGCATGCTAGGTAATCTTCTTGCGCCGGGCCGGGGCCTTCTGTGCGGTGACTCCCCCCGCAGGCGTGCCTTCTGTCGCGGCGGGTGCTGGCGTCTTCCGCTTCTTCGATGGCGCGGCGACTTCCGGTGGAGCCGAGTCGGAGGGGCCGAGGGCCCGGGCGGGGGGAATGATCGTGGTGGTGGAAGCAGATGACCCTGCGGGCGGCGCGCTCGCCACCACCGCGACGGCGGGGGCGGACGATTCCGGCGGGACCGAGTCGGAGGGGCCGAGCACATTCACACGCGGTCCATCGACGGGCACGGTTGCGATGGCGGAACTGGCCGGGGCGGCCGGGGCCGTCGTCGCACCGGCGTTGCGGCCCGCGAAGAAGCCGTCCCAGCGCATGGCGGCGGCCTGCGGGCGCGGGGCCTTCGCCAGCGTGATCGCCATGTCGGCCATCCCCTTCACCGCCCACTCGAAGTAGTGCGGCGAGAGGGAGTTGATGTCCATGTCGGGCGCGGGATTCATGAAGTCGATCGCGTAGGGGATGCCGTCGCGGATCGCCCACTCCATCGAGTTCATGTCGTAGCCGAGCGCGCGGCAGAGTGTCAGCGACTCGTCCACGATTTGCTGCCCCAACTCCGGCGTGAGGTGATCGTGATCGACGTGGTACTTGCGCTCCTGCGGATCGTAGCGGATCGGCAGCACATTTTCCTGACCGAGGACGATGCAGCGGACGAACTGGTCCCACTCGATGAACTCTTGCAGGATCATCGTCAGCAGCCCGGAATTGTTGTAGTGCTCCCAGACTTCCTCGATCGTGTGGCAGACGTAGACATCGCGCCAGCCGCCGCCGTGCGTATCCTTGAGGATGCACGGGAGGCCGATGTAGTCGATGATCGCCCGCCAATCGAGCGGGTAGGCCAGATTCCGCAGGCTCTCGTCGTGGTTGATGCCGGGGACGTACTCCTTGTTCGGCAGGGCGAGGGTCTTGGGCGAGGCGATGCCAAGGCTCGTCGCCAGCGCCGCCTCGAAGAGCTTGTCGTCCGCCGTCCACATGAAGGGGTTATTGACGATCGTCGCGCCCTGGAGCGCCGCCTGCTTCAGGAAGCTGCGGTAGTAGGGGACCTCGTGCGAGATGCGGTCGATGATCACCGCGTACTCGCACGGGTCGTCCATCCGCGTCCCGCCGAGGGTGACGTACTCCGCGATCACCCCGTCGTTACGACCATTCACTTCCTCGATGAACGCGGGCGGGAACGACCATTCGCGCCCCACGATCAGACCAACCTTCAGCACCATCGTGTCCTCCTTTGCGAGTCGTCGGTCGGCAGTCGGCAGTCGGCAGAGAACGGGAAAGTACGGAGTACGGATGACGAAGTACGAGCACTACCACATGCTTCTTTGTCTTTCGCTCTCGCTCTCGTCCCCCGGCGTGGGTCAACCAGGGATGAAACCCCCGGCTGAAGGCGGCTTACGCCGCCACGAAGTCCGCCTCTGCGGACTGGAACAACCCAATCCTACTCTTCTCCCCCGTCCTCCTCTGTGCCTCTGTGTCTCCTGTTCCGTCCCTCGCCTCTCGATCTCTCGTCCGTTCTCTGCGTCTCTGCGGTGATCCCCGTTCTTCCCTAGTCGTGCCCGCCGATGTAGGCGCGGACCATCTGACGCCACCAGGGCCAATCGTGCGCCCAGCCGTCCCAGAGGCGCAGGGCGTTGCCGACCCCTTTGTTCCAGAGCACACCGGACATGTACAGGTTGTTCTCACGGAAGGCGTCGTCCTGCCCGGTCACCAGGATGATGTCCTGACGTCGCAGCGCGTCGAGCCGCCACGGCTCGTGCTCGCCCGCGATCGACTCGACCGGATTGTAGAGGTAGATCGTCTCATTGTGGTAGCCGCCCGCGAAGCGGCGGATGTCGTACAGGCCGCTCATCCCGAGCATCCGTCCCACGAGGTGCGGGTGACGGAAGGCGAACGCGGCGGCGTGGTAGGCCCCGAACGAGGTGCCGGTGGTGATCAGATAGGGGTTGTCGTTGATCGCCCGGGTCAGCGGCAGGACCTCGTCGCGCAGATAGGCGTCGTACTGCGCGTGTCGCCAGGCGCGGTCGCCGGGATGTTTGCGGCGCGCGTACCAACTCTCCGCATCGACGCTGTCCACGCAGCAGAGCTGGAACCAGCCGCGCTCGATCTGGTCGGCGAGCGCCTCGATCATCCCCCGGTCTTCCCATTCGTAGAAGCGCCCCTGCGAGGTCGGGAAGACCAGGACGCGCGCGCCGGCATGACCATAGACGAGGAGTTCCATGTCGCGCCCGAGCGACGGGCTGTGCCAGCGATGGTACGCACGGTGCATCGCGCCTCCAGCCTTGGTCCGGTTGCCCACCCGCAGTTGTCGTGCCATCCGGGCGCGGGTGGATCGCGCCGTAGTGTACCCGAATTATCGGAAGGGCGAAACGACGGCGCATCTGCCGCGCCCCTGATCGTTATCGCGCGTCGATCGCCGCAGGTCGCAGATGTTCGGTAGCGACCTGCAGGGGCCGTGTTGGCTGCGTCGGACGGAACAGCGCGAAATGGACCGGTCATCCCCTCGTGCAGGAGGAGCGGCCCGCGCGCTCGCGTTCCGGCAGTCGAATTTGACTCGCACGGGGCGCTTATCGCCCTTCAGTGCAGCAGATCGGTCGCCAGGCGCAATAGCACGCGCGTCGTCCCGGCGATGCTGGGGAGATCGACCCATTCATCTTTCTGATGGTAGCCGCCGCCGTGCGGGCCGAACTGGATCGTGGGGATGCCGAGATCGGCGGAGAAGTAGTTGGTGTCCGCGACCCCGGCGTTGTAGCTCCAGGTCGGCGCGTGACCGACCTCGGGGGTGTACGCGGCGGCGAAATGATCCATGAAAGGATGCTCAGGGGCGAGTTCCCAGGCGGGGTAGTAGGGCGGGTCGATCGCGAAGGCGAAGGTGGCGGGAGAATCTAAAACCGTTGCCAGTGCGCGCATCTCCGCCAGCACGCTCTCGCCGGTCTCGCCGGGGACGATGTGGCGGTTGATCGTGAAGCGGGCCTTCTCGGGCACCGTGATCACGTATTGGTCGTTGCCGCCGTGGAGGGAGAGGAGGCATTGGGTCGCCCGCAGGTGCGGGTGCTGCCCGAGGGGCATCTCGTCCAGACGGGCGACGAGTTTCGCCGCCTCGGTCGCCGCGTTGATCCCCTCCTGAGGCCAGGAACCGTGCGCCGCCTTGCCGACCACGTCGGCGCGCACCAGCACCTTGCCGACCCCGGCGATCGTCGGGGTGTCCCACGACGATTCGGTGACGATGCAGTAGTCGGCGCGCAGCCCCATCTCCACCAACGCTCGCGCGCCGATCGAGAAGGCTTCCTCGTCCATCACGGCGGTGAAGACGACGACCCCGGACCAGCGTTCCGGCGCGCGGGCGAGGGCGCGGGTGGCGAGCATCGCCGCCGCCACGCCCGCCTTCATGTCCGCCGCGCCGAGGCCGTAGAAGCGGTCGCCGTCGCGCCGCCCCTGCCAGGGGTCGCAGGTCCAGCCCTGGGCTGCGAGGACGGTGTCGGTGTGCCCATTGAGGAGGAGGGTCGGGCCGGGGCCGTTCGCCACGCGCACGATCACGTTCGGGTGTCCCCCGCTCGTCGGCGATAGCTCCGGCGTCAGCCCCTGCGCGGTGAACCAGTCGGCGATGGCCTGCTGGACCTCCCCCTCCTCGCCGGGATAGCTGCGGAATGAGACGAGGTGCGCGGTCAGCGCCGCCGCCTCTTCCACGTCGGCGGATGCGTGCAACCAACCTTCCAATGTCGGCTGTCTCGCTGTTGCCATTGCCTCTCCTTTCAGCCCAATTCATCGCAACGCGACGGGTGCCGTGTCAGCGCAGGATGTCCGTCGCCAGGCGCAGGATCACGCGGATGGTCGTCGCGATGCTCGGCAGATCGACCCACTCGTCGCACTGGTGGAAACCATAGCCGTGCGGCCCGAATTGCAGGGTGGGGATGCCGAGGTCCGCCGAGAAGTAGTTGGCGTCCGCGACGTGCCGCGCGTAGCCCCACTCCGGCGCATGGCCGAACTCGGCGGCGTAGACGCGCGCGAAGTCGGCGGCGAAGGGGCTGTCGGCGGCGAGCTCCCAGGCCGGGTAATAGGGCGGGTCGATCGCGAAGTCGAACGAGGCTGGGGACTTGAGCGAGTCGGCCAGCGCGCGCATCTCCGCCAGCACGCTCTCGCCGGTCTCGCCGGGAACGGTGTGGCGATTGATCGTGAAGGTAGCGCGCTCCGGCACGGTGATCACGTACTGCTCGTTGCCGCTGTGCAGCGAGAGGACCGCCTGGCTCGACCGCATGCGCGGGTGCTGGCCGAGCGGCATCGTGGCGAGCTGCGCCACCAGCCGTGCCGCCTCCTCCGCCGCATTAATCCCCTCGTCCGGCATGGAGGCGTGCGACGATTTGCCGGTCACCTCCCCGCGTACCAGCACCTTGCCGACCCCGCCGATCATCGGCGGCTCGTGCATCGGCTCGGTGACGACACAGTAGTCGGCTTGTAATCCCATGTCCACCAGCGCCCGCGCGCCGATCGAGAAGGCTTCCTCGTCCATCACGGCGGTGAAGATGACGACCCCGGACCAGCGCTCCGGTGCGCGGGCGAGGGCGCGGGTGGCGAGCATCGCCGCCGCCACGCCCGCCTTCATGTCCGCCGCGCCGAGGCCGTAGAAGCGGTCGCCGTCGCGCCGCCCCTGCCACGGATCGCCGGTCCATCCGTGGGCTGCGAGGACGGTGTCGGTGTGCCCATTCAGGAGGAAAGTCGGGCCGGGGCCATTCGCCACGCGCACGATGATGTTGGGGTGCTCGCCCTTCGTCGGCGACAGTTCCGGCTCCAGCCCCTGCGCGGTGAACCAGTCGGCGATGGCCTGCTGGACCTCCCCCTCCTCGCCGGGGAAGCTGCGGATCGAGACGAGCTGCGCCGTCAGCGCCGCCGCCTCTTCGAGATCGGCGGCGGTCTCGAGCCACTGTTCCAGGTCGATCTGCTCCCCTGCGGTCACCGTTTTCCTCCTCGTTTCCTGCGCTCGCGCCTCGCCAGCGGTCAATAACTGGCGTAAGTGATTCGTCTCCTCGACACCGAAACGCGCGGTCCAGAACTTCCAGCGGTACTCCCAGATCGACCAACACCCCTCGTAGACCCTTGTGGACAGGTAGGGGATGACCCGCTCCCAGTCCTCGCGATGATCGAATAAGTGCTCGTAGAAACAGACCCAGATTGCATTATGGAGGTCGGCCGCGCGTTTTTTCTGACCCAAGCACCACTCGGCATGCGCGTAGATTTTTCGCAACGTCGGTCGATCGTTGGCCGCGTGCGCGGCACGGCAACGCGGCAACAGCTCGAAGTAGAGCGAGTATGGCGAAAACACCAGCATCGGGTCATTGATTGTTCGGCGTTCCTCGGGGAAGAACGCGAGAGCCAGCCTGCGCCAGGTAGACATCCATTGTCCTCAACGAGTCGCTTTCTTCAAGTGTCCCTATGCCTCCGGCTCCTTCGCCTCCAACGCCTCCACGCGGTCCCCGACGCGGATCGTGCCGACCCCAGCGTGGATCAGGTTCTGGCCGAACATCACGCCGCGCTCCGCGCGGCGGAAGGTGGCGAAGGTCCGCAGCGGCTCCTTGCCGGTCGTCCCGGTCGCCTGATCGACCGTGGTGATCGTGCAGCGGGCGCACGACTTCGGCGCGGCGAAGACAAGGTCGCCGATCCGCAGGCGGCTCACCCGGTCTTCACCGAACGGCGCACCCCCCGCGATGACGATGTTGGGGCGGAAGCGATTCATCGGCAGCGGCTCACTCAGGCGCGCGTTGAGGTCGGCCAGCGACTCCTCCGCGATCAGCAGGCAGGGGAAGCCGTCGGCGAACCCGACCTGATCGCCCGGCGCGGCGTAGGTCGGATCGATCGGGCGCACGAAGTCGGGGTCCATGCGGACGAGGCGGCAGGGACGACCGAGAAAGGCGCTCAGCCAGGCGGCGGCCTCATCGCCCTGATCGACCGCCAAGCAGCGATCGCGCCAGATGCCGACCTCGCGCGTCGGCCCCTCCTCGGCGATCGGCAGGACCAGTTCGGCCATGCCGGGGGCGTGCGCCCGCAAGACCTTCTCCGCGATCTGCGGCGCGATCAGCGCCATGCGCGGAGCCTCGCGCTGCGTGAGGAAAGCGTCGGTCGCCGTATCCACGATCATCAACTCGCGGTCGTGGCGGATGCCACGCGGCTCCAGGTGGGCCTCGGTCAGCGCGATCCCGGCGCAGGACTTGATCGGGTAGCGGTAGAGGCCGGTGACGGTGATCGTCGGCCCGCCGAAGGAGGGTAAGCCGCTCGCGGTGTCGCTCTGCATGGGATCAAGCCCCCTCTCTGGCACGATCGTCGCTCGCTGCTGGCGATATGGGCGGCACTGTACCATAGCCATCCCCAGCATGGTTGCCGATAGCGTTTCGCCCCTTGCACTTTGCTATACCGATCGGTATATTCCCCCCAGGAGGGGCGATGGACGAGCCGAAGGACAATCGCGCCAGATTGCTGACCGTCGCCACGCGCCTCTTCGCGCGGCATGGCTACGAGGCGGTCGGGGTGCAGCAGCTCGCGGAGGCGGCGGGGGTCACCAAGCCGACCCTCTACCACTACTTCGACAGCAAGCGCGGCCTCCTCGAAGCGCTGCTCGCCGATGGCTTCGCGGACTTCTTCGCCACGCTCGACGGCGCGGCTCCGTACAGCCGCGATCTGCTCGTCCCGCTGACCGCCTACGCGGACGCCTACTTCGACTTCGCCGCGCGTCGTCGCGACCTCTATCGCCTGCAACTGGCGCTCTGGTTCGCGCCGCCACAGGGCGAGGCGTTCGCGGCGATCGCGCCGTACACCGAGCGCCAGCAGCGCTTCTTCGAGGCGTTCTTCGCGCGCGCGGCGCGGGATCACGGCAATATGGTCGGGCGGCAGCGCGCCTACGCCCTGACCTTTCTTGGCCTGCTGAACACGTATGCCGCGCTCTTGCTGAACGACCGCCTGCAACCGGATACCGAGATGACGTGCCATGCGGTGCGCCAGTTCATGCACGGTATCTTCTCCTGAGCGCGAAAGGCGCGCTCTTTTTTGCCCTGGTGTCTATACCGATCGGTATAGAGGAGCGTTACGGGACCGATCTGGGATGACAGAAGGAGTTGAATAGATGCTTGATTGGGCCAGGGACGCGATCTTCTACCACCTTTACCCGCTCGGCTGGGCCGGTGCGCCGCCGCGCAACGACTTTGTCAGCCCGCCGGTCCCGCGCTTGGCGGCCTTCCATGAGTGGCTGCCGCACCTCGCAGAGTGCGGCGTTAACGCGCTGTATCTGGGGCCGGTCTGGGAGTCGAGTGCACACGGCTACGACACCGCCGACTATTACACCCTCGATCGGCGGCTGGGGACGAATGAGACGCTGCGCGACCTCAGCGCCGATCTGCACGCGCGCGGGATGCGGCTGATCCTCGATGGCGTCTTCAACCATGTCGGGCGCGACTTCTGGGCCTTCCGCGATCTCCAGGCGCGCGGCGAGGCGTCGCCCTACCGGGACTGGTTCGCGGGCGTCCGCTTCGACGCGCGCAGTCCGCTCGGCGACCCCTTCGCCTACGATGCGTGGGAGGGGCATTACGAGTTGGTCACGCTCAACCTCGGCCACCCCGACGTGCGCGCGCACCTCTTCGGGGCGATCGACGCCTGGGTCCGCGACTTCGGGATCGACGGCCTGCGCCTCGATGTCGCCTATGCGCTCGACCAGGATTTTATTCGCGCCCTGGCGACCCATTGCCGCGCGTTGCGCCCCGACTTCTGGCTCCTCGGCGAGGTGATCCACGGCGATTATCGGCAATGGGCGTACCCCGGCGGCCTCGACGCGACGACGGACTACGTCGCCTACAAGGGACTTTATTCGAGCCACGTCGATGCCAATTACTTCGAGATCGCCCACACCCTGCGGCAGCAGTTCGGGGAGGGCGGCACCTATCGCGGGCTGGCGCTCTACACCTTCGCGGACAATCACGACGTCGATCGGGTCGCCAGCCGCCTAGTCGATCCGGCGCACCTCTACCCCCTCTACGCCCTCCTCTTCGCCATGCCCGGCGTGCCGTCCATCTATTACGGCAGCGAGTGGGGGATCGCCGGGGCGCGCACGGCGACGAGCGACGCCGCGCTCCGCCCGACCCTCGATCTCGCCACCGCCGAGCGCGACGCCCCGCATCCCGCCCTGGCTCCCGCGATCGCGCGTTTCGCCGCCTTGCGCCATCGCCTCGTCGCCCTGCGGCGCGGCGACTACCGCGAGCTGCTGGTCGCGCACCAACAACTCGCCTTCGCGCGCGAGGCGGGCGACGAGCGCGCGGTCGTGGCGCTCAACGCCGCCGACCACGCGGTCGCCGTCACCATCCCCGCCCCGTTCCCCGGCGGGCGCGAGGCGGTCGATCTGTTCAACGGCGACGAAATCTTCCCGCTCAACGACGGCAAGCTGCGCGTGACGCTGCCGCCGCACTGGGCGCGGGTCATGCTGGTGCGTTGAGGCGCAGTTTCCCCGCCCCGCCCCGATCGGTATAATGCCCGGACTGCTGGCAACTGGCACGCTACGGCGGAGGAACACGACTATGGATCAGATCATCGACCTGCGGAGCGATACCGTCACCCTGCCGTCGCCGGAGATGCGCCAGGCGATCGCGGACGCCGCCCTCGGCGACGATGTCTACGGCGAAGACCCGACGGTACGCGCGCTGGAAGAGCGCGCGGCGGAACTTTTGGGCAAGGAGGCGGGGCTATTCGTCCCGACCGGCACGATGGGCAATCTGCTGGCGGTGCTGACCCACTGTCGCGCCGGGGACGAGGTGATCTGCGGGCGCGGCACGCACACCTACGCCTCCGAAGGGGGCGGCTCGGCGCGCTTCGGCGGGGTGACGACCTGGACCGTCTCGCAAACCCGCGGGCGGCTCGACCCGGCGGAGGTCGCCGCCGCGATCCACCCCGACGATTCGCACTACACCCGCTCGCGTCTGCTGATCGTGGAGCAGCCGCACGGCGGTTGGGTGATGCCGATCGACGAGCTGGCGGCGGTCACGCAAGTGGCGCGCGAGCGCGGGCTGCGGGTCCACATGGACGGCGCGCGCCTCTTCAACGCGGCGATCGCGCTCGGCGTCCCGGTCAGCGCGATCGCGGCCCACGCCGATACCGCCCAGTTCTGCGTCTCCAAGGGACTCGCCGCGCCGGTCGGCTCGCTGCTCGTCGGCCCCGCCGACTTCATCGCGGAGGCGCGGCGGAATCGCAAGGCGGTCGGCGGCGGGATGCGGCAGGCGGGGATTATCGCGGCGGCGGGGCTCTACGCCGTCGATCACATGGTGGCGCGGCTGGCGGAGGACCACGCCAACGCGCGGCACCTCGCCGCCGGGCTGCGCGATCTCGGCTGGACGATCGACCGCGAGGAGATCGAGACCAACATCTTCTTCTGCGAGCCGCCCGCCGGGTCCGATCCGAAGGTTTTGGCCGCCGCGCTGAAGGCGCAGAACATTTTGGTCTCCTCCCCCTACGTCGGGAGCCGGATGCGCCTCGTGACGCACTACGGCATCACGGAGGGGGAGATCGAGCGGGCGCTGGCGGCGTTCGCGGCGGTCGGGGCGGGCGCGAAGGTGGGCGCGTCCGCCTGAGATTAATGCCGGTGGGCGGCGTCTAACTACTCGTTGCATAACTCCCTGCTGTGGCGGCGGAGTGCCTTGAGGCAGATCAGCGCACAGGCGAGGTCGAGGAACGCCTGGTGCAATTCCTCGCGACGTTCGTAGCGGATCGCCA
>JAABUN010001715.1_pt1 | contig 45289 bp, 30 predicted proteins | sample 5559311 | NCBI WGS metagenome assembly JAABUN01 (sample SAMN10711877, study PRJNA513370) | rock metagenome | isolation source: Antarctica rocks | place: Antarctica: Victoria Land, Siegfried Peak sud
CTTACTAAGATCGCTTAATCTAGGAAGGAGTTATAGGATTTTAAGTATATTACTATATTATTAGTTAATAGGTTTATACCTTTAAAGACTAAAGAATCTAAGGTATTTACTAGTAATTTTAGTAAATAGCTAAAATAAGGCTAATATTAAAATAAGCCTAGTAATAAAAGCTAGAGTAATAATAATGATAAATATACGTTTTATAACTATTAATATAGTATAAAAGACTACTAGTATTCTAATCTAAAGAACGTACTAGAGGGATTTATTCCTAAAATAAAGAAAGAGCTAGAGGTATAGAATAAGTAATAGTATTAAGGTAGAGGTCCTAGTCGTTAATAAAGTAAATAAAATCTAGATAAATAAAAATAGGATAAATTCTATACTACTCGCTTTAAGTATAGCTTATAATATAATAATAAGACCTATAAGATTATTATTAACTTAGGGGACTAGGAGTATACCTTCTAAGACTAATCTAAGTTTACTAACTATTTAATAGTCTAGAACTATATAGTATTAGGACTAACTAGGGGTAAACTAATAAAAGTTAAAGGGATTAGAATAGTATAAATCCTAGTAATTATTAATAATAAGGTTAGTGAATTCTTACTAACTAATATTTATTACGTACTAAATATTAAATATAACCTCCTATTTATTATATAATTAGACCTATAAGGCTATATATATACTAGTAGCGGAGGAAAAAATATATTCTATAATAAATGAGGTAAGGAGGTATTATAAGCCTTCCTATATAACCGTACCTACTAGCTAGAGACTATATAGACCTACTAGATAAGGGTATTCCGCTTTAAATTAATAGTTCTAGCTAAGAATAATACGTCTTAGACCTAATAGTATAAGAGATATAGATATATTAGTATAAAGGCTATAAAGGCTATAGTATATGCTACTAACGTCGATTATAAGGCCGCTAACCGCTTATAAAAATATAAGATATAGGAACTATATAAGAGTTATATATTAGGGAAAATTACTTAAATGCCCTTATATATACTAATAGCTAGAGTTACTATCTCTAGCTAATACTAGTATATTAACTTAGCGTTAGTAAGTTATATAACTACCCTTAAGGGGTATACTAATATAATAGTATCTATATATAAAGTAATAGGGTTTACCTAAATAGATTATATAACTAGTCGGGTAGAGTTACTATAAAAACTCGAGTTCCGAATAAAATATTAGAAAAACTAGGGGTATAAAACGGCCTTTATTCGAAGTAATAATAAACTAGTCTAGGGCTATAAATATTAATAAATTTTCTAGGAATATAGGATATCTATTACCCTATTAGTATCCTATAACCCTTATTAGAATAGGATCGCTAAATAGAAGAACTAGATACTATTTAGTAAAGTTAGAATAGTTCTTATTAACGCCGGACTACTATAAGAGTTCTAGGGTAAGGCTATCTAGTATATTAATTATATTAAGAACCTTATACCTAGTAAGGATAGGAAGTCCCCCTTTAAGAAATAGTATAGCTATAAACCCTAATTAATATACTTAAAGCTATTTAGATATTAGTACTATTTATTTAATATATTACTAAATAAGAAAAAACTAGATAATAAGGCTATTAAATACCGCTTCCTTAGTTATAATAGTAAGAGTATCTACTATATATAGGATATTAAGGGATAACGTGTTACTTAATTAGTATATATAGTATTTAATAAGAGGGCCGCTATATTATTAATAGATAATAATAAGCTCCTAATAGAGGGAGACTCTAGTAATAATAATATAGTAGACCTCCTAGGCTAGCTTTATACTAACTAATTAGATAGCGGTAATTAGGCCTTAAAGGGAGTAACTACCTCTAATTAATAGGGTATTAAGGGAGTATTAAATAATATTAAAAATACTAATAATACTAATAATACTAGTAATAGATTAATAATAACTTTTCTATCTAGCTAATTAATATTAGGCCTAACTAATAATATAAGTAGGCCGACTAGTCTAAATAGATATAATTAGGATAATCTACCTAAATTAAATTAGAATAAGTTAAATAATTAGACTACTAAAAATAACTAAGTAGAGTTAGAATTACTAACTAATTAATATTAGAATAGTTAGGATAGTTTAATACGCTAAATTACTATTATAATACTATTAGCTATTATTAATAAGTAATTATCTTAAAATAATAAATCTTAGAGAATTATTCCTAATATATCACGTTATTCTAGTTATAATAAACTACGGATTAATTATAGCTAGATAAATAAGAGGGATATAAAGTCTTCTAATAACCCTAATAGGTTTAGAGCTATACTTACCCGCGTCGTCGCTAGTATTAAAGAGCGTCCCTACCTAATATTAATAGACGAGGCTCTTAATAGACCTAATAAAGATAAATAGCTTACTACTACTAAAGAAGAACTAGCTAATTATAATAAGTAGATAATATAGTAAGAATTATATTAACTACCTTATAAAGTATATATCTTACTAGAGAGGTAGGTCTTATCTTATAAATATAGGCTAATAGGCGATATTAGCTAATATAAAGTATAGTAGGTAGTTAAAGGCTTCTATTAAATTAAGGGGATTAATTTTAATAAGATATTCTTATTAACTCTAAAGGTATTATTATAGTAACTCCTCCTAGCCCTAATAGCTAAATATAAGCTAGTTATTAAGTATTTAGACGTTATCGCGGCCTTCTTAGAATTACTTATTTAGGAAGAAATCTAGGTAGAGTAACCTTACCGCTTTATTAATAGCTAATAAGGACACGCTTATAGATTAAATAAAGCTCTATATAACCTTAAATAAGCGTCTTATAAATAGTATAAAACCCTTTATAAGATACTTAAGTCTCTAGGTTTTAAGCGCCTTAAATATAATTATTATATAATTATTAATACTTTTATTAAAAGTAATTATTATAGTATATATTAATAACTTACTATTTATAGTATATAATTAGGACCTAATTACCTAGATAAAGAAGGAACTTAATAAGAGGTTTAACTTTAAATATATAGGAGACCTAAAAGACTATTTAGGAATAAATATTATTAGAAATCTAGATAACTATTTTATTTAGGTTAATTAAATAAAATTTATTAAATAGTTACTAGGCTAACTAGGTATAGATTAATATTCGCTAGTAAAGTCGCTTATAAAAAAGGCCTATATTACTATTACCCCTAACGGCTATACCGCCCCTAAGTCTAAAAAGGAGGCCTATTAGTCCCTTATAGGAGTACTTAATTAGCTAAGTATTATAACTAGGCTAGATATTACTTACGCTATTAGTAACCTAAGTCGTTTACTCTATAACCCTACTCCGTATTATATAAATACGGTGAAAAGGGTACTATATTACCTAGTAGGAATAGTCGATAATAGTCTTATCTACTAACTAGGTAAAAATAATAGCCTAGTAGGTTTTACCGACGCGTTATACTATAATAATTATAAGACATCTCGTTCTATTAGGGCGTATATCTATAAACTATTTAATAGCCCTATCGCCTAGTAATCTAAATTATAAAAGCTAGTAGTAATATCTATATATAAGTCTAAATATATCGCTATAATAGAAGTATATAAAGAAGCTCTATATCTAGGCCTTATACTAGAAGAGCTAGGGTATAATAAGGGAGTAGTACTAGTACTCTTAAGTATTAATAACTAGGTAGCTATAAAATTAGCTACTAACCTAATTAATTATACTATTATAAAATATATTTAAATAAGATATTATTTAATCTATTAACTTATTTCTAAAATTAAAGAAATCTATCTTAAATAGGTTAATACTAAAGGCTAATATACTAATCTACTAATAAAACCTATCGGCCCTATTAACTTCGGCCTAGCTAGATAATAATTAGGACTAGCTCTAAGTGAAGTATAAGGGCATTTAGATATAGTGGTTAGCGATAGGTAGCCTACCTTATTACTACTAATCTAAGAGGGAGTATTGGAATTTAGGCTGGGTCAACCTCGGTAGTTACTAATTAGGACTAGTTAGGGGGCCTTAGTAGACTAGTAGAGATTTCTCGTGATGGTTGTCCCATTCTATATAGCTATATCTATCTATTAGTTATCATAATACTATTGTACTACACCCAAATCACGTGCAGATGACTCATTGATCATCATACTATTCAACATAAACTGCACAGCATCGGTAGCGCGGGTTGTGTGAAGATTCCGGCTGCGGAACGTGCAAGCTGGAGGATGCTGGGTGAATGCTTTGGCCTTCGGTGAGCTTGACTGGTCATCATTTCGGTCGGGCGGTACTAGCCGGGATAGAGGCACCGAAGGGGTGTCACCTGCTACCATTCGCCGGTGAGTCCATTGCCCGTAAAGTGCCGCTTCCCACCCACCGGCCTACCTTGCAGATCTATGTCTCCCTTCGCTAGTAACTCCGTCAAAGTACCAGATCGACCATGGCTACTCGAATAGACCAGCTGCGCCAGCGTTGCCACTGCTCGCCTTAGGAAAGACCCATCACTTCTGAGACACACTTTCGATCACACTCCCCCATATCATTGATACGGTTCCTGGCCACTTACCTCGCCCACCTCACATTCACCACCTGGCCAATTGCTTGCCCACGTCACCATACCTAACAAATCCGTGACATATTCGGCCAACACTTTTACATCCGTAAACCCTTCTACGCAATCCATCACCTGTTTTCACCGCAATTTCTGATAGTGAAGAACAGTACAGCAATGGTGAAGAAGCTTACAAAGTCCTAAGACTCCAAGCAATTGGGAAGGGAAGACTTCGGGCACTTCGCGTTGGGTTTAGATGGCTCCATGCATCCACCAAAGTCCACAAGCTCAGGGCAGACCGTCGTGATACTTGCCGAGAAGCCTGCGAAAGAGGAGCCGTACCGATGGATCATGACTAAACAGGGTCTGACCATGAGAATTTTCTTTGAGGCTCCTGTATTGCGCGACCAGCAGCTAGATTTATTATTTGATCTCGATCCGATGTTAGCCTGGGAATGCCGACGAAGCCTTTTTGAAGGTCTTTTGGTACGTCGAGTCCACTCTCCTGCATGTGCGAGTGCTCACTTTGCCAGCGTATTTGTCTGTCATTACCTCCGCTTCTTTCCCTGCAGGATCAGCCCCTGGCAATCAGAAAACGACTTTCGGCAAGCCGCAGCCACTAAGTGCACCGTCTTGCTTGATTCAGGTTGATTACATCTTATACAAATATCAATATATAATATTTCTTTTGTTTTTCTGAGGAAGGACTGCATGGGGGTCAGCTATCGTTAGCCGCCCCGGACGACTCATGCGCTGAGGAATTCTTTGACACTGGTAGCCGTCATGGTAATGCTGGAGGGCAGCTATACCACGTTGCAGTAAGGCGATCGGTATATGGACCAGGGTCACTGGGCCTCTGACTGTCAGCCGCACGCCTGTGGATGGCAATGGTGACATGGTCTGTTGCCGCCCGGGGCTGCGTTCTTTAGGCCTTGCCGGGCCTTTCACTGTCGGCCAGATGATTTGCGATCGTGATGCAGACTGCTCTTTCGAATCCTCGTTTGACTAAATGACCCACGATGCAACAATGTTCACCAGAATGACGCCAGCAATCTCAGCTATGACAGCTACGATCAGGATTATCAGCCAGCAATCCCACTCGTCACCAGGTTCAGAGGAATAGTCATCAGCAACCTTCCTATCATCAGTCGCAGTATGATCATCAGCAGGCAGATCAACTTCGGAGACACGGTCATAATTCCACAGCAGCTACTTATCCTGCTCCGGCCGGTTTGTCGAACCTTCTCATGCCAAATGATTCTGAAAAGGCGAGAGCGCTCTACGCATCTCATTCGCCCTATGGGCAATCTTTCAGTGTAAGAAGCTCAGGTCACAAGACGACAACTTGTGGGACCTTCTGGACCTACTGCCTCTGGATCACGAACTGGGAGAAGCAGAAAGAACGCACCTCAGAGCTCCGGGAAATGACAATCTGTTTTAAGCGTTGGAAGGTGTACCGCCGTAAGCTGGCATCTCAATCCGTTGGAATATTGTCGATCTTGGGCAACCATCAAACAACAGACTTTCAGGCTGTGGTGAATATTGGAATGCGAGGAAGCCAAAGAGTCCCGGGTCCTGCAATGATTTGGCGGTGCAGGTCGCCGTCAACAGAGGGATCACCCGACTTCTACATCAATTGGGACAACGTACGCGTCGTTGTCAAGTTGGACCACGGCGGAGCGCCGTATCGATTGACGAGTGAAGAGTCACATCTGTTAGAGGAAACGAGGCAGAAGCTGAAGCATAGATACTAATGAGCTTTTACAAAGTCAACATGAGTTCTGGTTTCGAGGGAGTTTCAGCGTACGATGCATTGACGAAGGTTGCTATGAAGCGAGATTTGGGAATAGAAGTTGAAGACAATACTCTTGTTACGAGTAGTGGAGTCTTCGTGTTGTCAATATCGCAGATATAGTCTTGGTAACGGTAGCTTTGGCTTTCAAATAGAAACGCCATAAAGTAAAGCTATCCTCACCGATGGTCCTAGGCTCCTAATTCCAGTATCCTCAAGAAACCAGTAGAATTCAATTGTAAAGCATTGTACCTCGAGCGGCGCTCGCCTGTAGGAGCATCGGTAAGGAAATAAAACGCCCGCTAGCACCTGAGTCAAGTTTTGATTCTCTAAAATCCACGTCAACACTGGATGACCCATCACCAGCCTTCCTAACACTAACGAGGGCTGTCACATCACCATGGGTAAGGCGAAGCCGGCAGCTACTGCGGAAGTGAGGGATAGAGCCGTGGTCCCTCAAGACTCGGCTGCCTATTCAAGATTCGCTGCTGATTACAAGAAAGATGGGTATCACGGCTCTACTCGTGTGTTTACTATCTTGTGATCTTGCACATCATCCGCTGTGAGAGCCAGCAACTACTGAGGAATCTTGGGACAAGAGGTTCGGATCGTGTTCTCCACTCACAGCCTTGTCAGCACATGATCGAAAACGCACGAGGAACGGTCTTCTAGGCCTAGCACACAAACGCCAGCCTCTTGTTTCCAACAAGCAGCTGTTGTTCCGGTCCAACGACCAGATCTGAGTGCTGGAAATGTTAGAGACGGCCAATACATCCATGCTCGTAGCCCAGCTTCAGTGCTGGCAACATGAAGGATTGGAATTTGCTGGTCCTGCTGCGATCCGATCAACATCCTGCCGTCCTGGACAACATCCCGTCAGGTGCGTGTCAGCTATCGACTTCTATCAGAACCCAGGAACTGCCTCCAATATTTCACAGCACAAACCCCGTTGATGTCGCTTATACTGGTAAGCTCGTGCTGCCTTTCCTATCGTCATTACGAGACTGATAGCAAGTAGTCTCTGGCAAGGCTGCTTCCTCTTTACTTCCTGCATCATCCAAGCTCATGGCCAACCTTGAAGTCCCACGCAGTCGATGTAATCGCCAGAAAGCCCACATATTCCATCGAGCCCTACTCCGAGTCAATGGCGTGAAATGATTTGGAATTTCTTGCGTGTGGAAGTGTCGCGAAGGACACGTGGATCTGGCTGCCGAGGTTCTTGATACAAGTAAGACCTCGCACCCACCAGAGACAACACCGACTCATTTGACTCTCTCTTGAGGAGTAGCAGCCGACAGTCAGCATCCAAGCCTAGACACACCGACAAAGTATGGCGGCACCTATCTAGTACAAAAATCCTTCGATATCGCATTGCCATCGACTCTCGATAAGATCACCGCTGCAAGAATCCAACGAACTAAGCAAACCAGAATCATCTCGGTAACAGCGTCGGCGAGCCCACACAAGTGATCAAGAGGGGTGCCTATATGTCGCAACAAGACGACGCGTACGACGAAGAGGAGCAGATATTGAACAGCATTATCAGGACTAGCAGAGAAGGCTGTGATATCTGGGGCAACTGCTATTCCCATCAAGCATAATACACTCGGCTAGATCAAGCCGCTGGCGACTATCCATCCACCAGAATCCTCCCAATCCTATGGGATGATTCAGCTGACGCTTCCTTGGGAGAATGTGGTACACCAGAAGAGGAGGGTGAATTGGAACTGCATCAGCCAGAATTATATGGACTTTGTTTTCGCCGAGACTTCGTCGTCTTCTGGACGCAGATTGAGGCCGTGCTCCCCCCCTCAGTTTATCAGCTAGCTGTTATGCTGGTGCAGCCAGGCAGACTTGGCCGAAGGCCCAGATGTCACTATTGCTAAGGGTTAATGAATGTGGACGAGCTGCTGGTTCTTCCTTCAAGTCATCTTCTCAAGCCTTGACCGAACCCATTCAGTACATATCAGAATCCGAGATGATGTCAGCATACGATCAGGCTTCAACCACACGGCATCATTATATATCAGCCGATATTGTGGCTGGGTGCCAATAACATCCCAACAGGTCACTGCCGCTGTCAGTCTCTCCCAAAAAGGTCAGCAGCACCGCTCTGATCGACATTCAGGACAGGGGGCGTCCAGGCGATTTACGTTTGCGTCCCAGGGCTATACAAATTGCGCAGGAGCTGCGTTCATATTTCCAATGGCGTGACTGGTGCCTTTTGTGACATGTAATTGTCTCGAAGACGCGGTCGCCTGCGCTGAACAAATACGAGAGTATGGAGATCTTCAACGACGTGGCCAAAGATTACATGTCCAAGAGTCGTAATTGCAGCCAGCAAGAAAAGCAGCATCATTGCAACCGCCGGCAACGTAATCAGCACCATCACGACCATCAATGTTCTCTGCCAGCGGCCAAACTCGCTTACGACCCATTCGAACCTTGTCCTTAGGCAATGTCGCTCCTTTTCGCAATGTGCGGGTTGTCTCCAGCACTCAATTTTTCGTCGATGGATCCGTTGACACCCAATTTGCCAGAATACAGGCCCAACACTGGATCTGCACTATACGTCACGAAACCTTGGATGATGGCGGTCTCTGGGTGCTTCAATTCAAGTATGTTGAGCCCTAGAAAATCGGTGCTGTATCATCTAAGTCCATTGGGTTAGACGACCTAGACGGTTGGTCGTCTAAGCCATCAACGCACGCTTAGGGGGTCTCTCTTGACCTGTCACCCTGTACTACCGAGTCGGATAATGAGAAGAGGTGCGGTCAATAACCTCGACCGTGCTTATTCACCTTCCTCGCCCTAGTATCGCGCACAGGTTTGAACAGAGAGGCACGAAGGAGGCCGAAGAATTTCTAAGTCCTCGAAGTGACTTGTCGACCCTCCACAACTGAGCGAATTGTTGTCTTCAAATTCCGTAACAAGCTTGACATCGCCAGCGGCCCTTGCATTAGCCCGCAAAAGTGCGAGCAAACAATCCCAGCCAGGATCATTACTGTTGTACCTGCATCTCCACAGTCTCTTGTGACTATACCAAGGCTAGTCCTCCGTCATTGGATCTAGCGACGCCACTTGCAAAGCATCCTCAGCTCTAATCCACAATTTCGAAGATGGCGTGAGCGACTTGAACTTGATTCGAAATCGTCAGTTGCCAAACAGAATGCTGGTCAAATAGAAGAGCCCTGAGACTACGATGTGGGTTACGGTACTTGGAGCGCCGTATATGAAGACTACCGGAGTGAGAACGCTGTATGCCTCGACGATACCAACATCAGAAATACTTTCATCAGAGATCCCCCAAGCCTAGCCAATGAGGGAAGTCACAGCTTCGGCACGATAGTGGTCCAGAGACCCTTGATGCCGTACGATTGAAGTCGATACAGAGCATTCATGTAAGCTTCAGCATCTTGGGTGACTATCGTGGGCTCGAATGCGACTTGCTGACTATCGAGCAGATATCTCTACAGCGCCGATCAAACAAAATTTAGCTGCCACGTTTACTTTGTGGTCCGCGATCAGAGGCCAAGAGCATTCAAACATGGGGTAGATCGAGGACAAGGCATTATGGAGATTCAGCGTCGGTTTTTCTTTCCCAAAGGGTCTATGCAAGACTTGGTGCAGGATGAAGTTCCTCCGAATCCGTGAAGCCTGCGTATGCTGACTACTATTAGGCTCTTCGTGTAGTACGATATCCAGACGTATCACAGTACCAGAGCTCCCTCTATTCCTTCCTACGCTTTGCACAGCTATCGCTTCAGACCGTCCCAACCTGCTCTCCAGCCAAGGTGATCATGAACTTAGCAGGGAATGGATTATCGGATATACAAAATCACAACAACGTCTACTATCGTACATTGCCACCAGAATATGGAAGAGGTGGTTCGTTACTATGGCGGTTCTTGAAGGGCAGATGAGGAGCGGATGGAGGAGGAGTAGTAGTAGGAGCGGAAGGAGTAGGAGTACAAGAAGCTACTGCCAGAGGATTACTGTAAGAGGAGGACTGGGCGAGATGCCATATTATAAGAGGAGGTTCCGTGTTGCCGCAGCTTGCTCATACTCTCTCGGTCATACTCGTATCCATCGACAAACGGGCATTCAAGATTATCGTAGAGGAGCGGAATCTGGTCGAATTCCAGCAGCTGGCAATGAAAGACTTCTGTTACTAAAGCCTATAGCGTGCTCTCCGAATGTAGCTAGTCAAAGATGAAGGAATCCCCAAAGCGTTACCGGGTCCTCCTTTGAGTGATGTCCCTTCAATGCCAGATACGGAAATATCCAGCTAGTGAATAGGTCTTTAGACAATAGAAGCTTTTCCCAAACAATCCCTGAAAGTATCACACCTCGCTGCGTGATATCGTCATCGTAGACCTTCATCACTATCGCCATTATCGTATGGTTCTCCTGTTGAATTTCGTGGCTGCGTCCCACAGGAAGCAATATCCCGAAAGAGGTAGACTAGCGGCATCTAGTTGGAGAAGACATTCCCTACTGACATGAGTATATTCATGCCATGAGTGACAATTCCATTCATGGCCTTTTGCTTCTGCTCGCGTGACTTGGTAATCGAACCGTGAATAGAGAGGCTGCGGTATCCGAGGAGCAGGTTCAGGGCTTAATTTGGCTAGGAGCATCTAGCTGGAGGACACCATTCCTACTAAGGGGAGTCTATTCATGCCATATGTGATATATGTATCAATGAACCTCTGTTCTTAATAGCATATTCATTGCAGTCTCCCATTCACACCAATAGGATGGAGATTCCTAGCCGTAAATCAGGAGGCTGCGGTACCCGAGAAGCAGGTTCACGGCCTGATTTGGGCTAGGAGCATCTAGTCGGAGAAGACATTTTCCCCTTTTCCGAGCGTGATATGCCATGAACAACATCATCTTCATTGCAGTCTCCCATCGACACCAGCAAGACGCACATCTCTAGCCGTGAATGAAGAGGCTGCAACTTCCCAAGAAGGCATGGAATCCGTCCAAAGCGGCTAGCGGACGCTGACACCCATTATCTAAACAGTGACTACCCCCTTGACACCACGACAATCCAAGCGTCATCACTCTCGACGCCACCAATAATACTGCCGGCATGACATTCTATCACTCCTAGCCTCTCCGCAAATTCTGAAGGGAAGCATCCGAACCAGTATGCGTCAGCAATCGATAGGCTAAGCTGAGACCATGCATTCGTCTCGGGCCCAAGGCGAGGGTCTGTGACAGCTTTCCGTATCACACGATGACACAGTGTCGACGTTCTTCATTCTTGCCGCCTGCCTTACCCCCGTGGAAAGCCAGGATGGGGGTCTTCAAACAGCGGATGGAATTCTTGACTTTTTAGAATCTTCAACATTGCTCGGGCTTTAACACTTCGTGGTCTGACATCGAGTACAAGGATTTCCATTCGGCAGCTTTGCTTGATACCTTCTTTCATTATGGTAGCTGTATGACTGAAGCTGTGATTTCTTTTGAAGCGGCCGGGTATCTTAAAGTGGTCGAACCTTTCTAATGGTAACACCCTATTGTTATTCGATACTCTTTATGATCATCACCCTTAGCAATAATTGAAGAATCCATATTATGGCTTCGGATTTTTATGGTCTTGCTTTCTCCTCCTAGGATCACTGAAAGCTGCTGCCGCTTCAGCATCACTCCCTGTCTCATTATTGGCGGTACGGTAAAGCTGGTGTCCTACACTAGCTCCTTGTAGATTTGGACCTTGAGGAGCATCCATGATCCCAGCTGACTTGTATGTCGAGTTCAAGCCCCTACTACCACTCGGAAATTAGCTCTTTTTCAGCCTGACCACCTGGGGGAGTCTGCACACTTGGCTTGCTGATAGGCTTGGTACTCATACAAAATGATGGTCCAACTCCCAGCTTTAGCCATGATGACGGAGCAGTATGCAAATCCAATGATCAAAATCGCCTCGGAGATCTTCTGAGCAACACCTTAACTCTGCACATGATCATTGATCCAATCTGTAAGATCTACTCATGACAACGGATCTCGCCATGATGCTAAGTAAGTCTTTCTGTGAAGAAGAAACCCGCATGAAGGATGTAGAACCTTTGCTGACAGCTCGACGTGGCAGGCTTTCAGCCATTGAGTAAAGTTTGCTATAAGCGTCATCTCCGAAAGCTGGCCCTGATTTTCCATCAAACCCAACAGTGGCTTGCATCCAGCTCCGCAGAGACCTAGGTCTCATCATGCCACTCGGGGTACAGAGCCCTAATAATGCACTAGCCCAAGGCTAGGTGCATGCAAGCTGTACCATTGACAATTTTGGAGGCTAGAGACAATCATTGAAGCGATCGGTCATAACGACTGTCAACTCTGTATCAATATATCGACATATCACTTTCAGGATTTCCATCCAGCTGCAGGCGGAACCGCCGTTCTCATAGCAGCTGAAGATGCTCAACAGTCACTCGTCCGCGCAATCTTCAGTCACGACCCTGCTAAGGGTCTATATATATATATAAACACCTTTGTTTTGACAGATGATCCATTGAACATCTGTAGGGAGTGAACGTGGTCTAAGGAGATAACCTTCTCACCAAACTACGCCCTCGAACTCGCCGCCTTCGCCACCTGGCCCCACACCTCAATCGTCAGAGTCCCCTGAGCCCGCAAAAACCAAGCCCCAGTCATCGAGGCGTCCACTGAGAGACGGCGCTTCCGGCAAGGTAGAGGGTGGCATCTGGCGCATATAGAAGTTCGTGGACGGCCACAAAATTCGAGATCCTTGCTGTTGTCGACCTGGGACCCTCGTTGGACTCGACCTCGATGACGCAGGAGCGGAGTGGCCTGGTCACGATGGCACGCGATTGAATCTCAGAGGCTTCAAATGCATGAAGAGAATCTCGGCGCGTGATGCTTGCGTGATTATTGATGGCGAAGGCACCTTGTAATTCATCCCTTAACATTACCACTTCCCTGCATACTTCTAACCTCGACACGAACTCTCTGGCAAGACACCGGTACTGAATTAACGCCAGTCTCTCCGAAGTGGCGAGGAGTCCTCCTCGCATACAGAGATACAAAAGATTGCGTCCTGGCTCCGGCAAGCATCTCCAAGATCAAGCGAGGTCTCGAACTTGGAACCAAGTTGAAAGAGCTATAAGCTCTGGAGATGACCTTGCAACTCCTAATGACTCGATGGCAAGAATCCTTCAAGATCAGGGGCAGCAGCTGCTTGTCCAAATAGACGCAAGCGCACAACAAGCAAATTGTTGTCTCCAATGCGGTTCCCACAGCAAACGCTATACAAAACGGTTCAGACGTCATGAGATCAGATGCTGCGCGGGAGAGGTTTGCACTTCGTAACGACGGATTCGAACTTTCGTAAGACCCGATATTCCTACTTCCACCAAAGTGGATGTTTCAGTGTCCTTGTTGAATGCAGTCAATAAGGGTACCGATGAGGACACTTTTGCTTTGCTGAAAGGAACACTGAGGGTCCCCGGGGACGCAATCAATGCCACCGATGGAGGGGTTGCCGCCACGGCAGATGAGTCTTTCAAACAGTTTGAGAAAACGGTTGATCAGACCATTACTACAGCAGGGGATATGCGGATCACCGATCGACAAAACATTCGGCCGAAAATGGGTGCGGCCGCCTAGGCTAGCCTTTACGAAGGATTAGGCGAAGAGGTTAACTTATAGAATGTTAGCCCGACGTGAGCGATAAGAGTCCGCTTGTACCTAGCACCCGCCAGGTCGACGAACAAACCCAGCAAATCCTGCAAGAGTAAGCGGAGTAGATACTTGAAAAACTTCTCACCTATGAGGCCATCAGCTCCGAGGTGCTGGGCGACGTCTCCTATGTGGACGAGCATCTGTACCTCGACTATCTTAAGCTCTAAAGCTAGGTGAACTCCATCACCTCCCCCTCCCCTTCCTACCTCAACGCGTGCCGTCGTCTGGCTATTAGCCCACTGGACCCCATCCTCGCCTTCCTTCCAGGCACTTAGATCCCCCCTCGCTTCAGCAAGCTCCAACGGCGGCTGAAGCCCTGGCAGGTCTAATTCCTGGCATGGGCCTAGGATATGGAGTCGTCGGACTTGGGTTCGTGGCTGCTGGGGGACGAGATGGGGTTAGGGAAGACGCTGGCGGCGCTGAGTCGGCTGGTGGAGTCGGCGCGGGCGAACATGGGCAAGGAGAAGGGCAATGAGGAGGATACTGCAGATTCGACGATAGCTCATTTGGCCTTGGAGACCATTCTTCTGGAGGTACCAGCCTCATCATCATTGCTTGGGTTGGTTGCCACTTGCATAGGTAGAAGACCACGGATTCAACTTGTGACCTAAGACGGAGAGGCCGTCACGGATGACGCGGAGGCTTTGCAGAGGGTTGAGCACCATCATTGAAAGAGGAATGTCTTCTTGGGCATCGACGCCTCATGCGACCGAGACGAATGATGATCATCGTGTTGTCCTACAGCGTGATGAATACAGTTAGATCTTGGTCCTAAGGAAGGCCTTGAATTGCTCTTCGACAGCGCGATCCTTTGACTTTGGATTTTACCATTTGCACTACTTAGAAAGGTTCACCCGGCAAGTGGGTGATGAAAACCGTTGTACACTAAATGACTTGGCGGAGAGCCCCCACCAATTTTCTATGTAAATTGTCCATTTTTCTCGACTGAAAACCTGTCATTTGACCGTTACCGTCTAGAACAGCCTGGAGTCGCTCAGGTATACTAGCTACTTCATATATTAGTAAGTATTAGGAATAGCTAGGATAGTAAGTCTTTTCTTCTCTTTAACTAATAGGATCTTCTTAAATAAGGTAGTTATAATATAGAATAGTTAAGAATGTAAATAAGTAAGTAAGTAATACTGTAGACTAACCGTTTTCCCGGTACTCAGGCCAGGATTTTGGTATTGACTCGACTCGCTAAACTACTTACAGCTAGCTTATTACCTATATAGGCTTAGCGTTGCATAATAATTATGAATTCGGTTCCAAATAGAACCGACGCGGTCAGTCTAAGTAATAGTTTAAACGAAAAGTAAAATATAGCTACTAAGCGAGAAAATCAACCAATAGCATGATGCTTAGTAAGAAGGTGACTGCGGGAAGGTGACTGTCGGGAGTTGAGCCCGTCAGGGGGGAGGCGGCACAGATGGGGACTGCCAGGCTCAGCCCCCGGGAAGGATTCAAGGCTGAAATAGAAAATAAGAGCGCGTATCATGAATTCCTTTTTCCTTCGGTCGCGATCGCGTAGTAGTTTCTTTCTCGCAATCTTGAGGCATGTCTTCAGACATTGCATATACGGGTCATTGGGTTCGATGGGCAGACGGACCCGTTCTGGGCTCCACGCTCACATTAACCTCTCGTAACGGTGCCTTTCTGGTGGCCTTTTTGGCCCTGTTCGTCAATTTCGTAGGAGGGCAATTCTGGACAATTTTGAAATTTCTCGTGCATCAACTGAGAGCCAAAAGACGGTCGGAAGACGCTTTGCATCATCAACAGCAAGGTCAGTACAATTCCTGAGCTTCTATTGCTTTTTCTGGAACGGTTCAAGAAGTCAAAACTTTGTGTCGGAAACTCCAAAAGCGATCTCACAACTGGGTCAAGACAATTGAGCATGGACCAAAACTCACATAACAGCTTGGAAAAGCAATGCTGACTCTAGAGTTCACTTAGCCGTTCTTCGTAATTCCACATCAGCCGTCGCTGCGCTATGGCTCTGGCTTAAGACAGCTTGGGCATGGCGATCCCAGACTTCGCACCCTTTTCTAAGGTCTCTCGCGCTGGTCCTGATAGCTTTTGTGAACGTCGCGGCCTTTGCAGTGGCTGGAATCTTTTCCTCACACGTCACTTCAACGACCAACCTTGTCCTCGTACGGAATCAGACTTGTGGATCCTGGCGATGGCCAGCCGTAGAGACCCTGAATGCTGTTGAAAGTGTAGGGATCAATCTCAAAGACCTCTCTACTCTAGCCTTGGGATGGTCGGCATACTACTCGGAGTTGTTGCGTAGATCAAGACGTGATGTCACGTACGCCCGAAGATGCTATGACGATACCCAAAATTCGCCCTCGCCTGATTGTCAACTATATATCACCCAGCAAATTCCATATACAACAGAGGAGAATGTGCCATGCCCATTCGACCCCGGCTTGTTTGATAATGCCACACTCTGGTTTAAAGCAGACAAACTACTCTCCCCTCTCGGCTGCGTCACTCAGCACCAATTCTGCAACCCGAACCTCCCGGCCTACTCAAATTGCACAGACTGGTCCAGCATCGCCCAAATCCCGCCTGCTATCAAATCTCTAAAGTACAGACCCCTGCAATCCTCCGTCCAAGCTTTGATGTATCAAGCAGCCTGGAACACCTCCTTCGACATCGTCGACGTCCTAAGCAACGAAGTACTCTTAGCCAGCCAATCGTACCATGACCCTCCAGCCCCCCTCCCACCCAATCAATGGGTGCTCGAGGTCAAAAACATCCACGCCACAATGTTAGCCTCATTGCAGAGCCTAATGCTCGCCCACGTTTCTGGCCCCTCGAACCCAAATTCCCGCCAATATATGGATCCCGCAAGCACCCCTGACGAGCAGACCCTATGCACCAGCCAAATGGCAACCAGGAACGACTACGCATCCTTTAGCATCCTTGGCATCGCGATGATCTTGGCTCTTGGCGGCGTCGTCATCATCATTGGTCTGTCTATTGAACTCATCACGAGGACTATCCGCAAATCAACGAATAGAGGCACGTATCGCCAGCTGGGGTGGGATGTTAGTGAAGTTCTGCAGCTCCAGCGTTTAGCGTATGAAGGGCACGGGATGGGAAACTGGAGAGGAGACGCGGATTCGGTTCCGATCACGGCGAGGGAGGACCGGTTTAGGACCCCTGTGTGGAGGGATAATGGAGAGGAGAAGGCAATTGCTATGGAGGTGGGAAAGATGGATTCGCCGCTGATTCGTGAGATACAAAGCCGGCGTCGGGCCTCCTCGGCCGCTCCTAGCTGATGTGACATACTGTTGATTATAAACTATACTGGATATAAAAGGCTATATATTTCGTTACAAGCGATCCAGATGGCTGATGGCCATTTCGTACTAGACATGAGGGAACAGCTGGGGCACCAGGGGCGCTTACTAAAGCGAATGATTCTATTTTATTCTACCTGAATTTGATACTTGCGGAATGCATGCTGATGAGGTTTGATGTTGGGATTAGTATCGATTTTGGAGCTGCTGATGCTGTCGGATATTGATAATTTTCTTGATAGCTAAGGAATCACTATTTCCAATCCTCTTCTACTACATCCCATCTTCTACGTAGCTACGGCTGGTATCTATTAGCGCTAATATTATTTGATAGCCTATTAGACCGTACAGGCTATTATTACTTAAACTAGGATAGGATTATATTAGCTTAAGTTAGCTAAGAAACTCCTACTTAAGGGATTACTAGCTAGCTTACTACTAGCTAAGTAATACTAAGTTATATAAATCCTAGTTAAGTAATACCTAGCTATATAAATCTAAGTTAAGTAATACCTAGAGAAGATAATTATATTTAGGTAAATCCTATTTATAAAAATCCTAGTTACTTAGATATAAATTAAGCTACTTTTATAACTTTAATTTAGTTATTCTTAATATATTATATTATCTTTATTCCTCTACTTAAGAGTCTAGCTTCTATATATAATATTATAAGAGCTCCTTATCCTTTAAACTTAATTAGTTTATAATATAATAGATAATTTAAGAGATTTAAATTAACTTATATCTAGCTAACTATCTTAATAAGATTACTTTATAATAGAAAAGTATCTTTAAACTTATTTCTATCTATATAATATTACTTATTATATTATTTAAAACTACTATATTTAAGTTTATACTATAATCTACTATAATATTAATATATTTCTATAATATTATTAAGTACCTAGTATTTTTAATTTTTAATAATATTATTAATATAAGAGATTAATAGTATATAAATATAATAGCTTAGAGTTTAATCTACTAATATAATAAATAATATAAAAAAAGTCTAACTACTTATTAACTAAGTATTTAATTAATATTTTAGATTTTCTTTAAGAATAACTAAATCTAATTACTTACTTTATATTTAATCTCTTTATAATATTTATTTACTAAGTATCTTATTAATCTCTTACTCTTATATAATTACTTTTAGTTATAATTAAGTAGATTACTTATTCTTAATATAATATCTTCTACTCTACTAGTTTATATATACTCTTTAGTAATATTATAAAAAGGTAGAAGCCTTTATAAAGATAGAATAGAGGTAATAGGATAATTAAAGAGATATTATTATTATTATTATTACTAAACTTAATTATAAAGAGTTAGCTAGTAATAAGATCTACTTATTAATAGAGCTAAGATATCTCTAGTTTAAAGGTAGTTAAAATAAAACTAAGATATTATCTAATAGTAGAGCTCCTTATATAGAGTTTTTATACGCGTAGTAAATATACCCTTAGTATATATAATAATACCTACTTTAGTTCCCGCTAGTAGTATTAGCTCTACGTATAAGAGACTCTAGGTTAAGAGATAGAAGGTATTATACTAAGTAGAAGAGTTAAAATAATAGGTTAGAGCTACCTCCTCTAGCTAGAAGGATTATAACTACGCGTAAGAGTAGGAGTAATAACCTTATAATTATAGGTATAGCTAGTAGGATTTTAATATAATCTACTTTCTCTTATAAGTAGATTACTATATAGCCTAGTACTAGGAAATAGTAATATAATAATAGTAATAAAGTATATTTATACCCCCCTTAATAACTCTAATAGCTCCCTTTTATATATTATAAAAAAGATATATAATAATTCCTAATAAGAGTATTATAAGCCTTCTACTAGGCTAGTAGTAGTAGTAACCTAGTATTATAAGTTAAATAAAGAATACTTTAATATTAGATAATATAAGAGAGGAGTAGCTAGGGTAGTAATAAACTAGTAGGAGGGCTAAAGGTACTTATTAATATTAGTTAAACTATATAAGAAAGGGTAAGAGGGTAATTAAAGGAATATAAACCTTTTAAGAGTAGAAAAAGGGATATAGCCCTAATAAGAGAGAGGAGTATATAAATATTAAGATCTAATACTAGGGTAGTATAAAGTATAAGGGAGAGGATAGTATATAATATTTAAAGGCCTAAAAGTATTATAATAAATAGGGTAGGTAAGAGAGGTTTTCTTCTATAATTTATAATTTCCTCTTAATAAACTAGAGTTAGAATACCCTTATTAGCTCTAAGTAGCTAGATAGTAGAGTATAGAATATAAATATAAATATAAATTATAAAGAGTTATTTTAATTAGTTATCTTATATATAACTATAATAAATTTAAAGACTTTACTTAATATTCTAGTTAACTTATTTTATTTATCTATTAATTTTAAGGTAAAATATAATTAGGTAATCTACCTTAATTCTAAGTTATTTATATATACTTTTCTAAAGAGTAAGTAAAAACTAAGTATCTTTAACTAATATAGTTAAGTTAAGAAGTTTATAAACTTAATTAATATTCTATAATAAAATCTAGACTAGTTAAATATTAGTAACTTTTAAGGATAAGATCGAGATAAGTCTAGTATCTAGAGACTTCTATATAGTAAGGGTTTTAAGCTAAAAGGCTTTAATAGCTTTAGGCTTAGGATACTAATAGTATTAATAGATATATAGCCTTTTAACTCTTTTATAGCTTACTATATAATATTTCTCGATATAAATAGGTCCTATTACATATCCTCCCCCGGTGCTGGTGTGACTAATATCGGATTGAGGGTGCGGAGAAGGAGGATTTGGAGGGCGCGGTTGCACTCTTCATTGCTACTACTACTACTGCTGATAACTATGGTAAGAAAGCTGAGAGCTCTGATGTCGATGTGAGATACGCTGGACTGAGGATGATCAGGATGTAAGCTCAAAGTAGACGAAGCTGTATATTAGTGATACTAAAGGTTGGAGTCGCCGGATGAGGCTAGCGCGGCTTCGAATAAATCTCCACTCGAGGCTCGAATCCACGCTCTGTATTGTATTTTATCAATTCCCTCGCAATTCGACTCACAGTCATCTCAGAGACGTGTCTACGACACAGTCACTGTTGTCAGTTGCTCAACGCATCCACGTCCTCCTTACAGGAAGAGCCTAAGTGCAGCATTCCTTCTGTACCCTACGGCAAACCTATAACGTCGATGACGGGATAACGAGATTGACGGTCATTCGAGATTGCTGAGTAATTTACTAACAAATAGAGATATTACGGCCGTGGCCCTACCAGTTTAGCCAATCAAGTCAGGTGGCGACAGTGCAATCTCGAATGACCGTCAATCTCGTTATCCCGTCATCTACGTTACGTCGTACATGCCTCATGCTCTGTGACTATCTAGAAATTGCTAACCGTCGCTACAGTCCTCATTGCCATCATCAACGATCTGGACATTAGAGTACCCAAGCATTGTAAGTCTGCTACCTCTCCGCGCAACCGTCGCTGACAACGGCTCATCACAGAAACACCACACTTTCCCCCAAACCTTCCAAAAGTACCACGCCCACATCTCAATATTACCATACCAGGATCATGCGCACCAACGTAGCCTGAGAAGCTACGACGTCCGCCCTACAAACACACCAATACTACACACAGGAAAAGCTGGGCCGGACTACAAGCATTGATAGAGTATACACGAGCACACTCGCTGATCAGAATAAGCTCATGTCGCTCTCGCAACATGCGTAGCGAGGGCTTTTTCGTATCATGATTACATGGGGAACGACCTGATTTCCAACCGAGCAAATGTCAAATTCTACTCAGACATCCGGTCCTATTACACGCATGCACGCATGCACCAAACCACAATCATCCTTGCATAGGCTCTATGGTATCCATCTTGTTGACCACGGGATCTACCTTGCAGCCTAATCGCAGCTATTCTGACTTTGTCATCGCCATCGGACTGAGTCGATCATGGGACGTCTGAGCAACATACATGCATGCACCCGAGCCACTGGACGTGTGGATAAGGTTCGTACCGCCTCAGCACGGCAGTCATTGAGCAAACTTCTTGCTCGCATGCCGACAATTGTTCGAAAGAATGCAACTACCCGCATTCCTCGTGAGATGATCTCGAGTTATCATGTCACGTCTTGAGAGCTCCCGTTCTATCAACTCCTTACCAATTTTACTCAATTATGAACCCGACCTAAGGTACGATCTCATAGCCGCGACGAAGACTGTCGCAATGTAGTCTGGATACGTGATTACAAGGAGGGCGTGGCTTTTCGATATTTTGTGACCTGATCTATAGATTAGACAAGGGGGCGTGGCATACATGTATATCATACATTTCTACTCCATAGAATAATCAATATCTTTTACTACAGTCACAGAATATTCATATCGCTACACGTATATGAGCTGGTTGGAAGACATACCAGCCTATACCGTTGCAGTTGGCCGTTTCGATCGAGGAAGGGGAGTAGGGCCGTTTTAGGAGAGTAGCGAGGGAGTGCTATAGCGCAATAAGGAACTAATAATCTCGGCTCCTCATAATAGGAGGACGTAGCAAAAGAGAGCATGAATAGTATACTTCGAAGTAAAAGGGTTCATAGATTTAGCTACCCTGTGCCCGCCTACAGCTGGTCCTTTATTCATGGCATCCGTCCATAGTGTTGTCTAGGATATATCAGTCTCAAGCAATCCAGTTCCATCCCTTCTCCTTCCCATGAGCCCACCGTACCCCAACACAACACACCGTCGCGCCTACCAAGAGTGCCCCATCCAAATACGCAACACCAGCATACGCTCTACTCCCCTCTTCCTTACTCCCGAGCAGCTTTCCTCCAACCGGACTCCCAAAAATAGTGCCCAGGCCCCTGACGAAAAGTATCGACGCATTCACAGCAGCATACTGCCTGATTCCAAAGACCTCGGCGATGAGCGCCGGAAACAGCGCGTAGTACCCACCGGCGGAGAAATTGTAGATCACGATGAAAGCCAGCCAGAGCGAGAGGGAGGACGAGGTGGCGCTGGAGAGCCAGAAGGCGAAGACGCTGGATGCGGCGAGGGAGAGGGTCAGGACGAGCGTGTTCTGTCGACCGAGGCGGTCGCCGGCGTAGCCGACCAAGATGCGCGAGACGGCGTTGATGGCGTTGCTGGCGGCGAGGAGGTTGCTACCTTTGGAGGCGGAGAGGCCGAGGATTACGGTGTAGGAGGGGACAAAGGAGAGGGGGAGTTGGGCGCCAGCCGCCTGTAGGGAGTTGAGGGTTAGTTATCGAGGCTTGAGTATAGATGCAACCAATTAAGACTGAGATTCAAAGCGGTAATCTTAGGGGTAATGTCTACAGAAGAATAATAGCGAACACTGTTCCAGTAGAGGAAACAAGGCAAAGGCTTCTTGAGCACAAACCTGGAGAATGGCAGCCACAGCAGAGAAGAGGAACGTCGGTCTCGAGGCCAAAGCGCGTGAGACGTGTGTATTTCGCCTCTCCGGGCCTTCTACGGTCGAACCTGCTGCAAAGTGACTCCGTGGCACTGCCCAGGCGATTGGTAACCCGGCGATCAGGTTGAAGCCAGCATAAAGCCGGAGGGTCCACCGACCACCGACAGAGCTGAGTAGCGCCCGGATCACGGGTGATAGTATGAGACCGCCGGTGCCGCCGCCGGCTAGGATCTAATAGATGCACCGCGGGATTAGTAGTAGTATGTTGTACCTCTCGAGAACGTTTGGGGGAAACTGCATTGTCCAAGCAGCTGAATTACAGCTTCCATCCAGGACAGAAAGACATGATGTGCTATAACGCCCCATCTGAAAAGCAAAGAAACGGAATCGCGGACGAAAAACTTACGAAACCCATGGCCGTAGCGCGATGGTTGGTGAAATACTCAGGTGCAGGAGCCAGAAGCGGGAAGTACAGGAGTGACATTCCCAAGCCGACCAGAAACCCCTGTGTAAGCAGGAGCTGCCATATGGAACTGCTGATGGAGGCCAACATGAACCCAGCGGACACTATGAGTACCCCTGAAATGGTGATCGTCCGTGGTGCCAGCAACCGTAAGAACCTGCGGCGCCATAGCCGAGTCGAGGGCGTGGTCGGCGCCCATTTCCCATGCTCAATGCGTGAAATGAGAGGATTCACGAGGATGCCGCCGGCCCAGGTAAGGCCGTAGCACAGAGAGCCTACGAAGGCGAGCAGCGCGGTCGGCGGTGAGGCCTGTGAGGCTGGAGAGGGCACCAGAACGTCTTGGCTGGAAGAGAGGTAATACTCTTGGAATACGCCAAAGCACTGATTGTATCCTATCGTCAGGGCTATCGCCACAAAGGCAGAGGAAAGCACTGCAGCTTGCTTCCTGTGTGATATTGGTGGTAAGGACGAGGCTGGAGTCAGATCTGACTCAGATACGACTTCAGATCGGGCATGCAGGGTTGTGAGCGGAGTTGTTTGAGTTTGTATTGACATTGACTGTTCGGAGACGAGATGATTCATTTCAATCAGACCATTTCAATTCTTGTAACACAAACCGCTTTCGGCTTGTGTAAGACGCAATCCGCCATCTGTTGCAACTTTTGAAACCATGGTCTGATCTTTAGCAGCTCAAGAGCTGATTGCAAAGCATTACAAGCAAAACAACAGAATAAGCATACTTTTACGCATGCTAACAGCCGAGTTCACGGGCACCAACCCTTATTAGGTAAGGTGTTCTGATCTTATATTACCTTACGGAGGATGACACCAAAAGTCCTGAGCAAGCGCTGAATCTCCAGGGACCAGGGCACTAAGAGTTAATGACCAGCTCTAGGGAGTCCGGGTGTGGTTTCCGGGGAGACAGTGACGCTGACCCTGCGGAGGTTGGTGCCTCTCCCGTTAGCGCATGCTTAAGACTTTTAGTGCCATTCTCCATACAGTCGATTGCATTTAGACAATCGGGCGTCGCCCCTTCCGCTGTCCGCAGAATCAAAATTCCATGATGCAGTCGGTTTACTTGGGCAGCTATGCCCCCAATATTTCAGCCAAGATCAACAATCCTCAGAACGATGGAGTTGATATGGGGAAAAGCGGAGGCTCACACCAACAACTACCGCCGCAACTAGGCCTTCCACAGGTGATCACACAGGCTGAGTCGGCATGATAGTCGAGAACGCATGTCAAAAATGGCAAGTGATCTGTGTGAAATGTATCTTACCAACAACGGAACGCCTGAAACACTTTGGAGAATGCGAACACTGGTATTGAGATTGTGCAAAGATTTGACTTTTGAAAGGCATACAGATCGTTTCCCCTTAGCTGTCAATTGAAAGAAGTATCACCACAGCACTTCATCCGTCCTCAAACCGTTCACCAATCTACCTAAAACAACCATAAAGCCGCCTACGCCTCCCTCCTCCCTTCATCCATCAACTCCATACGCAATCATGTTCACGTCGCTCTCACTCCCGCGATACAGCCCCGAGATCCCCACCACATACGCCCACCCCTCCCTCCAGCTCCATAATTCTGCTACATGTCCACCCAACTGCCAGCCTTCCACTACGCCGTCGTCCTCGATCACGGCCAGCTGGCGTAGGAACCGGCTGCGGCGAAGCCTACCTCGGCGCTCTTTGCAGCCACTGCGGTGCGATCACCAGCTGGTGGTGCCAGCCTCTCGATCGGGTAGGCAACAAAGTCGTCTTGTTGGATCCCAGCGCCTTTCTGGTCGTGTTGGCTTCTTGGACCTTGGCTTTTTGTAATGCTGCGGATGTATTGGTCGCGGTTTGGGACGGCTCCGGCGCTTCCATTGGGATTTCTTGCACGGAATGGGTAGGGTTCACGATCGATCGACCGGATATATCTGAAATCCACTTTGGGGAGAGAGAAGCTACCGAGAAGTCTCCTATACGAGACTTGGTGTTGAAGGACGAAGGGGTTCCGAAGTTAATCTGCGAGATCTGTGTTTTGCAAATTCGGATGAGAAAAAGGTTTCAGGGTTGGTCTGCCAGTTCACTGATCAAATGATATAACCTGGATCTTGATTGGATGCTTTGCGTTATATTCACAGTGGTTACATACTAGCTGTCTTGGAAGTTTTATCTTCAGGAGGCCTCAATCATTTCATGTCAGAGTCATGACTCTCCACAAAAGAAAAGCCCCCAACCCTACAATTCCCTCATGCGATCCCTACTATAGCCTGTTCCTTTACTAGCTTCCACGTCTCAACCCACTCTTGCTAACACGGCTGTCATGCGCAGTCGGTCCGGCGTGTCGCCCCTGGTTGTTCTCCAACCGAGCAGCAAGGGCAATCAGGATTTGTTTAGTCCTAGGAAGGTCTTGGTAGGTCGTAAGGGGTTTTCAGAGATCTAGGCGTAACTTTGTGAAAAACTTAATCCGCCGATGTTCCTCTGAAAACGGAGGGATTTGGGCTTCTATCCCATTCAGATATGCATCGAAACTCTGCACCGATTGATCGGGGTTTAGTCGTGTATTGGAGTACAACTGCGCGTTATGGAGCTGTCGATTCACCAGGTCCTGACGAGTAACGGAGACGTGCTCTGCAGACTCCATAGCAGCATACATGGTGCTTATACTCGGGCAACGAGATATAAATAACGAGGAGACTAACAAGTTCGAATGTATGTATACTCGAGCATGTAGTGCACCATTCTAAATGGTTTGCGCAATATAGCATAAACCCTCATCACCGAATAAATAGATACTGTGAATGTTGCTGCCTTTCAGTCCTCGCCACAACAAACACTCTAGCTAGCCATGCTTTCAAAATTGTCTTGTCTCAGCCATAATGTTTCCTTGGCACGTTTTCGGCAAGTGGCCACGTATCTTCAATTCCATCATTGGAATTAATGCTCTGCATCATCCGCGAGTCGCGACCTTGAGTCCCTCCGAGGCCATCGATAAAAGTTCGAATACCAGTCATAGTTCCTCCTGGAATGCTTTGGACGCCAAGCGTCTTGCTGGACTTCTGCCGGTTAGACCCTTTGGACACCCCTCCCGTTGACTTGGTATACCAAGTCCGGAAATTTTTGCCCTTTGCCTTGAAGGATAATGACACGCGAGCGTGGATTTTACTGAAAACAACGGTGGTGGTTGGCATGCAGCAGACGAGGATGCCTGCCGTCATCTCGACAATGCTAGGTCAAAAGTCAATCAAGATACTATGGTATGGTGATACAACTTACGTAGTAGCCCACGAAGGGATCACTGCCCAGGTGTTATCTGTACTGTTGTTCTGCTGAACGCGGTACACAAGGCCAAGAGTACTGGCAACACATGCACTACGGGATTATCAGTCAGGCCCGAACTAAAGTAAGAATGGATGCGCTCACATCATTCCGGTAAGAAAGATGGCTGATATAGAGATCTTTCTCCGAAAGGAAATTTGCAAAGACCATACGGCCGGAAGGGGCAGTATGATCAAGTACAAGTCGCTAATCACATTGACTGCTCCTTGGATAACCGCAAGCGGTCTTCGTGTTTGAGTGCAACGAGGAGAGGCCAAGGCGCTTATGTACGCAAACTGGGATTGGCCATCTGTAGGCGCACAGACAACCAAGTAGGCAATCATGGACGCGTTGTAGAAGAGCCCGGTAGTGATCATGCCAGCATAGGCCCAGTATCTGAGCCATCTGAGCAAGCCAAACAGTTGCAGGTAGAGGACGAATAATGACAATTTGATAAGCCAGATGCATGGTCCGTAAAAGGCTTCAATGATAAGCGAAAGCTAATAACGAACCTGAGATTAGTATATAAGGCCAGAAGATAAAGGGTGTATGGACTGAGTACCAGTAGCTGTTCTTTCGTGAAGTCCTTGATGGTGAGATCCCACTGATGCAAACCATACGCCCCTCCGCTCACGGCTGTTTGAGATGTCAGCAACCACTACACATTGGCTTCAATTGGTATTCCTACCTGCGACTGTGATACTAATGAAGCTTAGCCCGGATAGCTAGAAGCTGAGTCAGCCCACAGCAAAGCAGAGGATACCATGGTTGTTACAAGGCCGAGGACGCAAGTCACTATGTTGTATAAGACTGTCAGTAGAGGTTCCTGGTCCCGAGTCTTGATACCGTACGAACAGAGTCTTTACAGCGAAAGATTGTGTAGATAAATGACAAAATGATTATCAAAGCAACAGGACAAGTTCAAGGGAGCAGAACAGAAGAGATGCCACTAATCCGGCAGCAGCGGTGCTTGGTAGAAGCTCAGTCCGGCTGGACATCAATGGTATGGATCTGGAAAGCATATGGGGCATTTGTTGATTTACAGAAGCTTGCACGAATCCTTGCTGGACAAGAGACGGTTCACTGAACTTATAGCTTACAGTCGTCCCATGATGTTTTTCTATTGATGACGAATTTAGCATAGAATCTCAGGCCGCCGAAGAGGAGAATGAGGGGCAGGCCGATACTCGCGGCGATGTAGATCTCAGACGCCCTTGACTCGGGGTGGATGAGATTGGGCCGTTCACCAGGCGGTGGGGCAGAAAGTGGTTCATTCAGAATGTCTGATGCTGTACTTGAAGCCATTGGGCAGTGCTATAAAATTGTAATGGTAAAAGCAAAGAGTACTGTACCCGGGATGATGAAGTCGGGAAATGAGAGTCAGGACAGAATAACCTTAAAGTCTTCCTCCATGAGGCAAGACCGAAATTATGTCTGATCTATGTTACGGCGGTGTAGGATCTCTTAGTCTGATCTCACTGCTAAAATCGGCAAGAATCCGGCGCAGCAGATGAGTGAAACATTGTGGCACAGTCGTGCAGGACGACACCATCCCGTAGCTCAAGCATCCAATCATTTTGTAAATGATTTTGGAGGTAGCTGAAGCTGAAGATTCCGGATCCTTCCTACTGCAGGTCCTCAGACCCAGTGTTCCTAGTTCTATCTACCAGTGGTAGCGTACCTAGTAATGATTGGCAAGAACTAGTAGAGTGGAAGTAATTCACGATCACCTTGTACATGACCTTGGTGGGATTTTGGTGCACTAACGGACAAATGTACTAAGGCCTAGTAGGGTTACCTCGCATTTACAATGTCGATGATTGAGTGACTAAGTCTTCGTTAGTTTGCCAAGGGCTGATTAGTAATGATCACTCAGCACAGACCACGAATTGAAGGGTCCAATTCCTATTGGTGGACGATTAATCCAGCTCTAGCTGCCTATGTAAGTGTAAGTTGTTGGAAATAAGCCCTTCTGCCAAGACAATAAGCGAGTGGCCACGTCTACAAAGTCTTGTTGTCTCGTTGTCTTGTTCCTAGACACCTTTTCACCTTTTCAGACATGTAGAATACCCAAATCATCCATCAGACCCCTAAGACCCTTCAACATAAGTTACCAATGGTGATTAGCCTCGGTCGGGTCGTTCCGGCGGATCATTGGCTCGGCCCTTATCCATAGCTCTACTTATCTAGGTTGACTGTTTCAGTGTTATGCATGACACCTAATAGAGCGCGGAGATAAGATGTCGAGCTGGGGGTTCGTAGCCTTACATAGCGACATACACAAGCTTATGGGTGTTGTGCTTGTGCTTGGTCTGAGGCTAGAATAGAGACGTTCTCAGCTTTGCGGGGCGTCCGGAGCTTTCGGCCTAATCCGTCTGTTGTGAACATCGTTCGCATTAATTGAACCTCGACCGATACCGTGCCTTAAGACTGCATATGCCTTTGAGCACAAGGCACACCACGACAGGTCACTAAAATCTGACTGAGGGTGAATGGTCGCGCCATTCGCAAAGATCAGCTCGTGTCCAAGGCGACAGAGCATGGCTTCTTTGTGATTCGCTGGTCATTGTTTGAATCTCGTCGCCAACATATCGACAAGGCTCCGCTTGTGGGATGTTGCCGCACTGATTCCCATAGACTGTTTCGTGGAGACAAGGCTGACAAGCCTATGCCTCCATCCTTTGTCCCAATTTTCAGCTGGCATGTCTTTGCAGCCAAAATACACCAATCGCGAGCTCCAAACTACTTTCGTTGGCGAGTTCAAAGTTTATATCCTGCACGAGAATTTGGAAACTGACGCCTCGACCGAGAGTGCATGACTTGCTAGAGCCACTGTTGCACTATCAGTCAACCACTCCATAGAAATTCATTGTGGAAGGAAGGTCTGCATGACACAGCCTTTTGAGGCACCCACCACTTGAGCAAGCAATATTAGGCCATCAATACAGTCTTCAATCAACATAGGGGCGAAACTAAGAACGGCGTATGGGATAAGCGGGGAACACTCATAAGTACAAGGCAGTCTCGCTGATAAGAGCCATCAAGCTCGCAGTCATGTACGGTCTCCTAGAGATACCCCATATAGCTGCTCAAACCCTCAGAATGCCAATGGCTGGTCTGAGATTCTTGTTGCTATTCTATGTTCCCTTTCTCCTCTTCAGCCTCATCTGCAAGCTGTGTTTTTGGGTCCATTTCATCTACCACCAACGGGCGACCTTGTCAAACATTCCAGGACCAAAATGGGCTGCAAGGACGAGGCTCTGGCTTGTGAAGACGCTAGCTTCTGGCGAGTCTGCTGAGAGATTTGTGGAAATCAACAAAAAATATGGTGAGAGACCTAAGCTTAGGTCCTACCCACGCTTACTAGCTCAGGCCAATTGGCTCGTATCGGACCGAACCACCTGATCACAAGTGACCCAACACTCACACGTAGGATATTAGCAGCACGATCCGGATACAACCGCGGACCATGGTTTGATTCAATCAGGATTGATCCCCATACCCCAAACATTGTCTCCGAGAGAGACGAGACAAAGCACAGTCGTCTGAGATATAAACTGTCTGCGAGTGTAAGCAGTCTTTGTTGAGGCATCCATTCGGATTACTGAGACGTATGTGCAGTATAGCGGCAAAACAATCAATACTATGGAGCCAATTATCGACGAGCTGCTTCTCGACTGGATTGGTCGCGTCGATAGAGTCTGGACCTCAAAGTCCGAAAAGGCAATGTTGTTCGATATTGGTAAAAGGATTCAGTTTTTGACCGTGGACATAATCACGAAGATCTGTCTTGGTAATGCATTGGGTTGCGTGGCTAGCGACTCTGATAAGTATGGATTCCTCGCTACTGTGGAAAAGGGTAATGCGGTCTGTCAGCACTTCTCAGTACTTCTTGAGATGAATACTCTCATGTATTACCTTACCAAGATGCCACTCTTGGGTCCACTCATTGTGCCTAAGCCAACAGATAGTACAGGTGTCGGTCGGATCATGGGTGTAAGTCTTGGGCACTTGACCTATTAGAGCGGCACTGACATTGTATCAGATTATCCGGAGGGCCGTGGAGCGACGCAGCAAAGTGGCTGCAGGTGAGAACGAAGAATTGAGTGGTCGAAAAGATATGATGAGTCTTTTTCTGGCCAAAGGTATACCCGAGCACCAAGTAGATGCAGAACTGGTTATAGCACTGTATGTAGGATAACCTCCAGATGTGTATTTGCTGAAACTAACCACTCACAGAGTTGCGGGTTCTGATACTACATCAACAGCTGTTCAAAGTACTCTGCTTGCGATTATCCTCAACCCTCATGTCTATCGAACCTTGAAATCGGAGATCCACACCATGATCGAAGCAAAGGCGGTTTCTTATCCGATCCAGGACGTAGAGACAAAGAGAATGCCTTATCTCCAAGCATGCGTCCTAGAGGGTCTTCGAAAGTTTCCTCCACTTACCCAGCTACGAGAGCGCATAGTACCTCCCGAGGGTGACACTATGAAAGGACAACGTATCCCGGGAGGAACGTTCATTGGGTTCAACGCATGGGGAACCCAGCTTGACGAGATTTACGGCGCCGATCCAGATGTCTTCCGACCCGAGAGATGGTTGACCAGCAACGAAACCCGCTTGAAAGAGATGCTTCATACTCATGGACTGATCTTCGGTCATGGCTCCACCAAATGCCTCGGAATGGCAATGGCAATGATGGAACTGCATAAGATGATATTTGAGGTTCGGCTTTCCCTTCCCGGAGATGCGAGTTCTAACATTCACAGCTCCTCCGGCATTTCGACATCGCGATTGCCAATCCATACAAGCCATGGTCCAGTGTATGCTATGGCATTTTCTTCCAAAAGGATTTTAACGTATACCTCACGCGAACAACGTCTCGATAGATGCTCGAAGGTTGAGCTGTTTACAGAGCTGGTGTGGAGGATTTCCTGGGCAGAAGAAAGGCAAAGAGCAAGGCAGCCGAGTATGCGCATGGCTCATCTTGGCTCTGTTAGCCAAATGCATAGATAGCATTCTAGGTTCGCACAATTACGAACACATCCATATTAGATCGACAAACTTAGCACCCATTTGATAGACTAGCCTTTAATGATTGTTGACCGCTAGATACCAGCAATGGCCTCAGGCACCTACATGCATGTTTGCGAATGCACATGTGTGCTACTAAAGAGTGAGAGTCGGGCACTTACACTTGCATTAGCTCCAAATACCACGGGCGGATTCCTGACATCCGCCCCCGCCGTTGATCTGGACGAGATAAGTCCACGCCCGGGGGCGAGGTGCATGCAGCATTCTTCATGCATTAACGTGCGGCTGGATTTGTCTCAAGAGTCAGCCTTCGTGCCAAGACGCATGGATTTTCCACGCTTACTCATCCGTCCTAATCGAGACAAGCTTCCGGCTTCGAGCGGCGCGGGATCGGGATCGGAACCGGGCAAAAGCGGAAAAACTGTATCTATTAGCTCGCCCATTCAAAATTAGGGGTTCTCTGCGCCTTGGCATGGACCAATTCTTGTGTCACCCGCGAGCCTTGCAAGGGCAAACAAGACACCACATCTTCACCTCCCCATTTCTCGTCAGCCTCCCTTGAACAGTATCCAAGTAGCACAGGCTTGCAGCGATTATGGATGGTATGTCCATGACCACACTACTGGTCCTTACAGGAGTTTGCGTGGGGACTTACCTGATCCTCGCTCGCGTCGTAGCAAGCTCACAAGATGCACGAGAACCGCCGCTTGTTACATCTTCCGTCCCCTTCGTCGGTCATGTCATCGGTCTCATGCGCAGCAAATTCAATTATTATGTTCAATTAAGGTATCATTACTCCTACCTAATATCCATCTCCCATCGGCAAGGCTTTTTGCAAACATTGCTCACGAATATTCAGCCAACAACAAACGGCACCTATCTTCACCATGATGATGCCAGGCCAAAAAATGTACATCGTGACCAGTACAGAGCTTGTGCAAGCGATCCAGAAGCAGCCCAAAGCACTTGCTTTTCCTCCCATTGCAGCCAAGTTTTCCTCGAAGATCTGCGGCTCTAGCCCCGAAGCCCATAAGATCTTGATGAAGAACGTCAACGGCGACGAGGGCGACTGGGGGCTTTCCATGGAATCATACGCAGCTATGCGAGCAGCTCTGTCTGCAGGTCCTGGACTCGACAGCATGAATCGCGTAATGATCCAGACGATTGCCGCTTCTCTCGATGAGCTGCATTCGCCTGCAGACTTACACACAAAGATCAAGCTTAACCAGTGGCTTCAAATCAGTGTGACAGCTGCAACAACACTTTCAGTATATGGACCGCAGAATCCCTTCGCGGATGAGGCTGTAGCAGAGAGCTTTTGGTATTACTAACACTCACTGTGTTGCACGCCCACTGAGCTGATGATCCCTTAGGCAGTTCGAAAGCGATATGATCTCAATTCTCGTTGGCCTCCTACCATCTATCATGGCCCGCAAGGGATTAGCAGCTCGCGCCAAAGTCGTCCAAGCTTTCGAGCACTACTTTAGGACTGGAGGTCACAAGCAGGCCTCTGTGCTGATGAGGAACAGATACGAGACAAGTTTTAAGAACGGCATTTCTGTGGAGGATATCGCTCGCTATGAAGTGGGCGGAGCAACAGCTATCCTTGTCAATACAGCGCCTGCGGCGTTCTGGATGCTCCTCCTCATCTATTCCAGTCCAGGCCTGCTCAATGAGATCCGCAAGGAGGTAGATCCTATTCTTCATACGACAGAACTTGAGGGCGAAGTGACCAGAAGTCTGGATGTAACAAGCCTAAAGGCGAACTGCCCTCTGCTAACGTCTACATTCCAAGAGGTTCTCCGCTACCGGTCTATAGGCACATCAATCCGTCAGGTAATGGAAGACACCGTCCTTAATGGTCAGTGGCTCTTGAAAAAGGACGCAATGATACAAATGCCAAGCCGTGTGATTCACAAAGACTCGTCTGTCTGGGGCGGAGACGTGGACGACTTTGACCCGCGACGTTTCATAAAAACCCACAAGAAAGCAAGCGGTGACAAACCCCCTCCTGCAGCAGCTTTTCGTGCATTTGGCGGCGGCACCACCCTCTGTCCTGGTCGCCATTTTGCCACCAACGAAGTGCTGGCCGTGGCAACGATGTTTCTTCTGCGGTATGATATGATACCCGTGGGGGTGGAGTGGTCCATGCCAAAAACAGAGAAAACAAATGTGACGTCCGTGATCATGGAGCCGGATACAGATATCGAGGTAGAAGTGTATCCGAGGAAAGGATTCGAGACTGGACGATGGGTGTGTAGCCTCAGAGATTCAGGTAAGGTTTTCGCGGTTGTTGCGGAAGACCGAGAAGAGTAGGGGATCAGGACTTCAGTGAAAATGCTCCCATATAGAACAATTCGATGGTTTATTCCTGGTCGTTGCGGGTTGTGGTGTACTATACGCCCTACATGTATCAAAAGATAAAACTCTAGCGGGAAGCGAGCGACGGAAGGGAACTGTGAGTATCCTACTAGACAACTGGTCTGGATAATGTAAAGTAGATGGTCAGTACGCGTGTCTTGGCGGGTCGGAGACGGTCGCCGCCATCATGGCGAGATCCCGTCTGGACCATAGTCGGCCCGCCCATGTTCCTGTGCTGGGCTGATGTTGCCCTGTTCTAGAATTAAGCTTTAAGGGTTTATGTCAAACCGAAGCAATAAGATTTTTTAACGTATGGCGTAAGGTATGATACGGCATACAGCGCATCCAAATTAGGTATAGCGCTGCTGCGCAGATGTTTCATCTCTTGCAGTTAATCGCTGCTTCATTATTATCTTCAATCCGCTTAATTTACGGCTGTTAACTTCAATGAGGCCCATATCAACTATCGTCGCCATCACTAGTACGAGATACTTACACACCCATGCCGAACTGAAATGGCCACCCTCGACTCCCTAAAGCAGGCCCTTAGGCAGAAAGCCAATGCAACGGCGTCGTCCCCGAAGCAGCCGTTGTCCGACATACAGTACAGCGCTGGCTTCGATATCTTAGTGCGGGGCTCAGGATGGATGACGTACCAAGACTTCATTATCCCTCAACTATCTCAGCTACTAGCCCCTCTCTTCAACTCGCGTATCTATATCTCGGCACTAGAAATCGGACCCGGCCCGAAGAGCCTACTTGGATATCTTCCCAGCCGTCTGAGACGGAAGGTCAGGAAATACACTGCATTCGAGCCTAACGGCTTGTTTGCTACAAGGTTGGAAGAATGGCTTTGCTCTACCTCCGAGACGGAGTCCCCGCTGCTCTGTCTGGAAAACCCGCCCGACATTCATCGAATTCCATTCGCTCTGCAGGACAACATAGGGAGTGGTGCCAGTACCGGTACGAGTGATAATGACGAAAAATACGACATCATCTTATTCTGCCACAGCATGTACGGCCTGAAGCCCAAACACAGGTTCATCGAACGGGCGCTGGAAATGCTTGTTGAGTGGCCACAAGGCGGAATGGTGGCGGTTTTCCATCGCGACGGGGCCCTGCACCTCGACGGCTTGGTGTGCCATCGAACGGCTTCTTTCCCTACTGGAGTCATTAGCGTGGCAGATGACGATGAAGTACTGGACTGTTTTGCTTCTTTCGTCGCGGGGTTTATCATGCAGGATGTGGACGTGGACAAGGCTATCCGAGACGATTGGCGTAAGGTGTGCCGTGCCTTGGGCCGTCGCGAGGAAGCCCACCCAGACTCTCTCTTGTTTAGCTCGCCCAACGTCATGGCGGCCTTTACCCAACATGCGACCACGTTGCCAGAGCTGACGGCGCAGGTGCCATTGGTGAAGGGGGACAAGACGGTCAAAAACCGGGAGGCTCGCCTCCACCGCCCCGCCTCGATTATTAGACCGACAGAGGTCCGACACGTCCAGCGGTGCGTTCGATGGGCTCTGAAGTACGGGGTTGGCCTGACCGTCGTCGGCGGGGGTCACAGCGGCCACTGTCTCTGGCCCAACGTTGTCTCGGTCGATATGAGCGCCTTTGACCAAGTACACATTCTCACGGCCGGGGAGGATGGAGGAGATTCTAATTCCGATTCCGGTTCCTTGATCGTCGCCGAGGCCGGCTGCAAGACGGGGGATATCGTCCGCAAGACCATGGCGGCGGGCGTGACAGTACCCCTAGGAGCTCGCCCAAGCGTAGGTGCGGGGCTGTGGCTACAAGGCGGCATTGGGCACCTAGCTAGGGTACACGGGCTCGCGTGCGACGCCATTGTCGGTGCCGTTATGGTTAGCGTCGACTCTAGCCAGGTCCTCTGCGTCGGCTGTGTACCAAGCCAACACCGACCGGCCGGTGCCGTTCGCCCGGAAAACGAATCCGATCTGTTATGGGCGATAAAAGGCGCCGGGACCAACTTTGGTATCATGGTCAGCGTGACTTTCAAGTCTTACGCGGCTCCGACCTACTTGACTCGAAACTGGGTTGTCCCGCTGAGTGACAACCTCGAGGCGCGGCTCAGGCTCAGCGACTTTGATAAACTCGTCGCCAGGAAGCTCCACTGGAACTGTTCTGCAGACGCGTATCTGTACTGGGACGCCGGCCAGCTGCATCTTGGCGTGACCATGTTCGAATCTTCCACGACTAGGCTCACCTTTTCAACACCAACGCCCACGCCCGTAGGTGCAATTTGGGGGCCGAAAGACGATTTCAAGGCCGTGGACGGCGTCAGTTTGTTCGAGACCGAGATGTACGTGTCTGGGATGCACGGCGGGCACGCCGGCGGCAAGACCTCCTCGTTCAAGCGATGTTTATTCTTAAAACGCCCCGGAGAAGCGAACGTCGCCAACCGCTTAATAGCGGCCCTTGAGACTCGTCCCTCGCCACTCTGCTATCTCCATCTGCTGCAAGGTGGCGGAGCGGTCGGCGACGTTGCGGCCGATGCCACTGCTTTTGGCTGTCGAGACTGGGACTTTGCCTGCGTGATAACCGGTGTCTGGCCCCGCGATCAAGATGGCACCGAAGCCGCACAATCTGCCGTGCGGTGGGTTTACAACGTCGCCGGGGACTTGTTGTCCTTGAGTACCGGAGCTTATGGCGCCGACCTTGGGCCGGACCCTAGAGACGCCGCGCTGGCGGCCAAGGCTTTTGGACCGAACCGGCCGCGCCTAGCCCGTCTCAAGCACATCTTGGACCCGCGTAATGTGCTGGCTTACGCCTGCCCGCTCCCGAAAGCACCGATAGAACAGAAGCTTATCATTCTTGTCACGGGCGAAAGCTGCGCCGGCAAGGACTATTGTGCCGACGTCTGGGTCTCTGTGTTCATCAGATGTACCCATAAAAGCCTCACGGCGCGTGCAGTCAGCATTAGCGATGCGATCAAGCGAGAATACGCGGCGGCTACCGGTGCCGACCTGAGCCGCCTGCTTTGGGACCGTGCTTACAAGGAGCAACACCGGCCTGCGTTGACGACATTTTTCCAGGGACAGGCGCGGCAACGACCTCGGCTGCCAGAGGAGCATTTTCTAAATGTGGTGTACGGCGCCGTAGATGTGGACGTGCTGCTAATCACCGGGATGAGAGACGAGGCACCGGTCGCAGCCTTGTCGCATTTGGTGCTAGACAGCAGGCTACTCGAGGTTCGCGTCCAAGCTAGTAAACAGACGCGGCGGATTCGTCGAGGGTGCCACGGCGGTGACGACGATGGTGACGACAACAAGGACAGCAATAATAGCGGGTCGAACTTAACGGCCTTGGACTACCGCCCCAGTCTCATCTTCGACAATGACACGACCGAAAACGAGGCGGCAAAAAGATTTGCCGAACATTACCTGCTTCCCTTCGTCCACGAGGACCTGCAACGACTGGCCAATATGGTGCGCCAGGTAGCCGACTTCCCACGCCCAGGCATCGAATTCGGCCACGTGCTCGGCATCTCCCAGCAGCCGGGTGGGCTGGCCCTGTGCACGTCTCTGCTGCAAACCCACTTCACCGGTGACTGGGCCAAAGTCGATGCGGTGGCGTGTTGCGAGGTCGGCGGCTTTGTCTATGCGTCGGCGTTGGCCTCGCGGGTCGATTTGCCATTAGTGCTAATTCGCGAAGCTGGCAAGCTCCCCCCACCCACAATCTCTGTCATCAAGCCCCCGTCGCATATCTCGTCTTTGGCATCCAACAATTCGAAAGAGAAGCGGATCGAGATCGAGCGGGATATAATTCCGAGGGGCGCGTCAGTAGTGGTGGTGGACGATGTGCTTTCCACGGGGGAGACGCTTTGTGCGGTACTACAGCTATTAGATAAAGCTAGCATCGGCGCCGAGGATATCAGCATCATGGTCGTGGCCGAGTTCCCGGTTCACCATGGCCGGGAACTGTTGCGCCAACGTGGGTTTGGCAGAATCAATATTCAAAGCCTTTTGGTCTTTGGCGGTGCTTAGGAAAGGAAGGAAAGAATCTCGGAATCTTGGATTTGTGATAGGGACACCTTGTGATATGTGTGATAAGTTGTTCCTACAATCCAAGCGGACTTTTACGCCGCAGGATTCTGAAAGTGTAGGGACTTTTATGCCGGGGTGGTTTTGACAACATAAGAGTCGCAAAGTCTCAAGACATGTAGTGTCTTAAGAAGAGTGTTTCTAGTGGGGCAGCCATGAATCAGCCTAGAGCACTTTATACTGATACCCCACAAAGTGCGCCGCCTGCCCACTATACCCATTCCTGCCCCTTGGTTGGGGATCCGGTTACCTCAGTCAGAAGGCCGTCGAGAAATAGCTGCGGGAGTCATAGGCGTACTAGTAGGGCCACGGCCGGCGGGTGCATTTACAATTCCAGGCTTGTGGCTTCTAGTCTTCAGGGGTAGGGCTTCATCCGTCGGGTTGGCTTATAGACCCTTGGGAGACGAGCGGAAATCCTGCAGGGTCTTAGTTAGGCGACTATTTACTTTGTAGATAAAGAACGCGTATTTTATATCTACCTTCGCTACTAGCGGCTCTACTTTAAGTAGAGAATAAATAGCGGCGAGGTTTAGTTAGACGCTTTAATAGTAGGCCTTTACTAATATTATATCGACGTCTCTTCTTAAAGGGATATTATAAAATATTAGGCCTCTCCTCTTTATCCTTTATATCTACTCTCTAGTTATTATATAAGGCCTATCTTTTCTTATTAGCCTTCTCCTCTTTAAGGCTATCTATCTTTTTAAAAACTTATATATTTATATAATAATACTTTCTACTAGGCCTATTACTCTACCTTAAAGTAATTAATAATTCCCTTTTACTCTATAATAAGCCCTTAAAATACTATACTTTAGTATCTAGTTAAGTACTTAGATTACTATATATTTATAATATCTTTAAGTATCTAGATAGTCTACCCTTATAACTCCTTAATATAATATTTAAGCTCGCTTTAAGCTATCCTAGATATATAATTAGTAAATTTCTTTCTATATATTTAAAGTTAATTTAACTAAATATAAAACTTATATAACTCTTACTAAGAGTTAGATCCTAAGTTTATAGATTATATAAAGTAAGTAATAGATATAAATAGAAAAAGTCTAAAATTTAAAGTCCTAATTCCTATAAGTTTAATAGATATATAAAAGTCTAGATATTTTATTACTATTAATTATAACTAGGTATTAAAATATAAACTAACTATTAAGTTAGGGTTTAATACTAAGTATTAAGGATCTATTATCTAGGGTATAGTATATATTAATTATTAGCTATCTAGAATAGAAAATCTATAATATCTATTAGTTTACTTAGTTTATAAGGTCTAACTAGGTTAAGAGTAGTATATCTAAGGATAAATATTAAAATATTAAGATATAATTATATAGGAAAATCCTATACCTATAATAATACTACCTTTTTTAAAAGAAAATAGCGTCCTCGCTATTATAATAATACTAGGGAGGTACTTTAGCTATATAAGTATAGACTAATAGCGTTAGGTTAGTACTTTAAACTCGAGTTAGGTTCCCGACTCGACTCTTAGCGAGTTAATACTAAATTCCTAGCCTGAGTATTCGGGTTAGTACTAATAGTTAGTACTAAGTATTCGGGTTAATACTATAAGGTAGTACTAAGTATTAGTACCGAAGTATTAATCCGACTCGCTAAGATATTAGTTCTACTTATATCATTTTACTAAGACTATTATATTAGGAATATTTTTTATTTATATTAATATTTTATATAATATATAAGATTTACTTATATATTACTAAGTATTATTATTATTACTAACTAGGTAATTCTTAATAGTAGATAAGGTAATATAAAAAGGTAATAGCTAATTAGCTATTCCTATAGAAATAATAACTATAATATTACTAATATTTTCTATTTATAGTAGTACTCCTTACTATATATAGGATTTACTACTATATTACTAGTTATTATTATTATTATTACCTAGGTAATACCCCTAAGTAATAAGGTAATGTAAAAAGGTAATGCATATACCTAGGGAATTAAGGGGGGTATTAAAATTCTAATTAAAAAAATACTATTTTTAGTATAGGGGTAATTCTAGAAAAATTTTGGGGTCTCTTACTATTTTATTAGGAGCTTGGCGTCTTGGCGATACCTTGGCGAGTCGGGTCGGTCCAACCCGACTCGCCAAGGTACCGAGGGCCATTCGGGTCGGTACCGGAAACCGGTACCGAGTGTTCGGGTCGGTACCGGGAGGTAGTACCGAGTATTCGGGTCGGTACCAATCTATAGTACTAAAACCCGACTCGACGGTTAGTCTATATAAGTAGCTAATTACAAGCCCTTATATATATACTATCTATTACTATATATATATACTAATAAATAAAGAAAGAAAGAAATAGAGAAGCTATCTACTATATAATATTATAAGTTAAGTTACTCTAATAATAATAGCGAGGTTATAATAGTAGTAATTAGGTTATAAAGTAGCTCTAGTAGTAGGTAATAGGCGTATTATAAAGCCTATAAATAAATAAATAGAATTAGACGACGTATTATTAGGAATTAAGTATATAAGGAATATTAATTTATTAATAGTTAGAATTTAAACTAATAATATCTTAGCGGTTTTAGTAAAACTCTTAAATAGTAAAAAGGAGTTAATTAATAGGGTCTTTAGATTTAAAACTTTTCTTATTCCTAGACCTATTCTAGTTAGACTTCTTAGCTAGTATTACTATTACTAATATCTAGCTAATCTATATTTTCGTAATAATAGTTAATATTACTAAAGAATATAATAGGTTTACTTCCTAGTAATATAAAGTTAATAGGGATATTAATCCCCTTAATTTATATAATCTTTTACCCTAGTTATAAGGTAATATTATCTTCTAGCCGTCCTAACTTATTTACACCTAGAATAACTCCTACCTTAATACCTTTTATTATAAATACCTTAGTATTAAGATATAGTACTATACTATTATTACTTATAATAAAAAGAGAAATATCTATATATATTATAAAATGCTACTGTAGCGTAGTAGGCGCTATACCTTATATAGATTAGGTTAGTTAGATATAAGGGGTTACCTTAATAGATAGTAAGGTAAGCCTTTATACCTATTTACCTAATAGTACCTTTACCTTACCTTTACTTTTTATAATATAATATCTACTATATTTAGTAGTAATACTATTATATAACGTCCTAATAGGTTAGAATTAACCTAATAGGTAGTATAGACTAGGAGTCCTCTACTAATAAACCTAGTAGTAGACCGCTACTAAGTTTACTATTCTATACTAGTTAAATTAGACTAGATTTTACCTTAATAATTATAAGGTAAAAATAGAATAATTATAATATATCTAGATCCCTACCTCTCTATAATATTAAGTAAGACGCCTATCTAATATTTTAACTACTAGATTTAGTATTTAATTATTACCCCTTACTAAGAAATTAGTCTTCTTAGAAGATTAAGGCCGTAGTTTCCCTAGTAGGGAAACTATTATAACTCTAAAATAGTAATAACTACTTAATTTTCCCCTCTATCTTAATTCTTTTACTACTTTCTATTTACTATTTATATTACTTACCTTTATACTTACTAGTTTATAACGCGTTTTCCCCTATTATAATTTATTACTATTATTTATTATAAGTCTACTCTATCTTATTAATATCGGTAATTCGGGAAGTCGGCCCGCTAGTTTTAAGTTGCGTGTCCTACGTAACCCGCCCCTAGCTAGCTACGAATATATAGAGTAACTTCCTATTACCTTAAGCTATAATAGAATAATATTACGGCCTAACTTAGCTAGGATTAGGCTAAAGTTAGGCTAAATAGATTTAGATAAGCGGATATAATAATATTCTAGATATATTATTCTAAAAATCTAACGTCTTTATACGTAACTACGCGATATATAATTATAAGGTAATAAATATTATTAATATATCTATATCGCCTATTATATATAGTATCGCGAGTATCCCTAGTATATTTACTATTACTATTATTAGGGTTAACTAATATTTCTTTCTCCTACTTAGTTATATCTAAGGTATACTTAGATTATAAGTCTAAACCGATAATAGTTTATACCTATTATAGTATATATAGTCTTAAGGTTCTATAGGAAGGATTAGAAGTTATTCTTTAAATAATAAGTATCTTTAGTTTTATAAGTAGTAGAGGTTCCTTACTATAGTACCTCGCCATTAATAGTTAGTTCTTAATACTCGAGTTTATTAAGTAGGCGATAAATTTCTACTACTAAAAAGAAGTAGCTAGTAAGAGGAATAAGCGGGGTCTCTCTAATATTTAGTTATAAGGTCGGTCTAGCGAGTAGTAGGTATAGCCTCCCTATTTAGCTCTATTCTACTAAAGCTACGCGTCTAGTAGGCCCTTATAATATAAATATTAGATATCGCCGGCTTTAACTAACTACCTATAGAAGTTAGTTTAGATTAGGAAGTCTAGAATAGTAGAATATACTACTAAGCTATCTACCCTTATAATTATTAACTACGTCGCTATTTTAAGATATATATTTAAAATTCTATTATATATATATAATAGTAATATTAATTAGCTAGGTAAGTAATAGAGATAGTAACTAGTAAGTAATAGAGATAGTAACTAGTAAGTAATAGAGATAGTAACCGGTAAGTAATAGAGATAGTAATAGGTAAGTAATAGAGATAGTAACCGGTAAGTAATAGAGATAGTAACGGGCAGGTAATAGTAATAGTAACGGGTAAGTAGTAGTAACGGGTAAGTAGTAGTAATAGTTAGAAATCTAACTTCTTAAATATTAAAAAGTAAAAATTAAAGGATACTTATAGGAGTTAAACTTAGTTAGTAGGTATTCTACTAATTTAGTTAAAGTATTCTCGAGGGCATTAATATATAGAGTTAGAATAGTAGCCTATATTAGTATAGGGCCGCTATATAATAGCTTATAAGTAGTAGGCGTAGCTAGTTATTATTATTATAATAGTTAAGATAAGATAAGAAATAGGAATTAACTTACGTAGTTAACTACTATACTACTAGGACTTTCTTTATATAAATTATATCTTATTCTTTTACTTATCCTTCCTGCGCTTAGGAAAGGTTATACTTATAATACTATTAGGTATATAACTACTATAAGAGACTACGTAGAGTAAGATCTTAGACCTAGAGAGAATAGTATATAGAACGCGATAGTATAGATAATAGGTTTATATAATATATTAATTTACTACTTATATACTACCTAAATATATCTATCTATCTTACTTATATTCCTTACGTGGGGAGTATAACTAATAATATATCTCTAGGTATTATAAGTACCCTAAGATATACGTAGTATAGCTACTTTAAGTAAAATAGATCTATTTTATTTAAAGATTATATAATATATATTTAGTTATTATAGTATATAAATAGCTACTAATTATACTATTAATATTAATATTTAATTTATAAAAGTTAATATTTTTAATTTTACCGCCCGTCTAATAAATATATTTTAGCCTAGCTTTAGCCTAATATTAGGCTAATTCTTCCTCTACGCCTTTAGTTATTTATATTAAATATTTCCTTATTTATCTAGCTATTATCTACGTCTATATTCCTTAGCCTACTCGTCTATAACCCTAGTACTATTTAATAGAAAATCTAGGTTATAGATAGTATTAAATTAATCCTAGTTAATATAATTATTTATATAGAATCTCGTATATTCCTTATTCGCTAGTACTAAATATATATTATAGAGTATATAAGATAAATTATAGAAATACTAAGTACTTAGAAGCCTTAGGTTTTAGGACCTACTTAATAGTTATATCCCTACTTTAAGTATTCTATATACCTTATTTATTACTCTACTATTAATTTAGCGTATTACCTTAATAAACGCCCCTATATATATCTATAGTCTTCCGTCCTTCTTAAGTCTTTTATAGTTAAGGATAGAAATAATAAGTTATGGTTACCTTATATATCTACTACTTCCTTTTATAGATCCTATAGCCTTATATCTAATATTAGGATTAGTCTCTTATACTTAAACGTAGTCGCGCTACTACCCTTTCCTCCTACGCTAATATAGAGTATATTAGACCTTTTCCTACTAAAGGTAATTTATATTTAAAGAGTCCTTACTATTACGCTTTTAGTAGGTTAAAGACTAATAAATCCTAATAAAATAATAATTTACTTATATTAAATCCTTCTCGCGTCTATTAAGTTTATTACTATTATATAACTACCCCTTAAGTCTATTTTAGTTTTCTTAAAGGAAAACTACTAATACGTCTATAAGGCTATTATACTTAAATTCTAGATTAGCTAGTACTTATAAGACCTTCTACTATTACTTATAACTATATTTTAGATTATATAATATTATTATATTACCTTTAGGAATTACTATTATTATATATATTAGGTCTTAAGTAGTAGTAGAATATCCGTCGCTTATTTATTAACTCGCGCTTAAAGTAGACTTTATCTTACTATAGAGTATTATATTATTTATCACGACGAGGTTTTAATAGTATATATTATAATTTAAGATTTAGCGCTCCTAGCCTTCTATTTTATTTATTATAAGAAAGAAGGATTTAAGTAGAACTTTATATACGGCTTTACTATAAGCCGTATTAAAACTCTATATACTACTATATAAGTAAATAAATACGGCGTAATACGTTATAATATATAGTTTAGGGATATTAAATTAGGTTTTATTACTATTATTATTATCTAGGTTTATATTTTAGGGTTAATACTTTATTAAAACTATCTTTAGGCGGTTAATCTAGTATAGTATATATTATATATAGGTTAAGGTATTCTTATTATAGCTTTTATATATTACTAGTATAATAAAGTCTATAATTACTTAACTATAGTAGATTATAGAGTCTCGCTTCTTAGCTAGTAGAGGTACTATTACTAGAACTAGTTAATATACTATTACCTTCTACTTATTACTACTCTACTATTTAACTTTACTAAAGTATTTAAAGCGTTTTAAGCTAGTAAATCTAAGGACTTAGCGAAACTATTTATTAAGCTAAATTAATACTATAGACTCTACTACCTTTTTTTTACTCTTTATACTCCTTTTCCTCGTAGTTTTCCTACTTATCTTAAGGATATCCTCTATTAGGGCTATATACTAGTTAATTAGTCTTATAACTACCCCTTTAAATAATTAATATAAGATATTAATATCTATTAGTATATAAATATTATAGTATTTATACTTCTAGG
>JAABUN010001716.1_pt1 | contig 45278 bp, 1 predicted proteins | sample 5559311 | NCBI WGS metagenome assembly JAABUN01 (sample SAMN10711877, study PRJNA513370) | rock metagenome | isolation source: Antarctica rocks | place: Antarctica: Victoria Land, Siegfried Peak sud
CTTATAAAGTTAAAATATATAAGTAATAGTACCTCTTAAAAGAGTTACTTTAACTACTTAAATACTACTCTTATAATATTACTTAATATTAACTTTTTATTTTTAATATATAGATAATTATTTTTTAGATAGTCTATTAATATTATAATTATAAAGGAATAATATTTAATAAAATAATAATAAAAATTAATAAACCTTAAAAAGATCTAAATATCCTTAATACTTCTAGGTTCTAACTATTCTATTATAGTATCTACTTTATATAAATCTATATATACGCTATTATAGCTAATAATAAATTTAAGGAATTCTACTTCTACTATTATAAATTTATATTTCTTTAAGTTAATATAAAATTTAAATTTATAAAGATATTATAATACTACTTTTATAACTCTAATATAAGACTTTTTATCCTAGGAGTAGATAAAAATATTATCTAGATAAATAATATAAATAATATTAAGTAGTCCCGCTAGGGCTTTATTAATATATACTTAAAATAAGGTAGGTATATTAATAAGTCTAAAAGGTATAATTATATATTTAAAATACCTATACCTTATATAGAATATAATCTTCTATTTATTACCCTTTCTTATTTATAAGTAATAATATATATCCTTAAGATCTAACTTAGTTAAGTACTTAGTACTAATTAATCTTATTAATATTTTATTAATTAATAGAAGTAGATAGTAGTTCTTAATTATAATTTTATTAAGCGCCTTATAATTAATATATAAATATAATATTCTATCCTTTTTTAGTATAAAAAGAATTAGTATACCTACTAGACTTATAGAATAATAAATCTATCCCTTTTTTAAAGCCTATTTAAGGTACTCCCTTAATATATATAACTCTTTCTCTAATAGGTTATAAAGTAGGTTAAAGGGAGGTTCCTTATTCTCCTTTATATTAATCGCGTAATTATAATATATATAATCTAGTAGTACCCTAATATTCTTAATTAAGAAGATATCTTAGAATTCTTAAAATTCTAGAGGGAGCTTAACTTTAAGTAATAGGCTTTTATTACCTACTCCTAAGTATATTATAATAAATATAATACTATTAAACTACTCCTCTAAGGCTTTAATAATATTAAAGTACTCTTTAATATTACTTTTCTTAATAAGGAATTACTAGTTCTATATAAGCTAATCTACTTAGGGATTTTATTCTTCTAATTATAGATACCTAAGGTAGAAGTTATAATTAAGGTTTATTATTATATAAAAGGCGCCCTTATAATATTATATAATACTATTAGAATTAATAAGTTTAATTTCTCTTATATAAGAACCTAGTAATAATATTAGGTTCCTAACCCTATTATATAAGGTATTACTAGAGCTTAGGTCTATTTTTTAATCCTACTCCTTTATTAAGCGTATATTAATATAATTAATATCTACTCTAGAGTTAATTAATATAATAAATTCTTTTTATAAGTTCTTAAGCTCTATTTATATTATAATAATAAGTTATTATATCTACTTCTTCCCTTATACTATAATAGTAGATATAATTATAGTACTTAGAGGTTTTTTAAATTTAAGCCTCTCTTAATTAACTTATTATTAGATATCTTATTAGTTATAAGCTTATTAATTATAATACTTATAACTATTAATTTTATATTCTAGTAATCCTTAATTATATATCCCTTCTTTTAATAATTATAATACTTAATAATAGAGAGGTTAGGCTTAGGCCTTTAAAGAAGGTATAATGACGCCCTAATACTACCCCGCCCTTCTTACTTTATATATAGGCTATTATCTCTTTACCCTTAGAAATTTCCTCTTCCTCTTTAAGGATATTAACCCTTAGTAGGAGTATTATCCCTTTAATCTTTATATATAAATAGTATTATATAAGGCTCTAATTAGGTTATTAATATAATAAGAGTATCCCTTATCTCTAGGATATTAGGTTATATTATAAGTTAATTATAAAGATTTTTATATAACTTATTTCAAAGGTTATTATAAAGTATATATTCTATTAATAGCTTAAGTTATCTTTTTAACCTAGTAAGGTAATTTATAAAATTTATAATCTTTTAATATTCCTTTTACTTAGCTTCTAAGTAGTACTTACTAGTTATTAGATATTAATTTTAAAGATCTTCTATTTAATTTATTAAGAAACTATTAAAGTATTCCTAGGACTATTTATCCTTTAATATATCCTTTATATACTTATACTATATAGCCTTAAAGTCTAAGGCTATATATTATAACGCGTATTAGATTTTTATAAAGTTATTAAAAAATTAGGTTATACTTATTTTAATGATTTTAATTATATTATTAAACTATTTTTAATATTCTTATACTAACTTCTTATTATATATATATAAGTCTTATAGCCTAAGAATATAGGTTTTATATTAAGGATACTTTAATTCTAATTCTTCTATTAATAATAGATAATATAAATAACCCGCTTAAGTAGTATTATTAATATATATTTCCTACTCTAACTCTTATAAATATTATTATAGATCTTATATCTACTACCTCTTAAAGACTTCTTCTTTAAGGTCTTATATCCTTTATAATAGTACTTCTTAGGTTTTAAGTAGCGGGGACTAGGTTTATATACCTAGTAGCTACCCCTAAATAGTTAGTTATAATCACGATATATCTATTATTAATTTATTAATTAATTCTTAAGACTTACTTTCTCTATAAGCTTAATCCCTTATATTTAAGCGGGTTATTTATACTAGTTAACTAACCTTTTTACCTTATACTTATAATAACCCTTCTCTACTTATCTTACTAATAGTCGGGCTACTACTCCTAAATAGGGTAGAGTAATTAGAATATAAGGGTACTACGTAATAATATAGCTATTAAGTACTATAAACGGTGCCTATACGTATATATATAGAACTCTCTATTCTTATTAATAGTAAGACTAATCGCTACCCTTCTCTTTAAGGGGAATTCCCTCCTCTATATACTATAGGGAAAGGGGTAGCGCAGTACTACTACGTACTATAGACGCCACGTCGATAGTAGTACTATATTCCTAACTAGTCCTTATACTAATACTTTTATTATAGTACTAACCTCCGTTAGGTACTATTAATTACCCGTTAGAACTAACGCTGTTATTATAGTACTAATACTATCTTTATAGTACTAACTAATCTATTAGTCCTCTACCTCCTCCTCGCCTAATAATATTAAGTCGTTTATAACGAGACCCTTTATATAGCTCTTTACTAAGTCTATATTATTATTACTAAGATATCCCCCTTATTACTAATTCCTTACTAGCTATATTAGGACTAACTGCGGTTCTAGTATAAGTCTAATAGTATAAGACTATTCCACGTCCCTTTAAACTACTTATAGAAGCCTTCCTTAGCGTTAATATATCCTATACTATTAAAGATATCAGCTATTAACGGCCTTAGTCGTAGGCTACCTCACGTCTCATATAAATAGTATCGGGATCTATTAGAGAATTTCAGCCCTTTACTAGGTAAAATTAGTAGTTTCCCCGTACCTTCCCTATTCCGGCCTAATAAGACTATCTAGTCTTCTATTACAGGACTATTTAGCGTTTGTTTAGACTATTTATAGAGGCCTACCTTAGTATTAGATATATCCTATACTATTAAATTTATTAGGAATCGACGGCCTTAGTCGTAGGCTAACTCACGCCTTAGTTAAATAGTATAGGGATTACTTAAGAATTCTATTATTTTACTAAGTAAACTTAGGGTTTTCCTTATACCTTCCTTATAGTAGGTAACTTTATTATTAACGCTAATTTATAAGTAATTATTAATACGGCTATTACTTAATACGTTCGTAAGAATTACCCTTAACCTAATTAGCGAGGACTACTAGTCCTAATAGTCTTACTAGGCCTACTAGGCTACGGGATAATAGTACCGGATGTACTAGTACCTTAGAGTCTACCGGCTATTCCTTAGTTAATTTAGGCTCAGGCTAATTAGAATTAGACGCCCTTACTAAAGACTTTATATACTACGCCGGTATAGCCTAATTAGTTATACTATATAATAATAGTTCTGGATGTACTATTATAGAGCCTACCGGCTGTTCCTTAGCCCTTTTAGACCTAAGCCGTTTAGATTTAAACGCAGACCTCTTAGCCTCAGCCTATTTAGACTAAGACTAATTAGAAGCCTTTTATAGACTATATAATAGAAAATCAGCCTTAGTCTATTTAGACTCAGGCTAACTATAGGCCTTCTATAGACCCGCTACTAATAAAGATGTTATTAAGTTAGATATAAGCTAATTAGGAGCCTTCCGCAGATCTACTATTAATAAAGATATTAATAGTAACTATTACTCCTACTATTAAGTATATTTATTAGGTACTATAGCTAATAAGTTGAATAGTTAAAAGATATCTAGCTATCTAGAAATTATAAGAATAGCTAAGTATATTGCCAAGGAATATTCCTTAGTAGAAGCCTCCTATAGAGTATATCGTAATAATATACTAGGAATAAAAAAAAGACGTTAATATCCTTATTAATAAATAGGGAGCCGCTATTAAAGCGAGTAAGGTAAGAAAGCTATTATATTACCGCTACCTTATAGTTATTAACTAGTCCCCCTACGTTTTATAATTCTTTTATATTTATCTATTAGTCGTAATAGACTATATAGCCCTTCCACCTTACTAGATACTTAGTTACTAGCCTACGACCCTTCCTAATAAGGCGCTTATTAATTAATTATTATATTTTAAAGGATTTAATATTATTAGTATCCCTATCTATAAATATAGATAGTAGTTCCTTAGGCTAAGGGTAAGAGAATAGGTTATTCTCTAGGTATAGTTCTAACTAGGTGATAGTAAATATATTATAGATACGCGAGTAGGTAGGTATAGCTAAGTAGTAGGCTAGGTAGCCGATTTATTTAGTAACCTTAAAGGGACTAATAAACTATTAGCTATATTTTTTACTAGTAGTAGATAGGATAGAATACCTATAATATAGGCGGAGTTTTATACTATCTCTTATATAGAAGAACTAAGGCTAATAGCGGCGATTATAATAAAATTTAGAGTATATCTAGGTAAAGGCTATTATATTAGATACTTAGAGGTGTACTATATCCCTAGGAATTACCTACCTATTATAAGTACCTAGATCTAATAGTTAATTTAGGGAAAACCTATAGGCTATATTATTTAGGGATTAACTACTTAGGCTAGAAAGCGAGTTATTATAACTTACCTAGATAGCTAGGATAGTAATAGGCTAGGAAGATAGGTTTTCTAAAGTATATATCTAGAATTATAAGGTAATTTTTATAGTTTAGTTAATACGCTTACTAGAACTATTTGTTTATAGGTAATAGGCGGTTAAATAGAGAAGCTTAATATTAAGCTTATTAAATAAGGTAGTCTAAAGTTTACTTAGGAATTTTTAATCTTTATTAGAGATTATTTACTTAGGAAGACCCTAATTAATCTTATATAATCTTTATAATAATTTATTAGCCTAGTCTACTATAATAAAGGTAGCTTTCCTAGGAATTAATATAATTTTCTAGGAGAATTTATCTATAATTATAAGAATTATATTATAGCCTTTAGTAGAAGTTAGTAGGGTAAGAATAAAATTAATTATTAATATATAGAAGGATACTAGAGGTAATATAATTAGTTATAAAGAATTATAAGGTAAATAGTATAGGGTTTAATATAACTAGTATTATAGATAGTAGCTAAGAAATTCTTAAAGCTTCTTAATAAGGCCCTTAATATACTATTACCTAGATAAGACTTTATAGTATTTAGTAAACCCTATATATTCTAAATATATAATTTTAAGAAATACCTTAATAGCTAGTCTTAGAATATATAAGTAGTTAGGTCCCCTTATATTAAGCTTCTAGATAAGTTTATTAGTAGCCTAGTAGAAGGCAAGCTTTATATAGACTGACCGTCGAGTCGGGATTCGGTACCAAGATTTGGTACCGACCGAATACTCGGGTTAGGGTCTTAGTACCGACCGAAATACTCGGTACCAGCTATTGGTACCGACTCGCCAAGGCCTCGATACCTTGGCGAATCGGGTTGACCCGACTCGAATCGCTAAGGTATCGCCAAGACGCCAAGCCCCTAATAAAATAGTAAGGAACCCCGAAATTTTTCTAGAATTACCCCTATACTAAAAATAGATTTTTTTTTAATTAGAATTTTAATACCCCCTTTAGTTCCCTAGTAATATGCATTACCTTTTTGCATTACCTTAAAGAATTATCTAGGTTAGGCTAGGTAATAATAATAATAATGCTTAGTAATATAGTAGTAAATTATAGATATAATAATAGATACTACTATAAATAGAAAATATTATTAATATTATAGTTATTATTTCTATAGGAATAGCTATTATCTTTCTTAGTACCTTATTTACTATTAAGAATTACCTAGGTAATAATAATAATAATACTTAGTAATATAGTAGTAAATTATAGATATAATAGTCAATACTACTATAAATAGAAAATATTATTAATATTATAGTTATTATTTCTATAGGAATAGCTATTATCTTTCTTAGTACCTTATTTACTATTAAGAATTACCTAGGTAATAATAATAATAATACTTAGTAATATAATAATAAATCCTTTATATAATAGTAAATATTACTATAAGAAGAAAATATTAGTAATATTATAGTTATAGTTTTCCTAGGGATATACATTACCTTTTTGCATTACCTTATTTACTATTAAGAATTCCCTAGGTAATAATAATAATAATAATTAGAAAAAAAATAGAAAATATAGTAAGAAATACTACTAAAAATTTAAAATATTACTAGAAAAAATGTCTTAGCGATTCGAGTCAATACTTCGGTACCAATACTCGGTACCTACCTAGGTACCGACTCGAGGTACTCGGTACCTACCTTGGTACCGACTCGAGGTACTCGGTACCAGATTTTGGTATCGAATCGCCAAGACTCGAGTCGGGTACCCGACTCGACGCGGTCAGTCTAGCTTTATATAGTCCTCTACCTTAAGGTAGTTATTACTATTAAGGACCTTCTTTACCTTATATTATAATAAGTCTACCTTATAACTATTAAGAAGTTATTAATAGAGAACTAGGTTAATCTTAATAAGACTAGTAGTAGTATAGGTATAGCCTTATAATATATTAAGTTTACCTTCTTTATTTATAACTACTTTTATAGTAGTAGTATTATAAAGTCTAGATAAGGTATTAGGAATAATATACTATTTCCTAGGCTTATAATAAAATTCTAGATTATTAAAGCGTTATATATACTTAAAGGTATATATAAGGTAAAGGTTTAACTTAGTTATTAATAAAGTTAATATTAAGGTTTATTTTATAATTCTAAGCGCCGTACTATAGTTTATATATACTATAGTCTATGGTATAGATTCTACTATATAGTAGACCTTACCTAGAACCTATATAATATCTACTAGCTTAAGTTTAATAGGCTAATACTATATCTTAGTATCTTTTAGAAGATAACTAAGAAATAGAATAAGCTAAATCTAAGAATAACTAGGATATTTACTATCTTTAACTACTCTATTAATATAATATACTATTATACTAAAACTAAAAACTTTACTAGTATTAAGATCTATAAATAGAATAATTTTATTATTAAAGTATAATAAAAATATAGGAGATAATAATACCTTTTATAATACCTTAAAAGAGGTGAACTCTAACTTAGAGAGGTCTATTAAAGGCTTTTATTATATAAAATTCTTTTATTTATTTCCCGCCTTAGGGGCTAATATAAGTATAAGGGTTTTCCTATCCTATAAAGGCTTAGAGATAGTAGTATAATAGGTAATATAATTATATAGCTAACTAGTTATCTCTAAGTAGGTCTCTAATTAGGAAAGAGATTCTAGGAATAAGAGCTTTAATATAGCGAGAAGCTTATCTTTTATAATAGATAACTTAAAGGAATTAACCTTTTATCCTAGTAATTAGATTAAGGGGTATTTAAGGAAGGCTTTAATAGGATTTACTAATATTCTATACTTTTATAAAACTATAAATACCTATTAAAGATACTAGATATATTCCTTTAAGGTTCTAGAGTAGATAATAATATTATTAATATATACCTTAGAGAATCTTTAGTAGGTATAGAGGAGGTAGTTAATTTAATATTAGATATAAGCTAGAGAATTCTTATAACTTATAATAGTAATATTAAATAACTCTTAACCTTAATAGCTAATAATAGTAAGCTTATAGTAATTATTAGGGTATATATACTAATAATAGAAAAAACTAGTAGTATTAATAATACTTATATATTTATAGTCTTTTATAGTAGTAATTATCTCTAATTATAATAGTAAGGCGTAGATATTAGGGCGTATAATAGTATTTAAATTATAGATATCTATAACTACGCGGCCTTTATATTTCTTATTAGGTATAGTCTTTTAGATAATAAAGATAGGGAAATTAAAGGGAGTTAACTTAGTTATCTAGTAAAGTCTATCTTATTTATAGAGCTTATTAAAGGTATTATTAAGGACTTTCTTTAATTTAATATTAAGGGGATAAACCCTTACTATTTTAGGGACCTTTTATTCTTAATTAGATTTTAATAGGATTCTTATCTATTCCTCCTAGGGAATATTTATAAAACTACCTTCTTCCTAGAGTTTTAGGAATTTATTAATAATATCGCGTATTAGCTAATATCTATTATAAATAATAGTACTATTAGATATAATATAGTCTTTTATAGTAGGTACTATTATAATATTAGGTATAGTAGGTATAAAGCCTTTTATAGGAGGTATTAATAGTATAGGGGAAGGAGATACTAATATTACTAGTATTATTATTATAAAGGTAGTAACTACCTTATTAAAAACCTTTTAAAGCTAGTTAGTTTAATACTTACTCTTTAGATAACAGGTTACTAATTTAGTAGTATCCTTGATTTTAGATATTATATAGTAATGTCTATTAAATTCTAATTTTTAAACTATTCCTAAACTAGAAAATGCCTGTAAAAATTCAAGATTTTTCCGTCGGAAATCACCCCTACTACCTGGCGTTTAGTAGGTGAGGTGAATAGCGGGGAGCATATCAGACACGTACCAATAGACCGATATGGATCATTCTGACAGCGTTGCATACCTGGCAATGAGACAAATATCACCCCCCATTCAGACCGATATCAGACACGTTGGTAGGTGAGGTGAATAGTAGGGAGCATATCAGACATTTTGGTAGGTAGGTAGCCTGTGCATGCGACAGCATTAGCTATATCATATGCATGCACCCATTCTGACAGCGTTCCATACCTGGTAATGAGACGGATATTTCCCCCCATTCAGGCCGATATCAGACACGTTGGTAGGTGACGTGAATAGTAGGGTTTTTGGCCTATGAATGCGACAGCATTAGCTAATGCAGCAATACACCGATTTGGATCATGCTGACAGCGTTACCTACCTAGCAATGAGACGGATATTTTCCCCTATTCAGGCCGATATCAGACACGTTGGTAGGTGGATATCAGACACGTTGGTAGGTGACGTGAATAGTAGGGTTTTTGGCCTATAAATGCGACAGCATTAGCTAATGCAGCAATATACCAATTTGGATCATGCTAATAGCGTTGCCTACCTAGCAATGAGACGGATATTTCCCCCTATTCAGACTGATAGTAGACACGTTGGTAGGTGACGTGGTAGAATAGGTGATTTGTAAACAATGTCAGGATTTTTGTTGTTCGTGATCCATATTCTAGCCGTTGGCGCATGGAATTTAGTAGGTGAATCCACTTATTCTGATATATCTTTTGAACCACTGCACCGATTTTCATTATTTTTGAGGTGTTGAGTAGGCTAAAATGAGCTGTATAACTTTATTTAAGTAGAAAATATTATAGAGCGTGGGTGCAGACGTGGGTAGAATGCGAAGATATATCAGACTTTTGATGTTCGCGCTAGTCCAGGAAAGGAATCTGGGGGACTTATTAACCAACCGATAAGCTGCGATAAGCTCAGGGTCCGAAATTGGGTATTTTCTATTATAGTAAGAAGATAATAGTTTTAAGGTATTATTACTACCTTATCTCCCTTATTTTTTACTAGTATTACTAATAGAGAGGCGTTAATAAAATAGGTATAGAGAGATAATTCCTAATAACTATTAGATTTAAAGAAATAGTTATAGTCTAGTAATAAGGCGTAATAAATAGGGATTTATATTTAAGAATTAGGGGGTATAATAATTATTTACTTAGTATAGATTAGGTATACTACCAGCCTTCCTTATACCTTTATTTATAATATAATATATATATTATAGCTACCTATTAAGGCCCTTAATTATAAGGTTAAGATATTAATCTACTTAGAAACTATAATATCTATCCTAATTAGTATCTTTACCTTAAGGTTATTAATAATATAGATTTTATAGGAAGAGGTTATTATAATAGTATCTTTACTATTATACTTCCTAGGTAGATAGAGAGGTAATATTATATACTTAGTAGTTATATACCTTATTAATCTAATACCTCTAACTATTATTAGGTGTCAAGGTAGTAAGTACCTGATAGACTAATTATAATTGGATAATTAATTGTTAGAGAAGCGAAGCCTCTTATAGGTATAAAGTAGCCTAGCGGAGGGCTTCCGCTCTCTATAAGCTAAGCTAGTAAGCTATATATATAATAATACCGCTATAAAGAAAGTAAAGCGACGCCCGCGTTACCGTGATATTATCTATAAGAAGGCCCTTATTACCTTTAATGACGTAGTCGTTAATACGTTTAATTATTATACTGCTTTACTATATCCTAAGTATTTTATAGATTATTTATATTATACTAGGAGTTATGCTTATAGCTATAGCCTTTCTACTTAATTAAATACTAAACTCTCCCGCTAGACGTCTATTTACTAATAATTACCTTAATCTTATAGTTATCGGTTTTATCTATTAGGCTGTCGGTCTTATTTACGGGAGGAGGCCGATGATTTCATACTTGAGTATAGGGATTAGAGGACTTCGGAGCTAGCTTAAGCTGTGTAATAGATACGACGGGGTGAATATATACAACTAGGCTAAGTTATAGGTAATAGGCTAAGGGCCCGACCTTTTTAATTACCTTAAATAGCCTTATACGTTATTAATAGAGTTTTGAATTAGTTATACCTAGGATCTTATAACTACCCCTGAGTCTAAGGTAGGGTTTATCGCCTACTTCTATTAATATAGCTTTATATTTGCTATTATAATATAGTTTAGTAAAGACGCTAGTAAAGGCTATTAACTCCTCTACCTAGTCTCGCTTAAGCTATTATAAGCGGCTGAAGTCTTCCGCAGGAAGCTGCTGTAAGAGTATAATAAGGGTATCCTAGACGTTGAAACTATAGAGGACTTCGTTAGGGGAAACTCCGGTTACCTAACTTTTAGAGTTATCAAGATATCCCTGTATATAAGGAAGTACTACGGCCTAGTCTAAGGAATTAATATTCTAGGTAATAAAGTATTATAAGGTAATTTCTATGGTTTAATTAGTCCGCTTAGATAGACTATCTGTTTAAGCGTGATATATTGTTAACGTTAGAAGTTCGCAGCCTAGCTTTTGGAAGACAGTCCTCTAAAACGACGACATGAACTTGGAGTCTCTGTTACCCGCAGGGTATACCCCATCTATGGGCCGTGAGATTCGCAAGAACTACGTTAGCCCATTGGGCTGCTGTCTATAATGTCTGTCCCGGAATAAGAAGAACCCTCTTTAAGAATTTATCCGTGATCGTGAGAAGGCTGTTATAGCCTTCCGCAGCCTTGGTGACGGGGAGTGCTACAATGAAATCCATGGCTATCGTATGGAAGGGAATTGCCGGGCGGTCTATAGGCACTAAGCTTCCATAAGGTTTATGCCGTTGTGTCTGGTTAAGTTGGCATTCTAGGCAGTACTATATGTAGGTACGCAGATGCTGTTATAAGTGGCAGACGTATAGAGACGCCACTATCCTTTTATATATACAATGATACCCGCCATAATGTTACTAATCGTGGGCTAGCTGGAAAATGTCTTTTTCTAGCGCGTTAGGTACGTACAGCCGTTCTCTGCCATTATTAAAGTTCGTATAGTAGATTAGGCCATCGCGTACCTTGAAACGTAACCCGAGATCTCTACTTCCTTCCGTAATAGGGTCCTTGTTTGCTGGTATAAGTATTGTTAGTAGGTGGGACTATTGGCTATCATTACGGTACGCCTGGGATAGGCGCTTTTTAAAATCCTCCGATATCTTAACGAGAGTGATATAATGAATAAGCGCTAGTGAATCATCCTGCCTTACGTAAGCCTCCGTGAAGGCCGCTGCGTATAAGGTATTAAGAGTAGTGGCTCCTTATTAACTATAATTAATAAGGTCCTTATTACTAAAGCCTTCAGCATATAAAGTATCTAGCGTCCTAATAGTATTAATAGAGCTTTTCTTATCCCCTTAAAGCCTGGATAGCGCGGCTAGAACGATATTAGATTTCCCTAACTTATACTTTACCACGAGGTTAAATTATAATCGGTATAATAAGGCCCGAATTAGCTATAAATTTAGTTTATTAGTTAAGGAAGTAGTAAGACTAGTTTAACGCGAAATAGGTACCGTAGCCGAGTAATTAGGGTAGATAATTATTAATAGTTTCTAGGATAATTTAATAAGGTAGCGAGTTTACCTCACGACTTATATAATACCGGCTACCTCTAGTTTAGTAGGCTAGTAGTTCCGCTTAGCCTCGTTAAGTATTTTACTAAGGAATATTATTAGTTAAACTAAGGTTTAAGGGAATCCTTCTATTATATTATCCTTAACGTGATAGATTATCGCCGCGAATCCCTACTTTTTAAAGGCGTTAAGGTCTATAAATAAGATCCTTATTTTATTAAAATAAATAAGGAAAGTAGGACTATTAAAGGTAGATTTTAAGTCTATAAATACCTTCCTTTTATCCTTAGTAGGGTTATATACTACTCGTATAGACTAAACCTTTCTCGCGAAGCCTTTAATACCTTTAGGGAGAGAGCTAGTAAGGTTAGTTTTATACTTTTATAAGGTATCCGCACGTTAAGCGTATCTAGGGATAGATAAGTATAACTAGCCTATAAGCCCGAGGAAAATCTCAAGGTCTCATAGTAAAAATAGGAATAGTAGGGTATTAATTACTATAAGCTTTTCTTTAGACGTAGATAGACTAAGGGAATCTACCTTCTAGCCTAGTAAGGTAATAGACGGATATCCTAAGAATATCTTCTTTAGATTAAGATTAATACGGCGGCTTTAATAGAGGCCGAATAGCGCCCGTAGGTAAGCTAGGTACTCTAGTAAGGTTTTTAAGAAGGTAATTATATTATCTATATAAGCCTTTATAAACTTCCTGAAAGGCTAGAGAAGTTTATCTATCTATCTTTAAACGTAGGGCGGCGAGCCTTTATAACCTATTAGTACGACGTAATACTACTCCTATCCTTAATATAAAATAACTATAAGCTTATATCTATCCCACTTTTATATACTAAATTAATAAAACTAACTAGTACTATCTATAGTAGATATAAATAGAAAACTAGCTATTATAGAGGTAAGTTCTAACTATAAAGGTAAGGGGTAACTATCTAATTAAGTAATTTTATTTAGACCGCGTATATCTATTATTATACGGCCCTTATATCCTTCTAGCATATCCTACTAGACTATAAAAATAGGGTAGCTTAAAGGTATTAGTTAATTCAACTATGATATTTTACCTTAGGAATATAACTTCCTAAATATCTCGTTAATTAAGTCTTTATCCTTCTAACTAACTAGGTATATATGTAAGGGCTTAGGGTCTATATTAGGCTTTAGTAGTATTAGCATCTATTTACTTTTAAGGACGTCTACGGTCATACCACGATCCGTCTAGATTTCTAGGAATTCGGCGGTAACTATAGCGATTTTTTGTACTGCCTCAGGCAATCCGTATACGGTGATACTATTAGGTAGTATATATTTAAGAGCGGGATCCGTTATCACGATCGAGGTCCTTATTATAGAAGGCTATATTACCGGAACTAGATCCCCCGCTATTAAGGTCCTTATTATGGAAGGCTATATAATACTAATATATACTACTACCGTAAGGGTAGCGAAGCCTTTTATAACCGTCTTCTATAAGCTTATATTACTAGCGGCCTTATAGGCGTCTACTATCGTAGTAAGATAAGCGCTATCTTAATTATACTTAATAAGTAACCTAAGCTAAGCTTTTTAAGGTAGATATATAGGTATAGGCGAAGTATTAAATATATAGACTTTTAATATAAATAAATTAGCGATATATATAAAGACCCCTCCTTCGGAGCCGAAGTTTTAAGTATACTCTAGTTTAAATAGGAAGTCCCTATTAGCGGGGATATCCCCCTTATAGACTACTAGTACCTTAATAGTTAAATACGGCGGAATAATAATAGATGCCTTAGTCTTAATAGTATATTTAGCGTTAGGCGACGACCGTATATAAACTCTAATTAGTGATACGAGGTCTTAATAAGAACCTAGGATTACTACTTATTTACTAAAGTCTAAGACCGCCTTTTATAGTACTAGGACGTTATTACCGATAAGTAGGTTAGCCTTTAAATCCTCTATAATATAGACTTCTATAAATATAGAGGTAGTTACTAGCTTTTTACTAATAGTCCCGTTAACGTATATTTTAATTAGAGCGTATTTATTAGTTTTTATAATTTTATTACTAATACCTCGTACTAGTATTAGGGATACTATCTTCTTAATTTCAATATCTAGTAGGACTCTTGTAAGATAAGATTAGTTAACTAGTATAACTAAATAGCCGCTATCTAGGTAGACCTCCGTCTGCTTGTCTGCTACATTTATAGACTAGAATACGCCTACGGTGGCATATTTCTATCCTCTAAAGCTATATCCTAGTACCCTTAATTAGTCTAGACAAACGGTCGATTCCACTAATAATAATAGCGGATCGACTAATATTATAAAATAGGCTATACCGCTTTCGGCGGCTGCGGGGGCGGATGCGGAAGCGACTATAAAAGGCTTCCGTAACATCTAATAGTACTTTCATAGGTGAATGAATAGCTTATTTCTTAGAGAAAAGGTGTAGGTATAAGAGGAGTAAGTATAACTATTTATATTAGGCTAAGCTACGAAGTTTACCTTAGGTACTTATTAACTATAGTTAACAAGGTCCTCGTTTATTTTAAAGGACTTATTCCCCGTATGGAATAAGTTAGGATAATCTTATAATAGGTCTAGCTATTCAATAGTATTAACCGGCTATATAGTAGTATAATATTCTTAATAACTATCAGGATCGCTATCTATAAAGTCTTCCGCTATATCCTCTATAGTAGCCTAGTAAGCTCGTTATAATAAAAAGCGTGGTATGCGATTATCCTATAATTAACTACCTAGCTAGTAGTTTCCTTAACTAGGCCTTATAGGCTATAATAGTTATTAAAGCTGAGGTTAATTAAGTTACTATATAGAATCTAACGCGTTTACTAGGCCGGCTGTAATTTAAAGCCTTTATACTAGAGGTAAGATTTAAGGGGCGTTTTAACGAAATTGCTAGCTTTAATAAGGCTACTAGTTTATCTAATAAGCCTGGTTATTTTAATTAGGAATAAACGGGGGGCGAGTATTACTATAAGACTAGTTACCCTACTAAAATAGCTAGTACCCTGCTCTATTATTAGAAAAACCGTACTAACCGTATTACCTAATAGGCTTATATTCGTAACTAGGACGTTATTATAACCTATTACTAGGCGTACTAGTAGAAGCTCTCTACCTACTTACGTAGACCTACTATTCGTGCTTTCTATCCTTAAGTTCTAATAAGAAGTTATTAATAGAGGTCTAGTTAGTAGGCTTATAAATATCACGGCGAAGTTTAAAATTAATAGTATTATATATAATATTAAGTTAAATCCTTATATCCTTTAACCTAGTGTCTTTCGCGAAGCGTAATATCTTAGTACTAAACTCCCGTAGCTTATAATAGCTGGCAGTATCCTTTATAGTAAACTTCTTATATAGTATACTATTAATAGAGATATTTAATAGCTATTAGAATCTTCTTAGTAGTAGTTATACCTATTTATTAACACTATTACTAAAGGTTATAATCCTTTATTCTATTTTAGAGAGCTTACTATTATACTATTTAAGCGCTTATCTATAAAGGCTTAGCTAGAGGTTATTCCTAATAGTAGTAGGATCCTTAAGTAAGTATATTTACTTAGCTCGATTAGTAAATATATAAATATCCTAAAAGTAAGTATCCTTTCTAGTATACTTAATAGCTAAGCTAGTACTAATAGATTTACCATCGTATATAGGATTAAAGAATCCTAAGTCCCTAGGGTTCTATTAGGAATAATTATCGCCGCCGTTAACTATAATTAACGTACCTACTTTACCTAGTTAGCTAGGTTAATTAGGCTAGCCAGCTAGTCTAGGAGGACCTAGTGGCCTAGGTATAGCTAGGTTCTCCTAGATATATTAGGCTATAGTAGCGTTAATAGTTACTTATATAGCTAGGTCGATAGCAAAAGTTACTATACTACTAGATGATTATTAATAGCCGGAGGGATTAGGTTCTAGGCTAATTAGGTATTTATAAATAGCCTCTTTAGCCGATATTTACCTAGTATTAACGGTGCCATTAAGAGATAAGGTAGTCCGTAATTCACTTAGTAAGGGAGGATTATTAAGGAGCTTATAAGAGACTTCTATTCCCTTATTAAAGTATAAGATAGCCTTATAAATAGTAGGTTTATTAATCACCTAATCTTAAGGCTAAGACTATATAGAAGCCCTAAGGAGGCTAACTACTTCTAAGGATATAGATCTAGAACGGGTACCTCCTTATCTAGTAGAGGCTTCTTAACCTAATCTAGTAGGCCTAAGGGTGTCCTTTATAATTAAGGAAATGATATAGCGAGCGGCGTTATTAATTAATAATATAAAGGCGTGACCGGTTTATATAAATTCGTTTAACTAAAATATAAGTTCTACTACCTCTCGAGATATTTAGGGAGCCACGATAATAGAATATAGAGAAATATTAAGAAAGAGCGGTAAATCTATTAAGAATCTTAGCAGAAATTCCCTACCTTAGCACTAACTCTCTAGAGGTATAGGGAAGGTTAGTAAAGGCTTCTATAGACGAGAAGTTTACTATAATAGCCTTACTATAATACTTACATAAGGCCTCTAGGATACTATTAAGGTCCTTAATAGTAAGGTACGTCGTTGTTAATATATAGTATTTACGGAAGTCCTTCCTAGGCTAGGAGGACTTAATGCTAGTACTGTAAAGACGGTGTTTAGTTCTTCTTAAATAGTTAGATAGTATTTAAGGAAGATATTAGTGTAAATAAAGGTATTACTACTATTATTAAGGTAGTAAGTGCCTAATAGACTGATTATAATTATATGATTAATTATTAGAGAAGCGAAGCCTCTTATAGGTATAAAGTAGCCTAGCGGAGGGCTTCCGCTCTCTGCAAGCTAAGCTAGTAAGCTATATATATAATATTAGGCTAGCTATTATATAAATTTATAAGTTAGGGATAGAAGCCTTTAAGTAGTCTTAATTACTTAGGCTAATATTATAACTTATATTAAGGTATATAGAGTCTATTATACTATTAGGTAATAGCTTTACCTTAGCTATTATATAGTAGTATTTATAGAAGGTATATCTTATACTAACCTCTTTAACTAAGTTTATAAAGGATATAATAATATTATTAGACTCTTTTATAATAGCTTAAGTAAACCCTAGTTAATTACTTAGATAGTAGATATTAAGAGAACCTAATAGAACCTAGGCGTTAGGAAATCTTAGATAGAGTAATATAGATACTTATTATCCTTTTCTAAAGCTACTAAGGTATTAATATGACTAGTTTTTTAAGGTAAATAATATATAATAATACTAGTACTAATATACTAGAGCTATACTTATAGAGGTAAAGTATTACTTTACCTTATTATCTTATTAAGGCTAGTAGTAATTAAGGTCTTTATTAGTATAATAGTTATTATTTTCTAGGCTTACTTTAGGCACGCCGTTATCTTTAGGTAAGGTATTAGATAACTTAATATTATCCTACTACTATTAAGGCTAGGTTTCCTTAGTAGCTTAATAAGTAACGCCTTAAAGGCGGCGTAGTTAATACTTTATAAAATAACTTAACCCTCTTTTATATCCGCCTTAGTATCCGCCTTAAGAGCGGGGACTAAACTAGGTTATTATTATTATTAAGGTTAAATCTAATATACTAGGGGTATTTCCTACTATAATTTATAGAGGTTAATAAGGTACTAGTAAAGGCTAATTTTACCTTACTTAATTATAAGGATTAGGTTAATAAGCGGGTCTATTAATATAGCTATCCCTATAATTACTATACGCCGGATATCCTTAAAAGAAGGGTAGCTAAAATAGTAGATAGTAAGGAAATAATAGCCTAGAAAAACTACCTTAATAATTATTATTTTAGTACTAACCCGTCTTTACTACTAACTTTCTATTAGCTTAATACTACTTCTAAGAATACTCTTTAAGAGCTAGTTAATACTATGTATCCGCCTTATTATCTAAGGCTTTAAGGAACTTACTAAGAGTTATAATCTCTATTAACTTATTAATAAACTATTAGTATTTTAAAGTAAGATTATTTTATATAATAGATAATTAATTAGGAATATCTTTAAAATTAGTAGCCCTTATATATTATAAAAGGCTTTATATAAAGACTTAAGGTAATTTACCTTACCTTATATCTTCTTATATATACTTCTCTATTTATAATTTAGAGATAGTAATAGATCGCCTTTCTTTAAAGTATTTAATTAAGGTATTAATCTAAGACTTTAGTAGGGTAGCCTAGAGAAGATCCTTCTCTAAAGATATAAACTCTATAGAATACTACTTATATACCTTATTATATAGATATATAAGTAAGATATTAAGGACTTTAATTTTACCTTTAAATATTATAAGATCTTATAGTTTATTAATAAACTTATAGACGTCTTAGTAGAAGGTATAATATCCTTAATAGATAATTACCCCTTCTCCTTTAATATTAGGAAAGAAATATCCTATATCTTTAACTTTAAGTAAGATAGGGCTATTATTATTACCCTATCTATTAATACTATCCTAACCTAGAGGTCCTAGAGGCCTAGGAGTACCTAGGGGACTAGGCCGCGGCGGATTATACCTTATATAGCTTATAATAGCTCGCTTAATAATTACTTTAAGGTTTAGCTTAGCTATTTTATTTTTAGGGTTAATTAGCTAGTTATAAATAGCTTCTTTAGCTAAGGTTACCTTAGTTATTAGGGCGGTCTCTAATAAAGAAGCCTAATTAGATAAAGATAGTAATAGAAGTTATAAATTTATAGGAGTTTTCTTACCTAATAGTAGTCCTAGTAAAAGCTAGTAAGATACTTAGATTTAATAGTCTTACTTAAATTACTTAATTATAAAATAGAATAATAATTAGTTAATAGCTTAATTAGTTAGATATAAAGGTTTAGTACCTAGTTCTTTTATAAGACTAACGCCCTTAAGAGAGGTAGATCTTAAGTAATAACAGCCTTAAAGAGTACTAGGCCTAGGAGGCCTAAGATTTCCCTTAATAATTAAAGAAATAATTTAATAAGTAAGCTTATCTAATAGGTCTACATACGCGTAGCTAGAAGTAATAAAATTAGATAATTAAAAGGTAAGAACTACTATTTCCCTACTAATAAAAGCTAGTTTAAGAATAGTATAGATATAAAACTATTTACTATATATAAAAACTATTAATAAGATAAATAAGATAAATATAAAATTAATAGACTAATTAGGAAGATATTACGATACTCTAAGTAGGTAATATTAATAAGGTAAGTACGCTTAAAGAAGTAGGGAAAAATAGTAAGCGGGTATACCTACATTCTCTAGATAGCTATCTTAGTAACCTATTAGGAGAATTTATTAGGAATATCTTATTAGTAACGATAAGGTAACTAATAGCTATAGAAGGCTTTAGATAATTATATAGCTTATACGGTATAAAGGGCCTTATTATTATATATAAGTAAGGGCCTTACTAAAGGCTATAACGGGCTATATAAGGGGAGGACTAGTACTAGGGAATTTAGCTAGTACTTTACTAGAGGCTCTCTGTTATAGTAGGCTAGTACCCGATCTAATAGTACTATCTAATAGGGAGTAGTATCGGAGAGTAATAATAGGTATTACTACTAATTATTAGGTACTATAGCTGATAAGTTAAATAGTTGAAAGATATCTAGCTATCTAGAAAGTATAAGAATAGCTAAGTATATTATCAAGGAATACTCCTTAGTAGAAGCCTCCTGCAGAGTATATCGTAATAATATTCCACCCGATCTAATTAAAAACGTTCTACTAGATAATATCACTAGTTATCTATAAAGAGATAGGCCTTATAAGAGGCCGTAGGATAGATAATAAGGGCCTTAATAGCTTAATAAGACTATTAATAGAATAATACTTACTAAAGATATCAGGTAATATAATGCTATTACTCTAGCGGGATATCGCTATTAGGAACGGTACTTACAGGAGCCTTCAGGTAGCGATATAGTATATATCAGGAACACATTACTAATATTATAGTAATAAGGACGTTATTTTTCTTCTTTATTACTAGTATTATTATGGATTATTTCTATATATAAGCGATTACTTACCGGGCGGAGACGGAAGCCTTCTACAGGCCTAATATTAGCCTATTAAGAGACTTCTTCTCTACTAACTAATTAATAATACATATAAATCTATAAGACTATTAGTTAGAGTACTATTCCTTAATAATAATATTAATAATTTATCTATTATTAGTCTAAATTTCTAGGTATTTATTAGTTATAATAGTAGTTTTTTTTATATTATTATATTTACTATAGACTATTATTCCCCTAGGTATTATATATTCTCGTAAAGGATTAATTATTATAGTAGATAAAGTAGTACCCTAGCTACTAATTTTTAAAAATTATAGATAAGCCTTAAGATAGTATAGGTATAGCTATTATTAATACTATAATTACTACCTATAGTTATAATACCTTATATAATTTTAGATTTCTATAATTACCTTAGCTTTTATATTAATTAATTATAAGTAATAAGTAGTATATTTTTAAGACTAATTAGATATATACCTACCTAGTAATATTTAATATTATTATTAAGATAGATATATTACAAGATTTAAGTAGATTAATCTATAATATTATATAACTATATAAATAATAAAGAGGAATTAATAATATAAGTAAATATACTACTATTAAATTCTAGGTTACCCTTATACTAAGGTTTAAATAAGAAGTTATAATTATTAGGTAGTTTTTTACTCTAGTAAGATATAAGTACTAAAGTAGTAGATATTACTAGGATTATAACTATTCCTTTAATATATATTATCTAATAGACTAGAGATATTAACTTAATTATAGTATTAATTTTTAAAATTATATCCTAGTAGATATTAATAGTTATATATTAGCTAGTAGGATTAAGATATATATTTTTAGGTACTATTATATTATTATTAATAAGTATATTAGCTTAAGGGCTATTAATAATATATACCCTAATAATTATCTTAATTATAATTAGTTTCCTAAGTAAAGTACCTTTAATAAAATAGGTATTTTAGCGTATTTATTTATTTTATATATTATATTACCTAGTCCCCTAACTAAGATTAGGGAAGATAGCTTAGAAAGTTTTAGATTAAGTATAATCTAAACTAATAATACTTAATTAATTAATATTATTAAGTAGCCTGTATTTATATAAGCTTTAAGGATTTCTAATATAATCCTAACACCTAGAGTTATATAGTAAAAACCTTAAAATATATAACCTAGTCTTTTTAAGGGAGGCGTAATACTAGAATTAATAAAGACTCTCTTAACTACCTTAATATAGTTAATAATAGGTAATATATCTATCTTATTAAATAACTCTTCTACTAGGGTATACTTTTTTAGATTTCCCTATTTAATATAAAGGTAGTAAAAAAGCTTATTCTTAAAGGTAAAGGTCTCTAAGTACTATTAGTAAGATTAAAAGTTAATAGGGTTTATAAAATAGATATTAGGGTCTTAATTAAAGTAATTAGGTAGATATACCCTATTAATCCCTTTATATTTTTAGGTATAATTAGCCCCCTCTTAGTCTTTATAATTATTATAATAGGTATTATAACTTCTATTATAATCTTATTTAATTATATCTTCTATATTTTTATCTACCTTACTATAGTAAACCTTTAGTTATAGTAGTAGTAGATTATAACTTTACTATTATTACCTTAACTAGTAAGGTAAACCTAATAGATCTAGATTTATATAGCTAGCTATTATTTAATAGTAATCTAGTAAAGGTATTAGATATAAGGTATTTGAGGTTTAATTTCCTACTTATTAGGGTTAATCCTAGTATTACCTAGGCCTCTTATACTAATTAGAGTAAGTATTATTCTAGTAATTATTAAAATAATTAGAGAATTACTACTACTAGAAATTTAGTTAATATCCTTAATAAGATATATACTAACTATTCCTAGTAGATTATTTATTTCTTAAATAGTTACTTAATAAGATTTCCTTCCTAGCTATTATTATACTTTAATAGTTTTAGTTTATATATATCTATTAATCCTATTTAAATTTATTAAGGTTATCTAGGAACTCTTTTAACTTTATAATTACTTTAGGATAGTAGATATTATAATAGAAGTTATAATTAAGTCTATCATATATTATATAAAGTTAATTACTAGTAGTAGTAAGGTTAATATCTTTAATAGCTTATAAAATCTTCTAGGTATATTTATATAACTCCTAATAGTTAGAGGTATTATAAAGAGTATATTTCTTATATAATATATAATTAATAGTTATATTAATAGGCTACCTAAATCTATTAATAAGTATTAATTTTTATTTATTATTCTTAATACCTATTTTTATAAGTCTCTTATTATTCTTAGATAGCTTACTTAGCTACTAAGATAAGGTAGTACCTTTTAGATAAGTTTAAAGGTAAGTATAAACTAGGTTATTACCTTTAATACTTATAATATTATAAGTATACTTAAGAAATAAGTAGATATTATAAAAATATATCTCCTTAGGCGTATATTCTATTACTAAGATATTAGAGGTAGTAGATTTACTATTATAAAGTAGGTTAAAGAAAATAATATTACTAGGATTCTAGTATATACCTCTATTTATAGTATTACTATTAAGTCTAGTAGGTCTTAAGGGGCTTTAAGGCCTAGGTAGTTTAAAATATCTAGCTCCTACTAAATAAGCTATTTAATAAGCCTAAATTATAGCTATTATAACTTCCTAGATAATCTACTAAATAGCTAGATTATTAATATTAATTATATCCTTAATAAAGTAGGAGTTACTTCTAAAAGCTACTAAGGTTATATTAGTAAGATTTTAGGGTTTAATAAGCTTATTATAAATACCTCTTTAATAGATTAAAAGGTATCTTTAAAGGATTCTAAGATTATTTAAAGGCCTAAAGTAATTAATCCTATTAGAGTTATTAGGCGAGATATTACTAGTAAAGAAATTATAATAGAGGGTTCTTTAAGAGATCCCTAAATAGTTATAATATCTTACTTAAATCTAACTATTACTTTTTATATAGTTAATTTATTAATTACTTAATTAAGAGGCTAGGATAACTTTAATTCCTTAACTCCTAATAAACTAACTAGTTTAAGGGAAGTAGAATAAGATTATTATCTATTATCCCTTACTAAGGTTAAATATAATTACCTAGGAGGCCTAAATTTCTTTAAGATAATATATAAATTTTAAAATAACTAGTTCTATTAACTAGAGTTAAGTATTAGTATCCTATTTTAAGGAAATTATAGAATTTAAAGGATAATATAACTATCTCTTAACTAATAAGTAATCTTATAATAACTAGTAAGGTAGGTCCTTTACTATATTCTTATAATATTCTTAAAGTACTCTAGGAAGTCTAGAGTAAGGTAGATTTTATTATTAGAAGTAGGGTTATTACTATTAAAATAGGTAGAATAGTAATAGTTATCTTATTACTAGTTATATAGGTAGAGAGAGATAGAATATATAAGATACTAAGATAAGTACTAGCGCGCGTCTAGTATATAGTTAGTCTAACTAATTATATCCTATTCTAATATATTTTAATACTCCTACTTAAATAAAGTACCTTATTAGTATAGTAGTATAATTAACTTATAATATTTTATTTCTACTATTTAAAATCCCCCTTCTTAATTAGATACTAGGGTAATAGGTGTAAAGATAAGGTAGATAGTAGCTAAATATTATTATAAAGTAGTAATTAAATAAAACCCTTCTAAATATAAATTAGAGGGACCTTAATAAGGTAAGTAGAGTTATAAAGTTATAAATTTTATTTATATAACTATTTCTAAGATATACTTATTTTATAAGGGAATACTACTAAGGTTTTTATATTATAATAACTTAATAGTATATTTCTTACCTTTAATATACTAGATAAGCTTATACTAGGTAAGAAGGGTATTATAAGGCCTAATTTTAATATTTATATCCTTAGTAATATTATAATTAAAGATAATAATATTAATATTAAAATATATAGTAGAAAAATTAATTAGGTTACTAAGTCTAGATATATAAGAACTAAGTATAAATACTAAGAGACTACTTAGTCATATATTACTAAGTATACTAGTATTAGGACTAATTTATAATATAGAAAGAAGATGATTCTTTATGTAGTAGGAAACCTACCTAAGTACGCAGAGTACGGAAGCCTTCTATAAGGAAGGCGCGCTAGGTAAATAATACTATTAATAATAGTAATAATAAGTAAATACTATAGTAAATACCTATAATAAATAAAGCTATTATCCTAATAATAATATATATTAGGTATAAAAGATATTACCTTATATAATATATTAATTAGAAGACTTTTAATAGACTAGCGCTTAGAGTAAAAACCTATAACCTTATAAGGTAAGAAATTAAGGTATAAAATTTTATTTATATACTACTATTATTACTAACTTATTCCCTAGCCCTTACCTTAGGGCTATTCGCTTCCTTATACTTATAGATTAGGTCTAGAGTATTAGATAGCCGGTAATCTAGTATCTATTAGTTATCCTCTAGTCTATATCCTAGCTATCTAGCAAGGTATTAAGTAGACTACTTATAACCCTAGTAAATACGGCGCTTTTATAAGAGCCTCTTAATTTTATATTTAATGTCTCTATTAATAATAATAGGAGGCGCAGGTAGGTAGTAGTATTAATATAAGTTATCTATTAGATTAATAGTAGGCTTAAGATATACTATTAATATTATATTATAGATATATATAATATCTAGTAGCTCTAGCTAATAAGTAAGACGTCTAATATATTTAAGGACCTTAAATAGACTAATAAACTATAGACTAAGCTTCTTTAAGATAACGCTTAGTACTTAGTAGCCTTTATATAAGCGTAGGTTTATAAGGTTACTAATATAAAAAAACCTTATTATATATTAAGAGTTATAATAGTCTTTTATCTAGAGTAAGGTAAACGTAATAGTATCTTTTATATTAATATAAGAAGGTCGATATTCTATTATAGTAATAGGTACTTAAATATATACTTAGGGTATACTTATAGTAGGTAGTAGTACTTTTATAAGAGGTAATAAAGCCCTTATTAGTAAGGTAGTTATAACTTCTATATTAGGCTTTAATAGATCTAAAGCCTCCCTAGTTTAAAATCTATAAAGTACTTTAGTAGGAGTTCTATTTATAAACGTGTACTTAATAGAATTATTAAGAGTAGCTATTATCTATAAAAGAATAGATAGTTATAGAGAATTATATTTAATAGTAGTAATATAGTATTAAAGGGCTATCTTAGTAGTTTAATTAAATTATTCTAATTAACCGTCTATCTAGGGGTACTAGGTAGCTAAGTAAAGTAAATTAATATTTAAATAATAGAAGATACTTTACTAAAGTTATATAATAAACTTATAATCTTAATCTAAGATTATTACCTAAGGTAACTCCTAGTTAATACTAGCTAATCTATTAAATAACTTTACTACCTAATCCTTTACTATCTAGGTCATTTTACCTAGAATAAGGGTAATTACTTTAGAGAATTTATATATAACTATTAAGATACTATTAAAGCCTTCTATAATCAAGGGAAGTACTAGGATAAAGTTAAAAGTAATTATATAGAATAACTAAGTAGGTGTTAAGATAGGCTACAATAATTTATATAACTTATATTATAGTATTTAGTTAAGTTAGTATTATAAGTAATATCTAATAAATTTATATAGCTTCTTAGATAGGTTATAGATATATAGGCCTTTAATAAGCCTTTTATATATATAGGTATAGCCTAGGTATCCTAATTTATTATATACTAGCTTAAATACTTCTACTTTTATAATAGAAGGAATATATAGACGTAGCCCTTATTTATTATCCTTAAAATATAATACCTAATTAATAAGCTTATATACTAGGGTTATAGCGTTATTATAAAGGTCTTTATTCTACCTAACTATTTTAATTATTCTTACCTATCGAGGTTTATCTTAATAACTAGTAATAAGCTAATCCTAATAAGGTATTACTTATTTCTACTAGGCTAATAAGGAAGTATTTTATAGATAAGGTATCTAATTTACCTTCTACGTCTTATTATAGATAATACTTATAACTCGCTAGTCTTAATAAGGTATTAGGTACTATATTTACTTTACCTAGTTTATAATAAATATCTAGGCGAAATTATTAAAGATATTCTAATACTCTAATAAGGTAGAGATTAAGTTTCTTAGATAATACTATATTTAAACTTATTTACCTTACTATTAAAACTATAACTAAGTAATTTATATAGACTATTATAATAGGCTTTTATATAGCCTTAATTATATAATAGACTTTCTTAATAACTTATACTAACCCTATAACTTTAAGTTTAGTAGGCTAATACCTAGTCTTAGCGTCGGTAAGTAAACGGCTAAGAAATAAAATAGGTTACTAAGATTTTTACCTAGGAAACTTAGGTAACCCTACTATTATAGTTATAAAAGAAGGGCCTTATTTATAAGTATCCTTAATAGTATAATAGATAATAGCTCTAAAACTAAATTTCTTACTTATATCTAGATTAATAAATAATTAATGCTACTTATTAAAGTAGTAAAGAATACTTAGGGAGGTAAAAAGCTTTTATAGATAGTAAAAAGTATTTAACTCTTTAAGAGTAGGTACTAAGACCTTTAACCTACCGGCTATTCTCTTATATACGTTACTACTAATACTAATTAACTTTATAAGTAAAGTCTTACGCCGTAGTAAAGGCTTTATAATAGTAGCGTAGAATGCTATATACTACCTATTATAGCCTATTATACTAAGGTATTTCTTAAGCTAACCTAGGGTATCTAGGAATATAAGTATAATAATTATTATAAGTTTCTTAGCTACTATTAATAGCCTAAGTATATCTACCCTTTATCTAAGTAAATAGATAGATAAGTACCTAAGGAATAACTTTTTAGGAGATAGATATATATTATATTTATCTAGCTTACTAAAGACTTTATAGAGGTACTTAAGATATTTATCTAATAAGGTAGAGAAAATTACTATATTATCTATATATACGGTAAAAGTAATAAAATCCCTAGAGTATAATATTAATTATTTATTAGATATATACTAGAGAGTTCCTAAAACTTATTATAGGTATATTAAATATTTCCTAGCTTCTATAAGAGGCTACTATAAGATAATACCTATAGTCTTACTTAACCTACTATTAGTAGAAGAAGCTTACTATATTAACTATTAAGATATATAAAGTATTCTATAATAAGGTAAGTATTTCTAATTAAAGAGGAATAGGGTAGGTATTAGGTATTATAATCTTATTTAATACCCTAATATTAATAACTACTCAGCTTTTTAAGCTATTAAGCGTGTTTTTCTTAATAATAAAGTAGGGGAAGGAGAATAGAGTAGACGTATTTATCTATTTAAGTCTTTCCTAAGAATATAGTTTATTAAATTCCTTATTAACTACCTCCTTATCTTATTAACTAAGAGGTTATACGCGTACTTAACTAGGTTTATATAAATCTTCCTAATTATTAAGTGAGGGGATCTCTATATACTATAACTTAGGAATATTAATAATCTTACTAGTATCTTTCTATAAGTTAGGGAATTTATTAACTACTACTATAATTAAGGTAGCTACCTAGGGTATAGTACTATAAATTATAACTCCGGTTAAATAATATACTTTAACTAGGGGTAATATATTAAGGGCCTTATTTACTTACCCTAATATATAAGAGCTTATTATAGCTATAAAGGCTACTATAATAGCTAGTAAACTACGTATACTAAACCTTACCTATCTAGTTATCTTAGTAGGAGGTTTACTTATAAGGGCCTTATTATTAGGTTAACGGGAAAATAACTAGCTAACTCGTATTTAATAACTCTATTAAGGACCTAGTTATATATAAGTATAATAGGGTTATTAGTATTATTATAAATAAAAATATAAGATATTATTATATTAATAATATACGTATATAGTAATAGATTATTTAAAGTATTAGGCTTAAATATAAAGTTATAGTCTTAAGGTAAGTTTAATAATTAACGTTAGGAACCCGCTATTAGTATAGTAAAGTTATTATAAGGTAGTATTATTATTCGTACTTTAGTATAAATAGAGGTAGTAATATATAGCCCCTAATTAATAACTATAATAAGTATCCTTATATTCTAATAGGATCTAATTTTTATTAAGTTATCCCTAAAGTTAATAACTATTTACTTAGGCTTTAAGATATCTATAATAATAAGTACTTTAGCTAATAAGTTACCTATAATATAGAACTTATATTCTATTAAAGTAATCTTCCTATTAAGGCTTTTAAAGAATATAGGGATCTTAGTAAATTTATTAGTATTATATTTCTTATTGCTAATACCCCTTACTATTATAGGTGTAGGTATCTTTTCTATTAAGGCCTATAGAAACCTAGTAAGTAAGAAGCCCCGATTAATTAGACTTACTTAAGTACCGGTATTAATATAGATATAATATTTAACGCCGCTAGAGGAGAAGGTAACGGGTACTATAATATAATAATACCCCTAAAAGCTATATCCTTTAACAGTAATATTATTAGAATTAGAGTAAATAATAGAGGATTTAACTAACGGTTTACTTAATTTACCTAAGGAGGTAGATATTATAGAAGGCTTCGGCTTTAATAAGATATAGCCGGAACGGATATATCTATATAAGGTATTATTTAATTTAAATATAGAGGTATATAGATAGTATATTAATTTAGGTAATTTTAGATTTATAAAGTAGTTCTCTACTATATTATTAATACCTAATTTATTAATAGTAGTAGAGCCTAAAGGCTCTAGTAGAGACTAGTCTTAGTCTACCTATTAATCTACCTAAGACTAGTTAATACCTTAATAGTACCCCTCCTTATAAGTATTATATTATACTTGATTATTAAGGACCTTATTATTATTATTATCCTCCTCTTCGTCTTTAGTACTTACTTAGTAGGCCCGGTTATTATAAGGATATAGAGTATTTACTTAGAAAGGCTTATTCTAAAAAGGTAGCTTATAGTAGGGATTCTTATTATTAATATTATTCTATTATATCCCAGCTATTATATTTATATTTCCGCTAGTAATTTATAATTATTAGTGACCTCTAAGTAAAATCCTTACTTAGACGTTTTATAATTACTATTAATTATTATTACTATAATTTTATAAGTTATAAAAAGGATTACTAAATAACCTACTTTTATAAGGATTTAATAGGTTATTATAAGGTCTAAAATTATTATTATACTAGCTATTCCACTAATATAAATTTAAATTAAAAGGAGGATAATTAAAATTAGGATTCTTTAAACCTTATTTATTACCTTATAACTATTACTTATTTACTTATAATAAGGACCTTATTATATCTATAGAAGGCTTCTTATATATATTAAACTAGATATCTTTCTTATAATAAAGCTTTATAAGAAGGCTACTAATAGTAGACTTCTTAATTAGATAAAGTAAAGTCTATTATATACTTATATTAATTTAATATACTTTATATTTAATAAGATATAATTATTTATATTATATTATCTTTACTTTTATTATTTATTTATATACTCTATTTATATAGCTTATATTTAATATAAGTACTACTCTAAACCTTCCTTTTATTTTTAAAGTAATTTAACCCTTTTTATATTAATAGGACTTCTCCTAATAATAGCTTTAAAAGCTTTATATCTAATTTAAGTAAGTAGTTATAAAGCGCCTTATATAAAGGTAACCTAATATTAATATACTTTATATAATTATATATAAACTCTATTAAATAAAGTAACTCTACTTAGTTATCTTATCTCTAGGTAGAATAATAGTATAAATATTACTTAAGTATATTATTCTATCTCTCTATTTAACTATTTATTTAAGGATAGAAAGTAATATTAAGCTTTTTTTTATATTAATATAATAATATATAGCTACTCAGAAGCTATTTATAAATACTATCCCTTAATTACTAATAATACCTTTTAACTAATTAAACTTTAAGAAGATTTTATAATATAATAGGTTAATAATACTAATAGTATTAACTATCTTTATAATAGGTAAATACCTAGCTACCTTAATATAATAGTTTATAACTACTAAGATTATATTATAAATACTACCCTTTTATTTACTTAAAAGGAGATTTATAATAAAATCTATTATAATTTCCTAAAAAGGTCTTATAAATATTAGTAATAATAATAATATATTATAAATAGTATATTTATATAGCTTTATTAATTAATAGGTTAAATATTCTTATATATAATTATAAATATCTTATCCTATTAATTTCTAATAGAACTTCTACTTAATAAGCTCTTATATATACTTTTATAAGTAGTAGCTAGTATAAGGGTTATTATAATAAAGCTTTAAAATTTCTTATTTAATTACTTTATTATTAGGTATAAAAATTATACTATCCTTATAAAGGACCCTTATCTTATTAATTAATAGAGATATATTAATAGCCTTTTTATAGCCTTAAGACTTTAATAACTATTTCTTATTATAAATATCCTTATCTCCCTTTTAAAGATATTAAAGTATCTCTAATATTAAGTTATTATATTTATTTTATATATACTCTATTATTAATATAGTTATAATATACCTTTTAAGTACTATTAAATTAATATTAAACTATCCTATAATAGGGTTTAAGTTAATACTTATATTACTTTATATCCTTAAGAGTATATTACTCTCTCCTATTTTTAGGGTATATAGCTTTCTAAGCCCTATCTTTAACCTTTTATATTATTTATAATTATAAGCCTTACTATCTTATAGACCTTTATAAATATTATATATATAATACTTATTAAAAGGAATATACTTAATATTCTTTAACTTATTTTATAATATTAATAGATAAGTATCTTCTTTATCTATTATTAATATATAATCTAGTTATCTTAATAGGGTATTAGCTAGATTCTTAGTATTTATATAATAATATATCTTAAAGTTATATATTATAAGCTTTATTACCTAATATACTTATCTCCTTATTAATAATAATATTATCTAGAAATACCTTAAGTTATTATAATTAATAATTATTATAATAAGGTATAAGCTACCTTCTTAGAAGTACTTTTATATCTAGAATACTTTAATTATTATAAGTAGTTCCTAGTTATAAGTCTTATATCTAGTTTCTACTAAATATAATTTATAAGAATAGAAGGTAATAGGATACTATTCTACTTCTACTCCTTTAATATTAATAAGGAACTTCTATAATAAAATAGTTATAATAGCTAAAATTAAAGTATTAATCTCTAATTAGATTTCTTTTATAAGGTTAAAATATATAAGTAATAGTACCTTTTAAAAGAGTTACTTTAACTACTTAAATACTACTTTTATAATATTACTTAATATTAAATTTCTATTTTTAATATATAAATAATTATTTTTTAGATAGTCTATTAACGCCGCGGTAATAGAGGAATAATATTTAATAAAATGATAGTAGAAGTTAATAAACCTTAAAAAGATTTAAATATCTTTAATACTCCTAGGTTCTAACTATTTTATTATAATATCTACTTTATATAAATCTATATATATACTATTATAACTAATAATAAAACTAAGGAATTTTACTTTTATTATTATAAATTTATATTTCTTTAAGTTAATATAAAGTTTAAATTTATAAATATATTATAATACTACCTTTATAACTTTAATATAAGACTTTTTATCCTAAGAGTAAATAAGAATATTATCTAGATAAATAATATATATAATATTAAATAGTCCTACTAAGGCTTTATTAATATATACTTAAAATAAGGTAGGTATAATAATAAATTTAAAAGGTATAATTATATATTTAAAATAATTATACTTTATATAAAATATAATCTTCTATTTATTATTCTTTTTTATTTATAAGTAGTAATATATATCTTTAAAATCTAACTTAATTAAATACTTAATATTAATTAATCTTATTAATATTTTATTAATTAACGGAAGTATATAGTAATTCTTAATTATAATCTTATTAAGCGCCTTATAATTAATATATAAATATAATATTCTATCCTTTTTTAATATAAAAAGAATTAGTATACTTATTAGACTTATAAAATAATAAATCTACCCCTTTTTTAAAGCCTACTTAAAGTACTCTCTTAATATATATAACTCTTTCTCTAATAGGTTATAAAGTAGGTTAAAGGGAAGTTCTTTATTCTCCTTTATATTAATCGCGTAATTATATTATATATAAGCTAGTAGCGCCCTAATATATTTAATTAAAAAGATATCTTAAAATTCCTAAAATTTTAAAGGGAGTTTAACTTTAAGTAGTAGGTTTTTATTACCTACTCCCAAGTATATTAAAATAAATATAATATTATTAAGCTACTCCTTTAAGGCTTTAATAGTATTAAAGTACTCTTTAATATTACTTTTCTTAATAGGGAATTATTAATTTTATATAAGCTAATCTACTTAGGGATTTTATTCCTCTAATTATAAATATTTAAGGTAGAAGTTATAATTAAAGTTTATTATTATATAAAAGGTACCCTTATAATATTATATAATACTATTAAAATTAATAAGTTTAATTTCTCTTATATAAAAACCTAGTAATAATATTAAGTTCTTAATTTTATTATATAAGGTATTATTAAAGCTAAGGTCTATTTCTTAATCCTACTCCTTTATTAAGTATATATTAATATAATTAATATTTACTTAAAGTTAATTAATATAATAAGTTCTCTTTATAAGCTCTTAAACTCTATTTATATTATAATAAAAAGTTACTTTATCTACTTCTTCCCTTATATTATAATAGTAGATATAATTATAATACTTAAGGGGTTTTTAAAATTTAAGCCTTTTTTAACTAGCTTATTATTAAATATCTTATTAGTTATAAGCTTATTAATTATAATACTTATAATTATTAATTTTATACTCTAGTAATCCTTAATTATATATCCCTTCTTTTAATAATTATAATACTTAGTAGTAGAAAGGGTACGCTTAAGCCTTTAAAGAAGGTATAATAACGCGTTAATAGCGCCCTACCCTTCTTACTTTATATATAAGCTATTATCTCTTTATCCTTAAAAATTTCCTCTTCCTTTTTAAGGATATTAACCCTTAATAGGAGTATTATCCCTTTAATCTTTATATATAAGTAGTATTATATAAGGCTCTAGTTAGGTTACTAATATAATAAGAGTATCCCTTATCTTTAAAATATTAAATTCTAGCTAGAGGTATTAATTAATAGGGTTATAAAAGAGGTAGAAATACCTTATATATATTAAGGCTTCTTATAGGGCCTTTACCTTACTATCCTAGATATTTAATTAAACCTTCTAATATTCTACCTAACTTTAGCCCCTTATAACCTATAATAATACTTAAAGAGGGTATAATCTTAGCTTTTATCAAGTAGGAGGAAGGCGTAGGGGTTAAGGGGTTTAATAATTATAATAATCTTTATAAGAATTAACTATCTTTAAGGGAGTCTAATAAACTATTATATTTAAGTAGTAAACTAATATAATAATAGTAAGGTTATATATAGGTTCTATAAAGTAACTAGTATTAAATTAACTTATAATCTCTACTTTTTATATACTATCCCTTATATATAATGCCTAACTTTTAAAAATAATTAAGATTAGCTTATTCCCTTTATACCTTTATTACTACTTATAAAAAGTACTTATATCTATTATCTTCTTTATATATAGTAGTTATATCCTAATACTTCCTTATTTATACCTTAAGGATAGTAAATAATATCTTAATTAGGTTAAAACTAGTAAATATAAGGGTAAATAAGTTAGTTTAACCCTAGCCTTATCTAATATATTAATAAGCTCTTAGTTCTAATAAATACTTATATTATTAACTATAATTACTAATAGTAGATTACTATTAATAATATAACTATAATAAGGGAGGACCTAGTAGTAGATAAAATTATTAAATATAACAGCCCTAATTAAGCCCTAGTATATAAGGTATAAGAGGTAGCTATTAATTATAAATATAAGTAATATACTCTACCTCTTTAACTATTTTAAGCTTTATATCTAATATAATATTTTAGTAAGTAGTACCTATCTATAACGCCTATTACCTAGATACTACTATTAGAATATAATTAAAAGGAGCCTAATAAAGTCTCTTATTAGTATACTTATATATAATACTCTTATTAAGGAAGATAAGCTAATTAGCTTACTAGCTAGTTAGATATATAAATTATAAGTTTCTAAGGTCTTAATTATATTACTAAGCTATCTTCCTTATATTCTTCCTTAACTAGCCTAGCTACTATAAATACTACTAGATTATTAACTTATTAATAGTAACCTTAAACTTATTCTATAGGAACTAGGCTATTTTATTTAGGTATACTATTAGACGCTAGTCTAAGTAGATAAGAAGCTCCTCTTATAATAAGTTATTAATAATATAGTCTTATCTAGGCTAAGGTATATAAAAGGTATATAGATTAAATCCTACTCCTTTTATATTTACCTTATACGCTTAATTATACTTATACTAACCTTATATATAGTAGTAATTTAATTATTACTATAGCTAAGCTCTAGCTTATACCTAATATACTCCCTAATAGCTAGTATAATAGGTAGAGGTATAGTAATAGTAAGGGTAATAGTAGTAGTAATAGTAAGGGTAATAGTAAGGGTAATAGCGAGGGCGATAGTAAGAATACTAAATATTAGATATATAGAATAATTTAGAGCTTTATTTAGATATCTATTAATAATATTTCTAGGCTATAATATAAACTATATATTATTAAGGCCTTGCTACCTAATTTTAGTAAGAGAGCTTTGTTAATTTACAGCCTACTAGTATTAGGTTAACCGCTATATAAATAACTGTAACGCTAGCTATATTCTTTAAATATATCGATGATAAGATAGCTATATAGCGAGAAATAGCTAATAAGCTATACGTCTCATATTAATATACGTCGCTATAGTAGATAAAAGGCGGAGATAATAAAGGTAATTATAGTAGGTTTCTAACGAAAATCCCCGTTAGCAACGGTAAATCACATGCCTTTTTAGCGGATATAATACCTGACGGGAAGGGGGTTTATAAGGACGGTAAAGGCCATAACTACTTTATTAGCCCTAAAGAGGTAGAGAACAGGTTATCTAGTTATATCGGCCTTTACATGCATGCTTTTAATACCTCTTCTTTCCATTCTTCAGACGAACAGGTCCTAGCACCATGCCGTAACAGGCCTAGCTCTATAGATCTGTATATTTCTTAAAGACATCGCTAATCGACTGGAAATCGCCTGTTAGAAATCCGTTATAATTGTTCCGGTCCGCCAAGGCCTCCGCATGGAAATATTAGAAAAATGGCCTATATATATATATAATCATACTAAGGAGGACTACAAGCATATAGGTAATAACTCTAATTAGTTAGGATAGGCATGCTATCGTTATATCGCTGTCATTTTTTCTTTTAGTAAGTAATTGTCACGGTCTGACCTGAGGTCACGTGACCGGTTACATGACCGAGGCTTAGCACGTATATATCCTGTCTGCATTCTTCCTATATAGTCTAATAATTATTTATTATTATTATATCCACGTCTTTATTATAATAGTAGATAATTACTATCTTAAGTACTTCCCTAGAATAGAGTTAACTAAGGAGATTTCTTAGCTAGATAGCTTCCTTAAAGGCTTATATCTAGCTAATACATTCTACTTTATATAAGGAAAGGGCTATTATAGCCTATTACTTAAAAGACTAACTAAGGGCTATACTTCTAATATTAAAGATATAACTTAAAGTTAACTTATAAGTATTATAATTACCTACTTAGTTAGATTTAATATACCTAATAAGGTCTTATAAAGAGCCTTAGAATATAAGTTAAAATTTAATTATAACTTATAAATATTAAAAGATATACTTAATAGTTAACTAATATAACTTATTAGAGTTACTAATAGCTAATATTATATAGGTAATATTCGGCTAAATTCTTAGTATAATATATATAAGAGATCTTATAGCCTTTTAGTAGTTCTTCTTAAATATAGGGTTTACTTTATACTTTTTATTAGCCTTTTTATAAGGACTAGTCAGGAATATAGTACTACTATCGACGTGGCGCGTATAGTATATAGTAGCGCTACGCTACTCCTTTACCTATAGTATATAGAGGAGGGAATTCCCCCTAGAGAGAAGGGTAGCGATTAGTCTTACTATTAATAAGAATAGAGAGTTTTATATATAAGTATATATATACCGTTTATTATACTTAATAGTTATATTATTATATAGTACCCTTATATTCTAATTACTCTACCCTATTTAAGGGTAGTAGCCTAACTATTAATAAGATAAGTAGAGAAGGGTTATTATAAGTATAAGGTAAAAAGGTTAGTTAACTAGTATAAATAACCTACCTAAATATAAGGGACTAAGCTTATAAAAAAGGTAAGTCTTAAGAATTAATTAAAAAATTAATAATAGATATATTATAATTATAACTAACTATTTAAGGGTAGCTACTAGGTATATAAACCTAGTTCCTACTACCTAAAACCTAAGAAGTACTATTATAAAGAATATAAAAACTTAAAGAAGAAGTCTTTAAAGAGTAATAAATATAATATTTATAATAATATTTATAAGAGCTAGAATAAAAAAATATATTAATAATACTATTTAAGTAGGTTATTATTATTACCTATTATTAATAAAAGAATTAGAATTAAAGTATCCTTATATAAAACCTATATTCTTAGGTTATAAGACTTATATATATATATAATAGGAAGTTAATATAAGAATATTAAAAATAATTTAATAATATAATTAAAATAATTAAAATAAGTATAACCTACTTTCTTAATAACTTTATAAAAATCTTATATATATTATAATATATAACCCTAGACCCTAAGGTTATATAATATAAGTATATAAAAGATATATTAAAGGATAAATAATCTTAGAAATACTTTAATAATTTCTTAATAAATAAATTAGAAGATCTTTAAAATTAATATCTTATAACTAATAAGTATTACTTAAAAATTAAGTAAAAGGAATATTTAAAAGATTATAAACTTTATAAATTACCTTATTAAGTTAAAAAGATAACTTAAGTTATTAATAAAGTATATACTTTATAATAATTTTTTAAATAAGTTATATAATAATTTTTATAAATAACTTATAATATAACTTAATATCCTAGAGATAAGGGATATTCTTATTATATTAATAACTTAATTAGAGCCTTATATAATACTAATTATATAAAAAGATTAAGTAGATAATACTCCTATTAAGGGTTAATATCCTTAAAGAGGAAGAGGAAATTTCTAAAGATAAAGAGATAATAATTTATATATAAAATAAAAAGGGCGGGGCGTTATTAATATATTATTATACTTTCTTTAAAGGCCTAAGCCTAAACTTCTTACTATTAAGTATTATAATTATTAAAAGAAGAGATATATAATTAAGGATTACTAGAGTATAAAATTAATAGTTATAAGTATTATAATTAATAAACTTATAATTAATAAGATATCTAATAATAAACTAGCTAAAAAAGGCTTAAATTTAAAAAACCCTTAAGTATTATAATTATATCTACTATTATAATATAAGAGAAGAAGTAGATATAATAATTTATTATTATAATATAAGTAGAGCTTAAGAGCTTATAAAGAGAATTTATTATATTAATTAACTTTAAAATAGATACTAATTATATTAATATATACTTAATAAAGGAGTAGAATTAGGAAATAGACCTTAGCTTTAATAATACCTTATATAATAAAATTAAGAATCTAATATTATTACTAGGTTCTTATATAAGAAAAATTAAACTTATTAATTTTAATAGTATTATATAATATTATAAGGGTACCTTTTATATAATAATAAACCTTAATTATAACTTCTACCTTAAGTATTTATAATTAAAGGAATAAAATCCTTAGATAGATTAATTTATATAAAACTAATAATTCTCTATTAAGAAAAGTAATATTAAAGAGTACTTTAATACTATTAAAGCCTTAAAGGAGTAGCTTAATAATATTATATTTATTTTAATATACTTAAGAGTAGGTAATAAAAGCCTACTACTTAAAGTTAAACTCCTCCTAGAATTTTTAGAATTCTAAGATATCTTTTTATTTAAGAATATTAGGGCGCTATTAACTTATATATATTATAATTACGCGATTAATATAAAGGAGAATAAAGAACCTCCCTTTAACCTACTTTATAACTTATTAAAGAAAGAGTTACGCGTATTAAAGGAGTACTTTAAATAAACTTTAAAAAAGGGGTAGATTTATTATTTTATAAGTCTAATAAATATATTAATTCTTTTTATATTAAAAAAGGATAGAATATTATATTTATATATTAATTATAAAATATTTAATAAAATTATAATTAAGAATTACTATATACTTCTATTAATTAATAAAATATTAATAAGATTAATTAATATTAAGTACTTAATTAAGTTAGATCTTAAAGATATATATTATTATTTATAAATAAGAAAGGGTAATAAATAAAAGATTATATTTTATATAAAGTATAACTATTTTAAATATTTAATTATACCTTTTAAGTTTATTAATATATCTATCTTATTTTAAGTATATATTAACAAGGCTCTAGTAGGATTACTTAATATTATATATATTATTTATCTAGATAATATTCTTATCTACTTCTAAGATAAAGAGTTTTATATTAGAGTTATAAAGGTAGTATTATAATATCTTTATAAATTTAAACTTTATATTAGCTTAAAGAAATATAAATTTATTATAATAGAAGTAGAATTCCTTAGCTTTATTATTAATTATAATAGTATATATATAAATCTATATAAAGTAGATACTATAATAGAATAGCTAGAACTTAAGAGTATTAAAAATATTTAAATCTTTTTAAGAGATATTAATATCTATTATTATTTTATTAAGTACTATTTATTTATAACCGCGGCGTTAATAGACTATCTAAAAAATAATTATTTATATATTAAAAATAAGAAATTAATATTAAATAATATTATAAGAATAGTATTTAAGTAGTTAAAGTAACTATTTTAAGAGGTACTATTACTTATATATTTTAATCTTATAAGAGAAATCTAACTAGAGACTAATACTTTAATACTAGCTATTATAACTATTTTATTATAAAAGTTCCTAATTAACAATAAAGGGGTAGATATAAAATAGTATTTAATTACTTTTTATTCTTATAAGTTATATTTAGTAGAAACTAGATATAAGACTTATAATTAGGAATTACTTATAATTATTAAGGTATTCTAGGTATAATAGTACTTTTTAGAAGGTAGTTTATATCTAATTATTAATTATTAATTATAATAACTTAAGGTATTTCTAGATAATATTATTATTAATAAAGAGATAAGCGCGTTAAGTAATAAAGCTTATAATATATAACTTAAAATATAGGGAGGTATTACAGTTACACCCCCTTTACCTATAATTACACCCCCTAGCTACCTACTATTATACCCCCTAACTACCTACAGTTATACCCCCCCGTATTAGGTTAGCTCTACATTACTATAGTAACGCCTCCCGTAACGCGTACTTCTAATAATTCTAGCTACTTATTATTCCCTAACTCCCCTACTCTAATTAACAATATGTCGCTCCCTATCCACCTCTAGATAGTCTATTAGATACCTCTCCTAAGGCGAGGAATACGTAGGTTAACGACTCTATAAAATCATATAGCTACGCGGTTAGAATCTAGAGGACTAAGGTTAATAAAAAGGGCGACTAGGGGGGAAAGAGAAGGCATTAAGGGTTTCTTACCTTACTAGTACGGCGACGATATACTCTATAGCCTAAGTAGCCTACTCCCTAGTCTAAGCCATCTACCCCTACTACTTTACCTATAGAGGGCGCCCTACCTACGCTAGCATCGCTCTTAGCTAAGGCCTATTAGGCCTACGACGGGGCTAGTAGGACGTCTTATATACCGTAGGTAAGGAACTAAATAGGATATAAAGGTATATATAATATTAACGCGTAGTAGCTAAATATAGGGGAAAGCGAGCATATTTAGTAGGGGGCTTAGTAGTAGCGTCTCTATTTAAGACTACGCCTAAGATATCACCGTTACTAGATATTAACTAATTAGAACACGCGCTAGCTAGAAAACTTCTAGTTATAAAAACTACGGTAATAGAATATTTTAGGTCTATTAGATTTTATAAATAATTAATCCAGTCTAAAGAAAATTATATTAGAGATATTACTAAAGTTTTAGTAGTAGGATCTCTATAGGGCGTTACTATAGTAACGTGGAGCTAACCTAATACGGGGGGGTATAACTATAGGTAGTTAGGGGGTATAATAGTAGGTAGCTAGGGGGTATAATTATAGGTAAAGGGGGTATAACTATAATATCTCCTAAAATATATTATTATATAAATATTAAAAACTTAGTTAATACTCTATTAAAGTAGCTAGATTATATATTAATAGTAGATAAAGAAGATACTTATCTATTAATATTATAAAATAAGTTAAAAAAATATTAAGTATATTCCTTTTAATAAATATTATATATATAATATTTATAAAGGTTTATAAGATAATAAGGCCTATAATTATAAATAGTATAAAAGGTTAGAGATAAGGCTTAGAAAGCCTTATACCCTAAAAATAGGGGAGAGTAACGCGCCCTTAAGGATATAAAGTAGTATAAGTAATAGTTTAAACCCTATTATAGGATAGTTTAATATTAATTAAATAGTACTTAAAAGGTATATTATAACTATATTAATAATAGAGTATATATAAAATAAATATAATAACTTAATATTAGAGATATTTTAATATCTCTAAGAGAGAGATAAGGATATTTATAATAAAAAATAATTATTAAAGTCTTAAAGTTATAAAAAGGCCGCTAATATATCTCTATTAATAAATAAAATAGGGGTCTTTTATAAGGGTAGTATAATTTTTATACTTAATAATAAAGTAATTAGATAAGAAATTTTAAAGCTTTATTATAATAACCCTTATATTAACTACTACTTATAAAAGTATATATAGGAACTTATTAAGTAGAAGTTCTATTAGAAATTAATAGGGTAAAATGTTTATAATTAAATATAAGAATATTTAACCTACTAGTTAATAAAGCCGCGTAGGTATATTATTTATAATATACTATTATTATTATTAATACTTATAAGACCTTTTTAAGAGATTATAATAGATTTTATTATAAATTTCCTTTTAAGTAAATAAAAGAGTAGTATTTATAATATAATTCTAGTAGTTATAAACTATTATATTAAGGTAGCTAGGTATTTATTAATTATAAAGATAATTAATATTATTAATTTATTAATTTATTATATTATAAAATCTTTTTAAAATTTAGTTAACTTAAAAGTATTATTAGTAATTAAGGAATAGTATTTATTAGTAGCTTCTAGGTAGCTATATATTATTATATTAATATAAAAAGAAAGCTAAGTACTACTTTCTATCTTTAAATAAATAATTAAATAGAGAGATAGAATAGTATATTTAAGTAATATTTATACTATTATTCTACTTAGAGGTAAGATAACTAGGTAGAGTTACTTTATTTAGTAGAGTTTATATATAATTATATAAAGTATATTAATATTAAACTACCTTTATATAAGGTACTTTATAACTACTTATTAGAGCTAGATATAAAGCTTTTAAAGCTATTATTAAAAGAAGTCCTATTAATATAAAAAGGGTTAAGTTACTTTAGAAATAAAAAAAGTTTTAAAGTAATACTTATACTAAGTATAAGCTATATAAGTTAAGTATATAAATAAATAATAAAAGTAAAGATAATATAATATAAGTAATTATATTTTATTAAATATAAAGTATATTAGATTAATATAAAAAATTAAAAAATTATTATAATATTATTTAAGGCCTTTTAAGGTCTTTAATTATATTAGTAGTTAGGTATATAAGTTATAACTACTTAATACCTTTTATATATATAATATCTTTTATATCTTACTTATAAAGTTATATAAAAGTAATAATAAGAGTATTATAAAAATTATATAAATAAAGCTTATAAATAATAAAGATAAATAAGAGGTTAAAGCTATTTTTAATTATAAAATCTTATATAATAAACTTTAATACTTAGTAAAGTAGAAGGCTTAGTCTTGTAATTATAATTAATAGTTATATAAGTAGGACTTAATTAATATACTTAATATATTAAAAAGATTTAAGTAAGATTACCTTAGAATATAAAGTTTATATTATATAAGAGGGAAAGAGATTTTAATTATTATTAATAAAAGATAAAAGATATTTAAAGCTATTAAGGATATTATATTAGAGGGCTATTATATTATATTAATAGTAGTACTAGGCTTATTATCCTTATTACTACTATTAATAGAATCCTCCTCTTTATCCTTATCTTTATCCTTTATAATAGGAGGGAGGTACTCTTAAAATATATTAATAAGGCTTTAATAAGGCTTTAAAGGGGGAGATAGAGTAATATATATATATATTAATAAAGGATATTAAGAATACCTTTAAGGGTATTTATAATATAAATAGTAATAGTAGAGTCTACCCTAATAGAAGTAGTAATAATAGAAGGGGTAAAGGAGGCGTAGTAGAGGTAGTAATAGTACTAGTAAATAAGCTTATTAAAAGTTTATTAAAATCTAGTAAGCTAAGGGAGGTTAAAGCTAGTATTTAAAGTAGTTATAATATCTAAGGCTTATAAGAGGTAAGTATAGGATTAGTAAATAAGTATAAAGATTTCTTATTTATATTTAATATTAAGATACTTATAATAATTATATTTAATAGAGCTAGGGGAAGCGTATATATAAAGTATACTATTAAAGGGATAAGTAAAGCCTTAATTAAAAGTATTAAACTTATAACTCTTTATTTTAAAATATAATATATTAGAAGTATATTATATAAGATAATATAAAAATAGGTTATAAGTAACTTAATAAAGGAGGTTAAGTATTATTATAAAAAGGGATAATAGGAGCCTTCTTTAATTAATAAAGGATAAGTTAATTATTAAAGATTACTTATAAAGTAACTACTAGGATTATAAGGAGGTATAATAAGGTATAAAGGGGGTAATAATATAAATATAAATTAAAAAGGACTTAATATAATTAATAAAAAATAAAGATATTATAATTAAAAGAATAATATTAAAATTATATAAAGGAGGTATACCTTAAGTACTTAAGCTACGAACCTATTACTTATTAATAGAGCTAAGAGGTCTTTAATCTAAATATAGTTAGAATAAAAACAATATATTATATAATAATAGAGCTCCTTATATAAAGTTTTTATATACGCGGTAAGCGCGCCCTTAATATATATAATAATAGCTACCTTAATTCCTACTAGTAGTATTAACTCTATATATAAGAAACTCTAAATTAAGAGATAGAAGGTTTTATACTAAGTTAAAGAGTTAGAATAATAGGCTAAGGCTACCCCCCCTAGCTAGGAGGATTATAATTATATATAAAAGTAGGAGTTATAACCTTATAATTATAAATATAATTAGCGGGATTTTAATATAATCTACTTTCTCTTATAAGTAGATTATTATATAACTTAGTACTAAGAAATAATAATATAATAATAATAATAAAATATATTTATACCTCCCCCCTTAATAACTCTAATAACTCCCTCTTATATATTATAAAAAAGATATATAATAATTTTTAATAAGATTATTATAAGCTTTCTATTAGGCTAATAATAGTAGTAACTTAATATTATAAATTAAATAGAAAAGGATACTTTAATATTAAATAATATAAGAGAGGAGTAGCTAAGGTAGTAATAAATTAATATAAGGGTTAAAGGTACTTATTAATATTAATTACATTATATAAAAAAGGATAAAAAAGTAATTAAAAGAGTATAAACCTTTTAAGAGTAGAGAAAGGGGCGTAGCTCTAATAAGAGAGAGGAGTATATAAATATTAAGATTTAATATTAAGGTAGTATAAAGTATAAGGGAGAGGATAGTATATAATATTTAAAGGCTTAGAAGTATTATAATAAATAGGGTAGGTAGGAGAGGTCTTCTTTTATAATTTATAATTTCCTCTTAATAAACTAGAGTTAAAATACCCTTATTAGCTCTAAGTAGCTAGATAGGAGAGTATAAAATATAAATATAAATATAAATATAAATATAAATATAAATATAAATATAAATATAAATATAAATATAAATATAAATATAAATATAAATATAAATATAAATATAAATATAAATATAAATATAAATATAAATAT
>JAABUN010001717.1_pt1 | contig 45261 bp, 40 predicted proteins | sample 5559311 | NCBI WGS metagenome assembly JAABUN01 (sample SAMN10711877, study PRJNA513370) | rock metagenome | isolation source: Antarctica rocks | place: Antarctica: Victoria Land, Siegfried Peak sud
GCCGTCGAGCAGCGCTTGCTGGACTTCGCGGCGCGCTACAACGACACGGCGGTCCCCTTCCACTGGCGCTTCACCCGCCAACACCTGGAAGACCGCCTCGCCGCGCTGCCCGCACGCCCGCCGCCACTGCCCCTGCCGCCGCAACTACCGCAGCCGATCGCCGCCTAACCCGACAACTATCCCTGAAACGGAGTACTTAGTTCTGCGTCCACCTTGAGAGTATAGCGGGTAGAAGGCAAGCCTACCATAACCAACTACGATCGAGGAGGCAGAGTAGGAACACCGCGTCATACTCCCCGGCCGCCAAGAGCAACTGGCTGGCTGACCCGTTCCACCCAGCGACCATGCGACTGCTCCACGGCGAGAGTATTGTTCTTCAAGCCCTGCTGCGCATGACGCCGCCAACTCTAGAAATTCAGCTCGGCCATACCGAACACGCTGAACTGCCGATTGAAGGCACGATAGGTCGGCGTTTTGGCACACGCCTGCAACACCTTCGATAGCTTCGTGCTGCATTTCGCGATTCCGTCTGCGGTGGGTGATAACTCTGGTCGCGGGGTGGCGTCCCTAACCCTACAGGCTATTGTGAATCGAAGCACTTAACTCAGGAAGCACGGACGATGGACACGATCGAGTCATCATGGAACGTCAATATACGCGTACATACACGTTCATGCCGCTATACTCGCACGTACTGCCCCGCGCTCAACTGCCGCACCAAGCCCTTCAGTTCCAGCATCGTCAGCAGGCCACCGAGCGCGGCGATCGGCAGGCCGCTGGTCTGGCCGAGATCGTTGATGTGCGTCGGGCCATCGCCGAGCATCCGCAGGATGGCGCGCTCATCCTCGTTGTCGGGCAGCGCGCGGCGCGTCTCGGCCTGGGCCTCGCGTCGGGAGAGATTCAACTCCTCGAGGATGTCCTCGACACAGGTGACCGGGTGCGCGCCCTCCTTGATCAGCGCGTTCGGCCCGGCGCTATTCGGGCTGAGGATACTGCCCGGTACGGCGAAGACCTCGCGCCCCTGCTCGGCCGCGAAGTCGGTCGTGATCAACGCCCCGCTACGTAACGGGGCCTCGGTGATCAGCACCCCGAGCGCCATCCCCGAGATCAAGCGATTGCGCGCGGGGAAGTTCGGGGCGTCGGGGGGCGTGCCCAGGTGGTGTTCCGAGACGAGCGCCCCCTGCCCGCCCTCGGCGATCCGCGCCGCCAGCGCGCGATGCTCGGCCGGATAGATCACGTCCACGCCGCAGCCAAGAAAGGCGATCGTGCGCCCGCCCGCTCGCAACGCCGCGTCGTGCGCCCAGGCGTCGATCCCCTTCGCCAGCCCGCTGACGATCGTCAGGCCTGCGGCGGCCAGTTCCCCGCCCAGGCGCGTGGTCACCTCGCGCCCGTACGCGGTCGCGCGGCGCGTCCCGACGATCCCGAGCGCGAGATCGTCGTCGGGCGTGAACGCCCCGCGCACGTAGAGGACCGGCGGTGCACCGCTGATTTGGCGCAGCCGCACAGGGTAGGCCGCGTCGTCCCAGGTCAGCAGCGTGACCCCCGCCGCATCGACGCGCGCCAGCTCGCGCTCCAGATCCCAGGCGCGGCGGGTCGCGGCGAGATTCGTCCGCAGCACCTCGCCGAAGCCCGCGCGTTCCAGCTCCCCCGGCCTCGCCGCCCAGGCGGCCCCGAGATCGCCGAAATGATTGAGCAGTCGCTCGATCCGCGCCGGACCGATCCCTTTGGTCAGATGGAACCCGAGCCAGGGTAGCCGAGGATCGGACACGCGCACCTCATGATCGAGTGACGAGGGAGGGGGGAGCCAGTGACGAGTGACGAGTGACGAGTGGAAAGGGCGCACCACCCCGTACGGGCTGTGCCGGGCTGCGTTGTGCTGTTGCCGCTGCTGTTATACGGCGTGGGGCGTCGCTCGTCAATCGCGACGCCGATTCGCGCGGCGTGGTGACGCTGCGGCGCGTGGATATGCCCCAAAGGCTCTGGCCCACCGCGCATACGGATAGGCATAATGCACCATTCCCTACTTGCGGTGCAGATAAGGATCGGCGCTATCGGGCTCAATCCCAGCACATTTTCCAGTACGTACGCGCCCTCGTATGTATACCGTACTTCAGGAATGGCGCAATAACGGTACTTTGTGGACTTCGGAGGATAGGGCGAAAACCGGCCGGTGAGGGCAGTTTACTGGGGCATGCAATGCGAGTACGTACTGCATGCTCCACGGCCGAGCGATCGACAGTCGGGGCCGTTTCGCCCAAGGCAACAAAGTACCGATAAGGGACGCGAGCCGAAATAGTTCTCCCAAGTGCGCTGTCGATACGTGGCAGCACTTGGTCGCCAGCGGCACAGCACGCGCAAGCAGGGAGGGTTATTTCCCCTCGCGTCCCTAACGGTACTTTGTGGAGTCGGGCGAAACGGCCACGAACGGCGATCCCAAGTTCGGAGAGCGGCTAGTACGTACGCTCGCATCGCGCTGTGGCAGGCTGCCACCATCGGCCCGTTCTGACCCGCTCATCCGCAGTCCACAAAGTACCGCTAAGGAGAGGGGGCTGCGCCGGTCAGAGTCGTTCCGCGCCGCAAAGGATCTCGACTGGCGTGCCTATGACCGCCTCGACCTCGGCCATCAGGCGACGCATCTTCGGCTCGATCTGTAGCAGCAGGGCGTACTGCTCGGGCGGGGCGGTCTCGCGATACCGCTCCAACACCGAGCCGAGCCGATCGGCCAGAACGATCACCCGGTCGCCGTGGGTGAGGCCATCGGCAATGGCGACCACGCGCTCTTCCCAGGTGCGCGGCCGATAATCCCCGGTCGGCCAGCCGACGAGCACCGCCTCCGGCCCGGCGAGCCCGCCGAAGCCGTGCGTGAGGCAGAAGCGGGCCAGCGTCGGCTCCTCCCGTGCGGTCAGCAGCTCGTGGCCCGCCCAGGCGTGACCCGCGCTGTCGTGCGTCACGCTCCGCCCGATGTCGTGGAGCGTCCCGCCCACCCGCGCCAACGTCGGATCGACGGGAACCCTCGCCGCGAGTAACGCGTCCGCCAGCGTCGCGGCGGTGCGCGCCACCACCAGCGAGTGTGCCCCCCAGCCCTGATCGAGCGGCACGTAGCGCGCCAGCAAGTCGCGCGCTTCCTCTTCGGTGAGCACCGGCCTCTCCTTGCCGTCGTGATGCGCGAAAGGCGGTCGCGCCGAACGCTCATGACGGAGCGAGATAACGCCCCAGCTCGGTGCGGATCGCGCGAGACGAGCCGCCCTGCCCTGCGCGCCGTTCAGCCCGCCGCGTCCGCCATGCCGTCCCATGGCGGGAGCGGCGCGACTTCGACCAGCTCGCCGTGCGGCCCGTTCCGTAAGGCGACGACTACCACCGTCGCGCCGACCGGCAAGGGCCGATCGTGCCGGGAGATGGCCGCGAGGATGAGTGGCGGGTGCGTGCGCGCCGTCGTCACCACGCCCGCCCGCCCCGGCTCGATCGCGACGCTGACCGCCGCCAGCCCACCGATCAGATCAGCCAATGCCGCGCGGCGCGCGGCGATCTGCCGCGCCAACGTCGCCATGAGCCCGAACAGTCCCGCGCTCAAGAGCGCGAAGAGCGCCGCCGCCAGCGCGCTCCAGCCAGGGCCGAACGCGAAGAGGTGCAGCGCCAGAATCCCCGCCCCGCCGAAGCAGGTCATCCCGACGATCAGCGCCACCGGGCCGAGCGGGACGCGCCAGGCTCCTCCTGCTCGTTGGCCCCCGAGTCCGAGGGCGAGTGCCAGCAGCGCACCGCCGCCGAGCAACAGGGCATAGAACACCCGCAATGTGTCCACGCCGACACCCACTGCCGCCGCCCCTCCCCCCTCTGCCTCCCCATCCCTTCCCCCATAGTACGCAGCCAGGCGCTGTTTGTTTCCGTGCGCACCGCTCGGCACCTCGCCCGCGTGCCCCAGTCGGCCGGTCGCACTATCCGGTTACTCGGGCTGCGGCGCTCCTTCCTCCGCGCGTTCAGGCTCGATCGGTGCGGCCACCGTCGCCGCGCCCAAGCGCTCGTCCCAGGTCTCCTCAACGGAGCGCCCGTTAACGTCGCCGAGCGGCGGCAACTCGTCCAGGCTGTCGAGACCGAAATGGCGCAGGAAGCCGGGGGTGACGGCATACTCGATCGGCTGCCCGACCGTGGTGCGGCGCCCGGTCGCCTCGATCAGTTCCCTCGCCACCAAGGTTTGCACCACGCTGCTGCTGTCCACGCCGCGCGCGGACTCGATCTCGCCGCGCGTCACCGGCCCGCGATAGGCGACGATCGCCAGCGTCTCCAACGCGGCGGCGGAAAGGCGCTCGGTGCGACTCAGCCCCAGCAGTCGGGCGACGGCGTGGGCGGCGGCTGGCGCGGTGGTCAGCGCGTAACGGTCGTCGTGATGCTGAAGGTGCAGCCCGCCCCCGCCCTCGCGCAACCGCGCCGCCAACTCGCCGAGCGCCGCCTCGATCTGCTCGACCGATACCCCCACCGCCTTCGCCAACTCCTCCGCCGGGATCGGCGCGGCGGCGACAAAAAGCAAGGCCTCGCACAACGCGGGCAGGGCGATAGCGGCGGGATGCGCGGTCGGTTCTTCGTTTGGCAGGGCGGGGCGGGCCTGGAGGGGGGATTCAGTCATCGGCGGCCGTTTCGCGCATGTCGCTCTCGGAGGGCGACTCCGCCGCGCACGGCCAGACCACGATGTCGGCGAACGGCTCCTCCTGGACGGCCTCGGCCCGCCGCCGCCGCACCAATTCGAGGATCGCCATGAAGGTGGTCACCACCTCCACGCGCGACTGGGCCTCGCGCGCGAGGCGACCGAGGCGCACCTCGCCGCGCGGCCAGGCGCGCAGGCGTTCCAGGATACGCGCCGCCATCTCCCCTATGCCGATGCGCGGGACGAGCGCGAGGACGCGCGGCGCGGCGGGCTGACGCGCCAGTCGCCGATGCACCGCGCGGAGGAGATCGAACGGGCCGGCCGGGGCGATGGTGATCTCCGGTACCGCGCCCGCCGTGGCGTGGCTCGGCGGGCCGAGCGGCGCGAAGGTGCGCGCCCAGGCCCGCTCTCGCTCGCCCAACCCCGCCGCCGCACCCTTGATCGAGCGATACTCGCGCAACTGCCGCACCAGATCGTCCTCATCGGCGCTTTCGTCGGTTCCCGTCGCGGCGGCTTCCGGCGCGCGCGGGAGGAGATTGCGCGTCTTCAGCAGGAGGAGGCGCGAGGCGACCGCCGCGAACTCGGCCAGCAGGGCCGGGTCGCGGTCCGGCTGGGCCTGGATGTACGCGACGAACTGCTCCGCCACCAGGGTGAGCGAGATCGCCGTGATGTCCAGTTCTTCGCGCTCGATCAGGCGCAGCAGCACATCGAGCGGCCCCGCGAAGCCGGGGATATTGCACGCGTAAGCTACGGGGGAGAAGACGCTCATCGCTCGTCCTGTCGGGCGCTAATTCCGGTCATCGGCGGCGCGCAATTGGCGCAGTAACGTCGCATCCACGCCGACGCTTCTCCCTGGCCCCTCCTGGTGCGCGGCGATCAGCGCGCAGGCGCGCGGGGAAACCCCCAGCCGTGCCGCCCAGGCCGCCCCCAGGGCGGGATGTTGCTGGAGCAGGTAGTAGCCGCGCGTCGGTCCGCGCCGCGCCCGCCCGCCTGCCCAGCGCCAGAGCCAGGGCGCGAGTCGCGCCAGCAGCACCTTCGAGACCCGGTGCGGCAGGCGTACCCGACCGCGCCCTGCCGCGTCCACCTTGCCCAGATCGTGCAGCAACGCGGCCACGAGGAGATCGGGATCGCGCGCGCCAGCATCTTGCAAGGCGCGCGTCACACGCGCCGCGTGGCGTCGATCGGGCGACCCCATCAGGTGGAAGGCCGCGAGTTGCGCCGGGGTGAGCAGCGCGGCGGCCAGGGCGCGATCCCGATGCGGCACCCTGAAGTCCAGCGCGCGCCCGAATTGCCCGAGCCGATACCCCGCCCGCACGCCCAGCGATGCCACCCCCGCCCCTCGCCGCGCCCGCCCCCCGCCACCTGTACGTGCGCTCGCCAGCCCGAAGTGTGGCAGAGCGCGCCAGGCCCGTCAAGATCGTGGGCGGGTTGTTCGGCGGGGCGCTCACCGGAACGTTGGCAGAACCTCCTGCGCGAAAAGTTCGATGTCGTCGGTCGCGGGGAAGCGCGGGAAGACGAGTTGGAAGAGATCGACGCCGAGTTCGGCGTATTCGGCGATCCGCTCGCGCAACCCGGCGGGGTCGCCGACATAGGTGGGGTCTTCCGGGCGCATCGGCGTACCACCGACCAGCCGCTCGGCCTCGGCGCGCGTCTTGGCGAGATGAACCTTCAGGGTGAAGACCTTGCAGATGCTGTCGTAGTCGCGCCCGACGGCGGTGCAATGGTCCTTGAGGACCGCGATTTTCTGGCCCAGAACCTCGGGCGTGCGACCGAACGGCAGCCACCAGTCGGCGTGTTCGGCCACCGCGCGCAACAGATACCGCTCGCCATCGCCGCCGATCAGGAGCGGGATGGGAGTGTGCGGGCGCGGCTCGCAGACCGCATCGCGGAGCTGGTAGTACGTGCCCTCGTAGGAGACCGGGCCGCCGGTCCACAACGCCTTCATCACCTCGATCCCCTCGACCATCTGCGCGATGCGGATCTTCGCCGAGGGGAACTCGTAGCCGTAGGCGTGATACTCCTGCTCCATCCAGCCCGCGCCATAGCCCATGATCAGGCGGCCTTCGCTGAAAGCCTGGAAAGTCGCGGCCATCTTCCCCAGCAGGGCCGGGGGGCGGTACGAGTTCCCGATAACGATCGTGCCGAGCAATTGGTCGGGGTAGCGCGCGGCCAGCCAAGTCAGTTGCGTCCAGCACTCCATGCGGTAGCCGCTGTGGGTCATCAGGTGATCGGAGACCCAGAACGACGAGAAATGGGGCGCTGCGACATCCAGCACCCGCTGCAAGTCGCGCACGAACGTCGCCGGGTTGATCTGCTCGACGCCCCGATCGCCGGTCGGCGGGTTATAGCCGAACTCGATCCGCTTGTTCGCTGCCATCCCGACCTCCTGGGACTCGTCCCTCGTCCCCTATTCCACCTCGAAGATGACCTCGACCTCGACCGGGACGTTTCCCGGCAATCCTGCCATGCCGACGGCGGAGCGCGCGTGCCGCCCCCGCTCGCCGAAGACCTCGACTAATAGTTCGGAGAAGCCGTTGATCACCTGCGGCTGATCGGCGAAGCCGGGCGCGGAATTGACCATCCCCAGCACCTTGACGACCCGCTTGATCCGCCCCAGGTCGCCGAGCGCCGACTTGGCGGCGCAGAGCTGGCTCCAGGCGACTTCGCGCGCGGCCTCTTTCCCCTCCGCGACGCTGTACTCCTTGCCGACCTGGCCGTTCCAGCCCTTGCCCGTCCGATCCGGCGTGCGTCCCGACATATAGAGCAGATTGCCAACCTGGACCCAGGGGATCAACGCCCCGCTGCCGACCGCTACTTCCTTGATCTCCAGCCCAAGCTCCGCCATCTTCTCTTCAGGCGACATGACCACCTCCTTACGGGCGCCCTACACGCGCGCCCCTACATCGTCAGAGCGCGGGTTGCCTTGCGGCTACAACCATTGCAGGAATTCGACCAGATTGCCCTCGGGGTCGCGATAGAAAACGGTCATCACTTCCCGATTGACGCTGGCGAAGTGGGTCTTGCCGTAGGGACGCTCCGGCGTGTACCCGGCGGCCTGGAGCCGTTGGTGAACCGCGTCGAGGTCGCGGAGCGCGATACCGACGTGATCGAGGATACCGTAGGGGTTCGGCCCCGGCTCGCCCGTTTGCCGGGTGAGTTGCACGCCTGGCATCCACACAGCGGTCGGATTCTCCTGTTCGCCCATCCAGCGCACGATCGGCAGGCCGACCAGGTCGCGGTAGAAGCCGATCATGGTCGCCATGTCGCTCGCCTTCAGGGCAACGTGCAGGTTCTCATGGTCGATCTGCGCGACGAATGTTTCAGACATGCTTCCCCCTGTACTCTTGATGAGCCAATGGCACCGATGGCGACATAGCACGGCGCGACGCGGTGCCGATACCGCTTCGTCCGGTCGCGCCACGCGCGAACCCTCTCACGAACGGGCGATCTCCGCAACCGTGGCCTCGATCGCCTCCAACGTGCGGGCGAAATCCTCGTCGCTGTGCGCGGTGGAGAACCCGGCGTGGCCGGGTGCGCCGCTACTGGTGTAGCCGTGGAAGTAGACCCCGCGCGCGAGACAGCCGACCACGAGGCGGCGATGGAGATCGTGGTCGTGTTCGAGCGCGTCGGTCAGCGACCGCACCGGCTCGCGCCGCCCCAAATGCAGGCCGAAGCGGGTGCCGAGCCCTTGCACGCGCGCGGGCACGCCATGACGGTCGAATATCTCCTGCATGTCGCCGTAGAAGGCGTCGGCGCGGGCGTTCAGCCGCTCGTACAGGCCCGGCTCGCTCAACACCTCCAGTGTGGCGATCGCGGCCAGCACGCTGAGGAGATGGCCGGAGTAGGTGCCACTATGGACAACCGGGCCGGTCGGGGCGAGGTGATCCATCAGGTCGGCCCGACCGGCCACGACCGAGAGCGGCATCCCATTCGCCAGCGCCTTCGCCAGCGTCGTCAAGTCGGGCGTGACGCCGTAGTACGCCTGTGCGCCGCCGAGCGCCATGCGGAAACCGGAGAGTACCTCGTCGAGGATGAGCAGACTGCCCTGCTGGGTCGCGCGCGCGCGCAGCCCTTCGAGGAAGCCCGGATCCGGCAGGATGCAGCCCGCGTTGTACCAGACCGGCTCCGCGATGATCGCGGCGATCTCGTCGGGATTGCGCTCGAATGCGGCGTCCACCGCGTCGAGATCGTTCCAGGGGACCATCAGCACATCCGCCGCGGCGGTGTCGGTGACGCCGCCCGATGAGGGGACGACCTCGTTGCTCTCCGCCCACGGATCGGCGCGCTTGAAGAGGAACGGCTCCGAGAGCCCGTGGAAATGGCCGTCGAACTTCAGGATTTTCTTGCGCCCGGTCGCGTGGCGCGCGATGCGGATCGCCACCATCGTCACCTCGGTGCCGGTCGAGGCGTAGCGCACGCGCTCGATCGCCGGGACGATCGCGGCCAATGTCGCCGCCAACTGCTCGTGATACGGCGTCTCGGCGGCGGCGATGATGCCCATGTCGAGCCCGTGCTCGATCGCCGCGCGCACGGCGGGATGGTTGTGGCCGATCATCGTCGCGCCGTTCGAGACGTTGTAATCGATATACCGGTTGCCAGCGAGATCGTAGATGTACGCCCCATCGCCCCGCACATGATAGAACGGCTTGCCGAGGTACGGGTGCAGGCGCATCGAGGCCGACACCCCACCGGCGAGGCTGCCGCGCGCGCGGGTGAAAAGCTGGTCGGCGGGTGTGCTGGTGATCATCGGTGGTGTCCTTTCTGTCCAGGATTATGATGAGCGGGCGCGGGGGGTGTGGCGGGCGGTGGGGGCCCCTCCACGCAGCGCCTCCACCCCCTTACGGCCTCCGCTGCTTCCCCTCCTGGTGTTCCGGCAGCGTCGCCCAGACCATCCGCTCCCGCTCCGGCAGGCGCGGCAACTCCTCGCCATCGATCATCGTCAGGGTGTTGACCAACAGTTGGGTGCCCTGGCGCGGCGACATGTGGACGTCGTAGAAAGTGTAGTGTCCTTCTTCGACGCGGAACAGCGCCACATCGGCGACACTGCCGGGCGCGATCGTGCCGAGATCGGGGCGGCGCATCGCGGCGGCGGCGCGACCGGTGGCGCGCTCGATCACGTCCGGCAGCGACATCCCCAGGTTGAGGAACTTCGAGAGGGTCGTCGGCATGTCGAACATCGGCCCTTGCACGGCCAACTGGTGGATGTCGCTGCTGATCACGTCCGGCATGAGGCCGTCGGCGAGCGCCGCCTCGGTCGTGGCGAAGCTGAATGAGCCGGTGCCATGGCCGATGTCGAGGATCAGCCCCTGCTCATGGAGACGCTTGATGTCGGGGCGCACCGGCTCCCCCTCGCGCGCGACCGCGTTGTCGCCCCCGCGAAAGCAGTGGGTCAGGATGTCACCGGGACGTGTGAGCGGCAGGATCTCTTCGAGGCTCGGGCTGCCCCCGCCAAAGTGGATCATCAGCGGCAGTCCGACCCGATCGGCCAACTCGCGGGCGTGTTCGAGCGGGCGGATACCGACCCCCTCCGTGGTCTGCGGATCGATCCGCGCCTTGATCCCGAGGATGATGTCGCGGTTCTGGTCCACGATCGTCGCCGCGAGATCCACATCCCAGTGCTTCGGATTCTGCAACTCCCAACTCGGCGCGACGAGGCCGATCGAGGCGAGGTTGAGCAGGCAGAAGGTGCGGGCGCGGTTCGGCTCCGCGATATAGCGGCGGAAGCCGGGGAAAGTGTATGCCCCGGCGCTGCCGACATCGAGCCAGGTGGTGACGCCGCTGCGCGCGGCCACCGGATCGGCCTCGATTCCCCAGTAGGTGACCCCCCAATAGATATGCGTGTGGAGATCGACCAGGCCGGGGGTGACGTATTGGCCGCTCGCGTCGATCACCCGATCGGCGCGACCGGGATTGATCGACGGCTCGATCGCGGCGATCCGCCCGCCCGCGATGCCGACATCGAGACGACCGACGATCCCGGCCGCCGGGTCGAGCACGTCGCCGCCGCTGATCAGGAGGTCGTAGCGCGGGAGTTGGTGGGTCATGGCGATCCTTTCTTGCGGCCTAGCCGCGCAGCAGCGGCCTGGTCAGGCAGGTCGGCCCGCCGCTGCGGTTGTGCGAAATCTCGTCGCCGATGTAGGTTAGCACCGCGCACCCCGCCGCCCGCAAGCGCCGTGCGGTCTCGACATTCTCGCGCAGGATGAGGCAGCGGCGCGGCCCGAGCGCGAGGACATTGCTGCCCTGGGTCGCGAATTCCTCGTCGGGGGCATCGATCAACTCCCAGCCGCGCGCTGTCAGTTCCTCCACGAAGGGGACCGGCAGCAGCGAGCGGTAGACCACGGCCATTCGCTCATCGAGCGGGCTGATCAGCGACAGCAAATGCAGGCACTCGCTCGGGCCGCGCCAATGCGGCAGCGGAACGGCCACAACGCCCACCCCCTGCTCGCCCAGGATTGCCGCGAGTTGGCGGATCCCCTCGGCGTTCGTGCGATACCCCTGCCCGACGGCGAGGGTGCGCTCGTCGAGCCAGAAGGTGTCGCCCCCTTCGAGCAGGCCGGGGGCCACGATCCGCCCGGCGATCGGGATGTCGAGGTCGTGCAGCGTCGCCTCCAGCAGGGCGACCTCGCGCTCGCGGAGCGGTTTGCCCATCCGGCAGAGGATCGCCCCGGCATCGGTCGTGATCGCGGGATCATATGGGAAGATGCCGTCCTGCAAGGCCTCATCGTCAAGCTCGCCGACGATCACCTCCGCGCCCGCTTCGGCGAGCAGCTGGCGGAAAGCGCCGTGTTCGCGCGCCGCCTGCAGCTGATCCGTCGGTCGGAAGTAGCCGGACGCCTCCCAGGAGGCGCTCGCAGCGGCCGCGATCGGCGGATAGACCAGGACGCGCTGCAAGGGCGCGGTGTTGGTGTGGCCGCCATAGGTCTTGGTGTGGACGGTGGTCATGCGCCCTTCTTCCTCGTTGCTAGGGTCATATGGGGTGTGGTTCAAACTCTTGCGTGGGTGAGCAGGGCGGTGTGGCGGGTGGTCCTGGAGCGGCGGGCGCGGATGCTTCGCGGCGGCTCAGCATGACAATTCCGTACGCTGTGGGTCATTTGCCTTGGATCGGTCATGCTGAGCCGCCGCGAAGCATCCGCGCCCGACCTACTTCCCGTCCCGCAGCACGCGCTTCACCGCCGCCGTCACCAGCGCCGCCTCGCCCGCTTCCAGGCTCTGCGGGTTGAGCGCGATGCCGTCCGCACCGATTGGGGCCACGGCGATGCGCGGGTCCTGGTTGTACAACGCCGTCACGATCTCGTCACGCGAGAGGGCGATCGGCGGGGCGAAACGGACGATCGCGCGCCCGTGCGGCTGCCCGGCCTCGCTCGGGTAGCCGCGCGCGACCGTCACCCCGGGCAACGTCCCGAGCGCGTCGAGCCACCCCTGCACCGTCGCCTCGTAGCCCGCGATGACGTAAGTCTCCTCCTGATCGAGCGACCAGGTGACCGCCGCCAACAGGCCGACCAGTTCCTCTTTCCCCACCTTCATCGGCCGACCGATGCTGTGGTTCGGCGAGCCATTCGCCCGGCAGCCCTCAATCAACTCATGCTTGCCGAGGACCAGACCGCTCGACTGCGGGCCGCGCAGCCCCTTACCGCCACTGAAGATGGCGAGATCCACCCCCACCTCGCGCGTGAAGTGCCAGAGGTTGCTGATCGGCGGGGTCTGCGCCGCCGCGTCCACAAGCACCGGCACGCCGCGCTCGTGCGCGATGGCGACGACCCGTTCGATCGGCAGGGCCCCTGCGGCGAAGTGCGCGCCCGCGAAGTAGAGGACGCAGGCGGTGCGCGGCCCGATCGCCGCCTCCAACTCCCACTCCTGCGTGGACTGCGCCATGCCGATCTCGACCAGCCGCGCCCCGGTCTGGCGCGCGGCGTGGTCGTAGCCGTTGCGGTGCGAGCGATGAACGATCACCTCGTTCTTCAGCCCGTCGGTGTTCGGCAACTGGGCCACGGCGGCGGGATTGGTGCCGGTCATGCAGGCCGCCACCGCGACCACCATGCCGCCCGCCGCCCCGGACGAGACGTAGCAATCCTCGTTGTTGGTCATCGCGGCGAGTCGCGTCCCGACCGCCCGCTGCAACTCCCCCAGATCGACGAATTGGCCGGCCGCCTGCGCCATCGCCGCCACGGCCGATGGCGGCATCAGTGAGCCGCCGAGTCGCGTGAGGGTGGCCGAGGCGTTGATCACCTTGCGGATGCCGAGATCGGCGTAGCTGTTCATGCCTCGATCCTCCAGAGGCGCGGACGGGGTTCCGCGCCGAGTTTCCCGGCCATCCAGGCGTCGAGCCAGTCGTGATCGGTCGCCCCTTCGTGGGTCAGGGTGTAACGCTCGACCGGGCCACCGAGCGAGTCACCGAGCGGCGCGAGCCATTCCGGCCCGCCGAGCGCGCCCGCGTCGCCGATGCTGAGCAGCGTCGTGGCCACGACGTCCGCCGCGTGCGCGGCGGGATCGAAGATGGCGAGCGTTCGCGCGACCGCCCCCTCCTGCTCGGGGTAGGCGCGGAGATAATCGTTGATCTCCTCGATTGGGTAGCCCTCGGTCCGCTGCCGCGCCTCCATCAGCCGGTAGAATTGCAGCCCCGCGATCTCCGCCGCAGCGAAGCCGGGGCGCCGCGCCGCGACGAGCAGCGCCAGATCGTCCCCGCGAATGCCGACACGCGCCTTGTCCACCGCCGGGTGCGCCAGCAGGAACTCCGCGCCGCGCAGACAGTCGGCGACGATCGCCCGATAGATGTAGCGGTCGGGGTCGGCGATGTCCATCGTCAGCAGGCCGGGGTAGGGCGCGGCGAACGGCTGATCGGCCAACCGCTGCCCCCGATGCATCAACTGGAGGACGACGTAGCGGCGGCGGTCGTCGGGGTGCGGCACGTTGTTCACGCTGCCATAGCGCGGCGTCAGATACAGGCCGGGGAACGGCCCCGCGCCGTGCGGCACGCTCAGGTAGCCGAAGAGGCGATACGGGCCGATGCTGGTGATCTTCAGCCCGTAGACCGTCGCGTAGTCGGTGCGCCGCAGGGGCGATAGTTCGAGTTCCGGCGCGGCAGGATAGCGCGCGAGTTCCGCTTCGAGCGTTGACCAGTAGCTGTCGTGGTGCATCTAGCCCCTTCACCCCCAACGGATTCATTCCCTCGTCGTCAGCCGACCGTTGTTTGCGCCCGCTCGTCCGGCCGCGCCGGGCGCAGGTGTTCGGCCAGGAACGCCTGGACCTGCGCCATCTCCCAATACGCGCCCGAGTCGTGTGCGCAGCGCGGGTAGGCGTGGATCGTCTTCGGGCCGGTCAGGGCATTGTAGAAGGCGTAGCCGGTCTCGGGCGGGCAGACATCATCCGCCTCGCCGACGTAGACGAGCATCGGACAGGTGATGCGCGGCGCGAAATTGATCCCGTCGAAGTATTCGAGCGTGGCGCGCATCTGCGGCTCGCTCGCCGGGTGGAGGCGTAGATACTCGTTCATCTCCTCGTAGGGATACGAGTCCGTCAGCGCGGCGGCATCCATGAAGCCGACGAGATAGGGCGCGCCCGCCGCCCCGCAGGTGATCACGTCGGGGCGCAGCGCGGCGGTTGTGATCGTCAGCGCACCGCCCTGGCTGCTGCCGTGGACCCCAACGCGCGCGCGATCGATCTCCGGGCGCGTCAGCACGAAATCGACCGCGCGTGCCGCGTCGACGTAGAACCCCCGGTAGCTGTAGGTGTGCCGGTCGATGATATTGTTGACCAACAGGCCCGGATAGCCGGGGTTGAAGCGGGCGTTCGAGCGCAGCTTGCCGCGCGGCGCGACCCCCACCGCCGCGTAGCCGAGCTTCGCCCATGACTTCGGCAGGGTCGGCTCGGAGATGTAGCCAGGCACGATCAGCAGGCCCGGATAGGGGGGCGGGAGGTATGCGGCCTTCGGGACGCAGTACCATCCGGCGATCCGCAGGCCGTCGAGGCTGTCGTAGCCGATCTCGTAGACGTCCACTTCGGGGGTGGAGCGCAGGGGCAGATGCGTCATGCTCGGGTTCAGCGGGATCGTGGCGGCCTCGGCCAGAGTCGCCTCCCAGAAGGCGTCGAAGTCGGCCGGTCGCGTCGTGCTGGTGCCGTACTCGGCGGCAGGCTTGCGGGCTGCTGGCATCGGGCGGGTCCGCTCCTTTCCTCGCTGTATCTCATCGTAAGGGCGTGCGATCCGACGCCCGGTCGGGGTTGTCGGCGGCGTGGGGGGCAAACGCCAGCGATGGGAGTCAGGCGACCGGGCGTTCACCGGGCGTCCAAGTGGATGCCCCTACGGCACCGTGAGCGGCAGGCGGGCGAGCAGCGCGGGGTGTAGCGCCTCGGCGATCGCGCGCTCGTCGCCCGGACGCATGGTGTGCGTGTTGATGACGATGCTGTTCGGGCGCGCGGTCGGCCCGTTCGGCTCGAAGAGGAAGATGCGCGGGTCGCCTTCCTCCAGCGCGAGGACGAGTTCGTGCGCGTCGAGGCCGGTCTCCCGATCGAAGGTCAGTTCCACACGCGGCGTGATATGCTCCGCGCCGTCGTAGACGCCGGTCGCCGTCACGCCCGGCAGATGGCCGAGACGCTCGATCAAGTACGCCGACTGCGCTTCCCAGCGCGCGTGATCCGCCGCGTGGTCGCGCGCCAGATAGCGTTCCAGCGCGACCATCAGCCCGACGATATCCTCCTTCGCCGCCTTGGCTGCGCGCCCGACGCCGTGATTCGGGCTGCCGTTGGCCGCCGCCGCCGCGATCAGGTCGGCCCGCCCGGCGAGGATGCCCGAACCCTGCGGCCCGTTCAGCCCCTTGCCGCCGCTGAAGGCGACGAGCGCGGCCCCGGCGTCGATGAAGCGACGCAGATTCTCGGCTGGCGGCAGCACGGCGGCGGCGTCCACCAGCACCGGGATACCGTGTCGCCCCGCGATCGCGGCGGTCTCGCGCAGCGACAGCGCGCCGCGCCCGGCCCAGGGCGACATCAGGTAGCAGACCAGGGCGGTTCGCTCGCCGAACGCGCCCTCCAAGTCGCGCGCCGTGGTGCCGTGCGCGTCCCCGATCTCGACCATCTTCGCCCCGGCGGCGCGCACGCTGTGGTCGTAGCCATTGCGATGGGCGCGATGGACGATCGCCTCGTCGCGCAGCCCGGTGGTGTCCGGCAACTGCGCGATCCGCCGCGCGTCCGTCCCCGCGAGGCAGGCGGCGGTGCCGAGCAGCAGGCCCGCCGCCGCACCGCCGGTGACCATCCCGGCCTCCGCGCCGGTCGCGCGGACGATCAGTTCGCTCGCCTTCGCCTGCAACTCCTCCAGCACCACGTAGGTGCCCGCCGCCTCGCGCATCGCGTCGAGTATCTCCGGCGCCATCAGCGTGCCACCGAGCCGCGTGTGCGTGCCGCGCGCGTTGATGATGGTCCGTACACCGAGGCGTTCGTAGATCGAGGCCATAATCACTCCTTGGGTTGCCGCCCCCCGACCCCAATCCTGGGGGCGGGGGGCGTGCTCACCGCAGCAGATACGGATCGAGCGCGTCGCGTAGGCCGTCGCCGATGAAGTTGATCGCGAGCACCGCCAGGGCGATCGCGATGCCGGGCGGGATCCACATCCAGGGCATCGATTCGAGCACCGTCAGCGACTGCGCGTCGGTCAGCATGTTCCCCCAACTCGGGGTCGGCGGCTGCACGCCGAGGCCCAGGAAGCTCAGCCCCGCTTCGAGCAGGATCGCGCTCGCCATCCCGAACGTGGCCGCGACGATCACCGGGGCGAGGGCGTTCGGCAGGATGTGCCGGAAGATCAGGCGGCTGTTCGACGCCCCGATCGTCCGACCGGCCAGAATGAATTCGCGCTCGCGCAGGGTCAGGAAGAGCCCGCGCACGATCCGCGCGATCGGCGGCCAGCCGAGCAGCCCGATCACGAGCATGATGTTGTAGATATTGGGGCCGAGCAGCGAGACGATCGTGATGATTAGGATGAGCGTGGGAAAGGCGAGCACGACGTCGGCCAGGCGCATGATCAGCGAGTCGACCCAGCCGCCGTAGAAACCGGCGAGCGACCCCAGCACGATGCCGATCGCGGCGTAGATCGACACCGCCACCAGGCCGACCGAGAGCGAGACGCGCCCGGCGTAGATCAGGCGACTCATCACGTCGCGCCCGGAGGAGTCGGTGCCGAGCCAGTTGGCGGCGCGCGGCGGCTTGCGATAGGAACTGATGCTGACCCGATACGGATCGTTGCGGGCGAAGACCGGCGCACCGACCGCCAGCACCACCAGCACGAGCATGATCACCGCGCCGATCAGCGCCACCTTATGCCGTCGGAAACGCCCCCACACCCCCGCGCGCCGCCGCAGCGGCGCGACCGCAGCGGCGAGCCCAGCGGCGCGCGAGGCCGGGCCAGGCGGCTTTTGCACCCCCGGGGCGGCGGGGCGGGTCGACTCGGCCATCGTTTGGTCCTTTTCTCTCGCCCGTCGCCCTCTCGATCACGGGCGGGGGAGGCTACCCGTACTTGATCCGGGGGTCGATTACCGCATAGATCACGTCGGCGAGCAAGTTGCTGGAAAGGATCATCCCGGCGGTGATCAGGTTGATCGCCATGATCACCGGATAGTCGCGCCCCTGCACCGAAGTGATCGCCAGCGTGCCCATCCCCGGCCAGGCGAAGATCGCCTCGATCACCACCGTGCCGCCGAGCAGGCGCGGCAGGTTGAGCGCGACCACCGTTACCAGCGGGATCAGGGCGTTGCGCAGGGCGTGACGCCAGATGACGACCCCTTCGCGGAGCCCTTTCGCCCGCGCTGTGGTGACATAATCCTGCCTGATCACTTCGAGCATACTGGAACGGGTATAGCGGATAAGCGGCGCGGCCTCCGCCAGGCCGAGGACGACCGCCGGGAGGATCAGATGCCGTAGCGAGTCGAGCGGCGAATTCGCGCCGCCGACCGTATTCATTCCCGAGGATGGCACCCAGTCGAGCTTGAGCGAGAAGACGTAGATCATGGCGAGCGAGAGGAAGAACGAGGGGATCGAGATCGCCGCGAAGCCGGAGACCGTGGAGAAATAATCGAGGAAGGAATACTGCTTGATCGCGGAGAGGATCCCGAGCGGGATGGCGATGACCAGCGCGATGATCAGCGCGCTCCCCATCAGCTTCAGCGTCGGCCAGAGGCGCGCGGCGATGGTCTGATTGATCGGCTGGCGATCCCGATAGGAGAAGCCGAGGTTGCCGCGCAATGTCTCCTTCAGCCAGAGTCCATACCGGACGGGGATCGGCTTGTCGAGCCCGAGCGCCGCCTTCTGCTGCTCCACCCAGCCCGGACCGAGCGCGGCGGCCGCCTCCGGGTTGATCAGCGCGGTCACCGGATCGCCGGGCGCGAAGCTGATGATCGCGTAGGTCACCATCGTGATGCCGATCAGAACGGGGATACTCACGAGCAATCGGCGCAGGAGGTACTGGGTCATCGCTCGCTCCGCACGGAGTCGTCAGTCGGGAGTCGTCGGTCGTCAGTGGCTGCGCGGTGGCGATCCAGCATTGCGTCGTAGGGCGGGCCTCCACTGACGACTGACGACTCTCGACCGACGACTATTTCGTCACCGTCCACTCCTCGGCGTTCCAGACGAGGTGCGTGGCGTAGCTCGGCGGCTTGAAACCGACGAGACGCTTGTTGTAGGCGTGGATCGAGTTCGGCGACCAGAGATAGATCCAGGGCACTTCCTCGTTGAGGAGCTTCGCCAGATTGGTGTAGATCGTCTTGCGCTGCGCCTTGTCGGTCGTCCCGCGCCCTTGCTTGAAGAGCTCGTCCACCTGCGGGTTGGTATAGTGGCCGTAGTTCGCGCCAGCCGGGGTGAAACTCACCGTCTCGAAATACTTGGCCGAGACGTTCGGGTCCTGCCGGAAGACCCCGCCGCCGACGAGGGCGATGTCGAAGTCGCCCGCCGCCTGCGGGGTCGCCCCGGTGACGACGCGCTTGGTGTACTCGGGGCCATCGGTGACGAAGAGTTCGAGGGCGATGCCCGCATCCTTGAACTGCTGCTGGAGGATCGGCACGAGCGCGTCGTTGATCTTGTCGCCGGGGGTGTACATCAGGAGCACCTTCTGGGTGGCGCTCCAATTCGCCTCCTTGAGGAGCTGCTTCGCCTTGTTGACGTCGTACTTGTAGGGGGTGAGGCCCTCGGGCGTCCCCATCCACTCCGGCCCGATGATCGTGGAGTTCACGACCGTCGCCTCGCCCTTGAGGATCTCCTTGACGATCGCCTCGCGGTCGATGGCGTACATCATCGCCTGGCGCGCCTTCTTGTCCTTGAAGAAGGGGCGATCCATGTTCAGCGCGAGGAACGAGACGCTGGGGGCCGGGGTGGCGGTCACCGTGAGCGTGGGGATCTTGCGCAGGCGCTCGGCCTCGGTGACCGGCACGACCATCAGGTCGAGTTCGCCCTTCTCCAGTTGCGCGAGGCCGACATCCTGCTGCGTGAGCACCTTGCAGAAGATCTTGTCCAGCTTGACCTTGGCCCCGCCCGTGTAGCTGTCGTTGCGCTTCAGTTCCAGGTACTGATCCGCCTTCCATTCCGTGAAGGCGAAGGCCCCGGCCGACGGTGTCGGGGCGAAGGCGAAGGCCGCTTTCGCCATCTGATCGGGCGGCGTGTCCTTCAAGATGTGCGACGGGAGGATGCAGAGGCCGGCGAAGTCGGAGATCGTCTGCGTCCAGACCGCATCCGGCGCGGACAGCGTCATCTTGATCGTGTAGTCGTCGGGCGTCTCCAGCCCCGTGATCTTCTCGGCCTTCTGCACCGCGTAATCCGCCGCCCCATCGATGATGCTCAGGCGGGAACTCCAATAGCTGCCGCTGCGCTTGTCAATGGCGCGCTCGAAGGTGAAGACGACATCCTTGGCCGTCAGCGGCTTGCCGTCGCTGAACACCAGGCCCTTCTTGAGCGTGAAGGTCCAGACCTTCGCATCCGCCGAGGCCTCGACCTTCTCGGCGAGATCGGGGATCGGCTCGAGCTTGTCGTTCATCCGCATCAGCGCGCCGAAGATCTGCCGCTCGACCCCCTGCTCGATCCCCGCCGTGGAGAAGAGCGGGTGGATGGATGCGGGTTTCGTCCAGTAGATGCTGACCTGCCCGCCCGTCGCGCCACCGGCCACCGGTGCCGCGCTCGGTGCGGCGGAGGCCGCCGCAGACGGGGCCGCCGATGCCGCCGCCGAGGGGGCTGCCGAAGGGGCTGCCGAGGGAGCGACGGACGGTCTCGCCGAGGCTGCAGGCGCGGTCGAGGGCGCGGCGCTCGGGGCGCTCGCCGGGACGACCGTCGCCGTGGGCGTGGTGGCGCCACAGGCGGCGAGCAGCGCCGCCCCCGCCCCCGCCGCCGCGAAGCGCAGGAGGTCGCGCCGCTGCACGCCGGTGGCGGGCCGTGGCGTGTTGGTGCCGTCGAGATGCTGGTGTTGTTCGCTCATGCACGCTCCCATTCTTGCACTGTCCCAATCCCCGCTGGTTCCCCTTGACCGCGATGCCGAAAACCCTCCGACACGAACCGCGCGCTGTGCCACGGGTTCACGTCGGAGATGATCGAGGCGTTGGCGGCCGACGCCGGTAGGCGCAGGAGGCCGCCGATTGCTGCTGGCGCGTCGCGTACCCCGATATGGCCTGATATGTTGGGAGATAACTGCGGTTCATCATACGAAGCGGGGGCGACAATGTCAACCGTGCGCGAACACGGTCAGTTTGTGCCTGCCGCGCCCAACGTGAACGAAGGCCGCTCGCCCACGACTCCCTGCGCTATACTCGCGCCAGTATTTCGGCGCACCACCCGGCGCATTATGACGAGGCACCCATGACCATCACGCTGCCCGACCGCGAACTCCTGTTGCGCTCCGTCGATGGCGGCTGGACCTGCGAGCAATGGGAACAGTTGCCCGACGACGGCCACCGCTACGAGGTGCTCGATTGCGTGCTGTACATGTCGACCGCGCCCAGCCCGCGACATCAACGCATCAGTCTCAACATTACGCTGGAACTCGCAAGGCAGATTGACGACCCCGGCCTTGGGCTGACCTTCTATGCGCCGATCGGCGTCGTGATGCCGTCCGCCGATCCGGTGCAGCCGGACATCGTCGTGGTGCTGGCGGCGCAGGACGACATCATCACCGACCGCCGTATCGTCGGCGTCCCCGCGCTGCTGGTGGAAATCCTCTCGCCCTCGAATGCCGCCTACGGCCTGACGGTCAAGGCCGAGGTGTACGCGCGGGCCGGTGTACCCGAGTACTGGATCGTGCGCCCCGCCGAGCGCGATCTCCTCCTGCACTCGCGGCCCGAACCCGCCACCGGGCGCTACCTCCAGGTGGATCACATCGCGCCGGACGGCGAGGTGCATTCCCCGACGCTGCCCTTCCGCGCCCCGCTCGCGCCCTTCTTCGCCGACACCCTCGGTCCTCGCGGGTAGCGGTCCTCACAAATGGTCGCGGGCGGCGGGGCATATCCCCCGCCGCCCGCGCTTGTGTCTGCCGCCCGGCGCGCTACGCCGCCGTGAAGCGGATCGGCAGATGCTTGATCCCGGTGAGAAAGGTGGAGCGCAGTCGCTCGACCTCGCCCGCAAGCGCGATGTCGGTCAGCCGCGCCAGCACGGACTCGAAGAGTACGCGAATTTCCAGCCGCGCCAGCCCCGTCCCGAGGCAGAAATGCTCGCCGAGACCGAAGGCCAGATGCTCGTTCGGCGTCCGACCGACGTCGAAGCGGTAGGGGTCGGCGAAGACCGCCTCGTCGCGGTTCGCCGAGGGATACCACATCAGCACCCGCTCCCCTTCCCGGATCAGTTGCCCACCAAGTTCCACGTCGCGCGTCGCCGTGCGCGCCATGTGCGCGATCGGCGAGGTCCAGCGCAGGATCTCCTCGACCGCCTTCGGCATCAGGGCCGGCTCGGCGCGCAGGCGTTCGAGTTCGCCGGGATTTTCCAGCAGGGCCAGCAGGCCGCCCGAGATCGCGTTGCGGGTCGTCTCGTTGCCGGCCAGCACCAGCAGATGGCAGAAGAAGAGGATCTCCGGCTCGGTCAGCGCCTCGCCATCGATCTCCGCGCCGATCAGCAGCGTCACGAGGTCGTCGCGGCCCTCGCGTCGCCGCTCCGCGATCTGCCGCGCGAAGTAGGCGAACATCTCCTGCTGCCCGTGTCGCGCCGTCTCGCGCTGGCCGCGCCCCTCCGTCTGGTATTCGGGATCGCCGGGACCGAGGACCTGGTTGGTGAGCGCGAAGAGGCGCGGCCAGTCCTCGGGCGGCGCACCGAGCATCGTGCAGATCACCGCGAGCGGGAGTTGCGCCGCGACCTCGGTCACGAAGTCGCACGCGCCCTGCGCCGCGACCGCGTCAAGGATGCGGCGCGTCGTCTCGCGGATGCCCGGCTCCAGCAGGGCGACCATGCGCGGGGTGAAGCCCTTGTTGACCAAGCGCCGCATGCGAACGTGGCGGGGCGGGTCGGTCGTGATCAGCATGATGTTCGCGCCGCTCTCCTCGGGCGGGGTATTCGGGTCGGTCGCCATGGTGATGCCGCGCGAGGAGATGAAGGTCGCCGGGTCGCGCGAAACCGTGAGGACATCGGCGTGCGTGGTGACCGACCAGAAGCCCGGAAACCAGGCCGCGCCGGGGTTCCAGGAGACCGGGGCCTCCGCGCGCAGCCGTCGCCACGCGTCGTGCGCCCGGTTCTGCGTGTAGAGGTCGGCGTCCGTGAGATCGATCCCCGGTAGCGAGCGAGGGGCGGTCGTGGACATCGGGACACCTCGTTTCACTTGTCGCCGTGCGACTTAAGCGTGTGGCCGGAGCGGGGTCGCCTGCGCCGCTGCTTCGCGCAGGACGATCGCCTGGCGGGGGCAGCGTCGCGCCGCGTGTTCGACCCCGGCGCGCAGTTCCTCGCCGGGGTGTTCGAGGATCACCCGGCTCTGCCCCTCGTCGTCGAGCGCGAAGACCTCGGGGGCCAGCTCGACGCAGTGTGCGTGACCCTCGCACCGCTCCGGATCGACGATGACGCGCACCGCTGCACCTCCAACATGTCTGCGGATCGCCAGCGCCCGCCCGCCCGCCTCGCGGATCGCGTCCGCGGTCGCGCCAAGTGACAGGATTCCATCGTAGCACACCGGTCAACCCGCCTCGTCGCGGTGCCGGGGTGGACAGAGGCGAAGTTCGAGTATCGAGGCGGCGGATACGTGCGGCTTCGACCGCGTGGTGATGCCCGGTTGCACCACGCGGAGCAGGGGCGGGCAGCCGTCGCGTATCATTGCACCGGCGAATGATCCTGATGGACGGGAGAGGGAGGGCGCGTGACCACAGAGCCGAACCGCGATCGGGCGGTCTTCCTACGGAGTTTCGTGCGCGACTGGCGCACGATCGGCTCGGTGACGCCCAGTTCGCGCTTCCTGGTCAGCGCGATGCTCGATCGGGTCGATTTCGGTCGGGCGCGGCGCATCGTGGAGTACGGGCCAGGCACCGGGGTCTTCACGACCGAGATCCTGCGGCGGCTCGCTCCCGAAGGGCAATTGCTGGCGCTCGACACCGAGGACCACTTCATCGCGGTGTTGCAAACACGCCTGCCCGATCCCCGCCTGCTCGCCGTGCGCGGTTCGGCGGCCCACATCGAGCGCCATGTGGCGGCGCTCGGCTGGCCCGGTGCGGATGTGATCATCTCTGGGATCCCCTACACCGCGATGCCGCACGAGCTGCGCGACGCCATCCTCCACTCCTCGGCGCGCGCGCTGGCCCCCGGCGGCGTCTTCAACGCCTACCAGTACTCGCCCTATATCCTACCGTTGCTCCGGCGTACCTATCGCACTGTCGAGACGCGGTGGGTGCCGCTGAACGTGCCGCCCGCCTTCTTCTTCCTCTGCCGACCGTAGCGCGCATCTATCAGACACGTCAATAACAGCGCGCCCGTCAGACGACGGGCGCGCTTGCCGCTGCACATGAAAATTTGTTGGGTGCCGAGTCTATAGTACCGCGAGGCGTGGGCGAACTGGCCGACCTCTCAATTACGTGAGCGCAGTCGGTCCATCGCCTCGCCGACCGGCCCCTCGGCGACGGCCTCCCAGAACCCGAAGTTCTCCAGCAAGGCGATGGCGAAATAGGTGGCCCCGAGCGCGGTGAGGACCGCGCTCGGGCTGATCGTCACGGTGGCGAACACCAGCGCCGCGACGATCAGCAGGCGTATCGGGCGGGGGAAGGGCCGCAGGAGCAGCGGGATCTTCGGGAAACGGAAGTGGCTGACCATCAGTATTGCCAGGGTGATCGTGAGCATGGCGACGGCCTGTGGCGACCAGAAGTTGGGGTAGAAGAGGAACGCCGCGACCGTCATCCCGCCCATCGTGATCGGCAATCCCTGGAAGAACGGCCCCTTCTCGGCGGCGGCGAAGCGGGCGAGCCGCCAGGCCCCGCAGACGACATAGCTCCCGGCGACGAACCAGCCGATGACCGGCCAGGCGTGCATGAAGCCCGCGTAGACGATCAGGGCCGGGGCGACGCCGAAGGAGATGATGTCGGCCAGCGAGTCGAGCGCCTCGCCGAACGGGTCGTGGACGTGGAACTTGCGCGCCAGCACCCCATCGAGGACATCGAGGATCCCGGCGAGGAAAATCATGAACGGGGCGATCAGGAAATGCCGGTCCATCGCCAGCATGATCGCCGCCACGCCGCAGAGCAGATTCCCGAACGTAATCACATTCGGGAGCTGCTGGCAGCCTTGCCGTACTTTCCCCTTCAACAATCCCCCCAACCCATATGAAAAAGCCAGGACGCGACGCCTGTTGCTCAGCGAGTCTCGGTGGTTGGCACGGCGAGGTAGCGCGCGATCGGCGTGATCCCGGCGCGCACCCGATCCCCTTTCGCGACCAGCACGCGCGCGTGCCCGAGCGGCACGATCACGTCGGTGCGCGAGCCGAACTTGATCATCCCAACTTTCTGCCCGGCGCGCAGACGCGCGCCCGGTTCGACCCAGCGGCGGATCCGCCGCGCCAGCAGCCCGGCGACCTGCACCACGACCAACGGGCCGCGCGCACCCTCGATCGCGAGCAATTGTCGCTCGTTCAACTCGGAGCCAACCCGGTCCATCGCCGCCGCGTACCCACCATCGATGTGCCGGGTCTTGCGCAATGTCCCGGCCACCGGGCTGCGATTCACATGGACGTCGAAGAGGGAGAGGAAGGTGACGATGCGCAACGCCCGCCCGCCGAGGAACCAGGGTTCTTCCACCTCGTCCACCTCGAGGACGAAACCGTCCGCCGCCGCATAGATGCAGGCGGCATCGAGCGGCGTGGCCCGCCTGGGGTCGCGGAAGAAGGCCGTGATTGCCCCCGCCAGGAGCAGTGGCGGCAAGGCGAGTCGTCGGTCGAGCGCCGCCAATGGCACCGCCAGCAGCGCCGCCCCGACGATGAACGGCCAGCCCTCACGTAGTGCGCCATGTGTCGGAGTGTCGTCATCGGCGGGCTGAACGTCCGCGCGCTCGATCGCACTCGCGCTACCGCTCGCGCGTGTTGTCAAACCGCTCCCCTTTTCCCGGCTCGCCAGCACGCACGGTGATATGGTGATCCGCTTGGTGCGTGCCCCCCTGGCAATGTGACGAGAAGTATGCCACAGCGCACAGGGTTTGTCTGCCGCACGAGGAGAACCGTAGGTACCGGGACATTTGCACGTTTAAAGCGGGGCCAAGACGTGGGGCGGGTGCCGTGGGCTTTGCCAGCATCCTGAGGGCCTTCGGACATACCTGTGCGACCTCAAACGGTGAGGAGCAACCGCCCGATCGCCGCCTCGTCGTAGCCCAACTCGGCCAGCACCGCGCGCGTATGCTCCCCCAGCGCCGGGATCGCCCCCATCGTCGCGGGCGCACCGGCCAGATTGTGCGGCGGCAGCAGCGCGCGTAGCGGCCCGACCGGGCTGTCCACCGTGGTCCAGCGCCCGCGCGCGGCGAGTTGGGGGTGCTCGGTCACGCCGGGCACATCGTTGACCCGCCCATTGGGGATGTCGGCGGCGTCGAGCGCGGCGATCACCTCGGCGGTGGGCCGCGCGGCGAAGCGCGCCTCGATCAGGGTTTCCAGCGCGGCGCGATTGTGGAGGCGTGCAGGGTTGCTGGCGAAGCGGGGGTCGTCGGCGAGCGCGGGATCGTCGCACGGCCCGGCACAGAAGCGCCGCCACTGCCCCTCGTTCTGGATGGCGAAGTTGACCGACCCATCGGCGCAGGCGTAGACGCCATAGGGCACGATCAGGTTGTGGCGCAGCCCCGCGCGCTCCACGACTTCCCCGGTACCGAGCCAATGGTAGATCGCGGGCGTCAGCCACTCGGCCAGGCATTCGAGCATCGAGATGTCGATCCGCTCGCCCCGCCCCGTGCGTGCCCGACCGAGCAGCGCCGCCAGGATCGCCCCGTAGGCGTACAGCCCCGCGCCGACATCCGCCACCGACACGCCCACCTTCGCCATCGCCTCCGGCACGCCCGTCACGCTGAGTACGCCGGCCTCGCCTTGCAAGAGGAGGTCGTACGCCTTCTTGTCGCGATAGGGGCCATTCGGCCCGTAGCCCGAGATCCCGCACCAGATCAGTCCCGGATTCCGCGCGGCCAGCGCCTCGTAGCCGCAGCCCAGTCGTTCGACCGCGCCCGGCCCCAGGTTATGCACGAACACATCGGCGCGATCGAGCAATCGCTCCAACGCCTCGCGCCCCGTTCCGCGCTTCAGGTCGAGCACGACGCTCCGCTTGCCCCGGTTCAGCCACGCGAAATGCCCCGAGAGCCCGTTCAGATCGCCGTCATACCCGCGCGCGAAGTCGCCGCCCCCCGGTCGCTCGACTTTGACCACCTCCGCCCCGAGATCCGCCAACTGCCGCGAACAGGTCGGTGCCGCCACCGCCTGCTCCAGCGCCACGACCCGTATCCCGGCCAAGGGGAGAGGTCGAGTGCCGGGTGATGAGTGCCGAGGGCCGAGTGGTGGCGCGGGGGGCGTCCCGGCCACCTTCCGACTCTCCTCCGCGCCGTAGCTATCACCCACGTCCTCCGCCCCCATTCTCACTTGGCCCTCGGCGCTCACCTCTCGGCACTCATCCCTCATCCCTCGGCCCTCGGCACTCGTTCAGTACGATTTCGGCATCCCGAGTACATGTGTCGCCACGTACGCCAGGACCAGATTATTGTTGATCGGCGCGACCTGATACAGACGTGTCTCGCGGAATTTGCGCTCCACGTCGTAGACATCGAGGAAGCCATTGCCCCCGTGCGTATCCAGGCAGGTGTTGGCGGCGGCCCAGCTCGCCTCGGAGGCGAGCAGCTTCACCATGTTCGCCTCCGCGCCGCACGACTGACCGTTGTCGAAGAGCCAGGCCGCCTTGTAGCGCAGCAGATCGGCGGCGCTGATCTGCGCGTGGGCGCGGGCGAGCGGGAATTGCACCCCCTGATTCTGGCCGATCGGTCGTCCGAAGACCTCGCGCTCGCTCGCATAACGCGCCGCGCGCTCCACGAACCACTTCCCATCGCCGATGCACTCGGCGGCGAGCAGGATGCGCTCGGCGTTCCAGCCGTCGATCACGTAGCGGAAGCCCAGCCCCTCCTCGCCGATCAGCCCGTCGGCGGGGATGCGTAGGCCGACGTACTCGACCTGATAGGTTTCGTAATTGAACATCGTCCGCGTCCGTGTCGCCACCAGCGTCCCGGCCCGCCGCGCCTCGCGCAGATCGACCAGGAAGATGCTCAACCCGCGCGTGCGGTCGCCGCCCTGCCCTTTCGGCGTCGTGCGGGCCAGCAGCAGCAGCAAGTCCGATTGCTCAACGCGACTCGTCCAGCTCTTCTTGCCATGAACCACGTACTCATCGCCCTCGCGCGTCGCGAGTGTGTCGATATTCGTCGTGTCCGACCCCGCCGCCTCTTCGGTGACCGAGAACGCCTGCAAACGCAGCGCCCCCGAGGCGATTTGCGGCAGCCAGCGCCGTTTCTGCTCCGCGCTGCCGTGCCGCACCAGCGCGCCCATGATGTACATCTGCGCGTGGCAGGCCGACGAACTGCCGCCCGAGCGATTGATCTCTTCCAGCACCAGGCTCGCCTCGGTCACGCCCAGCCCCAGCCCGCCATATTCCTGCGGGATCAGCGCCGACAAATAGCCCGCCCCGGTCAGCGCCCGCACGAACTCCTCGGGATACTGCCGCTCCCACTCGACCCGTCGCCAATACTCGTCCGGGAAGCGCGTGCAGAGCGCGCGCACCTCCTCGCGCAGCGTCTCCTGGGCCGGGGTAAGCGCAAAGTCCATCGCGGTTCCTTTCGTGGGGTGGTGATGAGATGTTGGTTATGGGGTGCCGTTGATGAGAGGGGCCGTTGGCAGAGCCCTGCGGGGCCTCAGTCCAACGGCCTCCCACGCCCGCGCGCGCCGGACCTGACCCACCGCCCCACCCCAACCGCCCGCGCCTCATCCCGCGCCTCACCCCACCATGATCCCCCGCACCACGGCCGACACCTCGCCCCACCGCTCGACCTCGCGCGCCGCCACGATCGCTCGCTCGGCCAGCGCCTCGCCGTAGCCCGGCGTCACCAGCGCGCGGAACTTGGTCTCCAATACCTCCGGCGCGACCGGATGCTCCGGGTTGCCGCGTGGGAAGTCCGCGCCCCCTTCCAGCGTCGTGCCATCGGCCAGCGTCAGCGTCAGGCGCGCGGGCCAACGTTGCGGGTACATGGCGGTCAGTTCCGGCGTGGCCTCCACTGTCGTGCGCGCCAGCAGCGCGGCGACGCGCGGCTCGACGGTGCCGTCGGGGCCGAAGCGCTCCGGGCTGAACTGCGCCAACCCGACGCGCCCCTCGGTCAGCGCGACCGCCACGCAGTAGGCGATGCTGAACTTGCCCTGATAGGGCGTGCGCGGGTTCGGCTCGCGCACGATCTCGTGGCCCGGCCCGTAGAGCGCGATGTGTATGCCCGTCACCGCGCGCGCCGCCTCGCCATCGGACCAGTCGCGCCGCGCGCGGAAGTCGAGCGCGGTGTCGATCGCCGTGTGCGTGTGGCCGCAGCAGGAGTGGAGTTTGTAGCAATTCTCGCCGATCTTCCAGCGCGTCCCCAGCCCGTCGGTGATCCGGCTGAGGTCCGGGTCGGTACTCATCGCGCGACAGAAGCCGCGCGCCCCTTCGAGGATCGCCCCGGCCCCGGTGAAACCCTCGCGCGCCAGGTCGGCGGCCAACACGCCATTGAAGGCCGCCTTGCCTGGGTGGAGATGCTTGCTCATCGTCCCGTCGCTGTTGAACTCCCACAGCCCCGCCGCCTGCGTCCCGGCGCTGCCGAGGGCGTCGCGCATCCGCTCGGCGTCGAGGCCGAGGAGGGTCCCCGCCGCGACCGCCGCCCCGAAAGTCGCGGCGGTGCCGGTCGGGTGCCAGTAGCGATAGTGGCTGGGATTGACCGCCTCGCCGACGCGCAAGCCCGCCTCGTAGCCGAGGACCAGCGCCAGGAGGAACGCGCGCCCATCGGCCCCCTCGCGCTCGGCGACCGCCAGCGCCGCCGACGCGATCGGCGCGGCCCCGTGAATCGTCGAACCCTTGTGTATGTCGTCGAACTCCAGGATGTGCGAGGCGACGCCATTCGCCAGCGCCGCGCCTGCCGCCGACGCTCGCCCTGCCGGGAAGACCGTCGCCTCTTCGGCGCTGCCGAGTCCGCGCACGACCGCGCGCGCCATTCGCGCCGGTTCCTCGCGCGCTCCCGCCAGCGCCGAGCCGAGCCAGTCGAGCAGGGCCAGTTTGGCGGCGGCGATCACTTGTGGCGGCACGTCCTCGTAGCGCGTCTGCGCGACGAACTCGGCTAGGGCCTGCGTCGCGTCGGGCGTCGGAGGCGCAGCAAGCAAGGTGCCCTGTGTCGTCATCGTTCCCCTCCTCGTCAGTGCCAGCGGGTGTGAGCGCCGACGCGATCACACGAATCGAGCAAGGCCGTATGCGCCATGCCGAGCCGCGCGCGAACCCGCCGAAGCGTGGTATGCCAACGGCGATGCCGACGTGTCCGCGCGAACGGGCCGTGGAGCATTACGGGCGCTGCTCAGCGAAGACCTCGCGCCGTCGCGCCATTATCGCCCCTCCCGGTCGGGTCCCGGCGACCCGTCGTCCACGCGCGGCTTGCGGCCTGGGACGATCTGCCGAACCTGCCCCGCTGGCACCGCGACCGGGGCGTCGTCCTGCTGCGACGGGAGTCCCTTCGCCTGGTCGATCTCGCGAACCGAGCGCACCGCCGCGAGGGTGTCGGATGGGGCGATGGTCCCCTTGTCCTCGTCGTAGAGGTCGTACCAGGGGTAGCCATGTTGCGTGTAGCTGCGCGCGTCGATCGGCGATGGCGGCGGGGCCTCGCCGGTGATCGCCCGGTACAGGGCGCTGTTGACGATGTGGATGAAGAGTTCCCCGCTGTTGCCCTCGTCCCAGGTCGCGAGGCCGTGCGGGTCGGGGTGGATCGACTGGCACATCTTGCCGCCCGCCGCCAGGCCCATGCTGGCGGCGGGCGGGGATGCCAGCGCGAAGAGCGTTTTGCCGACCCCGCCCTCCAGCGCCATCCGCGAGCGCAGGGGCAACTCCGGCTGTTCGTCCGGGAAGCGACCGGGCTTCGCGTCGAAGACGACGAACTGGAGGCCCCCGAATACTTCCTCGCCGGTCACCTGGCCCTCGACCGTGTAGCCCTGCCCCAACGGCATCGCCACGAACTGCCGGATGGTGCCGTCTCCCCCATTGATCCCGTCGAGCCAGGGCTGCTGGGGGCAGACGAGGTAGTCTTGTGGCTGATCACGCAGCGTGCGCTCCCAGCGTTTGCCCGTTAGCGCATTAACGCGCCCGACGCCGACCTTCGCCGCCGCTGGGTGCCAGCCATCGCCGAGGAAGTTGAGCCACAACGCCTCGCGCTGATACATCGGGATGAAGACGCCGCCATGTTCGCGCCAGGTCGGCGGCACCCGGTCGCCGTAATCCTCCACCCGTCGCACCGGGAACTGTCCCAGGCTCGGCGGCAGTGGATAGGTTCCGCCATCGTCCGGCAGGCGCAACGTCCGCTGGAAGCTGACCGTGAAATGTGTCCCGATCCGTACCGCCGTCTCCTCGACTGTCACTTCGAGCATGGCGCAACCCCCTCCCGCGAGCGAACACTCGCGGGCATCATAGCACGCACATCGCGGACCGAGGCGGGCGGTCAGGAGGGAGGTGAGTTGGGCGTCGTGTCGGCTTGCCGCGCGATGAACTGGATCTGGCGTCCGACGTAGGCGAAGGCGGGCGGTGCCTGCGCGGCGATGGCGAGTTCGGTCGCGAGCAGTTCCTCGTAGCCGACGCCGGGCGAGGCGTCGGCTACGAGACGCACCCCGTGCAGCGACGCGACGCGCAACCCCGCGTCGGCGAGCCAGCCCCGGATGGCATCGGGATCGTTGAGGCGGCGTGTGCCACCGGTCATCGTCTCGACCACGGCGCGGCGATCGAGCGCGGCGCGGATCGCCGCCTGATCGCCGGTCGCCGTGGCGCGGAGGAGTTCGCTCCAGCGATTGAGCGTCAGCAGCGACAACGTCCCGCCCGGTCGTAACGCCGCCGCGAGCGCGCGGATCGCGGCGGCGGGGTCGGCGACGAATTCGAGGACGTTGTGGCAGAGGATCGCGTCGTAGCGGGCAGCCCCACCCAGGGTGGGCAGGTCGTCGAGGCCGCCTTGAGCGAAGACGACCCGCCCGCCCAGCGTCGGTGCGAGGCGACCGACGCGTTCCCGCGCCCGATCGAGCATGGCCGGGGCCGGATCGACCGCGTGGACGCGGTATCCCGCCCCGAGTAGCCGGGCGGTCGCGTGGCCGGGGCCGCACCCGGCATCGAGAACGAGCGGCGGCGCGGCGCTGTCGCCGCGTGCGGGGAGGGAGCCGCGGGCGTTGCGCCAGGCCAACTCGTCGCGCAACCGTCCGAGCGGTGTGTCGAGATAGGCCCCGTACCGCGCGCTCGCGGCATCCCACTGCGCGGCGGTCGGCGGGGCCAAGGGGTCGCCCACTGGCGAGGTCACCGGGCTTCGCGATCGAATGCGCCGCTCCTGCCGCCGCTCTTGTGGAGCAGGCGCACGTCCTCGATGATCATCCCCCGATCGACCGCCTTGACCATGTCGTAGATCGTCAGCGCCGCAACGCTCACCGCCGTCAGCGCCTCCATCTCGACGCCGGTCTGGCCGCGCGTCTCCACACGGGCGGTGATCTCGACGCTGCGACCGTCCTCCCCGAAGTCGAACGCGCAGGTGATCGCGGTCAGGAGCAAGGGATGGCACATCGGGATCAACTCGTGCGCCCGCTTCGCCGCCATAATCGCCGCAACCTGCGCCACCCCGAGGACATCCCCTTTGGCGGCGCGACCCTCGCGGACAAGCGCCAGCGTCGCCGCTTCCATCCGCACCGTCCCACCCGCCACGGCGATCCGGTGCGTCGCCTCCTTGTCGCCGACATCCACCATGCGCGCGCGGCCACGGGAGTCGAAATGGGTCAATTCAGTCATGAAAGCTCCATAGTCGAAGGTCGAAGGTCGAAAGGTGCAGCACGCGGCATAATCGCCCACCACGTCGAGGCCACGCGAACGTATACCACCGATATTCGACCTTCAGACCTTCAGCCCCACGACCTCGCGCAATGCCCCGAAGAACCGTTCGTTCTCCTCGTCCGTCCCGAAGGAGATGCGGATGTGATCCGGCAGGCCCCAGCCGCCGATCGGGTTGACCGCCACGCCGCGCGCGAGCAGGGCGGCGGCGATAACCTTATCGTCGCCGCCGACCTCCACCGCCATGAAGTTGGTGGCGCTGGGGATCGGTCGGAGTCCGAGCGCGGTCAACTCCTCCGTGAAGCGGGCGCGACTGATCGCCGCGTGGGCACGGACGCGCGCCACATGCTCGTGGTCTGTCAGCGCGGCGGGCGCGGCGGCCTGCGCCAGGGCATTCACGTTGAAGACGGTGCGGGCGCGGTCGAGATAGCCGATCACGTCCGGCGCACCGAACGCGTAGCCGAGGCGCAACCCGGCGAGGCCGTAAATCTTGGCGAACGTGCGGAGGACGATCAGGTTCGGGCGACTGCGCCGCACCTCGGCCAGCAGATCGGGCGCTTCCGGGCGCTCATCGAACTCGATGTACGCCTCGTCCGCGACGATCAGCACATCGTCGGGCACCCGGTCCAGGAAGCGCGCGACCTCTGCCGCGCCCACCGTGGTGCCGGTGGGATTATTGGGGTTGCAGAGGAAGATCAGCCGCGTGCGCTCGGTAATCGCGTCAGCCATCGCGTCGAGATCGTGCGCGTAGTCGCGCAACGGCACGCGGAGCGGTTGCCCGCCTATCGCGAACGTGCGCAGGCCATAGCTGACGAACGAGCCATCCGCCATCACCGCCTCATCCCCCTCGCGGAGGAAGCCGAGGCAGAGCATGAAGATCATCTCGTCGGAGCCGTTGGTGCAGAGGATCTGGCCGGGGGCGATGTCGAAGTGCGCGCCGAGCGTGTGGCGCAGCGGCCAGGAGCCGGGATCGGAGTAGCGATTCACCGTATGGAGTACGGCGCGCATCGCCTCGACCGCCTTGGGGGAAGGGCCGAGCGGGTTCTCGTTCGCGTTGAGTCGGGCGAGCGGTTCCTCCGCCTCGCCAGCCGCTTCCTGCCGGCGATAGAGCGGTAGGTTGAGCAGATACTCCTTGAAGTGCATCGACATCCATCCGTCCTTTCGCGCGCCTCGCGCGCCGCACCCATCAACTCGGGGGGCGAGTGTCGCACCCGCCACCAGCGGGCGCAACCGTCGGGAAGGAGGGGGACTGTCGAATTCGGCAGGCGGTGGTAGCAGACGCTCCCCGTCCAAGGGGACGGAAGGCCCGTCGTCCCGTCGTCCCGTCACGGCGGGAGCATCTGGCGGGAGCCACCAGTTGCGGTGGTCCAGAGACATCCGCCCTTCACGGGTGCGAGCGCAGCGGGGCCTCAACCGCCTGCCACACCCTCCCAGCCGCGTGGAAGTTCGCGACGGCACCCGCAGAGGCTCATCCGGTGACGAGGGTGCGGCTACAGGTTAAGCACCACGTTTCACAATTGCGTGTCAGGGTGTCCAGGACCATCCCACCCTCCCTTTTAGGGGAGGGTCGCCGCCACAGCGGCAAGGGCAGAGCGGAGCGGGGCCGGGGAGGGGTCGATCCCCGCCCCGCAACCTGACACGCATCTGCGGAACGGGGCGCTACGACTCTTCTTGTTGGGCGGCGATCAGGCTGTTATACGAGCACGACACGCCATTCTGGAAGCAGTTGTCGGCTTCCCGCTCCTCGGCGATGACCCCCTCCGGGTGTTCGAGCAGCCGCACGATCCGGCTCTGGTTGATCGGCGTGCCACTCCAGCGCCGGATCCGGCTCAGGAAGCGATTGCGGGCGGTCCCGACCTGGGCGCGCAGATCGGCGTCATAGCAGGGCTCGCACAACGCCGCGACGTAGCAGCGCGGCGTGGCGCTATACATCGCCTCGGAGCGGTAATAGGCGGCATAGGTGAAGCGGTGGCGAACCTGCGGGTGCGATGGCTCCCGTCCGCAATGGCTGCACTGGACATCGACGGCGGTCGTCTCTTTCCCCTCGGTCGGCCTCAATCGCGATGCCACGCTACCCCCCTACCCCCTCGTATCGGCATACTCCGGCTGGCAACCTGTCATCCGGGATGCATCGATATGGCTGCACACCCTACGGTGTGTCTCTCTAGTCTACACTTTTCTGCCGGGCCATCACGGCGTGGATGGCGAGCAGATGGCGACATTCGAGAAGCCCCGGCACCGCCGCGTCGTGCGCACGATGCCGAAACCTCCATCAGCAAACACGACCATCTGCGCACGACGGTCGCGAGATTCACGAACGTCTATCGAGTATAACACGCACCGGGCCGGACGTTCCCGGCGATCGGGGCAATCTGGGATGACACCCGACCGGATCGGTGAACCCGAGGGCGACGAAACCCCCGCTGGCGATCCCGCACCACGCGTGGGCGTCACCCGTGCGGGCCGTGGTTCCCAGGCTGCGACCCCAAAGACGCAACAAATGTACTCTTTGCGGACAAACCTGTCCGGGCGCTGCACCATGAGTGATTTCTGCCGTTGCCGTGGGTGAATCGGTTGAGTGGGGGGCATCGACCGCGAATCTGCGGTGATCGTTTCAGTACGCGTCTCAATAGGCGTCTCAATACGCGTTACGATCCGGCCTCAATACCAGCCAGATCGTCTTAACGATGATTTTGATGTCGAATAGGGGGGACCAATTCTCGACGTAGTACAGATCGTAGCGCGTACGCTCCTCGATCGAGGTGTTGCCGCGCAGGCCGTTCACCTGCGCCCACCCGGTGATCCCCGCCTTCTCATGGTGGCGATAGGCGTAGCCGGGGATGGACTGGCTGAACTGCTCCACGAAGTGCGGGCGCTCCGGGCGGGGGCCGACGATACTCATCTCGCCGAGCAGCACGTTAACGAATTGCGGGAACTCGTCGAGCGAGTAGCGGCGCATGAAGCGCCCCAACGCCGTCCGACGCGGGTCGTCGCGCTGCGCCCAGATCGGGCCGCTTGCCACCTCCGCGCCGACCGCCATCGAGCGTAATTTTATGCAGTAGAAGGAGCGCCCGTCGCGCCCGACCCGCTCTTGGAGGTGGAAAACCGGCCCGGACGAGGTCAGTTTGACCAGGGCGGCCAGGAAGACGACCAGCGGCGAAACGAACACCAGGATGAAGGCGCTGAGCCCGACATCCATGCAACGCTTGATGACCCGGTTCCACCCGCGCAACGCCACATTGCGGACGCTGACCATCGGCAACCCGCCGAGATCGTCAAGGCTCAACTCGTTATTGGTGATGAGTTGGAAGGTGTCGGGGTAGACCTTGATGTTGACCGGCTGCTCGATCAGCCGTTGGGCCAGCGCCAGTACCTCTTCGTGCGGGGTGCCGGTGAGCGCGACGATCACCTCGTCGATGCCGTACTCGCGCGTCAAGGCGGCGAGTTGGCCGTCGTCGCCGAGGATCGGCACGCCGTCGATCGCATCCTCGTCGAGCGCCGCCTGCCCGTTCTGGCCGTGCCGCAGCACCCCGACCACCTCGTAACCGAGCCACGGCGAGCGGGCGATCGTCTCCAGGACCAGTCGCCCGGTTTTCCCCGCGCCGACGATCAGCAGGCGGTCGCGCGCGGCCTCGCGCTTCCGCAACGATCCCACCAACTCCCCATGCACGAAGCGCCCGACGGTGACGAGGCCGATGCAGAAGATCCAGCCGATCAACAGCATCTGGCGGGAGTAGATGAAGCGATTGCCGAGGAGGAGCGAGTTGAGGGCGAGCGAGAGGACCAGCCCAACCGAGACGGCACCGCTGATGCGGTAGAACTGATCGACGCGCGAGACACCGCGCCGCAGATTGTAGAGCCCGGAAAGGTTGAAGGTCGCCAGCAGCGTCACGATCACCACCGCGAGCATGATCTCGTAGGTCGTCGCCTCCGGTTCCTGGAAGGGGCTCAGGAAATCGATGCTGGCCCGCAACTGATACGCCGCCAGGAACGCGCCGAAGATCATCAATGCGTCGACCGTGATGCGCGTGACCACGACCGCCAGATTGAGCCAGCGTTTGATCGCCGCCCGCCCGACCGGCCGCCAGTCGGTCTCGGGGCGCGTCAGATCGGTATCGGCCTGCGCGAACGCCGACCCCCGCTCGCGACGCGACCGCCCCTCGGCCTGGCGCACATCCACGTCCGATCGACCCATCACGCCACCCGTTTCTTGTCCGCTGGTCGGAGCAGGTTCGCGCCGAGGGCGACTATGCCACGGGCGGCGATCCCCGCCGCGACGAGCCAGTTGACCGCCCGCGGCGAGCGCGGTGCCTGATGCTTGCGATGGAAGAGGTACATCGCGCGGTAGAACTCGACGATCATCCGCCCGCTCTGCCGCGCGCTCGTCGCCCCTTTCTGGTGGAGAACGCGCGTTGTCGGGCAGTAGAACACGCGCCAGCCACGCTCCTTGGCCCGGTAGGCCCAATCGAGGTCTTCGCCATACATGAAGAACGCCTCGTCGAGCGGCCCGATCGCGTCGATCACGCTGAGACGGACGAGCATACAGGCCCCCATCACGGCATCGACCTCCGTGAGTTCACCGGCGTCGAGATGGGTCAGATTGTACGCCGCGAGGCGCGCGTGGCCGGGGAAGCGGCGACTCAATCCGAACAGTTTGAAGAAGGCGCTGGCGGGCGTCGGGAACGAGCGGCGGCAGGCCAGATCGAGCGTGCCGTCGGGCTTCTCCACGCGCGGCCCGACGATCCCCACGTCCGGTCGCGCCTCGGCGAAGGCGACCAGCGTCTCGATCGTGTCCGGCGCGAGGAAGAGATCGGTGTTGACGAGCAGCACATACGCATGGTCGCGCGGTCGGTCGTCGGTCCGGTCGGCGAGCAGCGGGCGCAAGGCCAGGTTGTTGCCGCCAGAGAAGCCGAGGTTGCGCGCGGAGCGGATCGCCGTCACCTGCGGGTACGCGGCCTGCACGGGGGCCGTGCTCCCATCGGTCGAGCCGTTGTCCACCACGGTGATCGCGAACGCATGGTCGGTGACGCTGGCGAGGGCGTGGTCGAGGCACCGTCGGAGCAGTCCGGCGGTGTTGTAATTAACGATGATGAGCTGTACTCGTGCCATGGCGCTATTCTACGCCCCTTCAGCCGTTTGTACCAGGCGTCGGTATCGGGCTGCGGTCGCGCTTTTCCCCAGGGCGGTTGACCGCACGACGCCACCATACTATAACGACGCTCGCGGGTGCCGGTTGCGGGTCGCGACGCACCCCGCACGGGGTGGGCCAGCCCGCTCCGGCGTTGGCGGGGTTCGCGCATCTCGTTCGCGCATCGTGGGGGATGATACGATCGCCCGTGGCGCGCGGGTGAACTTCTTTGGTACAGTCTTTGCGGTTTGGGGCGGGTACGCGCTGCGCGGCTTGCCCGGTTTCCGGCGTCGCGCCGGGCGATTGTGCCGAACGCGCGGGTGGCTTGGCGGCGGCAACGGCGGTCGCGATGGCGACCGAGTACGGAGAGGAGCGGGGAATCATGGCGGGGATTTTCGGACGTGGACGTGGGGCGGTCAGCGATCCCGGGGAGCTGCAGAGTCAGTTGCAGGAGCGGCAGGACGCGCTGATGGCGCGCTTGCAAGAGATCGAGTCGAACAAGAAGCGCGGCGGTGGCGGGCGGTTCATGTTCGGCCTTCTCTTCGGCGGCGCGCTCGCGGCTGCCGCCTACTATCTGTCCGACGCCGAGCGGCGCCAGACGGTCATGGGCGCGGCCAGTTCGCTGACCGGTGGCGGGGCCGATGACAGCGCCGAACGCGATCAGACCACCACCGGGCGGGTCGAGACGACCCTCTTCAGCGACAAGGCGTTGCCGCAGGGGCAGATCAACATCAACACCGTCGATGGGGTCGTCTACGTGCGCGGCACCGTCAACAGCAAGGAGCAGATCGACGAGATCGAGCGCCGCGTCAAGGGTGTCGAGGGCGTCGATGCGGTGATCAATCTGCTGCGCCTGCCCGCCCCGGCTAAGTAACCCTTGTATGTCCAGGTCGGTCAAGTCCAGGCTGCCACACACCTCGCGCGGCGCGCGCCAACCGGCGCGCGCCGCGCCACGTCCGCCTCCGGGATGCCATGCGGCTCGACACGCCTTGTTGTCGTCACACACCCTCCCTTTACTTGAGCAAATTCCGGAGACAGCCAGGCAGCAGGGGACGAGTGGGGGGCGGATGACCGGCGGGCCGACCGGGGCGTCGATAGCGGAACCGGGGGCGGCACGCCCGACTGCGCATCCTGCCGCGCTGCGTGTGCGGGCACGCCGCCGACGTAGCCTCCTAGCCCCCTTCGCGCGTGTGCGCCCGATCGAGGCCGAAGCGCTGCTCGTCATCGCCCTCTTCATCTTCGCGATGGTCATGCGGTGGCCGAATCTGCTGCGCCTGCCGCACTTCACCGACGAGATCGGCGAGATCCGCTATCTGCTCCAGATCTATCGCGGCGAGCGGTTCCCGCTCACCGCCCAGGTGCAGTACTTCGGCCCGGTCCACCACTATCTTGTCGCCCTCTGCTTCTGGCTCTTCGGCCCCGCGATCACCCTGCCCCGCGCCATCGTCTGCGTCATCGGCGCGCTGACCGTCGTGCTCACCTACCTCATCGGGCGCGAACTGGCGCTCGGTCGCGAGCTGCCGGGCTGGCGTGTTGGTGCGCTCGGTGCCGCGCTCCTCGCCACCCTCCCGCAACATATCGTCGTCAACAGCCATGTCGCCTGGGCGAACTCCACCACCCCGTTCTACGCCGCTCTCTGCTACTGGACCCTGCTGCGCGCGATCCGCGCCCTGTCGGGGGCCGTGGGCGGGCGCGAGGCGGGCGGGGCAACCGTCCTGGCGACCGATCACCCCCGCACCCCCGCGTCGTTGCCCCCGGCGGGTCGCGGCTCGCTCGCCTTCCTCCCGCCCCCGTGGGCGCGCTGGCTGCTTTGCTGCGGTGCCTGCTTCGGGCTGATGCTGCAGACCCATGTCGGCACGATCGTCCTCGCCCCGGCGCTCGCCGGTACCTGGCTGCTCGCGCTCCGACGCGCGCGGGCGTGGTCGCGCTTGCGTTCGCCCTGGCCCTATCTCGGCGTCGCGGCGGCCCTTGTCGCCTATAGCCCGGTCATCATCGACAATCTGCGGCATGGCCTGGCCGGATACTACCGCGCCAGGGGGCGCGATTACGCCTTCACCGCCCAGCCCACGACCGACACCTACCTGCACAACCTGCAGAACCTTTTCTTCGAGCTGGCGCGGATGATCAGCAACCCCTTCCGCCTGCCCGCGCGCACCCTCGACTATCTCACCTCGCCTTACATGGCGGTTGCGGTCGCGCTGGCGGCCCTCGGCCTGCTTGTGCTGGCGCGGCGTGGCCAACCCCTCCCCGCCCTGGCGCTCGTCTGCACCGCCCTGACGATGCCCTATTTCAACCACGCCTACGGCGTGGAAGGCGATCGCTACCTCCTGACCGGGCGGTATGTCGCCTTCCTCCTCCCGCTGCTGATGCTCGGCGTCGCGACCGGCGCGCTCTGGCTCGCGGCGTGGGCCACGCGGTGGGTGACCTCGCGGCGCGTGGCACCGGGCGCGGGGGCGGGCGCGGATCGTCACGCCGACCCCGCCCGGCCCCTCTTGCGCCTCCTGCCCTTCGCTGTGCGCCTCATTCCTGCGGCGTTGATCCTCGCGCTGGTCCTCTACCCGATCGTGCCGCTGCGCCGCTACTACACCGACGAGGGTCGGCTCGACCCCGACAACGCGACCTTCCTGGAGACGGTGCGCCTCGTTAACGCGCTGCGCGGCCCGCGCACGCCGGTCTTGCTGGGGCCGCTCTTCATCAAGGTCGACCTGAAGGACGGGGCCGACGCGCTCGACATCCTCGACATCCTGCTCACGCTCGATGGTGTGCCGCATCGCATCCTCGAAGACCCGGCCACCGAGATCCCGCAGCTCGCGGCCACGCTCGATCCGGCTGACAGCGAGGCGCAGCCGCTGGTGATCATGATGCGCGACGAGTGTTTCCCGCTCCGCAGCCGGGTGCCCCTCCAGCGGGTCAGCGGTCGATTCCGCCTGCGCGAACTCTATTGGAACTCCCCGAGCTACTACGGCGTTTACCGCTACGCGCCGGGCGGCCAGCCCGCCGGCTGCCTCCCCGCAAGCGGTGGCGTTGCCGGCGACTGACCCTACGCCCAACCTCGCCACTACCTGACGGCGGTGTTCGGGGCGACGGTATAGGCCGTGAACGTCGGTTGCTCGCTGGTGCCGCCGATCGTCACCACCCCCTGCGGATATTTCTCGCGCGCCTCGACGAGGCGCGCGCGGTATTCGCCGAGGAATATGAACACCGCAGGCCCGCCCGTTTCTTCCGTATCGAGGTCGGTGCGCTTCCCGTGCTGGGTGGAACGATCCTCCCCAACCATGCCCGGTGCCAGGAAGACGCGCGTCTCGTAGTTGAACGACCAACGATCCGAGAAGAAGTAGACGTGGCTTCCGGTCGGCAGCGCGTTCATGAAGAGGGAGGCGTCGGTTATCTCGCTGGCGAAGACCCAGCGATTCTCATACGATCCGGCGAAGCGGTTGAAGTAATTGTCGATGTTGACGCCGGTGTTGCCGAGCAGCATTACCACCACCGCGACCCCCGCGAGCGGCGCGTACCACGCCCGCCCGCCCGACGCGCGCCAATGGCCCCTGGCGAGATCGAGCAGCCAGACGAGCGGCAGCGCGGCGAAGAGCGCCAGGAACGGCGCGACCGGGAACGTCCGTCGCGCCAAGCCATCGATCGTGATCACCGAGCCGAACGGCATGATCAGGGTCACGAGGAGACACAGCGGGATCAATGGGTGGCGGTAGCGCGCCAGCCCGATCGCCGCCCCGGCGACGGCGAGCAGCAGAATCCCGAGCGGTATAAGCGGCACCACGCCGCTGCCGTCGCCCCCCTCCGTCGCGGGGTGGCAGCAAACCTGATCCCAGTATTGCCGGTAGCGCGTGGCGAGGAAGCGGACCTCCTCGCCGGTGCCCTGCTGCGCGATCCACTCCGGCTGGGTGAAGATGCTCACCGAGCCTTGGTGCGAGAAGTAGTCGCTGCCGGGTGCGAGGGCGAAGGCGATCATCGGCCCGGCGGCGACGAGCATTCCCAACGCCAGCGCGCCGGGCAGCAGCAGTCGCTTGGTGAACGGCTGCTGGCGGGCATAGTAGGTGTCCCAGGCGATGTAGCCCACCCCGATCAGGCCGACGATGGCGATGAACAGCAGATGTGCGTTGTAGACGTAAATGCCCAGGCCGGCCATCAGCCCTGCCCCACCCCACCAGCGCCAATCGGCGCGGCGTAGCGCTTCTGTCAGCAGCCCGATCGCGACCAGGGTGCAGAGCGGCCAGGCGATCACCGGGAAGGCGACGCGCGCGAAGTGGATATGCCAGGCCATCGTCGCCAACAGCAGCATGCCGACCAAGGCGGCCAAGCCGCCGAAGGGGCGACGCATGATCGCGTACAGTGCCAGGAGCGTGATCGTCGCCAGCAGCGCCGAAAGGAGGCGCACGGACAGGATAGTGTGGCCGAAAAGCCAGACGAACGGGGCCGTCAGGTACATCGTCGCCGTCGGCTGCCCGAGGGCGAGCGCGGAGTATGGGCCGATGTTGCCTTCGCGCAGGATGCGCCCGGCTTCCAGGCCGATGATCGCCTCGTCGCCGTGAATCCCGCCCGGCAGCGTGGTCAGGCCATAGGCGCGGAGCGCCAGCCCCAGCAGCAGTATCAGCGCGCAGGCCGCGATCTGGACCGCGCCATGGCGTCCGATCGCGCCGCTCAGGGCCGCGCGGGCGGGGCGTGCGGCGGACAGCAGCGCCGTCGCGAAGCCCGTGCCGGTCCGCGTCCCGCCGTGCGGCACGCCTGCCAGCCGCGCTGCGGTCAGTCGTTGGCGCAACGCCGCATTCTCGTTGCGCAGCGTCGCGACCTCGGTGGCGAGCGCGTTGGCGAATTCTTCGTGGGTCAGCGCCGCGTGATCGCCGGTCGCGCGCGCGTCGGCCAGCCGCTCGACATCCTCGCGGCGATAGCCGGCCTCGTCCTCGGCAACCACCGGCTTGAGGAGCCCGCGCTCGGCCAACTCCCACAACGCGTGGTGGGGCAGCGCCAGGCGTGTCGTCGCCTCGTGCGGCGTGAGCAGTTGCGCCGGTCTCGCGACGATGCGGTCGATGGTCGGCACGACAACTCCTTGGCGTGGGCGGCAGGGTCGCCGTCACGCGCGTTGTACGGCGAATGCCCCGTGGCGACCGGCGAATCCGGGCGGCATATGTAGTATCGTCGGGACCTCCCACTGACGGCGATAGGACTTTCCTCCCAATAGCAAACACCTGTTCGTACCAGGATGGTGGGGGGCGCGGGGGATCGTAAGGCGTAAGGCGTAAGAGGGATGGGCGTGGATATGGCCTCCAGCCTCCGCTCCGCTGGCCCTCCCCGCCCCTCGGATGGTAGGATCGCAGGGAGTACGGGGAGGTGGTCATGGTCGAGGGTAGAGACGGTGCCGGGACGCGCGAGACGGGTTGGCTCCGCCGTGCCTTCCGCTTCTTGCGCGCCCTCTTCGGCCCTGGACTCGGTGCCGAGCCGGGCGCGCGGGCCTTCAGCCCCGGCGCGCGTTTTCCCGATGGCCCCGCTTTTCGCGACGACGTCCTGGCGCGCTACCCCTTCACCGCCGAGGCGCGCGCGCTCCTGCGCGAGGTCCCGTTTGTGGTGAAGAACCTTGCCGCGCCGGTCGGCGGCGGCGGCTGGTACGGGCCGCAGGGGCGCCAGATCGAGTTGGAGGGCATTCAGGACGAGGCGGCGGTCCACGAACTCGCCCACGCCTGGGCCGACCTCGCCAGTTTCTATCGGGAGCGTGCGCCCGGTGGCCCGCCCTGGCCGATCCTCCATCGACCCTTCCGCGACGACGTGAAGCGCGCCGCCGACGAACCCGACCCGCACTATGCCCGCGTCCAATTCCTCGCCCACCAATACGAGTATGGCGACCCGGCCATCGGCTTCCCCGGCATGCACGAGAACGACCCCGAGCGTTTCGCCGGGCTCGCCTCCGGTACCATGGGCGATCTGGCCCAGATGCCGCCGTATCTGGCGCGTTGGTACGGGGGGTTGTTTACAGGTTGACAGGTTCCAGGTTGACAGGTTGGCTCGTGTCAGCCCGCAGCCCGCCCGCTTGATGCCAGGAGCCTGCCAACCTGCCAACCCACCAACCCCGAAGGAGCCTTCTTGCGCGATTTTGCGACTGTTCAAGAGGCCGGTGAGACGTTCTCCCGCGAGTACTGGGCGATGTACCCGCGCGAACGGGCCCTCTTCAACTACTATCCTGGTGGTGCGGCCCATGCCGGTATCCATACCGGCGATGGGCTGGTCGCCGACTACACCCCCGCCAGCGTCGCCGCCCGCCTGCGCGCGGTCGAGGCGTGGCAGGCTGCCCTCGTCGCCCTCACGCCGCGCGCCATGACGCCCGGCGACCGGCGGGATCTCGCGATCCTCCGCTGGGTCGCCGGGGCCGAGCGCTTCACCCTGACCGAGATCCGCCCCCACCGCACCGTCCCGGCGCACTACGCCGACACCGTGGACATCTCCGGCTACCTCCGACGCGATTACGCCCCGTTCGAGGAGCGCCTGCGCGGCCTCGCCGCCCACCTGGAGCGTCTCCCCGACGCCCTCGCCATCGCGCGCGCCAACCTCGACACCCCGGTCGCGGCGGCGCAACTCGCGCAGGCCCGCGCCAGCTTCTCCGGCCATGTCACGTTCATCGGCGACGATCTGGACGCGCTCGTCGCGCCGTGCGGCGATGGTGTGTTGAAGGGGCGGATCGGGCGCGCGGCGGCGGGTGCGGTCGAGGCCCTGCGCGCGTTCGACACCTTCCTGGTCGGCAAGGCCGCGCAGGCCCCCGAGGCCGATTACGCCCTCGGCACGGCGCGTTTCACCGGCCTCCTGCGCGCCTTCGAGTTGGTCGATCTGCCGCTCGAAGCGCTGCGCCGTCACGGTCAGGACGACCTCGACCGCAACCGCGGCCTGCTCGCGGAGGCCTGCGCGCGGCTCGATCCGGCCACGCCGCCGCAGGAACTCGTCGCCCGCCTCGCCCGCGATCATCCCACTGCCGATGGCCTCATCCCGGCGACCGTGGCGACGCTGGAAGCCCTGCGCGACTTCACCATCGCCCGCGATCTCGTCGGCGTCCCGACCGAGGAGCGCTGCGACGTGTCGGCGATCCCGCCCTACTACAAATGGGCGTTCGCGATGATGGACTATCCCGGCGCGTTCGAGCCGGAAGGGAGCGGCGCGCACTACTGGATGAACCCGCCCGACCCCGCCTGGCCCGCCGCCGATCGGGAGGCCTGGCTGCGGCGTTTCTCCTACGCCTCGGTCGTCAATACCTCCGCGCACGAGGCGTATCCCGGCCATTTCGTCCAGAGTATGCACAATCGTCGCGCCCCTTCGCCGATCGCCCGCTCGTTCGGCGCGTTCACCCACTGGGAAGGCTGGGCGCATTACGTCGAGGAAATGCTGCTCGACGGGGGCTACGGGGCCGACGACCCCGCGCTGCGGATCGCCCAGTTCCAGGCGGCCCTGCTCCGCGATGCCCGCTACCTGGCCGCGATCGGCCTGCACTGCGACGGCATGACCGTGGACGAGGCGACAGCGCTGATCGTGGATGCGACCGGCCTCGAACGTCTGCCCGCGTATCACGAGGCGTTGCGCGGTACCTTCGACCCCGGCTACGGCTCCTACGCGCTCGGCAAGCTGCTGATCCGCAAGCTCCGCCGCGATGCCGAGCGCGAACAGGGCGCGGCCTTCACGCCGCGCGCGTTCCACGACGCCATCCTCGCCCACGGCGGCCCCCCGTTCGCCATCCTCCGCCCGCTCGTCCTGCGCCAGGATGACGGGCAACTGCTGTAGCGCCGCGCGCCGCCCCGTCACACCGCGCGGCGTGTCGCCGCCGCCAGCCGCATGGGCGACTCTGCACGGAGCATCATCACCACGTCCCTGAACAGTCCTCGTCACGACCTCTCTAACACATGTTTGCACTCGGGAGTGGCAGCTGGCACACTCATCGGGAGAACGGCGCGCGCCGTTGCGTCCTGCTGGAGATGGTCGCCATGACACCAGTGCCTGACCGTTCGTCGTTGCGCATGACATTC
>JAABUN010001718.1_pt1 | contig 45258 bp, 37 predicted proteins | sample 5559311 | NCBI WGS metagenome assembly JAABUN01 (sample SAMN10711877, study PRJNA513370) | rock metagenome | isolation source: Antarctica rocks | place: Antarctica: Victoria Land, Siegfried Peak sud
GCGGCGGTGCGGGCGGGGGTCTGGCGCAAGCCGTGGGGGCACGGCCTGAAGGACGGCGAGCTGCCGGTCGGGCGCGGCATGTCGCAGATCGGCGGCTGAGGCCGCCGCTGTCGGCAGGGTGACGGGTTGGCAGGTTGGCAGGTGGCGGAGTGAGCGGCGGGTTGACCGCAATCTGCCCCACCCTCCCTCTTTAGGGAAGGGTCGCCGCCCCAGCGGCAAGGGCATAGCGGAGCGGGGCCGGGGAGAGGTCACCGCTGCCCCGCTAACGCGCGGCCCCGGTCGCGGGCGCGAGCGGGCGCAATTCGACGCCGGTGACCCCGATCGCGACGAGGCGGGTGTCGTCGCCGCCGATCGTGCGCGCGGGACGCTCGGGCGGGTCGAGGCTGCGCAGTTCGATGCGGTGCTGGCCGGGGCTAAGGGTCAGGGGCACCGCAAACTGTCGCGGCTCGGCCACCAGCCATTCGCCCACCGTTTGTCCATCGACGCGCAGCGCGAGGCGGCGCGGCTGATTAAAGCTCCACGCCTCGAACCGGAAGATGCCCGTCTGCGCGCTGTCGGCCAGGGACCAGGCGTCGAGCGTGGCCTCCTGCGGCAGCCAGCGCATCGGGCGCTTATCGACCAACGTCTCGGGCTGATGCCAGCCGACGTCGGTCCGCAGGTAGAAGGTCGGCGGGCCGACCGCGAGCGGGCGGTAGGCGGCCATCCGAGCGTCCCGGTACAGCGGCGTCGGCTCGGCGTAGCGCGCCAGGAAGGCGTCGATCTCGCGGCGGTTCAGCTTCGGGTCGTCGAGCAGGACCACGATCCAGCGGACACCCGCGAGCCGGAGACCCCAGCCGCCCACCTCGGCGGCGGGCGGCGGGACGATGTCGCGGTCGGTCGGGTCGTCGAAGGGGGGCAGCGTGAGGAGCGGGTAGGGGAGTTGGCGCGACAGGTAGCCGCCGACGATCGGTCGCCCATGCACCGTCTGGCCGTAGAGCGAGGTCGCGCGCGTCATCACGAGCGGCAGTTCCAGCACCGCGCCCGCTTCGCGCGCTGCGGCGAGTTGCTGGTAGAACGGCGCGGGCACGACCGCCGTCAGCGGGTAGGGCACGGCGACGTGTTCGACCAGGAGTAACGCCACCAGAATCGGCGTCGCGAGGGCCAGGAGGCGGGGTGTCGGACTTCGCGGGAGCCGTCGCGCCAGCCCGGCCAGCCCCAGCCCGGCCAGCACCGCCAGGCAGAGGGTGACGAGCAGCGCGAAGCGGGCCGGGCCGCGCGAGACGTTCACCCCGGGTAGCTGCTGGAGAAGCCGGTAGGGGAGCGGCAGCCCGACCGTGCGACCCGCGATTTGCAACGTCGGCCCGAGGGCCAACAACGCGAAGACGAGTGCGGCGAGCGCCCAGAAGATCGCCCGTCGCCCGCCCAACCGGCAACCGAGCGCGGCCAGGCCGAGCGGCAGGAAGCCGAGGAAGATCGCCCGTTCCGCCAGGGGGGCGGTCGCCAGCCCGCCGAGCCGTTCGGTGGCGCTGCCCCACCAGGGGTGCAACGGGCTCGGCACGACAAAGGAGAGGAGATCGGCCGACAGGCGTTCCGGGCCGACGACCGCGCCGAGCGCGCCCGCCGTGTCGCGCAATTCGTGCACGGTCGGGACCAGCAGAGGCAGGGCGAGGGCGAGCCACCCCGCGCCGATCGTCCCGGCCACGAGCAGCGGCGCGAACGAACGGCGGTCGAGCGCGGCGTAGGGCGCGTAGAGGGCGGTGAACAATCCGGCGAAGAGGACGTATTGCCAGTCGCAGAGGGTCAGCAGCAGCAACGCGCCGATCCCCGCGCCGATCAGGGCCAGTCGCCGTCGCCCGGTCGCCACGCTGGCCGCGAGGAGGCAGAGGATGTAGGCGGGGAGCCATTCGGAGGAGAGGAGGTTCATGTGGCCGAGCAACTGGGTCGTGTGATACGAGCCGAAGGCGTAGATGACCCCACCGACGAAGCCCGCCCGACGGCTGCCGGAGACATATCCCGCAAGTAAGGAGGCGAAGTAGGCGTTGAGGGTCAGCGAGAGGAGGACGACGGCGTTGTAGGCCACCGTCAGGCCGAAGGCGAACTGGAAAGGGAGACTCAGCAGCCCGTTGAACGGGTTGAGGGTATGCAGGTAGAGCGGCGCACCATAGGGCGCGTAGACGAGCGGCGCTGCGTAGGGATCGCGCCCTTCGGCCAGCGCGGTGCGGAGCCACCAGTAATCCCAGTAATTCTGCCAGGCGTCGCGCCCGTCGCCGGGCAAATGGGTCCCGAAATGGCGCACGAGCGGATAGGTCATCACGATCGCGAGCGCCAGGAAGAGGGCGAGCGGCACGAGGTGCCGACGCGCGATGTCGCCGAGGCGGCGCGCGCTACCCTCCCGATGCGCTGCGACCGGGGGAGGTGGCCCGTTGTCCTGCCGCGAGCGCGACCCTTTGTCGCGACCGCGCGTGGCCTGTGGTTGTGCCGTGCCCGTTTCCGTTCCCATGCGGACGAAGGATAGCACAGCCTGCGCCCACGCTGGCAGCTGGCCGGGCGGCGCCACGGGTATCGGCGGCGTGCATATCCTCCCTGAGAACGCCTCGGTGCCGACGTGGGGGCGGGCGACGGCGGCCACCGCCGACCGCCGACCCCGCCGATCGCACAACTCAGCCCTTGACGCCAGAGAGGGCGACCCCCTCGACGATGTAGCGCTGCATGATCAGGAAGACGACGACGAGCGGCGCGATCGCCACCGCCGCGCCCATGAACAACTCCGAGAGGTTGACCGTCTGGGCCGTCAAAAAGGTGGAGAGGACGATCTGTACGGTCCAACTCGACGGCGACTGCCCGATCACCAACGGCCAGAGGAAGGAGTTCCAACTGCCGATGAAACTCAGGACGCCGAGCGCCGTCATGATGCTGCGCGAGTTCGGCAGGAGGAGATGGCGGTAAATGCCCCAGTGGCTCAGGCCATCGAGTTGACCGGCCTCTTCGATCTCACGCGGGAAGCCCAGGTAGAACTGCCGAAAGAGGAAGGTGGCGAAGGCGTTGAACAGCCCCGGCACGATCAGGCCCCAGAGGGTGTTGACGCCGCCAAGCGCCGCGACGACCACGAAGGTCGGCACGAAGGTGACCGCCGCCGGGATCATCAGCGTCGACAGGATCAGGGCGAAGACGATCCGGCTCCCGCGTGCCGGGATCCGCGCCAGCGCGTAGCCGGCCATCGAGGAGAAGAACATCGAGAAGACGAGCGTGATGATGGCGATCAGCGCCGAGTTTTGGAGCCCGGTCGCCATCGGTGCCGCCAGATCGTTGAAGAGGATACCCAGGTTCCCCCACTGCGGCGGCGTGGGGAGCCAGGTCCAACTGAACGCGGTGATCTGCCGGTTCGTCAGCAACGCGTTGCGGATGATCAGGTAGAAAGGGAAGAGGAAAAGGAGCGCGAGGAGCGTCAGGGGCACGTAGAGCGCCAGGGCGCGCAGGAACCGGGGGGCCGAGAAGGCCCTGGATGCGGTGACGGGGCGCGTTGCCCGGCGAGCGATGGAGGGGCGGGTCGCCATGGGATTCTCCCTTCCGTTAATCGGCCCGACCGAAGCCCAAGAAGCGCGCCTGGCCCAGGGTCACCAGCAGGATCAGCGCGGTCAGGATGAAGGCCCCCGCAGAGCCGCGCCCGTAGTCCTGCTGCCCGAGGGCGATGCCGTAGAGATAGACGAGCGGTGGTCGTGCCAGGATCGCGTTGCCGCTCGAAGCGAATGAACCGCCCAGGATGTTGTAGAACTCGTCGAACGCCTGGAAAGCGGCGATGCAGAGGAGGACGATCACCGAGATCGACGTGTTCCGCAGGAGCGGCAGGGTGATATGGTGGAAGATCGCCCAGCCCGGTCGGGCACCGTCGACAAAGGCCGCCTCGTAGAGGGAGCGGGGGATCTCCTGCAGCCCGGCCAGGAAGATGATCATGTAGAACCCGACCTGGAGCCAAAGGCGCACGGTGATCAACACCAGCCAGTACCACGGCGGGTTCGCCGTGCCGATCCAGACGATCGGTGCCCCCCCGAAGAGCCCCAGCACCAGATTGGCCGCCCCATAGGGCAGGCTGCTGAAGATCCCCATCTTCCAGACGAGCGAGGCGACGACGTAGGAGACGGCAGTGGGGATGAAAAAGACCGTGCGGAAGAAGGCCCGCCCGCGCGTCGCCGCGTTGACCAGCAAGGCGAGTCCCAAAGCGAGCGCGTAGGTCGTGGGGACGATGAACGCGGCGTAGACGACGATCGTCCCCAGCGCCTGCCGGAAAGCGGCGTCGCCGAGCAGCGCCGCGTAGTTCTCCAGGCCGACCCAATCGCCGAGCGCGACCGTCTGACGCCCGCGCGAGAAACTCAGCAGGAAGCCCCACCCGATCGGCAGGAAGGTGAAGACCAGGAGCCCGAGGAGCATCGGGGCGACGAAGCCCCAGAAGGCGAGTTCCCCGTCGCGGCGCGGTCGTCGCGACGGGGAGTCGATGGTCGTTTTGCCGACGCGGGCATCGAGCTGCATGGCGGTCCCTCTCCGCCCCGGCCCCGAGCGGCCCGCCCGGGGCCGGGGCCTACGTGCCGTCGCGACGGCGACAGCCACGCTAGCTGAGCACGCGCTTCAGCTCGTCCTGGCATTTCTGCGCCGCCTTGGTCACCTCGGCCTGGGCGTTGGCCTTGTTCTTGACGATGTTGCTCAACGCGTCGGTCAGGGCGGTCGTCATGGCGGCGTCCCAGGTCGGCGGCAGGATCGTCCCGTACTTGTCCACGATGTCGACCGCCTCTTTCGCCGGCCCGGTCGTGAGCTGGGTGGCGGTGGCCGCCACGCTCTTGCGCGGGGGGACGTGGAAGCCGTAGCTCAGGGACCAGTCGGTCTGGGTATCCTTGCTGTCGATCCAGAGGTTCTTGACGTACTGCTTGGCCGCGTCGATGTTCTTGCTCTTCGCGCCGATCATCTGCCCCCAGCCGCCCCGGAAGGTGACCGGCGTGCCACCGGCGGCGAAAGCGGGCCAGGGCAGCACCCCGAAGTCGTCGTTCAGGGCCTTCTTGATCGCCGGCATCGCCCAGAGGCCGCACCACTGCATCGCCGCGAGCCCCTGGTTGAAGGAGTCGGGGTCGAACCAGTCGGTCGGTACGCCGACGAGGAGCGAGCCGGTGGCGTTCAGATCGGCGAGCGATTTGTAGGCCGCCACCGTCTGCGGGGAGTCGAAGAGGATCTTGTCGTCCTTGATGAACTCGGCCTTGTTCGAGAAGGGGAGGAGGGTGAGGAGGGCGCTGATGCCGCCATCGTTGCCGAGATAGAGGCCCTTGGTGTTCCCCTTGGTCAACTTCTGCGCGGCGGCGATCACCTCGGCCATGGTCGTGGGCGGCTGGACGCCTGCCGCGGCCAGGGTGCTCTTCTTGTAGTAGATCATCGCCATGTCGTCAACCATCTTCACCGCGTAGATCTTGCCGTTGACCGTGGTCGCGTCGAGATCTTTCTGGCTGAAGTCGGAGCGCACATCGGCGGTCATGATGTCGTCGAGCGGCGTGATCTGGTTGGCTTTGACCATCGCCAGGGTCGGGCTGCCCTCGAAGACATCGGGCGCGTCGGCCGTGAGCAGCGCGGAGGCCATCTTGGTGGCGTAGTCGCCGGGGATCCAGGTGACGTTGACCTGGACGTTCGGATTCTTCGCCGTGTAGTCCTTGGCGTATTTGAGTACCGCCTGCTGGGTGCCTTCCTCGCCGTACTGGTGATACCAGTGCGACAGGGTGACCTTCCCGCCCGAGTTGCCCGACGATCCGCTGCCGGAGGCGCCGTTACCGCCTCCCACATTGGTCGTGCAGGCGGAGAGGATCGCGCCACCCGCGACCGTCACAACGGTCGCCAGGAAGCCACGGCGGCTGTAGCGTTGCGCCTCGTCGCGGATACGCGCGGCGAGAATCGAGCGATCATCGGTGTCCATCGAGAGTCCTTTCGCTGATCCTTGCATCGCCCGGCACTGCCCCTCGGCGGCGAGGGGGTGGCCGGGGCCGACCTGTGGTCACGACGGCGATGGCGCGACCGTATGCACATTTGTCGGACGATCTATCCCCAATAAACTATACAATCGTCCGCGAGATAAACGCAACTCCGCTCTGGCGTGGTTGTCTGGCAACCGATCGTAGCGGGGGTTTGGTGTTAAGATAGGCGCGGTGGCCACAGGGGGTGGCGCAGGTGCGTGGCGAAGGGAGGAACGATGCCCGAGTTCCCATTGATCGATGCGCATCTGCACCTATGGAATCCGCAGCGGTTCCGCATGTCCTGGCTCGACGGCAATGCGACGCTGGACAAGCCGTTTGGCCTGGCGGAGTATCGTGAGCACACCGCAGGGGTGGCGATCGAGGCGATGGTCTATCTCCAGGTCGAGGTGGAACCGGACTACGCATTGCTGGAAGCGCGATGGGCGGCGGAGCGCGCGCCGGACGACCCGCGCATACGGGGCATCGTCGCCTACGCGCCGCTGGAGTTCGGCGAGCAGTCGCGCGCCTTCCTCGACGCGCTGGTGGCGACTGGGCCGCTGGTGAAGGGGGTGCGGCGACTGATTCAGGGGGAAGCCGACCCGGAGTTCTCCACCCGGCCACGCTTCGTGCGCGGCGTGCAACTCCTGGCCGACTATGGCCTGTCGTTCGACATCTGCATCCACCATCACCAACTGCCGGGCGTTATCAAACTCGTGCGGTGTTGCCCCGAGGTCGCGTTCGTCCTCGATCACATCGGCAAGCCGGACATCAAGGGGCATGTCCTCGACCCCTGGCGCGAGCAGATCGCCATCCTGGGCGCGTTCCCGAACGTCGTGTGCAAGGTCAGCGGGATGGTCACCGAGGCCGACCACGAGCGGTGGACGCCGGATGACCTTGCGCCCTACGTCGCGCACGTCCTGGCGGTGTTCGGGGAGGATCGCGTGATCTTCGGCGGCGATTGGCCGGTCGCGTTCCAGGCATCGCCCTACCCGCGCTGGGTCGCGGCCCTCGACGCGCTCACCGCCGACCTGTCGCCGGAGGCGCAGCGGAAGCTGTGGTCCGAGAATGCGCGGCGGTTCTATCGGCTGTGAGGTGGGTGGACGGATCCCTCCCCCGGCCCCTCCCCGACGCGGGGAGGGGTGACTCGTTGGGGGATCGGCGCTTTGTCCTTCGTCCGCCGCGCTGCTATCGGCGTTTTGGCCGCAGCACCTGTGCCCTGCCGCGCCCTGCCGGTCCACTGGTCAAGGCTGGTCCTCTGCGCTATGATCGCCGAGGTAACTGGTACATGAGCGCGGGGGGGCACGATGACGGGTGCGGCGGTTGCCAGGCAGTTGCGCCGCTTCACGGTGCGGGAGTACGAGCGGATGATCGCCGCCGGTGTCTTCGTGGAGCGCGGACGGGTCGAATTGCTCGATGGGGAGATCATCGACATGGCCGCGATGGGAATCCCCCATGCCACCTGTCTCAACAACCTCGACTATCTGCTGAAGCGTCAGGCTCCGACCGCTTGCCGTGTCGGCGTGCAGGTGCCGATCCTGCTCGATGACGCGAGCGAGCCGGAACCCGATATCGTTGTGTACCGCCGCGGCAAGCGGGCGACGCACCCGACCCCGAGCGATATCCTGCTCGTGGTGGAAGTCGCCGACCGCTCGCTCGACTACGATCGCCAGCGGAAATTCCCGCGCTATGCCGCCGCTGGCATCCCCGAAGCATGGCTCTTCGACGTCTTCGCGAGGGTGCTGGAACGGCACACCGAGCCGTATGCGGGGCGCTATCGGCACCTTGTCACCGCGCGACGCGGCGAGTCGCTGACTTCTACCACGCTACCCGAGCTGTCGCTAGCGGTGGATGCCATTACCGCCGAAGATGAGGAGTAGGTCGCAGGGAACCGCGCGCGCACGGACCCCTCCCCCGGCCCCTCCCCTAAAAGGGAGGGGTGCCTCGTTAGCGAGCTGCTGCCTTACTGGTTGGTCGATGAATCGTTAACGAGTCACCCCTCCCTTTTAGGGGAGGGGCCGGGGGAGGGGTCCGTCACCCCTCGATCAGGTGCGGCACGAAGCGGCTGATGTTGTCGGTGATGAGGGTGTCGGATTCCCGGATGCCCAGCCCTGCCGCCTCGCCATCGACGATCCAGGTGCCGAGGACGGGGTGCTGGCCGTTGAAATCGGGGAGTGGGGCGTATTCCTGATAGACGTAGCCCTCCGCGCCGTAGGGGCCGGGGGTGCTGTAGCTGTTGCCGGGCGTGACGATCTCGACGTTAGCCCCCTCGCGGCCTAGGAGCGGCTTGCGGACGTATGATGTGAGGTAGCCCGAACTCGGCAGGAATGCGGGCAGCAGGTTGGGGTGGTCGGGATAACGCTCCCACAGGAGGGCGAGGAGCGCCTTATTGGCGAGGATGCACTTCCAGGTCGGCTCGATCCAGCGTGTCCGGTCTAGTTCGCGCAACGCGCGCTCGCCGAAACGGTCGTGGAACATCCACTCCCAGGGATAGAGCTTGAAGATCGCCGCGATCGGCACGCCCGCATGGTCCACGAAGTGCCCTGGCTCGGCCTGCCAGCCGATCTCCTCCATCGAGAGGGTGGCGGTTGTCAGCCCGGCCTGGTTGGCCGTCTCGCGCAGGTAGGTGGCGGTCATCAGATCCTCGCCGCTCGCGTCCTGCTCGGTATAGGCAAAGTGGACCTTGCCGCCTGCCAGGCGTGGCGCGTGGCGTTGCCAGCAGGCCACCAACCGCTCGTGCAACGAGTTCCATTGGTCGCGCCCCGGCTGCGTCTCCTCCAGCCAGTACCACTGGATCACCGCCGCTTCGAGGAGCGAGGTAGGCGTGTCGGCGTTGTATTCGAGCAGCTTGGCGGGGCCGTTGCCATCGTAGCGCAGGTCGAAGCGCCCGTAGATGGAGGGCGAGTCGTCTTCCCAGGTGCGTTCGATCGCGGGCCAGGCCGACCCGGGGATGCGGAAGTCGCGGTAACGACGGTTGCGGATCACGAAGTCCACGATTTCCAGGCACTTGTCGTGGAGGTCTTGCGTCGCCCGTTCCAGTTCCAGGATCTCGGCCATCCCGAACGTGTAATAGGCCCCTTCATTCCAGAAGGGGCGTGAGGAGCCGTCCGGGAGGGCGGTGTGGTTGTACACCAAGCCTTGCTCGCGGACGATCCGTTCGTGGTCGGGACGAGGGGTGGCGCTGCGACGACGCATTAACTGCCGCCGCCGCTGGAGCTGCCGCCGCTGGAGCTACCGCCGCTGGAACTGCTGCCGCCGGATTTGCCGCCGCCCGTGCTGGACTTGCCCGCCCCGAAGCCGCCGGTATCGGTGCCACCGCCCGCCTTCACGCCGCTGCTACTCGCGTTGCCGCCACCGGAAGATGGTGAGGTGTAGGAGCCGCCGGACATGCGCCCGTTGGAGATGATGCCACCGTAATAGGGGCGGTAGCCCGAACTGCCGGTCCGTCTGCCGGTGCCGGGGGTGGCGCTGGTGTTGGCGGTCGTGAGGCACTGCGCGTCCGGGACGACCTGATCGAAGTCGTCGACGCAGCGCTGTTGGGCGGCCTTCGGTGTGCCGCCGCACGCCGTCAAGCTGACGGCGAGCGCGCCGACCAAGCCGAGATTGATCGCGGTGGAACGCATACGGCGTGGGGGGATAGGAACCATCCTCTTGCCTCTTGAGACGAACGCGGAACGGGTGCCGGACGCCGGAGCCGTGGGCCGGGGGATACACTCGGGGCGGCCACGCGGGGTGCGGCGATGCGCGTGTTACCTTTATATACGTAGCGATACGGCCCGGTGTTACATCGAGGACGATTGGGGGTGCGGGCGCGGATGCTTCGCGGCGGCTCAGCATGACAGATCCTCGGTGGTTGGCCATTGGCGTACGGAATGGTCATGCTGAGGCCGCAGCCGAAGCATCCGCGCCTTCCTTCTCCTCCAGCGCTACGACGCAGGATATCGCGCCCGGTGACTCGAGCAGAAGGCGACGCCGCCCTGCCGCGAGGCGGCAGGGCGGCGTGGCGTGTTGGTGCGAGGGTCGCGTCGGCTAGAGCATCGCGGCGCGGATCGCCCCGGCGAGGTGACGGGAGCCGGCGTGGCAGTTCTCCTCGGACTCGTAGCTGAAGGCGAGGCGGATGTGGCGCTCGCCGCCGCCGTTCGGCATGAAGGCCCCGCCCGGCACATAGCCGACCCCGGCCTCACGGGCGAACTGCGCCAGCTTCGCGGTGTCGGTGTCGGTCGGCAGCTTGATCCAGATGAAGAAGCCCCCGGCGGGCTTGCTGACCTCGGCGTCGGTGCCGTCGAGGACTTCGGTGAGGCCCTGATACATCGCGTCGCGCTTGTTGCGATAGACGTCGATCAACGTGGGAATATGCTCGGTCATGTGGTCGCGCATGTAGTAGGCCGCGACGCGCGACGTGAACGGGGCGATGCCGCCGCCGAAGTTGAAGCTCTGGAAGATCGGCAGCAGCGCCTGCGGGGCGAGGAGCCAGCCGAGGCGCATCCCGGCCCCGAGGATCTTTGAGAGGGTCCCGGCGCGGATGACCATGTCGCTGTCGTCGAGCGCGTAGAGCGAGGGGATGAAGTCTTCCTCGAAGCGGAGGTCGCCGTAGGCGTCGTCCTCGAGGATCGGCGTCTCGAACTCGCGGGCCAGCGCGAGGAGTTCCCGGCGACGCTCGATGGTCGCGGTCGGCCCGGCGGGATTGTGGAAGGTCGGCATGGTGTAGATCAGCTTGCAGGGGCGACCCGCCGCGCGCAACGCCGTGAGTTGTTCCCGCACCGCCTCGATCACGATCCCGCCGTTATCGATCGGCACGCCGCGCAGGTCCGCGCCGTGGCGACGGAAGACTTGCAGGGTGCCGGAGAAGCTCGGGGCCTCGCAGATGACCGCGTCGCCCTGATCCACCAGCGCGCTGATCATCAGCGAGATGGCGTGCAGCGAGCCGTTGGTGAGCAGGAAATTGTCCGGGCTGACCTGCAAACCCTCGAAGTGGTCGAACTTGTGGGCCAACACCTCCCGCAGGCCCTTGTAGCCGAGCGGTTCGCCATAGGTGAGTGCCTGCGCGCCTTCGGCGGCCATCATCGTCCGGGTCGCCTCGACGATGCCGTCGTAGGGGAAGGAGCCCGGATCGGGCTTGCCGCCGCCGAACTCATACGTGGTCGGGGCGCTGGGCCAGGCGCCGCCGCCGCTGGCGTTGCGCCCGATCGCCGCGCGGGAGGACAGGAGTTGCTCGAAACGCGCCTCGGTGATGGTGCTCATCGGAATTGCCCCTTCGCTCACACAGTGCCGTTGCCTGGGATCCGCTATGCGGGGCAGTATACCGCACTTGGCGCTGGCGGCTGCTGGCACATCGCGTGCAAGTTCTCGTGGGGCGGCGGTGTGCGGTCGCGCGTTGGGCGAGGCGGGGGCAGCGATGGTAGGACGGAGCGAGTCGCAGGGGGCTGGGACCGGGGACGGCGGGGCCGTGCCGACGAGCGCGGGCTTCCCGGTCAGCGCGGGCGTGCTGTTGGGGCTGGGGTTGGGCGGGTTTTTCGATGGGATCGTGCTGCACCAGATCCTCTAGTGGCACCATCTGCTCACCAACGCGGGCTATCCGGCCGATAGCGTGTCCAACCTCGAAGTGAATACGCTGTGGGACGGCGTGTTCCACGCCCTGACCTATATTTTTGTGGGCATCGGCCTAGCGATCCTCTGGCGGGCGGCCAGTCGGCGTCACGTCGCCTGGTCGGGCAAGATGCTGATCGGCACGATTTTACTCGGGTTCGGCGCGTTCAATGTCGTGGAGGGGGGCATCGATCACCAGTTGCTCGGCATTCATCACGTTAATGAGACCGTGCCGCGCGACCAGTGGATCTATTGGGATATCGGGTTCCTGGTCTGGGGTGCGGCGATGCTGATCGGCGGCTGGCTGTTGCTGCGCGCGGGGCGCAGGGAGACGGCGGGGCAGGACTGCGGGTGACCCCGCCCCGATTTGGGGAGGGTGGGGGACGTGAGGTGTGAGTCGTAAGGGGGCCGGGTCCCTCCCCGCCGCCGCCGTGATGCCGGAGGGAAGACCCTTACCCGCTGTCCAAAGTTTGGACAGCGGGCGAAGCTTAATTTGTGGGCGGAAGTGGGCCGGGGCCGGGGCGGTCAGTTGGCGACGCCTGCCGTGCGCCCGTGACAATTCTTATACTTCTTGCCGCTGCCGCAGAAGCAAGGATCGTTGCGCCCGATCTTCTGCGACTTCTCCAGGGCGCGCTTCGGGCGCTTGCGATCTTCGCCATCGTCGGTGCGGTTCTCGACCGCTTCCTCCATCGGGCGCGGGCGCATCGGGCGCACGATCTCGACGTGGAAGATCTGGTGGGTGATGTCGTGGCGGAGGTTGTTCATGAGGGTCTGGAACATCCGGTAGCCCTCGGTCTTGTAGGCGATCAGCGGATCTTTCTGGCCGTACGCCTGGAGGCCGATCCCCTGGCGCATCTCGTCCATCTGGGTCAGGTGCTCGATCCAGAGGCGGTCGATCGTGCTGAGGAAGACCAGGCGCTCGACCTGGCGCATCGTCTCCGCGCCGATCTTCTCCTCCTTGCGATCGTAGGCTTCGTCGGCGAGCGTGGTGAAGAAACCGGCTAGGCCCGCCTTATCATAGCTGGCGAGCTGGTCCGTGGTGAGGTCGCGCACATCGTCGGGCGGCAGGATTTTCGACGCATCCTGCAGCAGCCGCTCGAACTCGGGTTCGGCCCCGCGCTCCTCCGGCCAATGGGCGGCCACGAGGTCGGTGAACTCCTCGGCGACCATGTCGAGGATGCGATCGCGCAACGGCTCGCCCGCGATGACGCGGCGGCGGTCGGTGTAGATCGTCTCGCGCTGCTTATTCATCACGTCGTCGTACTGCACGACGTGCTTGCGGAGGTCGAAGTTGTAGCCCTCGACCTTCGTCTGCGCGCTCTCGATCGAGCGCGAGATGATGCTCGCCTCGATCGGCGTGTCCTCGTCCATCCCCAGGCGACCCATCACCCCCTGGATACGGTCGGAGCCGAAGCGGCGCATCAACTCGTCTTCGAGCGAGACGTAGAAGCGGCTGGAACCGGGGTCGCCCTGACGACCGGCCCGCCCGCGCAACTGGTTATCGATGCGGCGCGACTCGTGGCGCTCGGTGCCGATGATGTGCAGGCCACCTTTGTCGGCGACACCGGGGCCGAGGAGGATGTCGGTGCCGCGCCCGGCCATGTTGGTGGCGATCGTCACCGTGCCCGGCTGCCCGGCCTGGACGACGATCCCCGCCTCGCGCTCGTGCTGCTTGGCGTTGAGGACGTCATGTTCGATCCCCGCCTGGCCGAGTTTCGCGCTCAGTCGCTCGCTCGTCTCGATCGAGGTCGTGCCGACGAGGACCGGACGGCCCTCCGCGTGCATCTCCTCGACTTCGCGGACGACCGCGCGGAACTTCGCTTCCTCGTCCTTGTAGATCTGGTCCGGGTAGTCCTCGCGCACCATGTCCCGGTTAGTGGGGATCGGCACGACTTCCAGGTTGTAGATCGCGGCGAACTCCTCCGCCTCCGTCTCGGCGGTGCCGGTCATCCCGGCCAGCTTCTCGTACATGCGGAAGTAGTTCTGGAAGGTGATCGTCGCCAGCGTGACGTTCTCGCGCCGGACGCGCACCCCCTCCTTGGCCTCGACCGCCTGGTGCAGCCCCTCGCTCCAGCGCCGACCGGGCATCTTGCGCCCGGTGAACTCGTCCACGATCACCACCTCGCCATCCGGCTCGATGATGTATTCCTTGTTGATGTGGTAGAGGGCTTTGGCCTTCAGCGCGTTCTCCAGGAAGTGGACGAGATCGTTGTAGCGGTCGTCGTAGAGGGACGTGCCCTCGGGTAGGCCGAGCATTTGCTCGACCCGATCGATCCCCTCATCGGTCACCTGGACGGTCTTACGCTTCTCGTCGACCTCGAAGTCGCGGTCGAGGCGCAGTTGCTTGGCGAGTTGGGCGAACTGGTAGTAGCGGTCGGTCGCTTCCTCGGCCGGGCCGGAGATGATCAGCGGGGTGCGCGCCTCGTCGATCAGGATGTTGTCCACTTCGTCCACGATGGCGAAGTACAACGGGCGCTGGACCGACTGGGCGATGTCCACGACCATGTTGTCGCGCAGGTAGTCGAAGCCGAACTCGTTGTTGGTGCCGTAGAGGATGTCGGCCGCATAGGCCTCGGTGCGATCGACCGGACGCCAGTGGTTCAGGCGCTCGTCGCCGTGCGGCGTCGGGTCGTGGTACTCGGGGTCGTAGATGCCCGCGAACTCGTGGCTGATCACGCCGACTTCGAGGCCGAGCGCGCGGTAGACCGGCCCCATCCAGCCGCCGCCGAGACGGGAGAGGTAGTCGTTCGGCGTGACCAGATGGACGCCCTTGCCGGTGAGCGCGTTGAGGTAGAGGGGCAGCGAGGCGACGAGGGTTTTGCCCTCGCCGGTGCGCTGCTCGGCGATCCGCCCGGAGTGCAGGACCATCCCGCCCATCAGTTGCACGTCGAAATGGCGCTGCCCGTTGGCGCGCTTGCTCGCCTCGCGGGTGACGGCGAAGGCTTCGGGGAGCAGCTCGTCGAGGGCCGCACCCTGCGCGAGGCGCTCCTTGAACTCGGCGGTCTTGGCGAGCAATTGCTCGTCGGTCAGCGTGACTATCTGAGGCTCCAGCGCGTTGACCACCTCGACCTGCCCGCGAATCGTCTTGAGGGCGCGGTCGGTGCTGTCGCCGAAAACCCGGCTGAGGAACTTACGCATGGATCGGCTTCTCCTGAGAGCGGCCTGCCGCGTGTGGGCGTCTTCGCGTCACACGCGGGCGCGGCAGGCGAAAACAGCGCGTGGGCGTGGACGTCTAATGCACAGGAGAAGTGTACTACAGCGGTCGGCGTGCGGGCGGCGTGGGAAGCCCCACGGGTGACGCGACCGGGCGTGACGCCCGCGCGATGGTGCCGAGCGGTGCCGACGGTCAGCCGCCGATGTTGTGCGCGGCCACGCGCGTGGGCCGGAGCAGCAGGCGCGCGTTGGGGGAGGGGAGGGGGTGGCTCGCCAGCCAATCCTCGACCTTTTCCACCCCGATGTAGCGACCGATCAGGACCCGGCGGGCCGCTAGATCGACCTCCCCGGCGAGCTTGGCCTCGCCATCGATGCGCAGGTAGCCGCCACCATCCGGGGTGATCACCAGCAGCGAGAGGCGCGGGTCGTGCGCGACGTGCCGCGCCTTCACGCTGTCGGGGCGGACGCTGATCCAGAGGGCGTCGCCGTCGCGCACGTACCAGACGACCGACTGGCTCGGCATCCCCTCGGGACCGAGCGTGGCGACGATGGCGTTGAGCGGGCGGTCGAGGAAGGCGCGTTGCGGGTCGGTAAGCGTGGTCATTCGTGGCTCCTTGCGCGTAGGGGGAGGCGGTGTCTTAGGGTGGTTATAGCAGAGGGGAGAGGGGAAGGGGGACGGACCCCTCCCCGCCGCCTGTGGGCGGCGACCCTCCCCTGAAGAGGGAGGGTGGGGCTGGTCGTTGCCGACGTGCCTGGGCTACGGATGCGGCGCTCAGTTCTCGTCGTCCAGGTGTGCTGAGACGCGCGTCCCGTAGCTCAGGCGCGGGCGCGGCGTCCTGCGAGGGGTGGGGCGCGCGGCCGCCTTGGCCTGGCAGTAGGCGTAGAGGGCGTCGTAGACCGGTGCGGTCAGCCGCAGCTTCTCGGCGTCGTCGGGCGTCGCGAGTTGGAACCCGCGGATGAGGGCGTCGAGTCCGGCCGCCTCGGGTCGTCGGGTGCGGCTCGGCGGTACGTCGGCGTCGCGGATGATCCGGCCCAGTTCCTCCAGCGCGGCGTCCCCCGCCAGGCCATGCCGCGCCAGTAACACCTCGAAGGTGCAGCGCCCGCGTTCGTGGCCGTATGCGGCGCCACGCATGTCGAAGGTCTGCCCGTCCAACGTCGCCGGGTCGGTGTCGGGGGCGACGAAGGCGAACTCGGCCACCGGGTCGATCGAGCGCCGGATCAGCCAGGGACAGGCGGTGCGATCGACGTGCAGGTTCCGTCGGGTGATCCACTTCATCGCCGGTCGCTCCCTCCGCTCCCTTCGCTCCCTCGACGCGGGCCATCATCCGAGAACGCCGCCAACGTCTCGTCGCAACGGGCCAGCACGTCGGTGACCTGGACCGCCCCCTCACCGCCGAAGTAGTCGCGCGCGCGCACCTGGTCGGCCCAGCGGCGGAGCTTGTCGAGATCCCTGGCGAGTGCCGCCAGTTCGACCGGGCGGAGAGCGCGATGCAGGGCCTCACGGCGCAGATGGCCCAGCAGCCGTTCGGCCTCGTCCCCGATCTCCACCCATTCCGCCGCCCGGTCGGCGCGATTCCCGGCCACGAGACCCGCCGCCCGCGCCGGGTCGAGCCTGGTGCCCGCAGCAAGGGTGGCCTCGCCGCCGAACGCCGCCACTCGTGTCGCGAGCGTGCGGAGGGCGACCGTTGTTCCGTCGCGCTCCGGCAGGGCGCAGACGCCGTCGCGCAGGTAGATGGCCCCGAGCCGCTTCACCTCGCGCCAGATGGCCGCACGCTTGCGCGACGGCTGGGCGGGGACCGTGTAGATCAGCAAGACCCAAGGTGCGTCCACAGCCCTCGCACTATGCGCGCGACTGGGTATGCTGCTTGCACCCACAGCCACGCACGATTCCACGAGATTAGTGTAACACCCGTTACTTGCTAAGAAAAGATGGTCGTGCTATATTGCGTATAACGGCTGTTATATACACTCTGGAGGATGCCATGGAGCGTGTCGTCTTGTTCATCTGCCCGCACGGCGCGGGGAAGAGCCGCATGGCCGCCGCGTTCTTCAATCGCGTCGCCCCGCCGGGGTGGGTGGCGACGACTGCCGGCATCGAGCCGCAAGCGACGGTCAGCGTGCACGCCGGTCGCCTGCTCGGCGGCACCGACGCCGCAGGGCTGCTCGATCAGACGGTGCCGCGCCCGATCGCCGCTGTCGCCGACCCTGCCCGCGTGGTGGCGATCGATTGCGACGTGCCGGGGACCGCGCGCTGGGCGCTCGATCATCAGCAGTTCGACCAGGGGATGCGCGACGAGCTGCGCGACCGTGCGGAGGCGCTCGCGCACGAGGTGGGCCGTGGCTGACATCGGGATACAGGCGGGGCACGCGGCGACGCCCGGCGGGCTGTGGCCGCTCGTCGCCTACTTCTTCCGGCTCGGCGCGACCGGCTTCGGCGGACCGGTCGCCCTCGCCGGGGCCATGCGCCGCGATTTGGTGGAGCGGCGCGGCTGGGTCGATGAGGACGAGTACGCCCTAGCCCTGGCCCTGGCGCAACTGATGCCTGGGCCGCTGGCGGCGCAACTCGCGATCGCGCTGGGCTTTTTCCAGGCCGGTGTGCTGGGGGCGACGCTCGTCGGCCTCGCCTTTATCCTCCCCTCGTTCACCATGGTCGTCGGGCTGGCGGCGTTGTACGTCGCCTATGGCGGGCTGTGGTGGATGCAGGCCCTGTTCTACGGGATCGGCGCGGCGGTGATCGCGATCATCGCCCTCGCCGCGATCAAGCTCGCTCGCGGCACGGCCAAGCGCGACCCGCTGCTGTGGGGCATCTGCGGGGCGCTGTTCGTGATCACGATCTGGGCGCAGGCTGAGCTCGCGCAGTTCTTCGTGCTGGCCGGGCTGCTGACGCTGATCGTCAAGGCCCCGCCGACGTGGCGGTGGGGACACCGGGCCGCGCGGGGCCTCGTCGCCTGGCCGCTGGCGCTCCCGGCCCTGCCTGCGGTGGTCGGTACCGCGACGGGCGGCGCGGCGTTACTGCCGTTGCTGCTCTTCTTCGCCAAGGCGGGGGCGTTCGTCTTCGGCAGCGGGCTGGCGATCGTCCCATTCCTGCAGCAGGGGGTCGTGCAGCAATACGGCTGGCTCAATGAGGGGCAGTTCCGCGACGCGGTGGCGGTGGCGATGATCACCCCCGGCCCGGTCGTGATCACCGTCGCCTTCATCGGCTACCTCGTCGCCGGGTTGCCGGGCGCGGTGGCGGCGGCGGTCGGGATCTTCCTGCCGGTCTACCTGCTGACGATCCTCCCGGCACCGTGGTTCCGGCGGCACCGCGACAACGCGCAGCTCAAGGCCTTCGTACTCGGGGCGACCGCCGCCGCGACCAGGGCGCTGGCGGGCGCGGTCGCGGTCCTCGGGTGGCGGACGATTGTCGATCCGCCCACCGCCGCCATCGCGCTGGTCAGCCTCGGCGCGCTGTGGCGCTTCAAGGTGCCCGAGCCGGCGCTGGTCGCGGTAGCAGGGCTGGCCGGGCTGGCGCTGTGGGCGTTGACCCACGGCGTGGGATAAGACCATCGAGATCGCGCGGACCACTAGGCGAGCGTGGACCTACCTCGGTGCGGGATCGCCCGACGGAGGGTTGGTGCTTCCGGGCGCGTGAGGCGGGGCGAGACGACGTTGGGGTAAAGTTCCCCCGGCGGCATCCTTTCGCCGCTCCGTGGTGGGCGCGGGTGGGCGTGCCGCGAGGCCCGCTCAGGAGGCCCGCTCAAGAGGCTTGGTGGAGAGGCCCGATGGAACTGGAACTGCTGCCGTTGCTCCAGGTACAGCGCGATCTGCTCGATACGCCGCGCGGCTTCGAGCGTTTCGGGCGCTATCTCGACACGATGCTCGATGCCGACCGGGGCGAGATGACGCTGCCGCTCGCGGTGTTCAATCCGATGGCGCAGCCCCACGTCGCCGCGCTGCTCGACCGGCTGATCGCCATGGGGGCGGAGGATGAGGCGCGCGTGGCCCTGCGCAAGGCCGAGGCCGACCTGCGCGCGGTGCCGGGTCGGCTGCGCGTCGGCCTCGTGATCGCCGATGACGCGCTCGGCGGGTGGACCGACCGTTTTCTCACCGACGCGCGGCAGCGTTTCGAGTCGGCGTCCACCGTGAAGCGCGGCTTCGCCACGCCCCTGCTCTGGACCGGCGAGGAACCGTCGCGCGAAGGGGTGCGCCGCGAGACGCTGGCTGCGGTGTATCGCGCCGCGTATTGTCGGCGTCACGGCCCCCCACGGACGCTGCGCGCGATGCTGACGCAGGAGGGACTGACGGCGCGTTTCGCGGCGCTGCCGACCGCGCAGTTCGACCCGGCGCAGCTCGCCGCTACACGCCTGCTGCTGACGCCGCACCTCGACACGACCGACTACCCGCTGCTTTTCGCCTGCCTCTACGGCGACGAGGCGGCGCGTGCGGTCGGGTATCCGCCGCAGGGCGTGCAACAGTGGGGCGGTTTCGCGGTGGCGCTCGACGAGGCGCGGGTGCGCGGGTGGCGACCGGACGCCGCGTTGGGGGCGGGGAGCGCGCGGGTGGAGTTCGGGCGGTGACGGACCGCTCCCCCCGGCCCCCTCCCCGACGCGGGGAGGGGGTGCCTCGTGAGAAGACCACAGCTCCACCAGCCCGCCAATGAATAGTTAATGAGGCACCCCCTCCCCGCGTCGGGGAGGGGGCCGGGGGGAGCGGTCCGTCTTTACGGCTCGTTGCCGTAGACGCGGGCGTCGTTGCTATAGACCGGGAGTTGCAGGGTTGTGCGGTAGCTATCGGTGCTGAGACCTTGTGCGGACGGATCGTTGGCCGCGTTCCAGATCGACTGCCACTGCGCGGTGTGAATGCTGAATTGGACTTCGCAGGAGCCGCGCGCGGGGAAGGTGTGGCGGTTCCAGTTCAATTCGACATAATAGAGTCCACGAGCGTTATCCCAGGTCTGCACGGGGCTGATCGTGACCGCACCGCACTGATCCCAATACTTCTCGGTGACCACGTCCTGGGCGCGCACTCCCGCCGCGAGGATCTCGCTCAGGTTCACGAAGACGCGCACCTTGAGGTTGGTCTGTGCGCTCCCGGTGTCGTTGTGGAGCCGCACCCGATACTGCGATTCCTGGCCCGCGCCCCCGCCACCGTTCAGCGCGGTGACGCGGAACTTGGCCGGAGTGGCGCGCGAGCCGGGCGTTGGCGACGGACTCGGCGATGCCGACGGGCTTGGTGAGGCACTCGGCGTGGGAGTAGGGGACGGCGTCGGGCTCGGCGTCGGACTCGGGCTCGGCGACGGTGATGGGGTTGCCGAGGGGCGCGGCGATGGTGACGGACTCGGCGACGGTGAAGGCGAGGGGCTGGGCGAAGGGGTCGGGCTTGGTGTCGGGCTGGGCGACGGGGTGGGCGATGGGGTGGGCGACGGGCTTGCTGCGGGCGATGGCGACGGGCTTGACGACGCTGAGGTGCCGAGCGCGCTGCCGACATTGGTGTAGGTTACCCGGCCCATTTGCGGCGTCCAGGCATTGGCACCGGTATTCGGAAAGGTGATGCGGAGGTACTGCGTGCCCGACGGCACGGTCCCCTGATAATCGACGCGCTGCCAGTCGCCGCCCAGGGTGGTGCTCGTCGGGGTCAGGGGGGTGAAGTTCACGCCGTCGGGCGAGGCGGCGAAGGCGAAGGGGCTGAAGGTTTCGTAGGGCCAGACATAGGTCGTGGCGGTGAAGGAGCGTAAGCCCTGGAGCTGCCAGGTCGCCCATTCGCTCGAGCGCGCGACGCGTACCAGGCGCGACGGGTCGTTGCCGATGGCCGCGACGTTCGTCGTGTCGAAGCCGAGACTGCCCGAGCGCGCGCCCATCTTGGCGAAGTCGTGGAGATCGTCGGTGATCGTCGCCGCCGCCGGAGTTGTGTCGGGCGATGGCGCGGGCGATGGCGTGGTCGACGGGCTGGGAGACGGGCTGGGCGACGGCGCGGTCGATGGCGTGGGCGACGGGCTGGGCGGGGGGTTCGTCAGGCGCTGCTTGAAGCCGAGGCCGAAGCTGGTGGGCGTGCCGTTGTAGTCGCTGATCAGCGCCGGGCCGCTGCCACAGTCCCAGGTGTTCCAGGTCCAGCCGAGATAGTTCGCGCCTCGCGCGTCGTGCCAGTCCATTAACCGATTGATGAAATCGTGGGTGCAATCGTTCTGGCCGATCTCCCCGGCCACCAGTGGCACCTGCGCCGCGACCGGCCCCGCCTCGGCGTCCCAACAGGCCGGGGTGTTGCACTGGCTGAAGTTGTAGATATGCCACGAAGCGGCGAGGTTGTTCAGCGGATCGGTCGGGCGGTAGGTCAGCCATTGCGAGAGGTGGGCGGCGTAGGAGATCCCGCCGACCAAGATGATATTCGGCGCGCCGGTGCCGCGCACGGCGTCGACGAGTTCCTGCATCCCCGCCGCCTGGTAGGACATCCCGGCGCAGGTGCCGCCATCGCGCCAGCAGCGCCAAGCGGCGGTCGAGTCGGTGTTATTATCGGGGTAGGGTTCGTTGAAGAGGTCGAAGAGGACCGCGCTGTTGCCTTGGTAGGCGGTGGCGACCTGACGCCAGAACTCCGGGGCGTGGTCGCGGTCGGGCATCGGCGTTTGTTTGTCCGCGAGGGTGGTGCCGGCGGCGGTCCAGTGGAGGTCGATGATCGCCGCCATCCCCTGCGCGTTGATCAGACCGACGTAGTTGGCGATGGCGTTCCGGTAGTTGGCGCCGCTATATGCCGGATTGACCCCATTGATCCCGAGCCAGCATTGCTCGTTGACCGGGATGCGGACGGTATTGACGTTCCAGGCGGCCATCGCCGCGACCGCTGCCGCGTCGGTCGGTCCCTCGAAGATGCCCCAGCCCTGGACGCAGGCGAACTCGGCGCTGCTGCGATTCACGCCGAGCAGGCGCACCGTCTGGCCGCTGCCGTTGAGGATCTGATTGCCGACGACGTGGAGTCCGCTCATCGACGGTCGCGCCGCCTGCGCCGTTTCCTGGCCGAACCCGCCCACACCCGGGAAGAAACTGAGGCCGAGCAGGCAGGTGAGCATGACGATACCGAGCGCGCGTGCGGGGTGGCGAGAGGTGGCCATGATGCGATCTCCTGTGTGGTAAAGCTGATCTCGGACTACATCGGACCATTTCGGACCAAGGTGACCGCGCCCAATTCCGGCGCGGCGGCGATAACGGACGCGCGTTCGCTCGGCCTGCCAGCGCTTGTGGCAGGGTCATTGTCGGCACCTCGACAGGTGCGGGTTCATTTGGTCATCAGTTGGTCAACATCAGGAGTCTAGCAGCGGGTATTGGGCGTCACCATAGCCCGTTGTTCCCAGGGACCGGACCCCCCGATCGCGCCGGGTGTGCGGGTTGACCCCGCCGTAACGGGACGACGGGACAATGTTCTCCCGCGCTATCTGCTAGGATGCGCGACGCGGGTGGCGGCATCTGCGGCGATGGCCTGATGGTGTAGGGAGGGGCATAGATGACCCAGCATTTCCGGCGCGAGGCGGTGGCCGCGCGCGATCGGGCAGTCGAGGCGGGCGTCGGCGCGCAAACGAACGGCGGCAAGCAATGGAAGGTGGTCGTGCTCAACCCGTGGGGCGAGTTCGGCATCTACGGGGAGCGCGAGATCCTGGAACACGCCGGCTGCCAGGTCGAGGTCGTGATGGCCGCCACCGAGGACGAGGTGCTGGCGGCGGTGCGCGACGCCGATGGCCTGTACTACACCGGCCCGGTCACCCGCAAGATGCTGCTGGCGATGAACCGTTGCAAGGTGATCGCCGAGAGCGCGATCGGCATGGACACCTTCGAGGACTTCGATCTGGCGACCGAGAAGGGGATCGTCGCCTGCAACTGCCCCGGCGTCTTCGTGGACGAGGTGGCGAATCAGGGGATGGCGCTCCTGCTGGCCTGCGTGCGTTGGCTCGTGCCGACCGCGACCTTCGTGAAGGGGGGGGGCTGGTCCGAACGCTCCCGCGCCCGCCCGTGGGGGCAGGTCCATCGGATGACCGGCCAGACGATCGGCATCGTCGGCCTCGGCGACATCGGCAAGGCGATGGCCCGCCGCGCCGCCGGCTTCGACCTGAAGGTGCTGGCCTGCGATCCCTATCTCCCGGCCGCGACGTTCAAGGAGCACGGCGCGCAGCAGGTTTCGCTCGGGAAGCTGTTGCAGGATTCCGACTTCGTCTCGCTGCATGTGCCGCTCAATACGGAGACCCGGCACATGATCGGCGCACCGCAGTTCGCGCTGATGAAGCCCGACGCGATCCTGATCAACACCTGCCGTGGCCCGGTCGTCGATGAGGCGGCGCTGATCGAGGCGCTGCAAAACAAGCGCATCCTCGCGGCCGGCCTGGACGTGACCGAGGTCGAGCCGATCGCCAGCGACAGCCCGCTGCTGACCATGGACAACGTGGTGATCTCGCCGCACATGGCCTCGATCAGCGAGTGGGCCAATGGCGAGCGTCGCCGTCGTCCGGCGCAGGAGATCGCATCCGTCCTGACCGGCCACCGCCCGCGCGCCGTCTGGAATAAGGATGTGTTGGAGCATTTGAATCTGAAGTAAGTCGTCGGTCGTCGGTCGTCGGTCGTCAGGGGCGGTCTGCCACTGTCACGGAGTTGGACCGCCACCGCGCAAGCCCCTGACGACCGACGACCGACGACCGACGACTCATCCCAGGGGGAGCCATGAAAATCGCCTACGCATATCGGCGGGCCGCGTTCTATCCATACGATGGGGGCACGGGCTGGGAAGTGCCGCCCAAGGAGGTGCGGGGTCGATATCTGCGGAAGGTGCGCGAGATCGGCTTCGAGGGGATCGAGATCGGGTACGGGCAGGGGATCGGGACGGACGAAGCGGCGATCCGCGAGTTGCGCGCGGAGCTTGAGGCGGCCGGTGTGCCGTGCGCGACGGTGCGTGGGGGGGGCGGCTTCCTCCGCCCGCAAGTGGCCCGGCGCAGTCGCGAGGTCGTGATGGGCGCGATCCACATGGCCGAGTGGATCGGCGCGAACCTCGTCAACATGACGGTGACGATGCCGAGCGATCACCCGGACCGCAACCTCCCTGGTGGCGGGGTCGGGATGCGGACCTCGCAGGGCGGCAGCAAGACGGCGTCCGGGGCCGATTTCGAGACGACAGCGGCGGAACTCCGCGCGCTGGCCGACCACGCGGCGGAACATGGCGTGGACCTCTCGATCGAGATGCATCAGAACTCGATCGCCGACAACCCCTGGAGTTGCCTGCATCTGCTCGACTTGATCGACCGGCCCAACGTCGGCCTCAACCCCGACCTCGGCAACCTCTACTGGCACTATCAAGTGCCCGAGGCGACGAACGAGGCGGCGATCGTCGCGCTCGCGCCGAAGACGAGGTATTGGCACTGCAAGCAGCTCCAGCACATCCAGGTTCCCGAGCAGGAGCGCGCCTACTTCCAACTGGTGCCGCTGCCCGATGGCGAGATCGACTATCGCTTCGCGGTCGCCGCGATGGTGGACGCGGGCTACGATGGCTGGCTCTCGATCGAGGGCTGCCGGTACGGCGATCAGATTCGTGGCGATGGTCGGAGCGTGGCGTACATCCGCGAACTGCTGGCGGAGGGTCGGGAGTTGTGAGACGGGAGTCGTGAGTCGTAAGTCGGTGGTCGGTAGTCGGTAGTCGGTGGAGACGGGGACGGGGACGGGGGGCGGTGGGGTGGGTTTTCAGCCAGGCTGACGGGTAGGTGTGAGGCGCGCGCTGGGTGAGCGAGCGGGAGCATCTGTCGGCGAAACGCGCCCTGCCGATAGCCTGCGGTGTTGCGGGTGGCGCATGAAGTGGGGAGCGAGGAGAGGGCATGGAAGCGCGCAAGTTGGGCCGGACGGGGCTCAAGATCGCCCCGATTTGCCTGGGCGGCAATGTCTTCGGCTGGACGATCGATGAGGCCGCGTCGTTCGACGTTCTCGACGCCTATGTGGCGGGCGGTGGCGACTTCATCGACAGCGCCGATGTGTACTCGCGCTGGGCACCGGACAATGTAGGCGGCGAGTCGGAGACGATCCTGGGGAAGTGGCTGGCGGCGCGCGGGAATCGCGACCAGGTGGTCATCGCGACCAAGGTTGGCAGCCCGATGGGCGACGGCCCGAGGATGGCCGGGCTCTCGCGGCGGCGGATCATCGCGGCGGTCGAGGCGTCGCTGCGCCGACTCCAGACGGAGTACATCGACCTGTACCAATCCCACCAGGACGATCGGGACACGCCGCTCGATGAGACGTTGCGCGCCTACGATGATCTCGTCCGTTCGGGGAAGGTCCGCTATATCGGCGCATCCAACTACAGCGCGTGGCGGCTGACGCGCGCCCTCTGGGAGAGCGACCGGCACGGGCTGCCGCGCTACGAGACGATCCAGCCGCCGTATCACTTGCTGAATCGCGCGACGTACGAGCGCGAGTTGGAAGGACTCTGCCTGGAGCAGGGGGTCGGCGTGATCGGCTATTCCTCGCTCGCCAGCGGTTTCCTCAGCGGCAAGTATCGGCAGGGCCAGACGATGCCGGGCAGCGCCAGGGCCGGTGGGATCAGGTCGAACTACATGAACGAGCGCGGCTATGCGGTGCTCGCGGCGGTCGATCTGGTGGCGCAGGCCCACGGGGCGACTCCCACGCAGGTGGCCCTGGCCTGGCTCCTGGCCCGCCCCGGCATCACCGCGCCGATCGCCAGCGCCACGTCGCCCGAACAGGCGCGGGAACTCCTCGGCGCGACCGAGTTGCACCTGGAGTCGGCGGAGATCGACGCCTTGAACCTCGCGAGTGCATGGGCGTAAGGGGTTGGCAGGGTACAGGTTGGCAGGTTGGCACATTGGCAGGTTGGGGCGGGCGGGCCTCAACCGCCTGCCACACCGCCCCAATTACCCACGCACGACCTTGAACCGTACCCCCTGCCAACCTGCAACCCTGCAACCCTGCAACCTACCTCGTGGCAACTCCCCGATGGTATAGTTCTTCTCCGACTCTCGTGGGGGATTATGGCGGTGAAGAGGCGAAGAAGCGTTGGATGAGGGCGGGTTCCCGGCCATCGGCGGGCCGATGCGTATCGATGATCCCCGGCGGCTTGCCGCGCTGCACGGCTTGGGCTTGCTCGATGCCCCGGCGGAGGTCGCGTTCGATCGGTTGACCCGGCTCGCCGCGACGCTGCTCGACGCCCCGGTCGCGCTCGTCACCCTGATCGACCGCGATCGGCAATTCTTCGCCAGCAGCCTCGGCCTGCCGGAGCCGTTGGTTGCCACGCGCGAGACGCCTTTAAGCCACTCCTTCTGCCAGCACACGATAGGGGCGAGCGTGCCCCTCGTAATCGCGGATGCGCGCGTCCACCCGCTCGTGCGCGATAATTTGGCGATCCCCGATATGGGGGTGATCGCCTATCTGGGGATCCCGCTCGCCGGTTCCGACCGGCAGCCGCTCGGCTCGTTCTGCGTGATCGCCACGAAGCCGCGTCAGTGGACCGCGCGCGACGTGGCGATACTCACCGATCTGGCCGCTTCGGTCATCACCGAGATGGAGTTGCGCGGCGCGTTGCGCGAGGCGCAGGAGGCGCAACGGGCGTTGGAGGAGGCCCGCCGCGCGGCGGAACACGCCCGCGCGCAACTCTCGTTGGTGGTGGATCAGATGCCGGTCGGGGTGATCCTCGTCGCCTCCCCGTCCGGCAGGATCTTGGAGTACAGCGCGCAGAGCGAGGCGATCCTCGGGCACCCGGTCATCCCGGTGACCGGCGTGAGCGACTATGGCGTCTATGGCGGTCTGCACGCCGATGGACGCCCCTACGCGGCGCATGACTACCCGACCGCGCGCGCGCTCCGTGGCGAGCGTGTGATCGCGGAAGAGACGCGGTACCTGCGCGGCGACGGTCGCGAGGCGGTGTTGAGTATCAGCGCCATCCCGCTGAACGACGCGAGTTGGGAGTCGGCGCTGGTCGTCTGCGCATTCACCGACATCACGGTGCTCCGGGAGCAGGAGCGTGCGCGCGCCGACGTGTTCGATGAACTCGCGCACGATATCAAGAACCCCCTCGCCAGCATTCGTGGACAGGCTCAACTCATGCAGCGCCAGATCGCCCGACAGGGTGCGATCGAAACCGACCAGCTCGTCGAGCGGCTTGGCGGCATCGTCGCGGCGACCGGGCGGGCGCGGGCGCTGCTGGACGAACACCTGGACCTGGCGCGGGTGCGGGCGGGGCAACTGCTCCAACTCGAACGGACGCGCACCGATCTGGTGACGCTCGCCGACCGCACGATCGCCCTGCAGCAGCAGGCGACCGAGCGGCACCGCTTGCGCCTGCTGACGCCGTTAACCACGTTGTCGGGGGATATCGACGGGCAGCGCATCGAGCGCGCGTTCGTGAATCTCCTCTCGAACGCAATCAAGTACAGCCCGAATGGCGGCGAGATCGCGGTGCGTCTGAGCGGTGAGGAGCGGGAAGATGGCCCTTGGGCCACCATCGCGGTGGCGGATCAGGGCATCGGCATCCCACCCGCCGATCTCGCCCGCATCGGCGAGCGCTTCCATCGCGCGGGCAATGTGGTCGGGCGCTTCGAGGGGACCGGCTTGGGCATGGCGAGTGTCCGGCAGGTCGTCGCGGCGCACAGCGGCTCGGTCGCGGTCGAGAGCGTCGAAGGGATGGGGACGACGGTGATCGTGCGGATTCCGCTGGGGGTGGGGGTGGGGCGGGAGTCGTGAGACGTGAGTCGTGAGTAGGGGACGGACCTCTCCCTGGCCCCGTTTCTCTCGCCCGCTGCGACGGGCCTGACGTGCCCTTGCCGCCTGCTGGCGGCGACCCTCCCCGACGCGGGGAGGGTGGGAGCGGGGTGAGTGAGATGCGGTGCTGGGGGTTGGGGTGGCTGCGCCGCGCTGAGTTTTTGCAGGATGCCCGAGTAGGAGTGGCGGGGGGTGAGACTGTCCATCGGCACAGTGTGCGCGTGGGTTGGGTCGCGTATGCTCACGGTCTGGGTGAATGGGGGGCGGTGAGGAGCGGGCGTGCGCGTCTACGTCGAGGCGGTGCGGATGTCGTATCGCCGGTATCGCACCTACGGTGTGGCGGCGTTCGTGGGTGTGCTGACGAATGGCTTCTTCGGCCTCCTGCGCTCGTATGTCTTCATCGCCTTCTACGGGAATCGCCCGCTGGCCGAGGGTTTCAGCCTCGGCGACGCGCTGACGTACGTCTGGCTGACGCAGGGGATGATCATGCCCCTGTACCTCTGGGGCTGGCTGGAGATCGCCGAGACGATTCGCAGCGGTGCCATCGCCAGCGATCTGACGAAGCCGATCAGCTACTTCGGCTTCTGGCTCAGCCGCGATCTCGGGCGCGCGGCGTATCACATCCTCTACCGCTGGCTGCCGACGATCCTGTTGGGCTGGCTCCTCTTCGGCATCCGTCTCCCGGCAGATCCGCTCAACTGGCTGGCCTTCGCCCTCAGCTTCCTGCTGGCGATCGTGTTCAGCTTCTGCCTGCGTTTCATGATCAACGTGGTCGGCTTCTGGACGACCGATGTGCGCGGCATCATGGGGATCGTCCTCCTCTTCGTGAACCTCTTCACCGGCTTCCTGGTGCCGCTCGAATTCTTCCCGCCGGTCGCGCGGGCGATCGTGACCCAGTTGCCATTCGCCGGGATGATTTCGATCCCGGCGAACGTTTTCCTGGGGCGGGCGGGCGGATTCGATCTCGTGCTGCTGTTGGCGCGGCAGATCGTCTGGGTCGTCGTCTTCGTCGCGGGCGCACAACTCCTGCTGCGCGCGGCCACGCGCAAACTGGTGGTGCAGGGTGGGTGACGCGCGGCACTACCTGCGCCTCTACGTGCGCCTGATCGCCGCCCGGCTGCGCGGGCAGATGCAGTATCGCGTCTCGTTCGCCTTGCAAGTGGCGAGCAGCTTCATCAGCACCTTCGTCGAGTTGCTGGCGGTGTTCATCCTCTTCGGCACCTTCGATGACCTCGTCGGCTGGTCGGTCGGGGATGTCGTCTTCCTTTACGGCGTCGCCTCGATCGCGTTCTGCCTGGCCGAGCTGTTCGCGGGCGGATTCGATCGGGTCAGCCAGATGGTCAAGGAGGGCGAGTTCGACCGCGTGCTGACCCGCCCGATGCCCGCTTTTCTGCAGGTGCTCGCCGCCGAACTGCCGCTGCGCCGACTCGGGCGGATCGTGCAGGGTGTGCTGGCGCTGCTACTGGCGCAGCGCTGGGTCGAGATCGCCTGGACCCTGCCGAAAGCGCTGCTCTTCCCGGTGGCCGTTGTCAGTTCGGCGCTCGTCTTTTTCACCGCCTTCCTGATCGGCGCGGCGATCTGCTTCTGGACGATCGAGAGCAGCGAAATCCAGAACATCTTCACCTATGGCGGGGTCGAGTTGGCGGGCAATCCGATCCACATCTACAACCGTTGGATTCAAGGTGTTTTCCTGTACATCGTCCCGCTCGGGCTGACCACCTTCTACCCCGTGCTCTACATCCTCGGTAAGCCCGATCCGCTGGGCTTGCCCGGCTTCCTGCCCTTCGTCGCCCCGCTCGCCGCCGGCCTCTTTTTCGCCCTGGGACTGATCATCTGGGAGTTCGGACTGCGCCATTACCAAAGCACCGGCAGTTGATGGAGGCACGTAGGGTCGGCCTACGTCGCGCCACCGACGTTCGTAGGGGCGTGCTACTGAACGCCCGGCCAGGGCTGCCGCCGCCTCTCCGCCGACCGCCAATGTCGGTGGCGAAACGACCAGGGCAGCCCCGCCTCTCCGCCAATCGCAAATGCTGGCGGGATAACGACCGGGCGTTCAATTGAACGCCCCTACGAACCCGATGCGGGGAGGGTGAGCGTGGCGCTGATCGAGGTGACGAATCTGCGCAAATCCTTCCGTGTCGTGCGGCGGGGCGGCGGGGCGTTGGGGGCGTTGCGCGGCTTGGTCGGGCGCGGTGGTTCGGTCGACGGCGTTCCGGTGCCGCGCGAGGTGGTAGCGGTGGAAGACCTCAGCTTCCGGGTGGGTCGGGGGGAAATGGTCGCCTATGTCGGCCCCAATGGGGCGGGCAAGAGTACGACGATCAAGATGCTGACCGGGATTCTGGTGCCGAGCGGCGGCGCGGTGGTTGTGGACGGCCTCGTGCCGTGGCAGCAGCGGACGAAGCTGGCCGGGCGTATCGGGGTCGTTTTCGGCCAGCGGACCCAGCTCTGGTGGGACTTGCCGCTGATCGAGAGTTTGCGCCTCCTGCGTTACATCTACAAGGTGCCGGAGGCGCGCTATCGCGAGAATCTGGCCCGACTGACCGCGCTGCTCGATCTCGGCCCGTTCCTCGAACGCCCGGTGCGGCAGCTCTCGCTCGGCCAGCGAATGCGCGGCGACCTCGCGGCCGCGCTCCTGCACGACCCGGCCATCCTCTACCTCGATGAGCCGACGATCGGGCTCGATGTGGTGGCGAAGGAGCGTGTGCGCACCTTCCTGCTCGAACTCAACCGCGAACGCGGGGTGACCGTGCTGCTGACGACGCACGACATGGCCGACATCTCCCGCCTCTGCGAGCGGATGCTGATCATCGATCACGGGCGGCTGTTGTACGATGGCGGGGTGGCCGCGATCACCGCGCGCTACGGCGGCGAGCGACGGATGGTCGTTGATCTGGCCGAGGATGTGGCGCACCCGCAGATCCCCGGCGCGCGTCTCGAACGCCGGGAGGGGACCCGCCTCTGGCTCTCCTTCAAGCGGGAGGAGACGACCGCGCCGGCCCTGATCGCCGCGCTCGCCGCGCGCTATGCGATCCGCGACCTCACGCTGGAGGAGCCGGATATCGAGGCGGTGGTGCGCCGGATTTATGAGGAGGGGATGGGGTGAGGGTGAAGGGGCCTAGCGCGGCAGGGCGGCGATTAGCGGGGACCCTCACCCCGGCGTCGCTGCGGCTCGTCACCGCCGCCCAGAGGGCACCCGCCCGTCCGAGGAGAGGGGGAGAGCTATACCCGGTGCTGCGGCGACGGGGAAGTGGGCCGCTAGAGCTTTGCCCGACGCGAGGTGACGATGCCGGTGTTGAGGCCGTACCAGTGCATGCGGCCGAGGTGGCGCGCGTGTTCGACTTTCACGCAGCGGTCCACCACGACGTGCAGGCCACCTTGCTCGGCGATGGCGATCCCTTCGGGGCTGATGACGTTGAACTGGAGCCAGAGCGCTTTCGCCCTGATTTGCACCGCCTCGTGGGCGATGCCCGGCACCGCATCCGAGGCGCGGAAGACATCGACCAGATCGATCGGTAGCGGCACATCGAGGAGGCTGGGGTAGCTCTGCTCGCCGAGGACCTCGGTTTCGTGCGGATTGACGGGGATGATCCGATAGCCGTGGCGCTGCAAGTAGAAGCCGACGAAGTGGCTCGCGCGCAGCGTGTTCGACGAGAGTCCGACGATCGCCACGGTGCGCGCCGACCGCAGGATTCCCAGCATCGTGGCCGGATCCTGATAGCGCGTCAGATCGAGCGGTTTTGCGGTTCCTGCTGTACTCATCGCTGTCTCCCTGCGTGCTGCGTTTCGCGATAGTGTGTGACGGCAGGCCCCCCGCGTCCCACCCTCCCTTTTAGGGGAGGGTCGCCGCCGGGGCGGCGGGGAGGGGTCACCCCCAATTGGACTACGACGTATGCACCAGCGCCGCCCCGTGACCTGCGACCTTCGACATTTGGCCTTCGGCCCGCACAAACCGTTGTTGCGCCGCCGCCACGCCGCTCCCGAGAGTCAGGGCCACGCCGCACTCGACCAGCGCCATCTCGACCCCGCCGAGCGTCGCCAGCACTTCCAGTTCGTTCAGCGCGCCGAGGTGTCCGATCCGCAGCACGCGCCCCTTGATGCGCCCCAGCCCCACGCCGAGCGACAGGCCGAAGCGCTCGCGGGCCGTGCGGATCACCACGTCGCTGTCGATGCCCTCCGGCATCACGATCGCGGTCAGCGTGTCCGAGTGGGCGGTCGGGTCCTCGCAGAGATTGGTCAGCCCCCAGGCCGCGACCGCCGCACGGACCCCCTCGGCCAGGAAATGATGGCGGGCATAGACCGCCGCCAAGCCTTCCTCGTCCACCAGCATCGTCAGCGCCTCGCGCAGCCCGAAGAGGAGCAGCGTCGCTGGGGTGTAGGGGAAGAAGCCCGCGCCGTTGTCGCGGATGATCGGTCGCCAGTCGAAGAAGTTGCGCGGTGCGCCGCCCGTCTCGGCCAACGCCAGCGCGCGTGGCCCGGCGCAGACGATCCCGATGCCGGGCGGCAGCATCAGCCCCTTCTGGCTGCCGGTCAGCGCCACATCCACCCGCCAATCGTCGAAGTGGAAGGGGAGCGAGGCCAGCGAACTGACGGTGTCCACGATCAACAACGCCCCGTGTCCGGCGCGATCGAGCGCGGCGCGGATCGCGCCGACATCCGACGTGACGCCGGTGGAGGTCTCGTTGTGGACGACCAGCACCGCGGAGTACTGCCGGTCCCCGACATCGGCGCGCAACCGCGCCTCGACTTCCTCGGGCGGCAGGGCCTGCCCCCAGCGCAGCGGCACCTCGTCCACCACGTAGCCGAGGTTGCGCGCGGTCTGCGCGAAGAGCGCGCTGAAATGGCCGTGATTGAACGCCAGCACCCGCTCGCCGGGGCGCAGCACGTTCACCAGCGCGGCTTCCCAGGCTCCGGTCCCCGAGGTCGGGTAGAGGATCGTCGCCCCCTCCCGTGTGCCGAAGACCTGGCGCAGACGTGGCAGGATCGCGTGCGTCAATGCCGCGAACTCCGGCCCGCGATGATCGATCACCGCGCGGTCCATCGCCCGCAGGATGCGGTCTGGCACGTTTGTCGGTCCCGGTATCTGCAAGAATGGTCGGCCTGCCATAGCTGTCTCCTGCCTGCCCCGCCCCTCGAACGGGCGGGTGTCCTCTGGGGGGCGGTGCCGTGCGCGGGCGGCGGGGCACGGGCCTAATCCGCGACCGCCGCCATGCCCTCGGCCACTTGCGCCGCCGCGCGCAGGCCGCGCTCGAGGTCCCAGAGGAGATCGTCCAGCGATTCGAGGCCGACCGACAGGCGGATCGAGCCGCTGCCGATCCCGGCGCCGGCCAACTCGTCCTCGCTCAACTGCCGATGGGTGGTGCTGGCCGGGTGGATGACCAGGCTCTTGGCGTCGCCGACATTCGCCAGATGGCTCCAGAGTTCCAGCGACTCGATGAAGCGCTGCCCGGCCAGCCGACCGCCCCTGATATCGAAGGTGAAGATCGCGCCCGCGCCGCGCGGCAGATACCGCTCCACCAGGGGGAGGTAGGCGCTCCCCGGTAGGGCCGGGTGGCGGACCTGCTCGGTGAGCGGGTGCGCGGCCAGGAACTCGGCCACGGCCAGCGCGTTGGCGACGTGTCGGTCCATTCGTAGCGGCAGCGTCTCGATGCCCAACAGGAGGAGGAAGGCGTTGAACGGGCTCAACGCCGCGCCGAGGTCGCGCAGGGTCTCCGAGCGCAGTTTTTGCAAGTAGCCGTAGACGCCGAACGTCTCGTGGAAGGCGAGGCCGTGATAGGCGGCCGAGGGTTCGGCCATGACCGGGAAACGCCCGTTCGACCAGTTGAAACGGCCCGAGTCGACCACCACCCCGCCGATGCTTGTGCCGTGCCCGCCGAGGAACTTGGTCGCGGAGTGGATCACGATGTCCGCGCCCCACTCGATCGGGCGACAGAGGTAGGGGCTGGCGAAGGTGTTGTCGATCACCAGGGGGGCGCCGTGTTCGTGCGCGATCGCCGCGACCGCTGCCAGATCGAGCACGTTGCAGCCGGGATTGCCGATCGTCTCGCCGTACAACGCCTTGGTGTTCGGTCGCAGCGCGGCCCGCCAGGCGTCCAGATCGTCGGGGTCCACGAAGGTCAATTCAACCGAGAGCTTGCCCAGGAAGTGTTTGAACTGCGTGATCGTCCCGCCGTAGAGGGCGCGCGAGGCCACCACATGATCGCCCGGTTGCAGGATGGTGAAGAGCGCCGCCGCCTGCGCGGCCAAGCCGCTGGCGAAGGCCACCGCGCCGACCCCACCCTCCAGGCTCGCGACTCGCTCCTCGAACGCCGCGACCGTCGGGTTCATGATCCGCGAATAGATGTTGCCGTACTCCTGCAAGTTGAAGTAGGCCGCCGCCGTCTCGGTGTCCTCGAAGACATAGCTCGACGTCTGGTAGATCGGCATCGCCCGCGCCCCGGTCGCCGGGTCGGGCCGCTGTCCGGCATGGATCGCCCGCGTGTCGAACCCGAAATCGCGGAGGGTCTCGTCGTTATCAGCGCTCATGGCTTCTTTTCCCTCTCTTGGTATGGGCTGCGGTTCGCCCCCCCGCCCCCAGGCCCCGCTACGCTTTGCCTTCATTCCGGGGGAGCCTAGCCGCGGAGCGTGGGGCGAGCGGTGGGGCTGGTGCGGTGTCACGGTGATTATCGGGCGGGGGCGCGGAGGTTGTCAAATGGATGTTGGGGTGTGGGTGCGGTTCAACGTTTTGCGGCGGCGGGGGCAGACGGTGATGACGGCGTGGTGGCAGGCGGTTGAAACCGCGCCTTAGGGTGCGGCGGCACCACGAAACCCGCCTACGCGGGTTAGGAGGCACGTACCGGCCATGGCCTACCCGCGCAGGTGGGTTTCGTGGCCCGCAGGCCCCGAGGCGCGGTTTCAACCGCCTGCCTCAACCGCCCCAACCGCCCACGCGAAAGTCTGAATCGCACCCTTGGGCTGTGAACACGCCTTCATCCCACCGGGACCCATGGTACACTGCGCGCGCGATAGATGTTTCGTTGGTTGGCGCGCTGTCGCCGGGAGACCGGACTGGAGCGTTGGGCGGGTTACGTCGCGCTGGTGTGGCAGAGAGGCGGGAATGGAGCGACGATGGATACGGGGCAGCAGTCGGATACCGCGCGACCCGAGGACCATGTGCAGACGGCCTCGCGGCCGAGCGAACTGCGGATTACAGATCTGCGCACGGCGACGGTGGGTTGGAATAACTGGCACTTCACGATCGTCCGCATCGACACCAATCAGGGTCTCAGCGGCTATGGCGAGGTGCGCGATTTCGCCAGCAAGAATTATGCGCTGATGCTGAAGAGCCGTATCCTCGGCGAGAATCCGTGCGATCTCGATAAGGTCTTCCGCAAGATCAAGCAGTTCGGTGGGCACGGTCGTCAGGGCGGCGGTGTCTGCGGCGTCGAGATGGCGCTGATGGACCTGGCTGGCAAGGCGTATGGGGTGCCGGCCTACGCCCTGGTGGGCGGGAAGTTCCGCGACCGCATCCGCATGTACTGCGACACGCCCAATGAGCAGACCGGCGAGGCGATGGGGCGCAAGCTCCAGGCGCGTCTCGATCAGGGCTTCACCATGCTCAAGATGGACGTCGGTGTGCAGCCGTTGATCGGCGTCAAGGGCGCGCTCAGTTGGCCGCAGGGGATGCTGGCGGGCGACCCCGGCGACGCGATGGAGCGCATGTTCAACACCACCCAGATCATGCACCCGTTTACCCATGTGCGCCTCACCCCGAAGGGGATCGACCTGATCTGCGAGTACGTCGCGCAGGTGCGGTCGGTGGTCGGCGACGAGGTGCCGATCTCCGCCGATCACTTCGGCCACATCGGGCTCGACGATTGCCTGCGCCTGGGCCATGCCCTCGAACCGTATAACCTCGCCTGGCTGGAGGATCTGATCCCCTGGCAGTTCACCGACAAGTGGGTGCAACTCGAACGCGCGTTGAATACGCCGGTCTGTACCGGCGAGGACATCTATCTGCGCGAAGGGTTCCGACCGTTGCTCGAGTCGCGCGCCGTGAATATCATCCACCCCGATCTCGCCACGAGCGGCGGGATCATGGAGACGAAGAAAATCGGCGATCTGGCGCAGGAGTACGGGGTCAGCATGGCGCTGCACATGGCCGGGACGCCGATCAGCACCATGGCGAGCGTCCATTGCGCCGCCGCGACCGAGAACTTCATCGCGTTGGAGCATCATTTCAGCGAGATCCCATTCTGGGGCGACTTCATCGACGGGATTCCGAAGCCGATTATCCAGCAGGGGTACATCCCCGTGCCGGAAACGCCGGGCCTCGGCTTCACGCTGAACGAAGAAGCAGTCAAGGAACACCTGATCGCCAGCGATAAAGGCTTCTTCGAGCCGACCACCGCCTGGGACGAGGCGCACAGCCACGACCGCCTCTGGTCCTGAGCGGCCTGTTCCACATGTGCCAGTAGTGTTGGTCCCTTCCCCCGCTCCTCAGATGGGGAGCGGGGGTGGCGAGCCGCAGCGATGCCGGGGTGAGGGTGGTCGCAGCACTGCGGAAGATGATAGTCAGTACATCCGCCATCTGGCGGACTCGACAAGGAGGATACCCATGTCGGCCTTCAAGTTCGGCTGGATCTCGCCCGCCATCGGCCCGCCTGATAGCGACTATGTGCCGCTGGTCATGTACCAGGATGAGCACATTTTCCCGACCACGATCCAGCACTTCGACTCGTTGTGGGTCTGCGATCACTTCTATGGCTTCGAGCGCCGCAGCGATTCCTTCGTCGAGGGCTGGACCGCCCTGACCTGGCTGGCGGCCCGCTACCCGAACGTGCAGGTAGGACACCACGTCCTCGGCCTCGGATATCGCAACCCCGCGCTGACCGGGAAGATGGCGGCGACCCTCCAAACAATGAGCGGCGGGCGCTTCATCCTCGGCATCGGTGCCGGCTGGCGCGACGAGGAGTACAAGGCGTATGGGTACGACTTCCCCCGCCCGGCGGTGCGCATCGCGCAGCTCGACGAGGCGATCCAACTGATGCGCGTGATGTGGACGGAGGATGAGCCGAACTTCGCGGGCAAGCATTTCCAGATCGAGAAGGCGTATGCGCCGCCGCACCCGCAGCCGCTCCCGCCGGTCCTGATCGGCGGCAACGGCGAGCAGTTGATGTTGCCGCTCGTCGGTCGGCAGGCGGACATGTGGAACACCGGCACCGGGCGTGGGCTCGAAGCCTTCCGTCACAAGCGCGACATCGTACGCCGCAGCGCCGAGGGGGCCGGGCGCGATCCGGGCGACATCACGCTGACCGTCACGCACGAGGCCCCGCTGCCGCAGAACGCCGACGACGCGGCGCGCTGGGTGGAGGAGATTCTGATGTGGAAGGCGGAGGGGGTGGGCCATATCCTGCTCGACTTCGGCCACGTCACCTCGACCGAGCCGGTCATGCGCTTCGTCGAGGAAGTGATGCCTGCGGTGCGCGCCGATTGAGCGGGCGGGCGTCTTTCGCATCTATGGCGCGGCGGCGAGGGGGCGAGCGATGGCGATCGGTGAGGTCGTACGTGGTCGGGGTGTCGGGCGTCGCGGGCGTTCGTTCAGCGTGTTCAGCATCAAGAGCATCCTCAGCGCCGCAAGTATCCTCAGTCTCGGCAGCGCGGGGTGCATTCTCAGCATCGGGAGCACTGGTTCGATCCTGAGCATCGGCAGTACGGGCAGCAGCCTGGGCGCGGTGTTGCGTATTGGCGGGGCGGGGCGGGTGGGTAGGCGGCGGCGCGGGGATGATCGGAGGATGGAGGGTTGAGGCGGAGGGCGGAGGCGGAGGGCCGTTGGACTGAAGTCCCGGCTGAAGGCGCGGCCACGAAGTCCCCCTGCGGGGACTGGGATTGCTGTTGCGGGGAAGCGGATGCTGGTAGCTGCCGAGTGATGAGCGGTCAGAGGCCGTGGCGACCGAGGAAGCCGTGGACCGCCGCGTTCCAGGCGACGGGTTCTTCGCGCGCGGCGGCGTGGTAGGCGGTCGGCAAAACGGCGAACTCGCTGCCGGGGATCTGTTGGTGCCACTCATACGACAGTTCGAGCGTTTTTTGCGGCTCGTGGCCGCCGACGATCACCAGCGTTGGGATGGTCAGTCGGCGCAGCTCCGGGTAGCGCGGGCGCATGTCCCAGGCCGCGAGCGTGCGCAAGGCTGCGACCGCCGCCTCCGGCGTGCCGCCGAGCCCCGCGTTGAGCGTGGCCGCGAATGCGGCGGGCGGGGTGCCGCGCCGTGCGGGGTTGCTCGTCGGTGGCCCTTCGATCTCCCAGGGGTAGGAACGTGGCTGGTTCACCACGGCGGGTTCCCCACGGCCTGCCGCGCCGATCTGGTCGTCGAGCCACTGCGCCCCCAGCGGCCAGAGGTAGGGGACGGTGTGCCCGAGGACAAGCGCCAGGGCGCGCTCGGGATAGTCGAGGCCAAACTGGCAACTGATGACCCCGCCGAGCGAGGCACCCCCGACAATCGCGCGCTCGATCTCCAGGGCGTCGAGCAGGTTTCGCAAGTCGCGCGCGAGATCGGTCGCCGTCCAGGGGCCGGGCGGGCTGGCCGAGCGCCCGGTTCCGCGCCGGTCGAACGTGATGACGCGATAATATTGCGAGAAGTAGGGGATTTGATAGGGCATCCAGGCGATGTGGTGATGGGCCTGCAAGACAAGCGGTGTCCCTTCACCGGTTGATTCGTAGAAGAGTTCCACCCCATCGGCGTCGATCCTGGGCATTCCTCGTGCTCCTCATCTGCGCGGTGCCGGGCAACAAGGCCGGGCGCGCTGCTGCGCTTTCACGAATGGTTCGCGGATCGGCGCTGACTACCGCCGCGCCGCGCCGTCTCCGAGTGTCTGGAAGATCGCCGACCAACGCTCGCGATGATCCTCGCCCTCCACGGCGTAGACGGGGAGGAAACCGAGCCGCAGATAGGCGCTGATCGCGGGCGTGCGGGAATCGTCCGTTTGCAAGATCGCCCGCGTATCCCCGCGCGCCGCGAAGTCGCGCAGCACCCAGTCGAGGAGGACCGCCGCGAGTCCGCGTCGCAGATGGGCGGGGGCGACGGCGACCCAGTGAACGTAGCCCGCGTCGGGGAGGCGATGGGCGATGGAGCGGCTGGTGGCGGTGCCGACGACAGCGCCGCCGTGTTCGACGACGTAGATCGCGCGGACCCCGACATCGTCGAGCAATTCGCGCCGCACTTTCGCCTCGTCCCACGGCTCGAAGAAGGCATCGCGCAGGGTCGCGCAGAGGGAGGGGAGGTCGTGCGCACCGTCATACTCGCGAAGCCGATAGCCTTCGGGCAGGGGACGGCTCGCGGGTAGGTCGCGCAAGTGCGGGCGCTCCATGACGAGTTGCGCCATCGGCCCTCCATTTTCTCCAGCCTCGCGCCAACGCGCACCAGCCATGTTCGGGCGGCGCGGTCGGCGATAGCATGGCGATAATGCAGTGCATCGGGTGGGTTGTCAACGTGGCAGTCGGTAGGGGCGCTGAACGTGGAGTGGATTTCTCCGCTCTGCCCGAACGGTCGAGCCATACGTATATGGGGTGGCGACGTTTTGTCAGCGCGAGCCTTCGTTCAGGATACGCCGCCCGAACTGGCCGAGCATGACCTGATACTGCGGATCGCTGTTCTCGGGGTGATACTCGAAGCGGGAACGCTCGAAGTATTGGACGAGATAGGGGCGACCGTCCTCAAGGGTTTCGGTGAGTTCCTCGCTGAGCGGGTAACCGAACTGGGCCAGGCCACCGTTGCCCTGCCAGAAGCGTAGGAAGCGTCCCTCCAGGTGGTGGCCCGTCTCGCTGAAATAGGTCGTGCCGGATCGCCGCGCCACCGCCGGGTCGGCAGGGTGGATGCGCCGCCCGAACTGGCCGAGGAGGATTTGGTACTGCGAGTCGGCGTTCTCGGGATGGTATTCGAGGCGCGCACGCTCGAAGTACTGGACCGTGTAGACCCTGCCGTCGTCCAGGGTTTCCCGCCGCTCGTCGGTCAGCGGATAGCCGTAGAGCGGCAGCGCGCCGTGCGCCTGCCAGAAGGTCAGGAAGCGTCCCTGGATGCGGAAGCCGGTCTGGGGGAAGTGTCGCGAGGTCGGCAGCGGCTCCCAGGATGGGGCCGCGCCCTGGCCGAGGAGCGGGCCGTCGCCGAAGTCGCCGAGACTGATCAGGGCGAGTCGCTTGGTGTCGCCCGCTGCCACCGCGAGCCAGGAGCCATCGGGCGAGGGGGTGAAGCTGCTGCCGCCCGCCACCGCGCCGAGGGTGCGCCGCGCCCCGGTGGCGGCATCGACGAGGACCAGCGTCGCGGTCTTGCTGTCGCGCGCGGTTTGGTGTCGCACGAGAATCCCCGTGCCATCGGGGGTCCAATTCGGCTGGAAGTAGAAGCCGCCGCCGCGCGGCAGTAGCAGGCGGGCGTTGCCGCCGTCCGGGTCGAGGATAGTGAGGGCCGAACCCTGCACGCGCTCCTCGGCGAAGGCATCGTCGCTCACCACGAAGCGCCCATCGGTCGGCGAGAGGTCGAAGCGCGTGGTGCTGGTGCCGTAGAAGAGTTCGGTCGGTGTGCTGCCAGCCGCCGCTACTCGCATGATGGTCGTGACGCGCCCCCCGCCGCTGCGGATGTAGACGACCGCTGCGCCATCGGGGGTCCAGCGCGGCTGGGCATACGACCAATACGTCTCCATATCGAGGTCGCGCGCTTCCGCCTCGACCAAGACGCGTGCGGCACCGGAGTCGGGGTTGATGATGACGAGTTGCCCCTTATAGGGGGCGGTCGCCAGTTCGTCGCTGTAGGCGAGTTGGCCCCCGGTCGGGGACCAGCGTGGGGTGTAGACAGCGCCCCGCGTCGGCACGACGCGATCCTGGAATCCGTCGGCTCCCACGAGGTGCAGTGCCCGATCGCTGCCCTGATAGGCGATTCGCCCCGTTGGTGCCGCGCCCGCGCCCTTGGCTCCTGGCCGCGGCCCGAAACCGAGCAGGAGTGCGCAGATCAGGATAATCGCGCCGATCCGCCGCATTGCCGCTCCTCTGTCTGCCACCGATATGCACGTACATGTCATGCCTGGGTGGACGCTCCCATGCGGATATTGTACGTATACTGTAGCACACGAGGCTGGGAATGGGCGGGAGGGACATGACAACGCGCGCGCCTAATGCCGTGTACTCGTTATGCGGTGCGCAACACAGGAAATTGGGCGGCCCTGCAACGCGAAGCCGCAGGACCGCCCCATCCTCCCTTCTCATAAGCGGCGTTCCCGCAGCAGTCTTGGCGGACTTCGGGGGCCGTTATGAGAGCAGCGTTCCCGTTGGAAAGCCGAGCGGAGTATACCATGGCGTTCACCAGATGCAACCACTGTGTCCGTTCGGGGGGAGCCGTCAGAGTTTTGCGGCGGGCGGTTGAGTCGGGGCGGCAGGCGGTCATGGAGTGGAGGGCGCGGATGCTTCGCGGCGGATCAGCATGACAATTCGTCGGTGGTCGGCCCATATCGATCGGAATTGTCATTCTGAGGCCACAGCCGAAGAATCCGCGCCCTCCTGCGCCGCCGTCGCTTCCACACGGACTGGAATCGTACCCGTCCGTATGGAAAAGGCCGTCGGAGCATCGCGTTGGCGGGGTCTCAATCGCCTGCTGCTATCGCCTTTGGCTTACACCGTCCGTTTGGGGAGCGGTGATGCGCCCGTGGCGGGGAGCGTGTGGGGTATCAGCGGTGGGTTAAGGAAGGTCGCGCACGAACATGATGTAGGTGAGATTGCCGCCTCCTGGCGGGCGCTCGCCGGGCACTTCGCGCAGGCCCGCCGCTGCGGCGATGCGCCGCGCGGTGGCGACTTCTTGGTCGAAGTTCTGCTCCTCGGCGCGGGGAACGACGATCAGTAGGGGGCCGGGTGGGAGGGCGGCTGCGTCACTCGGGAGTTCGCGCAGCGTGGCGTCGCCCGAGGTGAAGCGGAGTACGCCGTAGGCGTCGCCATTCGCGAGGAAGAAGCCTGATAGATAGGTGGTCAGGGTGGGTGTACGTTCGCGTTCGGCGCGGATAGCCAGGCCCGCTCGGGTTTCGCCGACGTACTGGAATTTGCCGAGGACGCGCGGGTCGCCCGGTGTACGGACGAAGTAGATCCAGAGGTTTATCGCGACCACTGCGGCGAGCGCGGCGCCCACCAGCGCGGGGGCGGCGCGCGCTGTCCAGCCCGGTGCGTCGAGCGCGCGGAGGCGTTGCCACAGCGCGACGAGACCGACCGCCGCCAGCAGGTAGGCGGCGGGGGCGGCGTCCTGGGCGCGCACGGCGCTCGGGGCATCGATGGAGACGATGCTCGGGGCGAGCAGCGCGAGCAGCCAGCCGAGCGCGAAGAGGGCCGGGAAGCTGAAGCGCAACGCCGCCACGAGTGTCAGCGCGAGTCCGAGCGCGAAGCAGGCGGCGGTCACGGCGTCGAGCATAGGCCAGCGCGGCAGGTGGTGACGCGCGTTCGTCTCCCCCTGCCAGTTGAACATCACGGCGTGGCGCAGCAGGCTCTGCTCGATCGCGCCGAGCGTGGTCTGCCCTTGCAGGTAGCGGTCGGAGAGGAAGAAGACCTGCTCGGTGCGTTTGAAGAAGAGGTCCGGCTGCTCGACCGCGTAGCGCCCGAGCGGCACCAGCGTCAGCGCCGCGATCACCGCCGCCAGGAGCAGGCCGGGAGCGAGCCGCCGGGCGAAGCCGTCGCGCTCGCGCAGCAGGAGTACAATCGCCGCGCCCGCGAGGGTTGGCAGCGCGAAACGACCGGGATAGTAGCCGTAGATCGCTAACGCGCCGAGGAATCCGGCCCCCGCGAACGCCGCCATTTCGCGCCATCCCGCGCGTCCTCCCGCGCGCACCCCTGCGCGCACCTGGGCGACGCCGACCAGGAAGAGGGCGAACGCGCCGAGGGTGCAGAGGGTGGTCGGGCCGGTGTCGAAGGCGAGGCGGTCGATGCTGACGCGCCATGACCCGACCGCCGCCAGCGTCGCCGCCACCAGCGCCACGCGCGGCCCCCACAACTGCCGGGCCACCAGCCAGAGCGCGGCCACGGCACCAACGCCGCCCGCCGCCGTCAGCCCACGCAGGCTCGTCAGGCTTGGCCCGGCGACGTTGAAGACCCCGGCGAGCAGGAGCGGATAGAGGCCCGGCAGGGAGATGTTCGGCACATAGACCGGGCGGTAGTTCGGATCGTCCAGGATACGCAGCGCTTCCAGGCCATGCCGCGCCTCGTCGCGCCACATGCCGAAGGGGATATCGCCGAGCCGGAAGAAACGCGCGCCGGTCGCGAGGAGGAGGATGGCGACGAGGAGCGCCAGCTCCAGGCGGTGGTCCAGCCTCGTGTCGGATGGTTCGGCCAGCGGTACCGCCGCCCTCGCCACTTCGGTCTCCCCGTTCAGGTCTGTGCGCGTGGTCAAGGTTGCCAGGAGGGCGATGAGGCCCAGTGCGCCGAGTCCGAGCGCCAGCCGCGGTTCGCGCCCGCTGGTCAGCAGCGCTTGCGCCACGCCGAGCGCCACCGCGCCGAGCAACGCCACCACCGGCACGCGCAGACCCCAGCGGCGCTCGACCAGGCCGAGCAGCGCGCTCGCCTGATGGGCCAGCGCCGCGCGCCAGACGAGCGGCAGCAGCGCGATCAGCAGCAGCAGCGGCAGATGGATCAGTTCCCAGAACTGCGGTCGGGCAACCAGCGCGCCGCCGGTTAGGAGGGTGAGCCAGAGGCCGCCCGCGAGGGTCGTGCGGCCCGGTCGCCGCAGCAGCGCCACTGCCACGCCCCAACCGCTCGCCAGCGTCGCCAGCCAGCGCCACCACGCGCCGAGTGGCGGGAGCGCGAGGCCCTGTCCCGGCCCCTCGGCCAGGCGTGCCGCGCCGAGGATCGCCACGCCGAGGATACGGCGGTCGCCGGGCGGCGTGAAGGTTTCCGAGGTGATCGTCGCGCGCCGATCGGTCGGCCCGTCGCCGCGCGCAGCGGTCGCGACCGACACGCGCGATGCGCCTGCGATGGCGCGCGTGTCGATGACCGCGCCGTCCAGGTCGAACACGACCGTGGGCGGGTTCACCCCGGCGGGTCGGCTCGCGGCCAGCGTCAGTTCCAGCGCGACCGGGCGATTGGCGGGGAAGGCCAGGCCCGCCGCACGGAAGATCAGGGTGGCGCGGTCGTCGGTCCAGCGATAGGTGACCCCGTCCGAGCCGAGTTCCCGAGCGAGGAACCCCTCGGTGGCCGCCCGATCGGTGTTCGCGCCGACCGCGATCGTCTGTGTCAGGGGTCGGGCGTAGACGAGCACGAGGGCGAGTGCGCCCAGCGCCAGCAACCCGGCCAGGGTGGCGGCGTGTCGGGTCGCCGGTCGGTCGCCGACGAGGGACGCCAGCCCAGGTCGGCGCGAGGTTCGCCGCTTCGAGGTCGTCGCTTTCCGCCGCACACGCTGTTGTTGTTCGCCCACACGCCCCTATCGATCGGCGATTATTCAGCCGTCATCCAGCGATCATTGCGTGTTCGCGCTTGCGGCGCGCTCGGTGTTTGCGTACGGCGTCATATTGCCGCCCCGAGCCATCCAGCGGCCAGCACGATCGTACTCACGATCAGCAGGCCGAAGACCGTGCGGAAAGGCGCGTCGTCATCGGGGCGGCGGTACACAAGCGTCAGGCTCGCGGCGATCGGCAGCAGCGACACCGCGATGGCGGGCCAGAAACGCTCCCAACGGTAGGGCAGCACCAGCCCGAGCGCCGTCGCCAGCGCGGCGGGGAGGCAGGCCGCCACCCAGAGGAGCGCGACCGCTCGCCGTCGCCCCAAGCGCTGCACCAGCCCGGTCACCCGCGCGTCGGTGTCGCCCCGCCAGTCGGCCAGCGCGTTCGCCAGGTGCAGGGCCAGCAGCAGGGCCGCCCCGAGCGGATAGAGCCAGAGGAGGCGGGGGGTGAAGCGCCCGAGCGCCACCCAGACCCAGATCGGCTCCAGCGGGATCGCCAGCAGATAGGGCAGCCACGAGAGGGCGGTGCGCTTCAGCCACAGGTCGTAGGCCAGCCCGATGCCCGTTCCCAGCGCGACCAGCGCGAGTGAGGCCGGTCCGAACGCCGCCGCCCCCACCCCCGCGAGTATGAGGGCTAGCGCCAGCACCAGCGCCGCCACCAGCGGCGACACCAGCCCCGCCGCCAGCGGCTTGCCCCCCTTTGTCACCCGGTCGAGCGCGCGGTCGGCCAGGTCGTTCGCGATCCCGATCGCCGCCTGCGAGCCGAAGATCGCGCCGACCAGGGGCACGGCGGTCCGCGCCTCCGGCCACTCGCCGAGCGCCAGCGACGCGAAGAGCAGCGTTGCCAGCGTGTTCATCACGGTCGGGAAGGGGTGCATGAGCCGCCCCACGCCGCCGAGCCGCTGGCGGAGCGAAGGCGTCGTGGCCATGCTTGTTCCCCTGTTCCCCTGTTCCCCTTTCGCCGCCTGGACCGCGCCGTGGGGGGAGTATAGCAAGTGGCATGACTGGTGTTCTCGATCGGCGGAGGTGGGGAGCGCGGGGTTGGTGTTTTTGCTCGGCGGAGGCGGGGGGGGCGGGGGGCGGCGTGACGGCGCGGGAGGCCGTTGGGGGTGTGGGCACGTCAAGGCGGGGATGCCGTTGGACTGAGGCCCCGCCGGGCTCTGCCATCGTCCCGGCTGAAGGCTCCGCCACGAAGTCCGCCTTCGCGGACTGGGGGGAAAAGTAGGAGGTGGGTGGAGGGGTCGAGCCGCCCGTTCGAGGCTAGCGGGTGTTCGCCTGGGCGTTGAGGGAGTGTCGCGCCGCCGACTAGTACTACAGTCGTCGTTGTGCGGCGGCGCGGCGGCGATAGTGGCACGCGCGCGCGCTGGCCTGATGGCGGCGTCGCCAGCGCGACCAGCGCCAGACCGCCTCGGCGTCCGGCGCGGCGGCCCC
>JAABUN010001719.1_pt1 | contig 45191 bp, 45 predicted proteins | sample 5559311 | NCBI WGS metagenome assembly JAABUN01 (sample SAMN10711877, study PRJNA513370) | rock metagenome | isolation source: Antarctica rocks | place: Antarctica: Victoria Land, Siegfried Peak sud
CAGACGGCACCGTCAGGCACCTCATCAAGCCTCGGGAGAGCGCTATTTCGACCGATCTTCCCCACTTGGCGTTCGGTTATGACGACGATCAGCGAAATTGCGTAAGAGCCCACTCCTGCCGGAGCGTGTTTCCTGGCCGGCGCTCGCGGCATACCCCGGCGCGGAGGTTCTGAGCCCGCGACTCGCCGCGCCCCGTCGCCAGACCTATTGGTCGTTCAAGACGACTGCGTCGATAGCGCAAGTGGATGCCCGCTATCGCGCGCTTTTGGAACCGCAAGGCTGGCGCAGCGAAACCAACGGCACGTTCACGGATTTCCAATCGGGCCCGAAGCTCACGCTCGATGTTCGCGAAAGCGTGCTGTCCACCGGCGAACCATTCTACGAGGCCGCCCTGATCGAGACGCCTTGTCCACCGGCCTACTGCTGACGCTCTCGAGTGTCACTGGTATGGCGTGCCATCGCCGCGCAATTCCCCCGCCTTGATCCTGACCCGCTCGCCCGCTCGCCCACTCCGCCCACTCAGTACACCCGCGCCCGTAACACCCCCAGATCACGCAGCGTGATCGTCTCGCGGTCGAAGTCGAGGATGCCGCGCTCGGCGTAGGCGTTAAGGCAACGATTCACGCTCTCCCGCGTCGCGCCGACCATCGCGGCGAGTTCGCTCTGGCTCAGCCGCAGATCGATGCGAATCCCGCGCGGCGTGGCGCTGCCGCGCTCCTCGGCCAGGGCGAGCAACTGCTTGGCGAGGCGTCCCGGCAGGTCGAGGAAGAGGAGATCGGCGATCAGGTCGTCGGCGCGGCGCAGGCGCTCGCCGAGGACGCCGAGCAGACCCAGCGCGACTTTCGGGTGCGCTTCGAGGAGCGCGCCGAACTGGTCGCGTTCAAGGGTCAGCGTCTCGGTCGCTTCCAGCGCGACCGCGCTGGCCGAGCGCGGGCCGCTATCCAGCAGCGCCAATTCTCCGAAGAACTCCCCCGCCCCGAGCAGTTTCACCGTGATCTCGCGCCCTTCCGGCGACGTGAGCATCAGCTTCACCGTGCCGCGCTCGATGACGTGCAGGGTGGTCCCCGAGTCGTCGCGGTGGAAGATCGTCGTCCCGGCGCGATACTGGCGCGGGCGGAGCCGGGCCGCGAGCCAGTCGAGATCGTCGTCCGCCAGCGGTGCCAGGAACGGCACGCGGCGCAGCGTGGTGATCGCGGACATGCCCCCTGCTTTCCTTCAAGCCGATCGCCTATCGTTACAGGCCGATTGTACGCCATCGTGACCCGCGTTTGATATTACAGATGGTTGCGGCCCGCCGAGACAGGTGCGACACTCAGCGGACGAATCTGGGCCTGCGAAGAGTGCGAAAGGATCGATGGGATGCGTTTCAAGGATTCGCTGTTGGGGCTCCCCGCGTACCGCCCGCCGCGCGCCGCCGTGCCGGGGGCCGCGCCGATCGCCCGCCTGGGCGCGAACGAGAATCCGCTCGGACCGTCGCCGCGCGCGGTCGCCGCGATGGCCGACGCGCTGTCGCAGGTCCATCGCTATTCCGACGCCGGTTCGTGGCCGCTGCGCCTGACCCTCGGCGCGCACTTCGACATCGCGCCGGAACAGATCTTCTGCACCAACGGCTCGGATGAGTTGATCTTCCTCCTCTGCAACAGCTTCCTCGACGCCGGGGACGAGGCGGTGATCGCCGATGGCTCGTTCATCAGCTACACGATGCGCGTCACCGGGGCGGGCGGCCTGCCGGTCAAGGTACCGCTGCGCGACTACGCGCACGACCTGGACGCGATGGCCGACGTGATCACCGCGCGCACGCGGCTGGTCTTCATCTGCAACCCGAACAACCCGACCGGCACCACGATCGGTTCGGCGGCGGTCGCGCGCTTCCTGGCACGGGTGCCGGACGATGTGCTGGTCGTCGCCGACGAGGCGTACGTCGAATTTGTGGATGGCGGCGACACGCCCGATTTCCTGGCCGAGGTGCGCGGCGGGCGGCGCAACCTGATCGTCCTCCGCACCTTTGCCAAGATCTACGGCCTCGCGGGGCTGCGCCTCGGCTACGCCTTCAGCTCGCCGGAGGTGATCGCCTATCTCGATCGCGCCCGCACCATGTTCAACGTCAACTTGCTGGCACAGGTCGCCGCGCCCGCCGCCCTGGAGGACACCGACCACGTCGCGCGGGTCCGGGCGCACGCCGCCGCCGCACGCAAGCGCTTCACCGCCGAGTTGAAGGCGCTCGGCCTGACGCCGATACCGAGCGCGACGAACTTCATGGCGGTCGTCGTGCACGATGATGCGGCGATCGCGGCGGGGCTGCTGGAGCGGGGGATCATGATCAACCCGCTCAGCGCCTGGGGGCTCCCCGGCCACATCCGCATCTCATTCGGCACGGACGAAGAGAACGAGCGTTTCTTCGTCGCCCTGCGCGAGGTATTAGGGGCCGTCCCCGCCGTTGTCTGAAGCTGTTGTGTTCGTGATGCCGCGCCGCGCGACCGAGGCTCTGTGTCCGGTCGCGCGACACGCCGAGGAGTGCTGTCCACGATGGCTGAGTTAACCCATTTCGACGAGTCGGGCCGCGCCCGCATGGTGGATGTCGGCGACAAGGAGGCGACGCACCGCATCGCCGTTGCCGGGGGCACGGTGCGGATGGAGGCCGCGACGGTGGCGATCATCCGCGAGGGGCGCGCGGCGAAGGGGGATGTGCTGGGGGTGGCGCAGGTGGCCGCGATCATGGCGGCCAAGCGCGCGTACGAGCTCATCCCGATGTGCCACCCGCTGCTGCTGACCGCGATCGGTTGCGCGTTCGACTTCGGTGCGGACGGGCGCTCGATCGCGATCACCGCGCGCGTGGAGACGCGCGGGCAGACCGGTGTCGAGATGGAGGCGCTGACCGCCGTCAGCGCCGCCGCCCTGACGATCTACGACATGGTCAAGGCGGTGGACCGCGCGATGACGATCGAGGACGTGCGCCTCCTCTACAAGAGCGGCGGCAAGAGCGGCACCTTCGAGCGCGCGGAAGAAGGGGGGTAGCCAGCCTCGCACCTGTTCACTCGGTTGGTCCTGTTGCGCTGCCAGAAGGAGGAGCGATGACCATGCTGACCCCGGAGATGCTCGCCGATGGCCTTCTGCCCGGCGAGCCGCAACTCGCGCCCGATGGGCGGCAGATCGCCTATACGGTCGCCCCGGCAGGGCGCAGCGAGGCGGGGCCGCAGACAAGCCTCTGGCTCGTTGCCACCGACGGCGCGATCCCGCCGCGTCGCCTCACCGGCGGCGTCGCCGACGATACGATGCCGCGCTGGTCGCCCGATGGTGCCTGGCTCTATTTCCTCTCCGATCGGGCGAAAAAGGGTGAGACACAGGTGCAGCGCCTGTCGCTGGCGGGGGGGGAGGCGGAGGCGCTGACCGACTGGCAGGGGGGCGTCGCTGCCTTCGCGCCGCTGGCCGACGGGCGAACCCTCGCCCTGCTCGCCGCCGACCCGCCGACCGACGAGGACGAGCGCCGCGAGCGCGAGCGCGACGACGCGATCGTCTGGGGCGAGCGCCTGCGCCCGCGCCGCCTGCGCCTCCTCGATCTGGAGACGCGCGCGATCCGCACGGTCGAGGCGCTCGGGGCGCGGCACATCGCTGCGCTCGCCCCCGCGCCCGATGGGACGCGGCTCGCCGTGACCCACTGGCAGAGCCCCGACCTCGATAACGGGGCGTACCCGACGCCGCTCGCCCTGGTCGACGCGGCGAGCGGTGCGGTCAGCGAGGTCGCCACGCTGCCTCTCGTCGGCCAGAGCCTGATCTGGGATGGCGCGGGCACCGTGCTGGCATACGTCGCCCCGGCGGTCGCGGGCGGCGTCTCCGGCAACGCCCTCTATCTCTTCCCGCTGGCGGAGGGCGCGCCGCGCCGCCTCGTCGCCGAGCTCCCGGCCTGTCCCGCCGCCCTGACGCGCCAGGGGACCGGGTCGATCCTCGTCACCGTCGCGGACGGCCTCGACACCAGCGTGCAGCGCCTCGACATTGCGGCGGGCACGCTGACCGAACTGAGCCGCCATCCGGGCGACCTCATCGCGCCGACCGTCAGCGCCGATGGGGCGACCTTCGCCGCCGTGCGGAGCACGTCGGACTCCCCGCCGAACGTCTGGGTCGGCCCTGCGGCGGGGCCGTTGCGCCGCCTCACCGACCTCCGCCCCGAACTGGCGGGGATCACCTGGGGGGCGCAGGAGCGGCTCGCCTGGACCGCTGCCGACGGCCTCGCGCTCGATGGGCTGCTGATCCTGCCTCCTGGCAAAGGGCGAGCTGACGGGCCGTTCCCGCTGATCGTGCTGGTACACGGCGGGCCGTACGCGCGCTTCGCGGACGATTTCCAGCTGGCGAGCGGGCGACCGTCCGGGCAGTGGCTCGCGCAGGGGGGCTACGCCGTCTTCCTCCCCAACGCGCGCGGCGGCATGGGGCACGGCGCGGACTTCGCGTACAGCGTCGCGGGGCGGGTCGGGCTGGAGGATTGGGAGGACATTCTGAGCGGGCTCGACCGCCTGATCGCCGAAGGGGTGGCCGATCCGGCCCGCCTCGGGATCGGCGGCTGGAGCCAGGGCGGCTTCATGACCGCCTGGGCGGTCGGGCAGGACGCCGAGGGCGAACCGCCGCGTTTTCGTTGCGGCGTGATGGGCGCGGGGGTGAGCGACTGGGGGATGATGGTCGCGGAGAGCGACCTGCCGACCTTCGAGGCGGGTCTCGGTGGGAGCACCGGCTGGGAGGGGGTCGGCCCGCACCAGCACGATCGGGTCAGCCCGATCTCTTTCGTCCATCGCGTCAAGACCCCGGTGCTGCTGCTGCACGGCGAGCGGGACGAGCGCGTGCCGGTCAGCCAGGCGCAGTTCTTCGCGCGCGGTCTGCGGCGCTACGGCGTCCCGAACGAGCTGGTAATCTACCCGCGCGAGCCGCACGGCCTGCGCGAGCGCGCGCACCAGATCGACGCCACGCGGCGGCAGCGCGCCTGGTTCGACCGCTGGCTGGCGGCGGGCGGGCGCGGGTAGCGTCGCGCGTGCTGCCCGGCCTACAATTGCCCGGCGGCAAAAGTGCCGCGTCGCGCGCGGGCCATCGCCGACCGATGGCCCACCGAGAGGAGGGCTGGATTGAGCACGACGAACACGTCACAGAACGAGCCCCAGGAGCAGCAGACCGCGTCGGGGCTGCGGTACATCGATTTCGGCGGCGGCGAAGGTGCGGCGGCGAAGGCCGGCGATACCGTATCCGTCCACTACACCGGCACCCTGGAGAACGGGCAGAAGTTCGACAGCTCGCGCGATCGCGGGGAGGCGTTCCAGTTCCCGCTCGGCGCGGGCCGTGTGATCAAGGGGTGGGACGAGGGCGTGGCCGGGATGCGCGTCGGCGACAGCCGCCGCCTGATCATCCCGAGCGATCTCGGCTACGGCAGCCGTGGCGCGGGCGGCGTAATCCCGCCGGACGCGACGCTGATCTTCGAGGTCGAGTTACTCGGCATCGGCTAGCCGCTCGGCACACCGGGGCGCGCCAGGATCCCCTCCAGGGGCGGTCTTCGGCGCGCCTCGGTTGCTATGGGCAAGCGTATGGTGTACACTATGTCTGTTGCGTTGTGACGCGCCCCTCTTCGGGAACAAAATCCCCGTAGCAGCGTTATTACAATAAGGACTCGCGCGGTTGACACTTCGACGTCAGGACGCCGCGCCCCGCAACATGTGTTACGAGAAACACGAACTGCGTCACTCCTGACGGACGCGGTGGAAGGAATTTTTCCGTTTGACCTCGTTCTCCGAACTTAACCTCGCGCCCGCCACGCGCGCCGCACTGGCAGAAATGGCGATCGATACCCTTACCCCGATCCAGGAAATGGCCCTCCCGCAACTCCTCGCCGGTCGTGACATCATCGGCCAGGCCCGCACCGGTTCCGGCAAAACCCTCGCCTTCGGTATCCCACTCGTCGAAAAGGTCGATCCCCGCGTACGCGCCGTTCAGGCACTCGTGCTCGCCCCGACGCGGGAGTTGGCGATGCAGGTCGGCGGTGTGCTGGAGGCGCTCGGCAAGGGGCGCGGCATCCGCACGACCCTGATCTACGGCGGGCGCGCGTTCGGGCCGCAAGAAGCGGCGCTGCGCGGCGGCGCACAGATCGTCGTCGGTGCGCCCGGTCGCGTCCTCGACATGCTCCGGCGCGGCGCGCTGAAGCTGGACCGCCTGCGCTACCTCGTCCTCGATGAGGCCGACGAGATGCTCGACCGTGGCTTCGCGCCCGATGTCGAGCGGATCATCTCCCATGCCCCCCGCGAGCGGCAGACGGCCCTCTTCTCGGCCACCGTCCCGCCGTGGGTTCACGAGACCGCCGCGCGGCACCTGACCAACCCGGCGACGGTGCAGGTCGATACTCGCCCGGAGGATGTCCCCCAGATCGAGCACGTCGTCTACGATGTGCCGGAAGGGGCGAAGCTCGATATCCTCAAGCGCCTGCTCGACACGCGCGGCGATGGCGCGACGATCGTCTTCGGGCGGACCAAGCACGGCGTCAAGAAGCTCGGGAAGCAGCTCGAAGGGCTCGGCTATCCGGTGGCGGCGTTGCAGGGTAATCTCAGCCAGAATGCGCGCGACCGGGTCATGGCCGACTTCCGTAACGGCACCGTCCGCATCCTGCTGGCGACGAACGTCGCGGCGCGCGGTATCGATGTCGAGACGGTCGAGCAGGTGATCAACTTCGATCTGCCGGAATCGTCGGAGCTGCTGACCCACCGCGTCGGGCGTACCGGGCGCATGGGTCGCCAGGGACGCGCGATCACGCTGCTGAGCCCCGAGGACAGCCCGAAGTGGCGGCAGCTGGAGCGCACCTCCGGGCGACGCCTGCCGCGTCTCGCCTGGCGCGATGAGTACGCCACCACACCGCCCGATGTCGAGGCTGACAGTGTGGCACAGCCCGCGCGTCCGACCCCGATCGCGGCACGCCGCGTGCAGACCTACACGCCCGATAGCTTCGCCGGGCGGAATAGCCAGCCGGGTGGGGGCGTTACAATAACAGAGCGCCGACAGGGCGCACCCGGTCGGGCCTTCTCGTCCACCGCCCGCCCGAATCCGTCGCCGGTCGCTTTCGCGCCTGACGAGCGGATCCAGCACACGATCCTGTGTGCGAGTTGCGGGCGCGAGGCGACGGTGCCGTTCGTGCCGCGCACCGACCGCCCGGTCTACTGCCGGGATTGCTTCCGCCGCGAGGCCGCTCCCGAGGGGCGTGGCGGGGCAGGGAACGAGATGAATCGCCGTGCAGGCGGGCCGCGTGTGTCCGCACCGACGCGGCGTGGGGTGCGCTAAGGCGCGCATCTCTAGAACTGCGACAGGAGGTTTCATGGCCCCGAACCGGCGACCAAATTATCCCGCGAAGAAGAGTAATGCCCGTCCGGCGGTGCCGGGCGCGCCCGGTACGGTAACCGCCGCGCCGGTCCGCAAGGCGAAGACCGATGCCATCACGATCGATGGCACCGTAGTCGACGCCTTGCCGAACGCGATGTTCACCGTCGAACTCGACAACGGCCACAAGGTGCTCAGCACCCTCTGCGGCAAGATGCGGACCCGGTATATCCGTGTGGCGCAAGGTGACAAGGTCACCGTCGAGCTGTCACCGTATGATCTGGCCCGCGGGCGGATCACCTTCCGCTACCGCTAGGCCCCGACGGGATGGTGCGGGGTACAGGTATGTTGAATGCCTGTTCCCCGCACTCCTCCCGGCGTGCGTCTCGCTTCCATCCGAACCGGATGGAACCTTAACTTCGTGATCGCGCTAGTCGATTGTCGTGATGGTCCCCGAGTGACGCTCTCCCGTCTCTCGTTTCCGCTCACTCATTCACCGACTAGGGATCAAGATCACTCCAACATCTACCCCATTATTCATCCCGAAAGGTGTCAGAATGAGCTTCCAGGACAAGACCATCGTCTGTGCCGACTGCGGCCAGGATTTCGTGTTCACCGCCGGTGAGCAGGAGTATTACGCGCAGAAGGGCTTCACCAACGAGCCGAAGCGTTGCGCCGATTGCCGTCGCTCGCGCAAGGCGCAGCAGGGCGGCGGCGGCAGCAGCTACAGCGGCGGCGGCTATAGCAGCGGCGGTGGCTATAGCAGCGGCGGCGGTGGCGGTTACGACCGTGCCCCGCGCCAGATGTTCGCGGCGGTCTGCAGCAACTGCGGCAAGGAGACCCAGGTCCCCTTCCAGCCGCGCGGCGACAAGCCGGTGTACTGCTCCGACTGCTTCGCCGAGCGTCGTCAGTCGAGCAGCGGCTACAGCAGCGGTGGTGGCTACGGCGACAACCGCTACTAATCCACGTTGAGCCGGGGCGACGGGAGAGCGTCGCCACGGACGTGCGGAATAGTCGAACGAGCGCGGGGCACAAGGTGCCCCGCGCTCGCTGTTTAATCGCTGTACTGTCGCGCGCGGTATCATCGCCGCTGAACGTACAAAAGGCGGCATGATCACGGCGCGCGATACTATCCTGCGCGCTTGCCCACGTAGAGGAGATGGTTCGCCAGTCCCAGGATGCTCGGCTCCGTTGCCACATTGAGCAGCGTGTCGAGCGTCGCCTCGTAGGTCACAGGGTCGGCGCGCGCCAACTCGGCCAATTGCGGTTGCAGGTCGGGCGCGGCGCTTTCCGAGGCGATCAAGGTCAGCTGCACGAAGCCGTGCGCGGCGAAGAAGGGGGTGATCGCCTCCGGGCGGAAGCCGTAGCCGCCGACGAAGCGCCCCGGCACGTCGTTGATGAATACGCCTTCTCCCAGCACGCGCGCCACAAACTCCGGCGCGGCGAGGTGCCGACGCTCGACCGGATCGGCGATCGTGCGGCGCAGGAAGGCGAGGCGCGGCATCAACGCGGCGAAGACGAGCCCGCCCGGGCTGATCACGCGCGCCAGTTCCGCCGCCGCCCGCTCCCGATCTGCCGCCTCGGTGAGGTGATAGAAGGGGCCAAGAGCGAGCGCAGCATCGAAGCTCCCGGTGGGCCAGCGCCCGAGATCGCGCGCGTCAGCCTCCACGATCTCTCTCACCATCGCTCCTCCTGCATTCCGCGACCGAGCGATTGCTAGCAATGCTGGCGAAAGATCGGCCAGCGTCACCTGATGGCCGCGGAATGCGAGCCAGTGAGCGTAGCGCCCCGGCCCACCGCCGATGTCCAGCACGGTCGCGCCGGGAGGCAGGTGTGCCGCGATCGTGCGGGTGTTGATCGTGAATTCCAGCACCCCATCATCGGCGCGGTCGAGGCGTGACCACTCGCGCTCGGCGTAGCTTTCGTAGTAGGCGCGTATTGCGTCGCTATCGCTCATCCCTGCTCCCCTCCGCAAACCCATAGCACCATCGCTGCTAGAGATAGCACAGTATCGCGCCCCCTTCATCGTCCGAAGGGTCAGCCCGCACCGATCGATCCGGCATGGCGCGTCGTAAGTTGGCACGATTGCTGCGAACTGCTGAGAGAACGGGCGGCACCGTTGCGCGCGTGAGGCGATGAGGAGGGGACATGAGCGGCACTGTCTGGGAGCCGGGTCGGCGGATGGGCACCCAAGAGAACACGAACAGCGCGCCGAGCGATCTGGCCGACGCGACACACGAGCCGAACCAGAGCTACGATCGACAGGAACTTCAGGGCGGCACCGTGGGGCAACTCTCTGGCGTGCTGGTGCAGGTCCGGCAGTCGCTCGGCGAGGCGCGCGCGAGCACCGATCGGGCGATCGTCGATCGGCTGATCACAAGCGTCGAGGCGTTGGTCGCTATCGTCGGGAGCACCGGCACGGCGGATCAGCCCGAAGCACTCGCCGCAACCGCGCCCCCCGATATCGAGGAGTAGACCGCTTCGCCATCCCGTATCCGCCGCGTCGCCCCCCGCATTATGGGGGGCGACCTTTCTTACTCCCTGTCCCTGATCGGCGCGCTGGTAACTGGAAATGTTGTTCTGGTCGTTATCGTCCCCCGGTCGGCTCCAGGTTGAGCCCGACGATCTGCATCAGCGTCAGCGCGTTGGTCGAGGTGGCGATACCGGGCCGGGCCTGATAGTCGAAGCGCATCGTCGGGCCGTCCGGGCCGACCGCGAACTCCTCGGTGAAGTAGATCGGGCGCGCGGTCGCCGCGATCTCATGAGCGTCGGCGAGATCGAGGTCGTGCGTCGAGACGGCACCGAGCGCCCCCTGTCGCACTAGGTGGCCGATGATCCGCCGCGCCGCGATCTGCCGCTCGGCGGTGTTGGTCCCTTGCAGGATCTCATCGAGCAGATAGAGCATCGTGCGTTCCCTGTCATCGCGCAACTGCCCCGCCGCATCCACGATCGCCTTCAACCGCTGCAACTCGGCCATGTAGTAGGAGATGCCCTGCGCCAGCGAGTCCTGGATCCGCATACTCGTCCAGAGGGCGACCGGCGGCGTGCGGAGCGATCCGGCGCAGACCGGCCCGCCCGCGCCCGCCAGCACCTCGTTCAGCCCGAGCGAACGGAGGAGGGTGCTCTTGCCGGACATGTTGGAGCCGGTCACCAGCACGAACGAGCCCGCCGGGCCGACGACCAGATCATTGCTGACGCGCGCCCCGTCGGCGAGGAGCGGGTGCCCGAGCGCGGTTGCCGCGATCGTCGGCTCGCCCGCCGCCACAACCGGGAAGGTCCATTCCGGCTGCGCGTGCGCCAGCCCGCCGAGCGCCGCCAGTGCCTCCACCTCGCCGAGCGCGCCGAGCCAGCGCCGCGCCCGCCCGCCCGCAGCAACCTGCCACCCTTCCAGCGCCACCAGCACATGCACATTCCAGAGGAAGAGCGACTGCATGATCGCGTTCGACAGGGCGCTCGGCGGGATGATCAGGCGGCAGAGGCGTTCCAAACGGCCCATCTGCCGGTAGGCCGAGAGGCCGTCCGCGCTCAGATCGGCCTCCAGTCGTGCGAGGGTCGGGTCGGGGAACCGCGCGCCATCGAGCACGCCGAAGGAGGCGGCGTAATGGCGGAAGGACCCCTCCTGGCCCATCAGCGCGACCAGGCGCGCGCTGACCTGCCCGTTGAGGCCGAAGGCCAGCAGGACGTTGGCGAAGAAGAAGAGGGTGTAAAACGGGAAGGTGACGACTCCGGTCAGCCAGAGGATCAGGGCGAGCCAGAAGGCGACCGGGAAGATTCGTGCCGCCCAGACCAACGCCGGGCGACGGGTCAACCACGGCGCCCCCTCGGCCCAACGCAGGAAAGGCTCGGGGTTCGGCGAGGGTCCCGCCGCCACCCGCCCGACCATCTGGAGGCGGTCGCGCAGATCGATCCGGGGGGCCAGCTCGGCGACGGCCCCCTGCCGCGCCTCGATCGTCGGCGGGTCGGCGGGGGTGAGCAGCCAGTCGTGCAGGGTCGCCTCGCCCGGCTGCGTACCACCACCATAGAGGAGGTGGGAGAGGGACGCGGGACCGAAGAGGTCGAGGTCGCCGGCGAAGGGGTGGCCCGCCGCCGCCCGCCGCGCGCTCCGCAGCGGCAGCCGCGTCCAGTCGCGCCGGAGTCGCCAGCCCGCCTCCTCGTTGATGGCGCGTAACTCCTCCGCCTGTCGGCGCGCCGCCCCGAGCTGTACATGGTGACGCACCAGGACCAGGAAGACGATCAGGAGGGTCGCGGCGAGCATGCCGACGAGCGGCAGCGCGGCGCGGACCGCCCAGATCGCGCAGGCGACCGCGAGGATGAACGCCAGCAGGCGCAGATTCGCCACGCGATTCCAGCGCGCGGTGAGCGCGTCACGCTCGCGCGCGAATTCCTCCTGGCGCGCCACGTAGATCGCCAGCGGCCCTGTGGTAACCGCGTCACCGGTCGCGCGGATCACCGTACCCGCGCCCTCGATCGTCGCCATCGTCGCTCCATCGCGCGGCATCGTCGGCGTGGCCGTACTCTGCCATAATGACGAGCGACGAAACCGTTTCGTCACCCCAATCGTCGTTCCCCTTCGCTCGCCGGGAGGCGCATGAACGGTTTGCCCCGCGCGCCACTCCTCCGCGATGCCGTGTCGACCCGTCGGCGTGAGATCCTCGCGCGTCAGGTGGCCCTCGCAGAGGGGCCGCCGATCGGTGCGGTCGTCTTCGACGCCTACGGCACCCTTTTCGACCTGGCTGCGGTCGAGCAGGCCTGTGCGGCGCTCCTGCCCGACCCGGCCCCGTTCGTCGCCCTCTGGCGCGCGAAGCAACTCGAATACAGCTGGCTGCGCGCGCTGATGGGCACCTACGCCGACTTCGACCGGATCACCGCCGAGGCGCTCGACCACGCGCTGGCCCATCACGCGCTGCGACCCGCCGCCGCCGCCCGCCGCGAGCTCCTCGCCGCCTGGCGCGCGCTGGACCCTTTCCTGGATGTCGCCGCCGCCCTCGCGCGTCTGCGCGGCCTGCCGCTGGCGATCCTCTCCAACGGCACCCCCGGCGCGTTGGCGGCGCTCCTCGCGCGGAGCGATCTCGTCGGCACGTTCGCGGCGGTCCTCAGCGCGGACAGCGTGGGTCGGTACAAGCCGCAGCCGGAGGTTTATGCCCTCGCGCCCGCCGCACTGGATCTTCCCGCCGCGCGGATCCTCTTCGTCTCGGCCAATGGCTGGGACGCCGTCGGGGCGGGCGCGTACGGCTTCCCGGTCGTCTGGTGCAACCGGACGGGCCGCACACCGGAGACGCACGGCCCCGTGCCGACGCTCGAAGTGCGTGACCTCGGCCAGCTCGCCGAGGCGTTGGGGCATTAATGCTGCCGGGCTGGTGGGGTGTGACGAGGGCGCATGGGAGTCGAACCCACCGCCGCCGGAATACGACGGCCACCGGTTTTGAAGACCGGGGAGCCCACCGGGACCCCTCCGCCCCCACGTCGCTGCCCGTAGTATAGCCAACCCCCGTGGTGGCACGCCATGTGTGAGGGAGGGTGGTGGCGAAACCACGAACTTGCCAGTGCGCCGGGAGGGCCGAAACATATGGGCCTGACAGATGGCCGGAGGAGCCGAACCAATGTCGCATTCTCTCCCCGTCGATGCCCCCTTCCCCCCCGAGTATTTCGAGCGCGCCGATCCCACCACCGACGCGCGTTTCTACGCTACGCCCCGTCTGGTGACGCACATCGATGACGGCGCGATCGCGACCATCGGCGAGGTGCTGGGCGAACTGCTCCTGCCCGGCGCGACGATCCTCGACCTGATGAGCAGCTGGAAGTCGCACCTGCCGCCCGAGGCGCGGCCCGCGCGCGTGGTGGGGCTGGGGATGAACGCGACCGAACTCGCGGCGAACGACCAACTCGACGAGTGGGTCGTGCAAGACATCAACGCCGCCCCGACCCTGCCGTTCGGCGCGGACGAATTCGACGCCGCGATCATCACCGTCTCGATCCAGTACGTCGTCCGCCCGCTGAGCCTCTTCCGCGAGATCCGCCGCGTTCTCAAGCCGGGCGGGGCGCTGATCGTGATCTTCTCCAATCGCCTCTTCGCCACCAAGGCGGTGCGCGTCTGGTACGAACAGGACGACGCGGGGCACATCGCGCTGGTGCAGGCGTACTTCGCGCTGGCCGGGGGCTACGCGGGCGTGCGGCTGATCGATCGCAGCGACCTGCCGCAACCGGGGCCGCGCGGTCGACTCGCGCCGCGCCATGACCCGATTTTCGTCGTGCTCGGCTACAAAGCGGTGGAAGCGCCGCGCTGAGCGGCACCATGCGCTATAGTGGTCGCCCGGCGACACGGCCCGTGAGGGCAGGCGGCGATGATTGGCGGCGTGATAGGGACGAGATGGCCGAGATCGACGAGCGGATGGCGGCGATCCGGCGCGAGGTCGAGCGGCGGCGCTTCGCGGGGGACGACCCGGAACTGGTGCTGAAGCCGCGCCTTGCCCAGGCGGAGATCGTCGCGCTGACCCTCGCCGCCGAGCGCGCCGGAACCGCGCTGACGATCGGCGAGCTTCGTTACCATCCCGGTGCCGATCTGGCCGAGGAGGCGCTGCACGAGGCGGTCGCGGCGCTCCGCACCTGGGGTTTCGGCGCGGCGCGAGGGCGGCTCGACGAGGCCGCGCGCCGCGCCGTCGACCCGCCGACGCAGCAGCGCGCCACCCTCTTTAAAGCGTTGATCCGGCACTTCTCCGCGATCATCTACGTGCCGCTGCACGAGAAGCTGCGCCTCGGCCTCGCCGATCTCGATGAGGCCATGCAGGGGCTCGATCTCTTGCCGCGCGCCGAGCTCGTCCACTACCGCGACGAGATCGACCGTCTGATCGCGCTGCGCGAGGCCGCCGCCGAGGGCGACCCTTTCCTCGCCGCCGCCTGGACCCTGATCCGCGCGCAGTTGGCGATCAACGGGGGTCAGGACGAGGCGGCGCTCCTCTGGCTGCTACGCCTCGCCGCCGCCCATCGTCTCGGGCCGGAGGGGGGCAGCACCGGCTATCTGGTCGAGTTGGTGGAGCGGGCGCGGGCGCAACTCCTGGCGACGATCGTCCCGCTCGCGGAGGGGGAGGCCGCGCCTGACACGCCGGAGGCGGTCCGCCCGCGCGAGCTCTTCAACGCGATCGTCGCGCGCCTCGGTGCCGATCTCGGGCGCGACCTGACGCAGGGGCTGGGTCGCTTCACGCTGACCGAGTACACGCCGACCGACCTCGCGCCGACCGCGGGTGGGGCGTCCGCGCCGCCGCGTCGGGTTGGCACGCGCGGCTGATTCTACCGGGACTCCACCGTCCCTGCACCGATGCCATACCGCGCCGCCATCGCGCGGCGTTACCCTCTGCGTAGGGTTGCGACCGCGCGCATGGCGGCAACATGGCGCTGCTGGCGGAGGCGTTTGTTACAATCCCTCCTCGTCCGGGCGGATTCGCCCGCGACGCGAGGGAAGAGAAGGGGTACGATGCGCGTTTTGGTGACTGGCGGGGCGGGATTCATCGGCTCGCATCTCGTCGATGCGTTGCTCGCCGCCGGCCACGAGACGATTACGATCGATAATCTGGTGACCGGCGAGCGCGACAACATCCACCCCGATGTCCGCTTCTACGAGGCCGACATCCGCGATGCGGACGCGGTGAACGCGCTCTTCGCGCGCGAGCGCCCGGAGGTGCTGATCCACGAGGCGGCGCAGCTCGACGTGCGGCGCTCGGTGGCCGATCCGGGCTACGACGCCGACGTAAACATCGTCGGCACGCTGCGCCTCCTCCAGGCAGGGTTGGAGAACGGCCTTCAGAAGGTGCTCTTCGCCTCCAGCGGCGGCGCGATCTACGGCAACATCGCCGTCATGCCAACCCCGGAGACGAACCCGACCGCGCCGATCTCCCCCTACGGCGTCTCGAAGCTGAGCATCGAGCACTACCTGCACTACTACCACGAGATCCACGGGCTGCCCTACGTGGCCTTGCGCTATTCCAACGTCTATGGTCCGCGCCAGAACCCGCACGGCGAGGCGGGGGTGATCTCGATCTTCGCGGAGCGGCTGCTGCGTGGCGAGTCGGCGACGATCCACGGCGACGGCGAGAACACGCGCGACTACGTCTACGTCAGCGATGTGGTCGCGGCGAACCTCGCGGCGCTGGCGAGCGAGAGTGTAGGGGCGTACAACGTCGGCACCGGGGTCGAGACAACGGTCAACACCATCTTCCGGCAGATTAACGCCCTGACCGAGGCGGGGGCGGAGGAGCGGCACGGCGAGGCGAAGGCGGGCGAGCAGCGCCGCAGCTGCCTGAGCACCGAGAAGGCGCGCGCCGACCTCGGCTGGCAGCCGCAGATAGGGCTCGACGAGGGGCTGACCCGCACGGTCGAATTCTTCATCGAGAAGGTGCGCGGCTAGCGCGCAAGGGGGGCGACGATGACCGGGGCGGGCGTGCGCCGCACGGTGGCTATCCGCGCGCCACGCCTTCCCGCGTCCGCCGGGCCGTGGCTCAACGCCGCCCCGCTGACGAATTGGCGCGGGGTGACGCTCGTCGATTTCTGGACCTACTCCTGCATCAACTGCCTGCGGACCCTCCCGTCACTGCGCGCCTGGCACGCGCGCTACGCGGCGCGCGGCCTGACGATCCTCGGCGTCCACACGCCGGAGTTCTCGTTCGAGCATGAGCCGGCGAACGTGGCGCGCGCCCTGCGCGAGTTGGGGATCGCCTACCCGATCGTCCTCGACAACGAGCGCGCGATCTGGGGCGCGTTCGCCAACCGGGCCTGGCCGCACCGCTACCTGATCGACGCGACCGGGCGGATCGTCCACGACCACGCCGGGGAGGGGGGCGAGGTCACCACCGAGCGCGCCCTGCGCGCTGCGCTGGCCGCGGGGTCGAGCGCCGAATCGCTCCCCGCGTCGGTCTACCCTATAGACCGGGCCGAGCAACCAGCCGCCCTCATCGAGGATGCGCCCGGTCAGGTCTGCGTGCCCGGTTCGCCGGAACTCTTCGTGGGTTACTACCGGGGCGTCTCGGGGAATCCCGGCGGTTTCCGCGAGGACGCCCCTGCCGACTACGCCGATCCGGGCGGCTACCGCGAGGGCTACGTTCACCTTGCGGGGCGCTGGACGGTCGAGGCCGACGCCGCGCGCTTCGTCGGGGCGGAGGGCGGGGCGCTGCGCCTTGCCTTTCGTGGCACCGCCCCGAACGTGGTGCTGGCACCGCCCCCGGACGGTATGGCGCGTGTGGGGATACGGATCGATCCCGCCGCCGCGCCGGGCGGGCGGGTGGCCCTGGCGACGCTGCCGCTCGATGCGCCGCGCCTCTACCGCCTGCCGGAGGCGGCGTGGTCGGCGGCGGCGCGGGCCGACGACCCGGGGGCGTTGCGGCTCCTGACCCTCCTGCCGGAGATGCCGGACGTGGCTGCCTACTCCTTCACTTTCAGCGCCTGTGGCTAGTCTCGCCGCACGAAGGCGCGTTCCGGGAAGCCGAGCCCCGCCAGGAAACGGTTCCAATCCGCATCGGGGAGCGCGCCGCCGCTCGCCTGATCGTGGCCGTGGCCGTACTCGATCGCCTCTGTGCCCTCCGGGCGCACGGCGGCGAGGAAATCGAGCAAATTGCGCCCTGAGGCGGTGCGCCCGCTGAAGGAGACGCGCCCCGGCACGTACCCACTGTTGGCGCAGATCACGATGTACTCCGGCAGACGACCGCGCCAGCTCTGCGCGATCAAGGGGTGAATCTGGCAGGGGGTGTCGATGCGGACGAGCGCCACCGCGCCGCTGAAGAGCGGTGCCTGCTTGCGCGCCTCGACCAGCGCCGCGTTGACTTCCTCACGGTAGCCCTGCAAGGTCGCAGCGGCGGCGGATGTGGTCGGATCGGCCAGCGCGCGCGGGTTCTCGGCATCGAGCAGCGCCGCCAGCGCCGTGGCGGTGTCCATCGCCGGGGCACGGCGTGCGGCGTTGACCAGCGCGGTCGCTTCCCGCAGCCACTTCGCCGTGTAGGCGCGCTTTGCCACCGGGACGATGGCGAACGGCGCGTCGTCGCCGAGATCGCTGAGGGTGCCGACCGCCGCGACCCAGAGGAGGTCGTCCGCAGGCACGCCCGCCGCGACGAACCAGAAGGCCAGCAGCGACGTATTGGGGATCGCCTCCCAGCCGTAGGCGCTGATCAGCGTCGCGCCATCGGGCACTCCCTCCGGGCGGTGGTGGTCGATCAGCAGCGTCGGCACGTCGGGGAGGAGCGGCGCGGCACGCGAACCGAGATCGGCGACGATCAGCGCGGCGGGGGCCGTGGCGATCAGACGCCCGCGCACCGCCCCGTCCCAGGCATTCTCGCCACGCCCGGTGACGAGCGTGGCGATGCGCGCGTGGCCGCGCCGCTCCAGCCCGCGCTGGAGGACCGCGCCGCTGGCGAGGCCATCGGCGTCGCTGTGGCAGAGGATAGTCAGCGGCGCGGCGCGGTCGAGACCGCCAAGGAAACGCTCGAATGTGGCGATTGCTGTCGCCACCGCCGCGGCGATCGCGGGGGGAGGGGCGGCTTCCTCCGCTGTCGGTGATGGGCGTATCGCCGTGCGTTGACGCGGTGTCGTCCCCTTCGCTCGCATCTATCCTCGTATCTGGTCTCCATGCGATGCCCCCGTCGGCCACGAGCCCCGACGGGGGCATCGTTCCTGGTCGGCTATCGCGCGGTGGCGTTACCCTGGCACCTGGCCGTCGCGGTCGGGCCTGGCCTGCGCGGAGAGATCGTCGCTACCGCTCGTCTCGTCGAGCCCGGCGAGCGTCCCTTCGCGCGAGGGGACCCCGCCGCCCATGTTGGCGAGGTCGCGCTCCAGCGCGCCGCGCATCCGGTCGCCGGTGTCGGACTGGCGGAGCGAGCCATCGCCCGCCACATCATCCCCTGTCTCCGTCAGCCCTTCGCCGAGCGGTGCCCCCGGTGTGGTGCCCGGCTTCGTGGCGGTCATCGTCGCCTCGGCACCGCGCTCCTGGCGCGCGATCGCCTCGCCGGATTGCGTGGCGGCGACGCCGAGGTCCGGCTGGTCCGTGCCCGAGGCGGGGGCCGCCGGGGTCGCGATGCTCGGATCGCGCTCGACCGGCGGGGTCGTGCTCCCGACCCCGCGTACGGTCGGCGAGTCCGCCAGATCGGTCGGCGACTCGCTCTCGCGGGCGGACGTGACGCGCGCACCCGCGACGATATCGAGGTCCTGCTTGTCTCCGGTGCCCGACATTTGGCCCTCCACTTCCCGAACAATACGCTCGCTCGCGGTCGTCGTTTGCGGTAATCAGGCGTGGTCAGTACGGCACGCCTGTGCTATCGTACTCCCCGCAACCAGCGCATGTTCCATGCCTGAACAACCTCGCATGCAGGGGCCGGGATGGCCCGCGTGGTGCAGCACCGTCACCACTTGGACGCCGCCGATCGCGGAGTTACACGGATGGATCGCGGTTTTTCCCCCCTCAAGGCGATGCTCGGTTTGCTGGCGATCGGGGTGATCGGGGTACTCGGTTTCCTGGTGCTGCAAGGGGTCAAACCGACGATCAAGAACGCCGTGCCGGTCAACGGCAGTCGTATCGATCAAGGGGATGTCACGATCGGTGCCGAGGCGCGCGGCGAGGCGAATCTCCAGGGGGTGCGCCTCCGCGTCGATAGCAAGAACGTCGATGATCCGGTAATCAAGGCGAACAGCGAGCGCTTCTGGCAGATCCAATATACCGCGCCGCTCCCGCGCGGGCCGCACGATGTCGAGCTGACGGTGACCGACGTGCGCGGTCGCGAGCAGACCTATCGCTGGCGTTTCACCGCCGCCGGGCCAGCGAGCCCGCCGAAGTTCGGCAGCCCGCTGCCACCCAATGGCGCGCGCCTGCCGCAGGGCGATGTCGCGGTCGCGCTCGACGCCTTCAGCGAGGTGGCTGCGCTCGATAGCTTCGCGCTGACCCTTAATGGTGTGAAGGTCGCCGCCCCGACGCCGAAGGGAGGCACGAACGAGCGGACGACCGCGAGCGTGTCGCGTGCGCTCGATCCGGGCCAGTACAGCGCGCAAGCCGAGGTGACCGATAAGAATGGCGGGCGCGCGGTCTTCCAGTGGCAGTTCACAGTCGCCGCCGCTGGCGGCAGCACGGACACCCTCTTCTTCAAGGATACCGGCTTCTATGTCCTCGCTCCGTTCGCGACCTATTGGGCGCAGAATGGCGGGCTGGCGGTCTTCGGCCTGCCGATCGGCGCCGCCACCGATCAGAATGGTCGTACCGTGCAGTGGTTCGAGCGCGCACGTTTCGAGCGGACCTCTGGCTCGCAGCAGGTGCAGCTCGGCCTGTTGGGGTCCGAGCTGCGCAAACCCGACCCACCGTCGAGCGCCCCTCCGGCTGGCGATAGCCTTTTCTTCCCGCAGACAGGGCACAGTATCGGCGGCTCGTTCCGCGCTTACTGGGAGGCACATGGCGGGCTGGCGGTCTTCGGCCTGCCGCTCACCGAGGAGATCACTGAGGACGGACGCCGGGTGCAATGGTTCGAGCGCGCCCGCTTCGAGTTCAACCCGCAGGGGGCCGGGACGCCGAACGAGGTGATCCTGGGCCAGTTGGGGCGCACCCGCCTGGCCCAGACCGGGCGCTGATCCGCGCCAGCCCCATATAGGACTATCCTGTTAACTTTTCGTGAACCACGGGCCCGGACGGCGATCCGCCCGAACGTGCGTGGTATCCTTGACCCCGATGAGAAACCGCGAACGGCGAGACGAACTGTTCGTCCGGCGTGCCATAGGGTGTGACAAGGGAGATGAGCGTGCGGAAGAAAGCCTCGGTCGGATTCTTGGGTGTGGTGCTGCTGCTCGCGGCGTGCAGCAATGGCTCGCCGACCGTCACTGGTGCCCCGGCGACGATGGTCCCCGCCACCGCGATCGCGACGAATGCGGCAAGCGTCAGCCCCACGCCTGTGGCCACACGCGGCGGCTCCACGCCCCTGCCGACCGCCACCGTCACCCCGCTCGTCGTCCCCTCGGTCTCCCCGCGTGCGACGAGTGCCGCCACTGCCACGCGCAGCGCTTCCGCCACCGTCGCCAGGACACCGTTGCCGACGCTGGCGACGGGACAAGCCTACGCCGATCCGCAGGGACGCTTCTCGTTCACCATCCCCGGCAACTGGACCCAGGTGCAGGCGGCGGGTGCGGAGGTGGCCTTCCAGTCGCCGGTGCCCGCCGGGGTCGTCCCGGCCACCGTTAACATCGTCCTCGAAAAGCTTCCCTCCGCCACTGTGACCCTCGATCAGTACGATCAGGCCGGTGAGGCGAACCTGAAGCAGCAGTTTCCCGACTACAAGTCCCTCGGGGTGACGCAGGTGACGGTGGACGGTCGCCCCGCCTACAAGCGCGTGTATACCGCCACGATCGTCGGGCGCCTCTTGCAGTTGCAGCAGGTTTACCTGATCGAGCGCGACACCGCCTACGTCATCTCCTGTGGGGTGCCGCAAGAGAACTTCGCGCAGAACGCCCAGACCTTCGATCAGATTTCCGGCACGTTCAAGATCGCCCAGTAACGCCGAGCGAGTGGGGTGGGGTGCCACACCGGCATCCCGCCTGTGTTGTCTGTGGCTGCGTGTGAGGGAGGTATGGCAATGGAACGTGCGCCAACGAAACTGGCCCAGGGGCATGCGACGAGCGACGTGGGGCCGGACTTCTCGCCCGCCTGGTACACCGTGGCCGACATTCCCCCCGTCGTGCTGCGCGACGGCGTGACCGCGCAGTTTGTCACCGGTGGGCGTGCCATGCTCTCCTTCGTCCGCTTCGCGCCCGGCGGGGTGGTCGACAGCCACGCCCATCCGCACGAGCAATGCGGCTACATGCTGGAAGGTTCGATGCAACTGACGATCGGCGACGAGACGCGCGAGGTCCGCCCCGGTCAGGCGTACACCATCCCCGGCGGGGTGGCGCACAAGGCGGTCGGTGGCCCGGACGGCGGGCTCGCCCTCGACATCTTCTCCCCGGTGCGGGAAGACTACGTTGTCCTGGCCGAGCGCGCGGCGCGCGGCGAGTAACGGCCCTTCTTCGTCCCATCGCTCCACCCCGGCAGCGGGCAACAGGGCGGTACGGTATGGTTCGTGCGATGATGTCCCGGTATCGTGCCGAGGAATCTGGGCGCATCCGAGACGACGAACGACCGATCCGCATGGAAAGAGTGGGGTGATCGATGGGTGAGATGATCGAGTTCAAGGCCGATGGCGGCACCTGCCCCGGCTATCTGGCGCGCTCCGATCGCGACGCCGCGCCGGGTGTGGTGGTGGTGCAGGAGTGGTGGGGGATCCGCGGCGACAAGAGCGACATCAAGGAGATCGCCGATCGCTTCGTCGCAGAGGGCTACTACGCGCTCGCGCCGGACCTCTATCATGGCGCGGTCGCCGAGGAACCTGACGAGGCGGGTAAGCTGGCGATGTCGCTGACGCTCGACCGGGCCAACAAAGACTTGCGCGGGGCGATCGAGTATCTGCGCGAACTGACCGGCAAGCCGGTCGGCATCATCGGCTTCTGCATGGGCGGGGCGCTGGCGCTCTACGCCGCCTGCGAGAACCCGGATGGCGTCGCGGCCTGCGCCGACTTCTACGGCGGCTATCCGCGTATCCAGCCCGATATCGCGGCGCTGAAGGCCCCGCTCCTCGGGCTCTTCGCCGAGAAGGACGAGAACGTCACCCCGGCGATCGTCAATAAGCTCAGTGAGGAGTTGACGACGCTTGGCAAGGCGCACGAGTTCACGGTCTATCCGGGCGCGCAGCATGCCTTCTTCAACCATCTCCGCCCGGACGTGTATGACGCGGCGGCGTCCGCCGATGCGTGGCGACAGGTCATGGAATGGTTCTCGCAGTACCTCGGTTTCACCGAGCACCAACTGAACTCCGACGAGCAGCTCCAGTCCTACATCGAGCAGGAAGACTAGACGCGCCAGAGGAGCGCCAGTGGCGACCGCCGCACCATCCCGTAACCTGACGACCGGAGCGCCGACCACGTATCAACGCGATACACGGTCGGCGCTCGCGATGATGCTGATCACGAAGGTACTGATCCTGGCGCTCGGGGTCATCGCCTATCAGGTCATCGACGATACCGCCTTTCCCTCCTTGCGCGCGGCACTCGGCGTCTGGAACCTCTGGGACGCCCCCCACTATCTCGATCTGGCGCAGTACGGCTACGAGACCACCGGTGAGCGCGCCAACTGGCTCGTTTTCTATCCCCTTTACCCCTGGCTGACGCGGCTCGTTGGCACGCCGCTCGGCGATTATCTGGTCGGCGCGTTTGTGGTCACCACCATCGCCTCGTTCGTCGCGGTCGTGCTCCTCTATCGGCTGGTCCGCCTCGACCACGACGCGGCGACCGCCAATCGCGCGGCATGGTTCTTCTGTATCTTCCCCACAGCCTATATCCTCCACATTGGTTACACCGAGAGCCTGTTCATCGCGCTGGTGCTCGGCGCGTTCCTGGCGGCGCGCGGGGAGCGGTGGCCGCTCGTCGGGCTCCTCGGCGCGCTGGCCTGCCTGACGCGCGTGAACGGACTCCTGCTCCTCCCCGCACTGGCGATCGAGCCGCTGCTGTTGCTCTGGCGGACGCGGCGCTTCGATCCACGCTGGCTCTGGCTCGCCGCGATCCCGCTCGGCTTCGTCGGCTACCTGGCCTTGAACTACCGCGTGACTGGCGACCCCTTCGCCTTCCTGACGATCACGCGGGAGCGCTGGTACAAGAGCTTCGCGCCGCCGTGGACCGGTGTGGGGGCGATGCTCGCCTCGCGCGGCTGGCGACCGCCATTCGAGGTGTGGACGGTCGTCTGGCAACAGGCGTTGTTCCTCGTCATCGGCGTCGCCGGGGCGGTCGCCGCGTGGCTCCGGCTGCGCCCCTCCTACGCGGTCTGGGTGACCCTCAACTTGCTCCTCTTCACCAGCACCTCGTTCGTCCTCAGCGTGCCGCGCTACAGCCTGATCCTCTTCCCGCTCCCGCTCCTCGCCGCGCTCCTCGCCCGCCGTCCCCTCTGGCTGGCGGGATTTACCGCCGCATCGCTCCTGTTGCTGGCGACACTCGCGATCCTCTTCGTGCTGCAACGGGGGATGGCGTACTGATAACGATCTTGTGGGCGCGGGTGGTGCCGTTGGGCTGAAGTGCCCCGGACGGTAGCCACTACCCATGAAGGGCGCACCGCCTCGGCTGAATAGCCTAGCGGCCTCAAAACCCGCTAGCGATCCTTTGGGCGTGAGTGGTACCGTTGGGCTGAAGCCCCGGCTGAATGGCCTATGGCCACAAGGTCCGCCTACGCGGACTGAGATAACGCGGCGTGGTGTCCGGGACTGAAGTGCCCACAGGGCAGGCCAATGCCCCCTTCGGGGACTGGAGTGCGCCACCGCATCCGTAATAAGCAAGAAATGCGTGTAGGCGGCGATGCCCTCACTCCTCGGATGGGGAGAGGGGGTGGCGAGTCCGCGAGGACGAGCCGAGGGTGAGGGTGCTGGCGTGCCGTCTGCGTACGTGGGTAGTTCCGGGGTTGAACCCCCCGGCTGCGGGTGTCCCCTGGGCGGACGAGCCGGGGTGAAGGCCGCACCGGCGTGTGTGAGTTCACCCTCACTCCTACGATGAAACCAAGCCGAGGGTCGGCCCCCTACCGCACCGCCGTCTGCCGCTGTCGATACCCCCCCTTGCGGGCGGGGACCTTCTGCGCTTCCAGCGTCTTCTTCGCCCCTTCCAGGCTGCGCTGCACGGCGCGCTGCGCGACCCGCCGCGCGACCGCCCAGTCGACGGCCGCGCCGAGCGGGCCGCCGATCAGCCGGTACTCGAACGACCAGACCAGCCGCGTGCGCCGCTTCTCCGCGACGACACGCTTGGAGAGCTGGCCGCGCAGGATGCCCCGGATCCGGATCTCCTCGTCGTAGCCCGCCGGGGCGTCGAGGGCGGCGACGGTGCTGCGCGGCTTCAGCGTCAGTCCATGTCCCTTCATCCGCCAGCGGAAGGTCGCCCCTTCGCTCAGCGTGCTCGGCCCGTTCACCAGACCGGCGAAACCAAAGACCCACTCCCCAAAACGGGTCACATCGGTCATCAGCCCGAAAACCTGCTCCGGGGTCGCGTCGATGACGACGCTCCGTTGCACCAAGCCCATCGTTGTCTCCTCCTCCTGTTTCAGCGGAGCGTATCTACGCCTCATAATCGGGTGGCGACGGGGATGTCTTCAACTCGTGTGTCGCCCCAATTGTCCGTGGCTATCGGGCTATTGTACCCGGTGCTCGCCCGACGATCACGAGCCAGGCAGCAGGCAAGTAGAATACCTCCTATACCGGTGTGGTGAAGCCTGTGGGTGTGGCAAGGAGGTTGGGTGAACGGCGAGTTGGCGATTCCGCTACGGCGCGATCCGGCGGGGATGGCGCGCAATCTGACCTGGCGCATGACGATCCTGATCGCTGGGCTCCTCTGTTTCGCCTTCGGCATCGTCCTGACCCTCAAGGCAGGCGTCGGGCTGGGATCCTGGGATGTCTTCCATCAGGGTCTCGCCCGGCAGACCGGCCTCACGATCGGGCAGGCCAACACCATCGTCGGCGGATTCGTCCTCTTCCTGGCCTGGGCGCTCGGCTCCCGACCGGGTATCGCGACGGTGTTGAACATGCTGCTGATCGGTGTCTTCGTCGATCTCTTCCTCCGCCTGGGGATCGTCCCCGACTTCGCCGCCGCGCCCCTGCCGCTCCGCGTGCTGGTCGATATCGTCGGCGTGGCGGTCGTGGCGCTCGGCACCGCCTGCTACATCAAGGCCAACCTCGGGGCCGGACCGCGCGATGGCCTGATGCTGGCGCTGACGCGGCGGATCGGCTGGCGGGTCAGCGTCATCCGCGCCGCGATCGAGTTGTCGGTCGTCGCGCTCGGCTTCCTGCTCGGCGGCACCGCCGGGATCGGCACGCTGATCTTCGCGTTCGGGATCGGCCCGATGATCGGCGTCACCTTCCGCCTTTTCAGGATGGATATCAGGAAACACTGAGTGCATTGGCCGGACGGACGATAACGGGGGGGAGTGATGCGCATCGATCTAGGGCGGATGCAACGGCGACTCGCGGCGCTGACGACGCCCGCGCTCGGCGGGACACCGGCGGGCGGGATGAACCGCCTCGCGCTGACCGACACCGACCGCGCCGCGCGCGATCTTTTCGTCTCCTGGCTGCGCGAGGAAGGGCTGACGCCGCGCGTCGACGACCTCGGCAACATCTACGGGCGCCGCGCGGGGACCGATCCGGCCCTCCCGCCGATCCTCGTCGGCTCGCACCTCGACACGGTGCCGGGCGGCGGACGCTTCGATGGCATCCTCGGGATCGTCGCGGCCCTCGAAGTCGCCGCTGCGCTTCGTGAGTTCGGCGTCGCCACGCGGCATCCGCTCGATGTGGTCAACTGGACGAACGAGGAAGGCGCGCGCTTCACCCCGGCGATGCTCGCTTCCGGCGGCGTGGTCGGGGTGTTCGCGCGCGACTGGATCGACGGACGCACCGATCGCGACGGGCTGACCTTTGGCGCGGAACTGACGCGCATCGGCTATCGCGGCGACGAGTCGGCGCGACCCGGCCCGATCGCCGCCAGTCTGGAATTGCACATCGAGCAGGGGCCGATCCTGGAGGCGAGCGGCGAGACGGTCGGGATCGTTGAGGGGGTGGTCGGCATCCGCTGGTGTCGGGTGACGGTGCGTGGGCAGTCGGCGCACGCCGGGCCGACGCCGATGGCCGAGCGCCGCGACGCACTGGTCGCCGCCGCCCGGATGGTCGTGGCGGCGCGCGATCTGGCCCGTAGACGGGGCGACCACAACGCCACGGTCGGCCAGTTGACGCCGGAGCCGGGCGTGATCAACGTGATCCCGCCGCTGGTCACCTTCAGCCTCGACCTGCGCGGGCGCGACGACGCGGCCCTTGACGGGCTGCTGGTGGGCGAACTGCGCGCCCTCTTCGACGCAATCGCCGCCGAGGAGCGCGTGACCTACGACCTCGCGGTCGAGTGGGCCGTGCCACCCACACCGTTCGCCGCCGCGATCCGGGATCGCGCCGAGGCGCTTTGTGCCGCGCGAGGCTATCGCGCGCGGCGGCTCTGGGCGGGGGCCGGGCACGACTCGCAATATCTGGCGCGAATCGCACCCGCCGCGATGCTCTTCGTGCCGACGATCGGTGGCCTGAGCCATTGCGAGACGGAGGATGCGCCCTGGCCCGCCATCGCCGAGGCGACCGACATCTTCCTCACCCTGGCGATGGAACTGGCACGGGGGTGACGTTTCAGCGCACGGTGAGCCGCTCGCTGTCGCCCTACCAGCCGCCCTCTGCTGAACCCTGTGATCGCTATGTCACCCACTCCCGCGTCGAGGCACGTCGATGCCCCGAATGGCGCCTCGCTCGCTCTCATAGCTGTAGCGGGTAGCGCGGTGCTACCCGTCTTCGCCCTCGGCGGGTGGCGGGGTAGGACGCTTCTGCTTGGCCGGGCGATAGGAGTACAGTTCACGCGAAGTCGTTGGCACGCGCTCGGCTTGCTGCTGATGTGGTGCCGTCCCCGTGGTGCTCTCGCCTGTCGGCAGGCCGTCGTGTTCACCCCATACCGCTGTCTCGCCCGCCTCGACGCGCGTTTGCTTGTCCTCGTGCGCGGCATGTTGCCCGTTCTCGATCGGGGTATGCCCGTTGGTCTCGGGTTTCACGCTGCCGTTGCTGCTCTTGGTGTGCAGATGCTCCTCCTCGGGCGTGGCGGGTGTCGGCGTCACCGGGGTGGCGAAGACCTCGCGGGCGCGGCTGAGGAACCACGAATCCTTGCCGCTATCGTCGGTCCAGGCCCCGGCGGCCTGCGTCTCGCGCGCGATCAGCGAACTCGGTTGCCCTTCCGGCAGCTTGCCCTCCTGCTCGGGCGTGAGGAGGTGTTCGAGGCGGACCTCCGTGCGCTCGCGCAGCAGGCGCAACGGCAGCGGCAGGAGCGACGGACGTTCCTCCTTCACCGGCGGCCCCTCGATCTCGTCGGACACCGTGACGAGTTCGGCGGTGCAGTAGGCACAGATCGACCAGGAGACATCGACGAGGCGATTGCAAGAGTGGCAGGTGTGCCGCAACTCGGTGAAACAGTGCGGGCAGGCGACGAAATCATCCTGCACCGGGCGATGGCAGTTTGGGCAGAGACTCAGATCTTCGAGATCCTGGAGGAGGTATTCTTCTTCGAGCGCCCGTCCGAACGTCTCATCGAGCGTTTCCTTGGGGCGGAGGAGGAAGTAGATCAGCGCGCCAGGGATGAAGAACAGGACCACCAGCAAGGTCGAGAAGATCTGCGCGATGACACTGCGGCTGCGCGACTCGATGTCGCGGAAGGTCCAGACGATCAGCGCGAACCAAAGGGCGATCGTGTATGCGCCAGTTAACGCCAGCAGCAGCTGGAATCCACGCGCGATGATCGCGTCAATCGTCATCGGCCCTCCCCTTGGCTCGCGGTGTCCATCGCCCGTTCGGCGATTATGCGCTCGCGCCGGCGCGGGTGCCGCCCGCCGCCTGCGGCATGATCCGCTCGTAGCGCACCACCGGCAGGACGAAGACCGTCGCGCCGCCGACTTGCACCTCGACCGGATTGGGCATGTAGAACTCGCCCGGCTCCATGATCGGCAGGAGCGGGTTGACGTATTGGGTGCGGGTATAGCAGTTGTCGTGGATCAGCCGGAAGACATCCGGCACCTGCGTGTCGTCCACCCCGGTCATGACGGTGACGTTGTTCTCACGCAAGAAGCCGCCGGAGCTGTTGATCTGTGTGGCGCGATAGTTGGCCGCGCGCAATGCGGTCATCAGTCCTTCGACGTCTTTGCCTTGCACGACCGCCATCACCAGCTTCATCTTCGCTCTCCCCTATCGCGCCACGCGCCACGAAGCACAAGACGCAAGCTTACCAGGGCGCTCGCCGCGCGACCACCCCGCCCGCTCACGCTCGTTGCAGGTCCAGATACTCACCGAGCACCGCCAGTGTTCGTGCGGTTACGACGTCGCGGGGGGCGGTGGCATCGAGCGTCTCCCACCGCGCCGGGTCCGCCGTCGCCAGTGCCAGGTAGCCCTCGCGGACGCGGCGGTGGAACTCCAGGCCCGCCGCATCGAGGCGATTCACATCGCCCGCCGCCTGCCGACGCGCCAGCCCGATCTCGACCGGCACATCGAAGAGGAGGGTTAGATCGGGGGTCAGCGCCCCGGCGGCGAAGGTTTGGAGTTTCCGCAACGCATCGAGCGGCAGGCCACGCCCGTAGCCCTGATAGGCGAAAGTCGCCCCCGCGAAGCGATCGCAAAGAACCGTCTCGCCCCGTTCCAGCGCCGGGGCGATGACCTCGGCGATGTGCTGCGCGCGTGCCGCCAGCAGCAGGAAAACCTCGGTGCGCGCGACCATCGCCCGGTTCTCGACGCCGAGCAGGATCGCCCGAATCTGCTCGCCGATCGCGGTGCCGCCCGGCTCGCGGGTCACCAGGTGCGGGATGCCCCGCGCGGCGAGCACCGCCGCCACCGCGCGGATCTGTGTCGACTTCCCGCCGCCCTCCGGCCCCTCGAAGGCGATGAAGCGGGGCGGGGTGTGCGAGGGAGGGCGCGCGATGGCTTCACCAACCACGCGCCACCCGCCCCGTCACTTGTGCCCCCGCCCCGTCCATCGTTGTCCTGGTGATTTAACGCTTGCCGCCCGGCAGAATCTCCACCCGCCGATGCGGCTCCTTGCCGCGACTGCGCGAGGCGAGATTATACCGCTCCGCGACCTGATGCTGGAGGCGGCGAATGTAGGAGACCTGCGGGGTCAGCGCGATCGAACGGGCCGAGTCCATCACCGAACTGACCGCCGTTTCCGCCTCGAAGAGGGCGCTGGTCACCTTATCCGGCGGCGGCAACTCTTCGTCTTCGCTGCTTTCCTCGGTTTCCTCGCCCTCCGTGTCGTAGCCGGCGGGGCGCGGCCCGCGCTCGACGACCGGCTGGCCGAAGATCCCGGCCAGCACCGTCTCCATCTGCGTGCCGGTGTTGCTCCGCAGCACGTAAACCGGTTTACCGAGCGCCTCCGCCTCCTGCAATTGCTGCGGGCGGCGGCGGTAGTAGTTCTTCAGCGTCAGCACCATATCCGCGTCGCGCAGATCGCGCGTGATCTCCGCGCTGACGCGCAACGCCGTGATCGCCTGTTCCAGACGATTGCGGCTCACCCCGAACGGATAGAAGCGCACCGGCTTGGCAGCGGTGCCACGCCCCTTAGGGAAACCCTCGCCATTCAACGGCAGAGCATTGCCATGTGTCGCCTCGTTCAACGTCTCAGCCGACACCGCGCGTAGTTGCGTGGCGTTCCCCGGTACGGTGGCGCTGACGGGTCGGGTGCCGCGCTGCGGGCCGCGCCCCTGCCCCTGCTGGCGATCGTTAGCCTTCCGCCCACCAGGTCCGGGACGGTCGTTCGGCGGCGTCCCTTCGTCATACCAGGTCTCCAGTTCGCCGTTGTCGCGGCGCTGGCGGACCTCCTTGCCGAGCGGCGAGGTGCGCAGGATGGCATCGACCGCCTCGCCGATGTCGCGGTGGATCGCCACGCGGTCGCGCGCCTGGATCTCCACCAGGACCGTGAAGGTCGGCGGGGCTTTCCGTTCCAGTACCGATTTTTGCGTGCCGCGCCGTCGCGCCTCCTCATCGGAGAGGGTGACCGATTGGATGCCGCCGATCAGGTCCGAGAGGGTCGGGTTGAGCATCAGGTTTTCGAGCGTGTTGCCGTGCGCCGTGCCGATCAGCTGCACGCCGCGCTCGGCGATCGTGCGCGCCGCCTGCGATTCGAGTTCGGTGCCGATCTCATCGATGACGATCACCTGGGGCATGTGGTTTTCCACCGCCTCGATCATCACGGCATGCTGCTCGGAAGGGCGCGGCACCTGCATCCGGCGCGCCCGCCCGATGGCCGGGTGCGGGATGTCACCATCGCCCGCGATCTCGTTGCTGGTATCGACGATCACCACCCGCTTACGGACGGAGTCGGCCAGCACGCGCGCCGTCTCGCGGAGGATCGTCGTCTTGCCGACCCCCGGACGCCCGAGGATCAGGATGCTCTCCCCCGACTCGACCAGATCCTGGATGATCACGATCGTGCCGAAGACCGCCCGCCCGATGCGGCAGGTCAGCCCGACGACGATCCCCGCGCGATTGCGGATCGCCGAGATACGGTGGAGGGTGCGTTCGATCCCGGCGCGGTTGTCCTCGCCGAAGTTGCCGATGTGCTCGACGATGTGTTCGAGGTCTTCGCGCGTGACATCGGCGTCGTCGAGTTCGACTTCGCCCCAATCGTAGCGCGCCTCTGGTTTGCGCCCGAGGTCGAGGACCAGCTCGACCAATTCGCGGTTGTCATGCTGACGGAGTCGCTCGATCAGGCGCAGTGGCAGGGCATTGAGCAAGTCGGCGAGATTGTCGGTGACTTCCTCCTCGTAGCCCTTCCGCTCGTAGCTCTGCGCCGGGGCGTAGTCCTCCGATTGCTGCATGGTCGGCTCTTCTTGCTGCATGGTCGGCTCTTCGTCCTGCTCGGCGCGGTTAAATTGCAACAAGTCACTCACCTCGTCTGATCCTTCACAACACCGTCCCGTGAACCGTCCCCTGTTGCGAAGCCGTGCCAGCGGAGCGAACCCGCCGGCACCCCTACGAGCCGACGTTCCCTGGCGGCTCGTAGGGGTGCCGCGACCGGCGCGCGCGCTGTGACCACGATGTAGCGCACCAGAACATCTTGCACCTCCAGAAATGTGAAGTCGAGAGCCCGCAAGGCGCTGCCGAGCTCGGTCTGATAATCACGCACCGTGCAGTAGATGCGCTCGCCGGAATCCGGGGCGAGCCACCGGAGGATCGCCGTCAGCGTGGAGGGGAGCAAGTCACGCGCGGCAGGTTCGTAGAGGAATTCCAGGCGGGAACGACCTCCGCGCCGGGCGACCCGGCAATAGATCGCGAGTTCGTGCCCGCGCTCGGTTACGAAGCCCCACTCGCGCGTCCCCCCCCGCATCGCCGCCGAACGGGCATGCGGCAACTCCCAGCGATGGCTGGTGTGCGCCTCGGCATATTGCACCCCTTTCGGCGCGGTGAGGGTGTAGAGCTGATGCAGCGCCCAGGTGTCGCCCGGCTCCTGCTCGCGCAGCGGTAAGTCGTCCGTAGGCGCAGGGAATTCGCCGGGGGTGAGCAGGCTGTAAATTGTCTCCTCGCTGTAGCGGCTGTAACCGGCGGTGTGGAAGGCCGCCGCCGCCGCCCCGCCCCCGACCACACGGGCGAAGAGGCGTTGCACGCCGCGTCGCCCTGCGGCTGCGGTGGTGTGATCGAGGAGCGCCACCCAGAGATCACCGCGTCGCACCGAGTAGTCGGCCTGCGGCGTCCGTGTGGCACCCAGGTAGAGGACATCCCATTTGTGGCGTTGCTCGGCCAGCCGCTCGCGTACCTGAATGAAGGCGCTCGGTCGCCGCCCTTCGGCGGCGATGTAGGTGCGAACCCGCCCACTACGGAGCGGGTTCCAGCGCCCGCGCGCGATACCGGTCAGCGGGGTGTAGCCGCTCACCAGCGCGTCGGGCAGATTGAGGCGCGCGCCACCGCGCCGCATCCGCAGCAACCCGAGCAGGTCCGCCGCGCCCATCGCGCGGATCGTCGCCGCGCCGGATTCTTGCCCCCCTGAGGGGTTCATCGTGGGCCGAAAAGAGGGGGACAAAAACGCGCGACGACGGGCGACTGGCCCAATTCGTTCGCGCGTTCGCTTCGCTCGATTCGATACTGTCGCATTCCACCCCACGACCGAGGAGTCGTTGCGGTGCCGCTCCGGCGTACCCTCGGTGTCACAGAGGTACGGTGTCTTGTGGTCGAACGAGCGGGCCACGCCTTGCGGTGCGGTGACCATCGAGACGGGCCGATACGATGTTGGCGTCGGCCCGTTTCCACAGCAAAAGTATAGCCGATCGCTCCGCCGAAGATCAATCGGTTCGAGGCTGTTTCCACACCCCTTCCCGATCGCATCGGCGTGTGTACATGCTGCGTTCGTTCGCGGTATAAGCAGGGTTACCGATGCGGTATACTTAATAATGGAAACGATGTGTTCGGGGAACACTGGTCATCCTGTTTGCTAGCTTTCCCGTACTTGTTATGAGGGGTTCCGTGACACAATCAGCCGCGCAATCACCGAAAAACCCTGGCACCAGCCCCCCCATTGCCCAGGTTGAAGGCGCGCAGATCAGCGCCTTGCAAACGGGCCTGCTCGATTGGTACGCCGCGAATCGGCGCGATCTCCCCTGGCGGCAAACGCGCGATCCCTATCGCGTCCTCCTGGCGGAGATGATGCTCCAGCAGACCCAGGTGCCGCGCGTGTTGCCGCGCTGGCACGCCTGGCTCGAACGGTTCCCTACCCTCGAAGCCCTCGCCGCCGCGCCGACCGCCGATGTCCTGCGCGAGTGGTCCGGTCTCGGCTACAACAGCCGCGCCGTACGCCTCCAGGCGGTCGCGCGGCACGTCGTGGCGGAATATGCCGGGATTATGCCGCGCGACGTGCCGACGCTGCTGGCGCTGCCGGGTATCGGCGAGTACACCGCGCGGGCGATCGCCTGCTTCGCGCACGAGCAGGATGTGCCGGTCCTCGATACGAACGTGAAGCGCGTCCTCCATCGCGTGCTGCTCGGCCCCGACGTGCCGAAGCCGCTCGTCAATGATCGGCAACTCTGGGCGTTGGCCGAGCGGACGGTGCCGATCGGGCGTGGCTACGACTGGAATCAGGGACTGATGGACTTCGGCTCGATCATCTGCACCGCGCGCAAACCGGCCTGCCTCGTTTGTCCCCTGCGCCCGATCTGCCGCGCTGCGCCGACCATCGGCACCGCGCTGGCGGAGCAGCAGGGGGCGCGTCGTCGCGCCGGGCGGAGCGATGCGCCTGCGGCGGTCCCGTTCACCAGCACGGCGCGCTTCTTCCGGGGGCAAATCCTGCGCGCGCTCGGGGCGCAACCGGCGAACGCGGGCCTGACCCTCGACGCGCTCGGGGCGCGGATCAAGCCCGACTACGCCGCCGCCGAGCGCCCCTGGCTCCACGGCCTCGTCGCCGCCCTGCACCGCGACGGCCTGGTGACCGCCGACCCCGCTCCCGCCCGTCCCGCCGCCGTGCGCGATGGAGCAGCCCCCTACATGACCGAGAACGCCGCGCCTACCGCGCAAGACGACCTCGCCAACGTCCGGGTCACGCTGCCGCACGGCTGATCCAGTCCCGGTTCGAGGCTATTGCCGTCATAGGTTCGCGGCATGCCCTGACCGTATGCAATGACGCCGATCCGCGACCATGCGCTTTTAAGGTCGTCGGTGCGTATCGCGCTGGTGGGACCGATCGCCGTGATTGCTGATGGAAGAGTCAGGAGACTGGAAGGCGCTTCATGTAGCGAAATGTGTATCTACCCCACTGTCTCGTTTCATCAGCGGGTGGCGGGGGTGTGGGAGCATACACATCGAGATCGACCGTCAGCCTGCCTATCTCGGCGAATCCCTGCCGCTCGAAAGCGAGGGTACCGGCCTCCGATGCATGGACCCAACAGAAGACGCCGTCGCGATCGGCGCGGCGTGTCCCCCAGCGAATCAAGGCAGAGCCGATGCCCCGCGCTTGGTACGGGGGCGACACGGCGATAGTGACCAGTATCCGGCAACATGTATTGGCGGGCATGAGATGCGCCTGCCAGCGTTCGCGGTCGCGATCCGTGAGCGCCTCCAGCGTTACCAGAGAGGCCGGTCGCGGTGCCTCGACGACCGGCGCGGTCGCGTGCTGCCGCGCCGGAGCAGGTGCCAGGGTGTCCGCGTAGCCGTGACGACTCCAGCAAGCCCACCCGAGGATCGTCCCGCTGGCATCTTCGGTCGCCACCAGCACCGCGCAGCGCGTCGGGGCGTCTAACCACGACAGCAGGGCGTCGCGCATGCCATTCCCCAGTGCCTGCGGATTCCCGTCGAGCGCCTTCACACGCGTGTGTCGATCGGTGCGGAAGGCGGCCTCGAAGATAGCGACGAGCGTCGGGATGTCAGCGCGGGTAGCCCGGCGCAGCGAGAACGGCCCGGTACTCATTGCAGGTCACACGGTTTCACGATGCCGTTCTCTCTCATACCGCCATGCTACAACCGCTGAGCCTGTTCGCGCCACACGCGCCCCATGCCACATGCTGGCGCTGGACGCGGGGTATGGCATGATTATGCCCCTCCTCAATAACGTGTCGCAGCCTGCATAACCGCTGCCGCTATAATAGGGGCCTTACGATGCTGAGCGCGTCGTACCGACTGGTGGCGTACCGACTGGTAAGGAGGAGGGGCGATGACGGCGAGACAGGGAACTGGGGCGAGTCTCGCGGCGTGGTTCGCGGCCAATCGGGCACGGCTGCTGGAAGACCTCAACGCGCTGATCCGCATCCCCAGCGTCAGCGCCCTCCCCGCGCACCGCGAGGATATGGATCGTGCGGCGGCGTGGCTCGTGGAGCGGCTGCGCGCCGCCGGGGTGCCGCACGCGGAACTCCTGGCGACGGCGGGCAACCCGCTCGCCTTTGGGGCCTGGCAGGCGACGGATCCCGACGCGCCCACGGCGCTGATCTACGGCCATTACGACACCCAGCCCGCCGATCCGTTCGACGAGTGGGAGACGCCGCCCTTCGAGCCGACCGTGCGCGATGGACGCCTCTACGCGCGCGGGGCGAGCGACGACAAGGGGAATCTCCTGATCCCGATCGCTGTGGCCGAGGCGTTCGGGCAAATCGACGGTGCGCCGCCGATCAATCTGCTCTTCCTCTTCGAGGGGGAGGAGGAGATCGGATCGCCCTCCCTCCGCCCGGCCCTGGACACCTTCCGCGACCGTCTCGGCGCGGACGTGGCGATCAGCGCCGATAGCGCGATGTGGTCGCAGGAGCAGCCCTCGCTCGTCCTCGCCTCGAAGGGGCTGGCCGGCGTGCAACTCGACGCGCGCGGCGCGGCGGGCGATCTCCACTCCGGCCTGCACGGCGGGATGGTCCCGAACCCGCTCGCCGCGCTCGCCACGGTCCTGGCGAGCATGAAGGACGCGGAGGGGCGAATCACGATCGACGGCTTCTTCGCCGGCGTCGAACCGCTTGGTGAGCGCGAGCGCGCGGAGATCGCCGCCGTGCCCTTCGACGAGGCGGCGTACGCGGCCTCGCTCGGCCTCGGTGCCACGGTCGGCGACCCGGCCTACTCGGCGCTGGAGCGCAACTGGGCACGCCCGACCCTCGACATCAACGGCATGTGGGGCGGTTTCCAGGGCGCGGGCTCCAAGACGGTGATCCCCGCCGAGGCGCACGCCAAGATCACCTGTCGGCTGGTGCCGGGGCAGGAGCCTGCGGCGGTCATCGCGGCGATCGGGCGGCACGTCGCCACGCACACGCCGCCCGGCGTCACCATCACCGTCACGAGCGTGGCGGGATCGTCGCGCGCTTATGCGATCGACCCCGAGCACCCGGCGCTGCTGGCGGCGAGCGAGGCGATCCACAACGTCTACGGCGTCGATCCGCTGCTGATCCGCCTCGGCGGCACCTTGCCGGTCGCGGAGTTCTTCAAGGCCGATCTGGGGATCGACACGATCCTCCTCGCCTGGGAGATGCCGGACGAGAACTTGCACGGGCCGAACGAATTCTTCCGCCTGGAGAACTTCGATCATGGGTTCAAGGTTTACGCCGATCTCCTGACCCGGCTCGGCACACTGGGGCTGGCGCGTCGCGCGCCGCGCACCGGCACCGCCAGAACCGACACGGTCGCCGATTAGGGCGCTGCCCGTCGTACTATTTGTTCGTTTGAGGAGGGATGCGATGGCTACCGGTGACGTGACAGACACCGAGGCTCTGGACTGGCCCGGTACGCTGGTCGAAACGGATTGGCTCGCGGCGCGCCTAGGGCACCCCGCGCTGCGGATCGTGGACATGCGCGGCTACGTGAAGACGGCGCTCGGGGAGGGCGGCAAGCAATCGGCGCAGTACACCGGCGCACGCGATGAGTACGACGCGGCGCACATCCCCGGCGCGGTCTACGTGGATTGGACCACGGACATCATCGACCCGGACGACCCGATCCCGGCACAGCTCGCCACCCCGGAAGCGTTCGCCGCGCTGATGGGCAAGCTCGGTATCGGCGACGACTGCTACGTGGTCATCTACGACCACAAGGGGATGCAGTTCGCCACGCGCTTCTGGTGGGCGCTCGGCTATTACGGTCATGGTAACGCCGCGATCCTCGACGGCGGTTGGAACAAGTGGGCCGCCGAAGGTTGCCCCACCAGTGCCGAAGCGCCGCGCTATCCCGCCGCGACCTTCACCCCGAAGGCGGGGCGGCAGGGGCGGGTCTCCGCGCAGGAAGTGCTCGCGCACAGCGAACTCGGCGACGCGATCATCATCGACGCGCGTGACCGGGAGCAGTATACCGGCGCCATCGCGCGCGGCGCGCAGGGGGGGCACGTCCCCGGCGCGGTCCTCGTCCCCAACGCCCAATTATTCACGCCACAGGGGACCTGGAAGTCCGATGCGGAGTTGCGCGAGGTGCTGGGTGGCGCGGGAATCGAGGAAGGTTCGGACGCGCCGATCGTCGCCTACTGCAACGGCGGCGTCGCCGCGACGACCGTCCTCTTCGCGCTCGACCGCCTCGGTCGTCCGGGCCACAACTACGACGGCTCCTGGAACGAGTGGGGCAACGACCCGAGCAAGCCTGTCCATCAGGGGGAGAAGCCGTAGCGAGTCGGCGGTCGGCAGTCGGCGGTCGGCAGTCGGCAGAGAGAAAGTCCGTAGTCCGTAGTCCGTAGTCCGTAGTAGGTTTGTTGACAGGGACTGCTTGCTGTAGGCACTGTGCCACCACTGCCGACCGCCGACCGCCGACAAATCTGAGGAAACCATGAAATTCTCGTTGCGGCTCAACAATGATTTGCCGGTGCGGGAGTACGTCACCCTAGCGCGGGTGGCGGAGGAGGCGGGCTTCGACCAGTTCTGGGTCAGCCACGATCTCTTCCTGCGGAGTGCCCCGGTGATCCTCACCGCCGTCGCCGCCGCGACGGAGCGGATCGGGATCGGGGTCGGCATCCTCAACCCGTATACGCTGCCCCCCGCCGAGATCGCGATGTTCGCCGCGACCCTCGACGAGTTCAGTGGCGGGCGCTTCCACCTCGGACTCGCGGCGGGCGCGGCGGAGTTCCTGAAGTGGATCGGCATGGAGCAGACCGCGCCGCTCGCCACCACCCGTCGCGCGATCCTCGCCCTGCGCGCCGCGCTCGGCGGCGCGCAGGGCGGCGACCCCGCCTGGACCGACGACGCCTACCTCCGCTTCCCGCCGCCGCGCGACCGGAAGATCCCGATCTACCTCGGCGCGTTCAGCCCCCGGATGCTCGGCCTCACCGGCGAACTCGCGGACGGCGCGCTGCCCCTCCTCTTCCCGCCGGAGAGCTACGACGAGATCCTGCCGCTGATCCGGGCCGGGGCGGACAAGGCGGGACGTTCGATGGACGAGATCGACGTGGCCGCCTGCATCTGGTGCTCGGTCGCGTCCGACCGGGCGACCGCCGAAGCGCCGTTGAAGGATAAGATCGCCTACTACGGCCACGCCCTCAGTCCGACGATCTGGGCGCGGCTCGGCGTGACGCGCGCGGATTTCACGCCGATCGAGCATGCGATCATGACCGAGCGCGATCCGCAACGCGCGCGCGACCTCGTGACCGACAAGATGCTGGCGATCGGCATCGCGGGCACCCCGCACGACCTGATCGCGCGCCTCGAAGTGTTGCGTGATCGCGGCGTGCGCCATCTCAGCTTCGGCCCGCCCCTCGGCCCCGATATCCTCGCCGCGATCCAGACCATCGGGCGCGAGGTGATCCCGCACTTCAGGCGAACATAGCGCGGTGCAAGGCTGTTCTTTCCGCCCACTATGCCCGTTGTACAGTATTGATTTCCTCCCTCTTGTAATGTCCGATACTCAGTAAATCCAGTTGTCCGATTATATCGTACACGAATGCAGACGCTCGGTAAAAAGTGTTTGCGGGGCGTGGAGAGCGTGGAGTGCTGTTCGGTGACAGTGCTCTGAGGAGGAGGCTGGCATGGTGACGAGACGACTGCTGCAGTTCATTGGCGCGTTTCTTCCGGCGTTATTGCTCGCGTTTCACTTCAGCGGGGCGATGGCGGCCCAGGCCGCCCAGTCGAGCGTCACGATCCAAAACTTCGCGTTCAGCCCGACACCGCTCACCGTGAATGTGGGCGACACGGTGACCTGGACCAACAAGGATACCGCGCCGCACAACGCCGTTGCCGACAATGGCGGCTTCAAGACCGCCGACATGCAGCAGGGGCAGAGCGCATCGATCACCGTCACTACCCCTGGTACGTACACGTACATCTGCACGATCCATCCGCGTATGATGGGCACGCTGATCGTGCAGGCCGCGACAACCGGGACAACCCCTGGCCTGCCGAGCACGGGCGGCGGCGGGATGGCGACCCGTTCGATCGGCCTGCCGGTGATGGGCCTCTCGATCGTCGGGCTGAGCCTGTTGCTTGCGCTGGGCGCGATCATGGCGCGTCGCCGCTTCGCACGCTAGACACTCGCGGCGCATATCGGGACGTACCGGGGCGGGCCGTAGGACCCGCCCCTTTCATTTGCTGCTGGATCGGCGTGGCGCGACGATACGCCTGGCTATTGCGCGATCGCCTGATACGGATCGGGCACCGGACCGCCAAGGCGCTCCACGATCCACGCGCAAAGGACGATGCCCGCGCGCGCCCTCTCGATCGCCGCGCCGAGGAAGAGTGTCTGTAGTGCCTCACCGAGCGCGGGCGGCAGCCCTTCCAGATCGGGCAGGCGCGCCCACAACTCGCTCACGCCGAGCCGTGGCCGATCGTGCGCCGTCCAAAGGCCGTCGATGATCACCTGGGCGTAGGTGCTGGCGACCCCCCCGGCGCGCAGGGCGTCGTCGGCCTCGACCGCCGCCTGGAGCTTGTGGCGCGTGCGATCGACCATGAAGGCGTAGCGGTGTTTCAGGGCCGGTTCGGCGCGATAGGCCGTGAAGCGCTCGCGGGCGAGCGCGCAGAGCTCGGCGAGGCCGCCGGTCGAGTCGTGCAAAATCCGGCTATCGAGATAGGCGTAAAGCCAAGTCGGCTCCGCCGCGAGTTGCGCCCGCGCGCCGGACAGATCGCGGAAGTGGAACTCCACCGCGACCCCGTGCCGCTCGTGGTTGTAGAAGAGGCGCGTCGTGCCGTGTCCCTCGCGGACGAGGAAGAGGAGATCGATGTCGGAGCCAGGGAGGGCACGCCCGCGCCCGAGCGACCCGATCAGCAGCGCGCCAACGATCAGCGGCTGCGCCGCCGCCTCGCGCAGCATCTCCGCGATGGCGTTCCGGTGCGGCTCATGGGGGATAAACGCGAGCTCGCCCGCCATCAAACGCCCTCCTCATATAATGATGTACGACATATCCCGGGCATTGTTGTGAACTTATTTATGGCAGTGCGCGTATTTGGCGCATCGTTATCGCGAGGTGCAACGGGTGTTCCGGGAACGCCACCCCCAGTGAACCTGAGGCGTTGGTCTGTGCTTCAGCACCCCTCAAGGCGAGGTTGACGAGCATCCGACCGAAGCCCCGACGTTGGTACGCGCGATCAACGCCCATATAGCCGAGCAGATGCATCGGGATCGGGATATTCTGTGGCAGTCGCTTGATCCCGAGATCGGGCAGTTCGGCCGCGCGGACCGCGTAGTTGCTCAGTGAATAGAAACCCGCGATGGCGTCTGTTTGCTGGTCAAGCAGTACCTGGACGACGGCGAGCCCGCGTGCCGCGTGCTGGCCCGCCAGAGTGGCGAACCAATGATCGATCCGCTCCTCGCCAGAGGCGAACGCCTTGCGGTTATGGCCTGCAAGGCGCTCGACGCGAAACGGAGGAACTGCCGCCCTGCTCATTCGCCGAGCAGGGTGCGGCGGCGCGCGGCGGCTTCAACCATCGCTGGGGTCGGCTTGGCTGGCGGCCGACGTAACAGGTCGATGAGCCACGCGCTCTCGGCGGGCGAAAGTATGAGCGTGTTGTGTGCCGCGACCAGCTCGGTCGCGCGCTCGGTCGCCACCATTTTGATGAATGCGGAGAGAGAAACCCCGGCCACTGCGGCGGCGCGCTCCCAAAGCTACTTGGTTTCTGCTTCCAAACGAATATCGACACGATCCGTTGTGACAGTCATACATAATTCCATTATGCCCGATTGCTACCGAACTATCGCAGCAACGTTCGATACGGTACGCGTTTATTGTACGGTGAAATGCAGTACCGTCAAGGCGTCGAGCAATAGAGGCGGCTGGTCGAGGCGACTGACGATGGCGGCAGGCGCGCTTCGTTCTCACCGTCAGTTGACGCCACGAGTGCTACAATCCCGCGATACGCCCTGATACCAAGCGGCGCGCGGGAAGGTGCCCGCGCCATCGTGGATAGCGTGTGGAGGGAGGGATTCGATGGGACAGCTCGACGGGCAGACCGGTCTGGTCTTCGGCGTGGCGAACAAGCGGAGTATCGCGTGGGGGATCGCTCAGGCGCTGCACGATGCGGGGATGCGCCTCGCGTTCACCTACCAGGGGGAGCGCCTGGAGGAGACGGTGCGCGAGTTGGCGGGGTCGCTCGATCCGTCCTATCCGGTCATCCCCTGCGACGTGACCAGCGATGACGACATCGACCGCGTCTTCAGCGCGGTCGGCGAGGCGTTCGGCGGCGGTCTGGATACGCTCGTCCACTCGGTCGCGTTCGCGCCGAAGGAGTCGTTCGCGGGCCTCTTCGCCGACACCAAGCGCGCCGACTTCGCCGCCGCGATGGACATCAGCGCCTACTCGCTCGTCGCGCTGACCCGCGCCGCCGCCCCATTGATGGAGGCGCGCGGTGGCGGCACCGTGATCACCATGACCTATCTCGGCGGCGAGCGGGTGGTGCCGAAGTACAACCTGATGGGCGTGGCGAAGGCGGCGCTCGATTCGGCGGTCACCTACCTGGCGTTCGACCTCGGCCCGCGCAACATCCGTGTCAACGCCATCTCCGCCGGGCCGGTGCGGACCCTCGCCGGGCGCTCGATCCCCGGCTTCCCGAAGATGGAGGAGTACGTCCGCACCAACTCCCCGCTGCGCCGCAACGTGGACACCGAGGACATCGGCGCGCTGGCTGCTTTCCTGTCCGGGCCTGGTGGGCGCAACATCTCCGGCGAGACCATCCACCTCGACGCGGGCTACCACGTCATGGGCATGGGCGTCCCGACCGAGTAAATCTGCCGCTTCTATGCCTTGTGGCGGCGCATCCCTTCGAGGGTGCGCCGTCCTTCCAATTTGGGCGTAGTCCTTACGCGCTCGCCTATCCCACCAGACCGACTATGCGACAATAATGATACGCGGGCACGCCTGGCCTCCGTTCGGGGCCGGGTCCGGTCGCGGTATGGGAGGATGTTGCCATGAGTGATCCCGCCGCGACCCAGAAAGCGCAGGCACGCGCCATCTTCGAGCGGGTAGCGCCGGATTACGACGTGGCCGGGCCGGGATGCTTCGCCCACTTCGGGCGGCGACTGGCCGAGGTGGCCGAACTCGGGCCGGGCCAGCGCGTGCTCGATGTCGCCACCGGACGCGGCGCGGTCCTTTTCCCCGCCGCCACGCGCGTCGGCCCCACCGGCGAGGCCGTCGGCGTCGATCTCGCCGAGGGGATGATCCGCCTCACCCGCGAGGAGGCGACCCGTCGGGGCGTGGGCGTGTCGCTCCGGGTGATGGACGCCGAAGACCTCGATTTCCCCGACGCGAGCTTCGACCGCGTCCTCTGCGGCTTCGGGATCATGTTCTTCCCGCAATTGGACCGCGCGCTGGGCGAGTTCCGGCGCGTGCTCAAACCGGGCGGGCGGGTCGCCCTCTCGACCTGGCGCATCTCGCAGGGGCAGGATCTCGCGGCGACCCTCGCCGGGTTAGGCCTGATGCAGCTGGATGCTGTCTCGGCACTGTCCTTCAATACTCCCGAGCGCCTCGAAACCCCGCTTACAGTAGCCGGTTTCACCGACGCGCACGCGGAGAGCGATGAGACGATCTTCCGCTTCGCCGATCTGGAACAGTATTGGCAGGATGCGCGTGGTACCGGCCTGCGGCGCTGGCTCGATGCCCTCGACGCGGAGCAGCGTGAGCGCGCCCTCGCCGCCCTCGCCGCGCGTCTCGCGCCGCACCAACGCGCGGACGGACTCTACCTTGCGTCCTCCGCGATGTTGGCCGTCGCCAGCCGGTAGCGCCACGGCCAAATCCGCGTGCGGATCGCACGATGCGCGATGGCACGTCTCTCTCTTGCTACGGTGAAGGCTGACGAGCATGAAGACGAGGAGCAACGATGACCGAACGGAATGCGAAGGTGACGACGCGGGGCGGCGATGATGGCTACACCGGCTGGCTGGGGGCCGGGCGGGTGCCGAAGTGGGAACCGCGCATGGAGGCGATCGGCGCGCTCGATGAGGCGACCTCCGCGATCGGCCTCGCGCGTGCCCAGGTGACCCAACCGGAGATCGGCGCGGCCTTGCACGCCCTCCAGCGCGATCTCTACCTGCTGATGGGCGAATTGGCGACGCCGGAGGAAAATCAGGAGCAGGTCGGCCTGCGGATGACCGCCGACGACGTGGCCCGCCTCGATGAGAACCTCGAAACATTCCGCGCGCAGGTGCGGATCGCCAATCAGTTCATCATCCCCGGCGCGACGGTCGGCGGCGCGGCGCTCGATCTGGCGCGCGCGGTCGTGCGGCGCGGCGAGCGAGCGGTCGCGCGGTTGCTGCACCAGGGCGCGATCACCAACGCCGAGCTGCTGCGCTTCCTCAATCGTGCGTCCGACCTCCTCTTCGTCCTCGGGCGGGTCGAGGAAGAGGGGCACAGCGACCGGACCAAGCCGTAGGGGAAAGTCGGCGATCGGCAGAGAGAAGTCCGTGGTCCGTGGTCCGTGGTCCGTAGCAGGGTTCGTTGACGGGCATCGCCTGTCACCAGCACCACGCCACGACTCACGACCCACGACTCACGACTGCTTTCAGACGAAGAGAGCGGCGGGATCGAGCAGGGCGATCGCGTCGCCCTCGTGCCGCGCCCAGGCGGCGATCAGGCCCGGATCGGGGAGGTTCGGCATGCCGCCATGCTCCCCGACGGGCGCGGGTTGGAGCGTCCGCAGCCCGCGCACGGCGTGGACCAGCAGCGCGCCGCGCGGCACCCCACCTTGCGGCCCGACGATCAGCAGGCGGCGGCGCGTCGAGGTGTCGGCGTCGCTCGGCAGGCCGGTGAGGCGCTGCGCCAGATCGAGGACCGGCAGGGCATGGCCGCGCCAGACGATCATGCCGCTGACGGCAGCGGGCGCATGGGGGACCGGGCGCGCCGCCTGCCAGGGGTTGACCTCCTGGACCCACCGCATCGGCAGCGCCGGGAGGAACGTGCCGCTGCCATCGGCGGTTGCCAAGGGTGCCAACAGGAGCGCCGTTTGTTCGTCGTGCAAGGGGGCGGGAGGAACCCCCGCGCGGGCCTGGGACGCTTCCTCCCGTTCGCCGCCACGCCGGAGCAGGGCGCGTAGCTCGGTGATCCGCCCATCCGGCCCGCGCGTGATCCCCGTCACGAGGCGACCGATGATCGCGTCGGCGTCGAGGAGGAGGAGGAGTTCGCCAGCGTTGACGAGTGTCCCCCCGATCAAGCCGTTCGCCGACATCGCGATGGATGGCAGCCTCTCCGCGCGCGCCTCCCCGGCGGCGAAGACCTGCGGGACTGCCTCGACCGTCACCCCGTAGCGCGCGTCGGTGGCGTTCGCGCGGAGGAGCAGCGCGCGCACCTCGCGCCGATCGAGCGGCGCAGGCGGAAAGCCGAGCAGGAAGGCGAGGTCACCGATCGGGACCGGACGCTCGTTGCGCGCCAGGGTGCCGATCCAGCCGCGCGGCGCGGTCGCGGTCGCGGTCCCGATCGCCACCACCTCGGCGACGCGCGCCAGCGGCAGGGCGAAGGGTACCCCCCCGATCAGGCAGCGGATGAAGCGCCCCGCCGCGATCGCTGGCTGTGCGTCGATCGCCGGTATGCGCGTTTCCACCATCGCCTGGCTCCTTCTCCGTCGTTCGATCGTACAGCGCCGCGCGCGGTTCTCCGACGCTGACGCGCCCATGCCGCTCCTCCTCGCGCGCACGAGCTGCGTCTACGCTGTATATGGACCAGGAGGCGATCATCGGTCGTCCTTCTGCCGACAGCCGACCGTTACCCCTACCCGACCGTCTGCTGTCGCACCGCCGCGCCGAGCTCGCGCAGCGTCCGCAATAGCTCGCTCTCCTCGAAGGGTTTGACCAGGTAGGCCGATGCCCCGAGGTTGAGCGCCTTGCGCCGGTGCTTCTCGCCCGCCCGCGACGTCAGCATCGCGATCGGCAGTTCGCGGTGTTCCGTGCCGCCGCGGATCAGCGCCAGGAGTTCGTAGCCGTCCATGCGCGGCATCTCGATGTCGAGGATCGCCACCTGCGGTCGCGCCCAGGAGAGGATCTCCAGCGCCTCGACCCCATCCTTCGCCCCGAGCACCTGCCAGCCGTCACGCTCCAGCGTGCGCGTCAGCACGCGGCGGACGCTGAGGGAGTCGTCCACCACCAGCGCCACCCGCCCGCCCGGCCCGCCGTGCGGGATATCCTGCGGGCGAATCGGCTGCGGCAGCGCCGGTGCCTCGCGGACCACGCGCCGCGCCCCGATCAGATCGAGGACGTTGAGGATCAGGACCACCTGCCCGCTCCCCAGGATCGTCGCCCCGGCCACCCCGGCGACCGATTGGAGGTGGCGCCCTAGTTTTACAACGTGACTTGGTGGCGAGCGGCTGGTATAGTGGGGGCGAGGAGGTGCGGTCATGCGGATCACCCTACGTGCCCCGGATCGGTTGCCCCCGCCCTCGGCGCGCCCGCCCC